>Ga0233450_10004494_pt1 | contig 12613 bp, 9 predicted proteins | sample 011ome_30_FD_189956 | JGI IMG/M metagenome (GOLD analysis project Ga0233450, IMG submission 189956) | Coastal salt marsh microbial communities from the Groves Creek Marsh, Skidaway Island, Georgia - 011501CT (spades assembly) | ecosystem: Environmental > Aquatic > Marine > Intertidal zone > Salt... | reverse complement strand
TTTTCACTTATGTTTTCAAGCTTAGATGCAATTAAGTGGGTAAAAGTACTCCCCGGCCAATATTGAATAATATTCTTTTTCAAATCGTTTTTCAAATACCAAATGGTATTCAACGAGAACGGCTTGTTTTTAGAGATAACAATCGAGCAATCTTCTAGGGTTTCGGTGCTGAAATTTAAATAAGAAGCAGCTTTTTCTTCATTAAAAATACTTTCTGGAATTAACGTAAATTGATTGTCTATAATAATGACCTGAACATCGGAAAATGTAAATTGGTTGAACGCGATATCTGCAATGGACGCAACCTTATCAAAAGCTTCTATTTGTTTGGAGTTGGCGTTAATTGCGAAGGCTACTATTTCCGAATCAAGAACAATAATTTTTAGCGTGAATTCTGCTTTATTTTTGTTTTTGAAATTTTCAGTAGTTAATAGCATAAAAAGTAAGGGAATTCCTTTTCGATTTTTCGAGAAATCTGAAGAAAGTGCCTATTTTTCTCCCCAGTTTCCTGTGTTTTTAGATTCTGTCATCGATCCCATCATTAAGGTATCTTTTGTGTTGAATGGGTCGTAAGGATATGGGTCTTTAACCAAGAAAACAGGCGTTCCTCCATCCAACGTATCTGCAAACATCAAAAATTTACTTGAATCGCTTAATGGAACGTTACTTAAGTTGTTTACTTCAAACACAAATTTTCTTTCCTTTTTAAGCGCAGTTTCATTATCAAAAATAACGCCCATAACGTCCCTCCAGATTGTATCGTTGATAAATATTCCGACTTTAAGCGCCTCTGCTTCATCATAACTTTCATAAAGTGCATCATCTCGAATCGGGTCATAGCCTAATAATATCCCATGCTCCATAGAAACTCTTCCGTCCGGCATGCCATTTGGATAGTCATCTCCGTTACTTCTTAAAATATCCATTATAGAATCTTTGAGTAAAAAGTTTTTCAAAACAGTAAAGGAAGATGTGTATACACCATATTTCTTTTTATATTCCACCTGAATATCTCTAATATCTGAGAGGCCTTGTTTAATGAAGTTATCCGTTTTCTCTTTAAGATCCATTTCAGCAATGGTATCATTTACAGAGTTGATCGTCATAATGCCTAATCCTAGAGTAGAGCAAAAAAGAATTACCATCAGTATTAGATGAACGATTCGATTGATGATTTCTAAAATATAGAGAAAAGTAATTACTCCCATTAGTAAGATAGCTAGGCCACCATAAAGAAAGCCACTGGTTTGCATTATGTTTGTTTCAGCATCAGCTGAAGCTCCTTTAATTACTATGAGTAGTCCGGCAACTATAATTATAATTGGAAATAAGAATTTTTTTGCGATTAATCCAAATTTGTCTAACATGTGATATTTCTTTTCTTTGTTTAAATCTACTTGCGATACAAAGCTAATATTTTTTTCAAAAGTTAATAGCCTGTAGCAGTTTATTCTATTGAGTGGACGAAAATTAACGAGAACGGATTATATTTATTACAAAAGATCTTAAGATTCTTTACCTTTACACATACAGCTAAATAATAGAACTTGCTACGAAAGAATTAGTGTACATATTTGAGAGAGAGCTGGTTTATCCACCAACGAAAGATCAAAAAAAGGCGATTAAAAAATTGTGTGAGTTTGTTTTGAATCCAAATTCTCAAGAAGGTTTTGTGCTTCAAGGATATGCCGGGACCGGTAAAACGAGCTTGATGGGTGCTTTAGTTAAAGCATTGGAAAGTGTGAAGTTAAAATCTGTTTTGATTGCACCAACGGGTAGGGCAGCAAAAGTAATGTCTGCGTATGCATACAAAGAGGCGTTAACAATTCATAAAAAAATATATTTTCAAGAGGATTTTGATGGTGTTATGCGATTTACTCTTGGAAAGAACTTGCATACAAATACAGTTTTTATAGTAGATGAAGCTTCAATGGTTAGTTCAGATGCAGGTATTTCAAATGGAATATTTGAACAGCGAAATTTATTGACAGATTTATTTAGATATATATACAATGGCAAAAACTGCAAACTTATTTTTGTTGGAGATTATGCGCAATTACCACCTTTTGGTTTGGCAATAAGTCCAGCTTTAGATCCAGTTTACTTGGAAGATAGGTTTCATGTCCCATTTATTTTGTCAGAATTAAAAGAAGTTGTTCGGCAAGAAAAAGAATCAGGGATATTATTTAATGCAACCAATTTAAGGACACAGATAGAGAAAGAAAATAATTACGAATTAAAGATAAATCCAGATTTTCCCGACACTTTCCGTATTTCAGGAATGGAATTGCAAGATGAACTAGAAAGCTGCGTAAGTAAATATTGAATAGAAGGGACAATGGTTATTTGTCGTTCTAATAAGCGGGCAAATTTATTCAATCAACAGGTCAGGAATAGGGTTTTGTGGATGGAGGACGAACTAACCTCGGGTGATTTAATGATGGTTGTGAAAAACAACTATCATTGGTTAGATGCCAATTCAAAAATGGGCTTCATAGCAAATGGAGATATTGTAAAGATATTGCGCGTAAATCGTTACCAAGAGCTCTATGGATTTCGATTTGCGGATGTGACGATTCGGTTTTTGGACGCAAAAGACGAGAGCGAGTTAGATTGTAAAATTTTATTGGAAACAATTGCTGTGGAAGGGCCTAATTTACCACGACAGCGAATGAAAGATCTCTTCTTTGCAATTGAAGAGGACTTTATGGATGTCAGAAGTAGGAAAAAACGGTATGAATTAATTATGAAATCTCCTCATATGAATGCCTTACAGGTTAAGTTCTCGTATGCTGTTACATGTCATAAGTCGCAAGGAGGGCAATGGCCAGCTGTATTCATAGATCAAGGATATTTAATAGAAGAAATGTTGGATAAGGAATATATGAGGTGGCTTTACACGGCTGTAACTAGAGCAACGGATAAATTGTACTTTGTCAATTTTAATAAAATGTTTTATACAGGCGAAGATGATGTTTAACCTTCTTACTTTTAAAAATAATATTTCTTATTTTGTCGAAAAATCAAAAGTTAAATTGTAATTTTTACTATATTGCAATAGATACAATAAGGATAAACAATATTTACTGAAATAAAGTATGCCAACTGTAGCGAAAGACAATAAAACAACCCTTAACGGAAAAGTAGATGAAGCTATTTTATTAGTAGCTTATCAAAAGATGTGTGTTGCCAAGTCTTTGACAGAATTATACGAAGAAAACAAAGCCATCACAGCAAAATATGTTCATGCAACATCAAGAGGGCACGAGGCTGTTCAGCTGGCTTTAAGTATGCAGTTAAAGCCACAGGATTATGTTTCTCCCTATTACAGAGATGATTCAATTCTCCTCGGAATGGGAATTACTCCTTTTGAACTGATGCTTCAGGTTTTAGCAAAAAGATCAGATATATTTTCAGGAGGAAGAACTTATTATTCTCATCCTAGTTTGAACCGGGAGGATATGCCTAAAATACCACATCAAAGTTCTGCTACAGGAATGCAAGCAATTCCCACTACAGGGATTGCAATGGGTATTCAATATAAGGAATTGACAGGTCTTGCTGCTTATAAATCAGATGCTGAAAAGCCTGTGGTCGTTTGTTCATTAGGAGATGCTTCTTGTACAGAGGGTGAAGTATCGGAAGCTTTTCAAATGGCTGCTTTAAAGCAAATGCCAATTATATATTTCGTTCAAGATAATGAATGGGATATTTCTGCTAAGGCTGATGAAATTCGAGCGCAAGATATTTCAGAATATGCTAAAGGGTTCAAAGGAATTGAAGTTCGTTCGCTGGATGGAACGAATTTTTCCGAATGTTATAACGCGTTAAATGATGTTATAGCAATTGTTCGTAAAGAACGACGTCCATTCATTGTTCATGCAAAAGTTCCTTTGTTAAATCACCATACTTCAGGTGTTCGTATGGAATGGTATCGCGATGATTTGAAGGAGGTTGTTAAAGAAGATCCATTTCCAAAATTGCAAAAAGAGTTATTGGAGAGAGGAATTGAACAAAAAGAATTAGAAAAAATATTGGCGGAAGCAAAGAATTTGGTAGAAGCTGATTATCAAAGATCTTTGTCTGAAGAAGATCCTAAACCAGAAGATTTAACGAATCATATTTTTGCTCCAACTCCTATTTTAAAAGAGAAGGGAGTAAGGAGTCCGGCAGGAAAAGAAAAAACCGTAATGGTAGATTCAGCTTTGTTTGCTATTCGAGAGCTAATGAAGAAGCATCCAGAGTGCTTGTTGTATGGACAAGACGTAGGTGGAAGATTAGGTGGTGTTTTCAGAGAGGCTGCAACTTTGGCTGAAACTTTTGGAGATGACAGAGTGTTTAATACTCCGATTCAAGAAGCTTTTATTATTGGAAGTACGGTCGGAATGTCGGTTGCGGGATTAAAACCAATTGTAGAGGTGCAATTTGCAGATTATATTTGGCCTGGACTCAATCAGCTTTTTACAGAGGTAAGTCGTTCTTATTATTTATCCAATGGTAAATGGCCTGTTAGTATGATTCTACGTGTCCCGATAGGGGCTTATGGTTCAGGTGGTCCTTATCATTCTTCAAGTGTAGAGTCTGTTGTGACACAAATAAGAGGGGTAAAAGTGGCTTATCCTTCCACTGGAGCAGATTTAAAAGGTTTGTTAAAGTCAGCATATTACGATCCAAATCCAATTGTTATATTGGAGCATAAAGGTTTGTATTGGAGCAAAATAAAAGGAACAGAAGGAGCAATGACAGTTGAGCCTGATGAGGATTATGTCATTCCATTTGGAAAAGCTCGAACCGTTTTAGAAGCTAATCCTGAAAAAATCAAAAACGGTGAATCTCTGGCTATTATTACCTACGGTAGAGGTGTGTATTGGTCGTTAGAGGCAGAAAAAAAATTTAAAGGGCAGGTAGAAATTATTGATTTACGAACCTTAAATCCATTGGATGAAGATGCAATGTATGCCGCAGCTCGCAAACACGGTAAAATAATGGTCGTAACAGAAGAATCAGTGGAGGCAGGTTTCTCTTTGGGTTTAATGGCGCGGATTCAAAAGACATGTTTTAAGAGTTTAGATGCACCCATTGAAATAGTTGGTTCGGTTGATACTCCTGCAATCCCATTAAACTCTACCTTGGAGTTTACATTGCTGCCTAATGGGGAGAAAGTTGCAACTACAATAGGAAAATTATTAGCTTACTAGAATGGATCAAAAATCTAGATTATACATAGGTGTTTTTACAATTGCAGCGGGTATTGTTTTGATTATTTACGCATTAACTGCAGAATCTACTTATGAACATCCAGTAAAGGATAAAGAAATTTTAATTGGTGCTCCATTATTGATATTGCTTGGAGTTTATCGGATGCATACCTATTACAGAAGTATCCGGAAAGATAAATAAAAACCCGTATAGTCTTTATGTTGTTAAACCTCAAGTTCAACATGGTTGAGGACGCAATTTCGGTTCTGTAATCCACCCAATCAGCAAAATGATAGTGGCACGCCATAGGCGAAACAATTAACCCCCAATTTCTAATTTGTTAAGTTTAAAAACTGTGCTATACGGGTCGGTATTTCTACCTGCTTCAAACAAGAACTCGCCTTGATGAATGCTTTTATAAATGTACATATTTATAGATTTATATCAAAATATAGATATCAACAATTGATTGAAGCACGTTAATTATCTCTTCATTTAATAACGAAAAAAGGATAAATGATAACAGATAATAAAAGTAGGGAGATCAATTCTAAAGTAGTTGGTATTTTTCTAATGTATTAACATTTGGCATTGAAAAACTAGGGTTTCATCTTAGTTTTTCAATGAATAAAAAAATCAACTTTACGGTTAATTGATGAGAGTTGTTTTATTAATATTGCTTTTTGGGTTATTTACCGGGAATATCTCTTCTCAGGATTTAGATTCTAATACCGTTTTTTTCTCAATCTCCGGAGGTATTTATCAAGAGTCTATTCAATTGGAGTTATCTACTTTGGGAGAAAAGATATATTATACAACCAATGGAAAGATACCATCAAGCAGTTCTAAAAGATATTCGGATACCATAAATTTAGATAAAACTACACCCATAAGAGCGGTTGCTTATAAAAATGGAAAGCCAGGAAAAATCGTTACGCAAACATATTTAATAGGCAGGGAATACAATATGGCAGTAATTTCGATTACTGGAAACCCCGACGATTTTTTTAGTTTTGATCGCGGTATTTATGTGAAGGGTTGCTGTGCAGATTCAGTTCCTCCATACAAAAGAGCCAATTTTTGGAAAGGTTGGGAGCGAAGAATCAATATTGAGTTTTATGAGCCAACTGGAGAGCTAGGTTTCAATCAGCGAGTAGGAGTTAGAATATTTGGAGGTTTTAGTAAAGGTTTACCTATGAAGTCTTTGGCCATAATTTCTCGAAAAAAGTACGAGAAGAAAACAATCAAATATCCAATATTTCCAAATAAGGAGATTAAAAAATATAAGTCTTTTGTGCTACGAAACTCTGGAAGTGACTTTAACAACACACAATTTAGAGATGCGTTATTAACGAACTTAATCGAGCCTTTAGATGTCGGTATCCAGGCATATCGTCCTGCAGTGGTGTTTATAAATGGGAGTTATTGGGGCATTCATAATGTTCGCGAGAAGATAAATGAATATTATCTAAAAAGCAATGCTGGAGCAAACCCTGATAGTGTCGATATAATGAAACATCGCAATGATTTGTTGGCGGGGAAAAGGGATCATTACCTGAAAATGAAAAAGTATATTAATAAAACGGATTTTAAGGATACTGCCGAAATACTGCATCTTAATACTTTGATGGAGATAGATAACTTCATTAATTATAATATCACAGAAGTATATGTTGGTAATAGAGATGCAGGCGGAAATATTCGATTTTGGCGGCCACAAACTCCCGACGGAAGATGGCGCTGGATTTTATTTGATACCGATATTAGTTTTGGCATTTCAGGCAAAACATCCTACAAAAGAAATACGCTTAATAAAATGACCATAAAGCATAATGAAGCTTGGCCAGACCCTGCTTGGTCAACCTTAATTATTCGCAATTTGTTGGAAAATGATAGTATAAAAAACGTATATATAAACCGTTTTGCAGATCATTTAAATACGCTTTTTTCAGCTAAAACTGTCAATTTTAAAATCGATTCTATTCAAAATATGTTGAAAGACGAGATGCCATATCACTTTCAAAAATGGAGGAGTTCAAATATCGAAAGGTGGGAAAGAAATGTTCAAAAGATGAAGGATTATGCTTCTAATCGCCCTTACTATGTGCGTCAGCATCTAATGGATAGATTTGACTTATCAGATACAATCATTGTTTCTATTCAAAATCAAGACCCTAAAGCGGGATATGTTCAAATAAATTCTATCCGAGTAGATATATCATTTGAAGGTGTATATTTTAAAGATGCTGCTCCATCTGTTGAGGCTAAAGCAAAATATGGGTATGAGTTTTTAAAATGGCATGAATTCGATTCAGTTGCAACAACAAAGCTTTTTCTAACAGAGAGTGCAGTTCTGCACCCAATATTTCAGAAAAGAAAATTAAGTCAATATTCTTCGGTTGTAGTGCTGAATGAGATAAGTACGCATCAAGATTCAACGGCTATTCAAGGAGATTGGATTGAGTTTTATAATACATCAAATGCTATGGTCGATTTGTCAGGCTGGAAAGTCGTTTCGGGTAGTAATGAATTTATTTTTCCTGACTCCTCAAGTATAGAATCCAATGGTTACTTGCTTTTGTCGGCTAATTATAAAGAGATGGCGTTGATGGTTTCTGGGCAGGTCTTGAATACTCCTCTTGGATTCGGACTTTCATCGAAAAAAGATAATTTACTATTAATGGATTCAGAGGATTTCATAGTAGATTCTTTGCGTGTTGATATTGAAATTTATTTTCCAGATTTGGAGGGGTATCAGAACAGAAATATTGAACGGGTTAATCCTGTTTTAGATAGGTGGAAGCCCTCTGTTAAATCTTCTCCTGGAAAAGAAAATGATTTATTTGAGCCTATAAAACCTCAGAAGATAGAGAACCAGAACGACTCGGTTTTTTATATTGGGGTAGGTGGGGTGCTTTTTGCATTGTTGTTAATTAGTGGCTTTTTTGTAAGGAAAAATTGGATTAAAACGGATTCAGATTCTAATGTTTAATTTGTAACTGTAAATAGAAAAAATAGAATGAAAAAATTTTTGGGAATAGGTTTATTAACCATGGTTACTTTTTCTGCATTCTCTCAGATGAGTGCAGAAACTGAAAAGTTATTAAAAGAACAGAGAAAACCAGAAGTAAATATTGATACCTCCTGGAGGGTTGGCGGTTTAGCTAATATTAATTTTTCTCAAGTGTATTTGTCAAATTGGGCTGGGGGTGGTCAAAATGCAATCTCGACACAAGGTATTTTGAGCCTTTTTGCGAACTATGTCAAAGGGAATTCTTCATGGGATAATTCAATTGATTTAGCGTATGGGGTTATTAAGCAAGGAGAAGCAAAATCAGCTCCATGGTTTAAGAATGATGATCGGATAGAATTGAATTCTAAAGTTGGGAAAAAAGCATCGGAAAAATGGTACTATTCAGGTTTGGTTAATTTTAGGACTCAATTTAATTATGGATATAGTAAGGTTGGCGATACAGTACAAATTTCAAATTTCATGGCGCCAGGGTATAGTATTGTTGCTTTGGGAATGGATTATAAGCCAAGCGAAGATTTTACTTTTTTTGTGGCTCCCGTAACCAGTAAAATGACTTTTGTAACAGATGATTACCTTTCTGGAATAGGGGCATTTGGGTTAGATTCAGGAGATGTTTTTCGTTCGGAAGTGGGTGGCTATGTAAAGTTAGGTCTTTTAAAGAAATCTCCATTAAAAATGGAGGGGGTGATTTTCAAAACGAATCTAACTCTATTTTCTAATTATTCAAATGGACCAGAAAATATTGATGTAACCTGGGAAACATTAACAAATGTTAAGCTGAATAAATATATGACTATAAGTCTATCTACCTATCTTATTTATGATCATGATGTTGATATTGCAAGGTATAATTCGGATGGTTCTGTGCGTTATTATCAGGATTCTAAAGGTGATAATGTGTTAGGTTCTGATGGAAGTTTTGTTCAAGTCAGAGGTCCAGTAATGCAGTTCAAAGAAGCGTGGTCAGTTGGTTTTGCATATAAGTTTTAATAATAATATTTTTTTCTGAATTTGCGAGAGCTTGCACCTAAGGTGTTTAGTTGGCATTGAAGGTCAATAACCAGTGTATTATTGCTTAGTATTAAACCCTAACGCCAATAACGCATACATAATCAATTTGTTCTAAGGCTGTCTTATTATATTCTATTTCCATAATCCTATAAACCCAAACTCGGGGAGATGGAATCCTTTTTTCTAAGATGTATAAGGGGTTTATTTTTTCTTTATATTCGTCGGCTATAATATATAGGTTAAAATCGTAAAGCTATGTACGGAAAAATAAAAGAAGAATTGCAAAAAGAATTGTCACAAATAAAAGACGATGGTATTTATAAAAGTGAAAGGATTATTGCCACTCCACAAGGAGCTGAAGTTCAGGTTTCGACAGGAGAAGATGTAGTAATTATGTGTGCAAATAACTATTTAGGATTGTCTTCACATCCAGAAGTAATTCAGGCATCTAAAGAGGCCTTAGACACACATGGTTTCGGAATGTCTTCTGTACGTTTTATTTGTGGAACGCAAGATATTCATAAAGAGTTGGAGCAAAAAATAGCAGATTTTTATGGGTTTGAAGATACAATTTTATACGCTGCAGCTTTTGATGCTAACGGAGGAGTGTTTGAGCCGTTATTTGGAAAAGAAGATGCAATTATTTCTGATGCATTGAATCATGCTTCAATTATTGATGGGGTTCGTTTATGTAAAGCTGCGAGATATAGATACAAGCATAGCGATATGACTGATTTAGAAGAACAGTTAAAAGCAGCTCAAGCGCAAAGGTTTAGAATAATTGTAACCGATGGTGTTTTTTCTATGGACGGCGATATCGCTAAGATGAATGAGATATGCGATTTAGCGGATAAATACGATGCTCTGGTCATGACTGACGAATGTCACTCTGCAGGGTTTATAGGTAAAACAGGCAGAGGTGCTCCAGAATTTCATAATTGCTTAGATCGAGTAGATATAATAACAGGGACGCTTGGCAAGGCTCTTGGTGGAGCAATGGGAGGCTATACAACGGGCAAAAAAGAAATTATAGATATGTTACGTCAGCGCTCTCGACCGTATTTATTTTCCAATTCTTTGGCACCGTCAATTGTTGGAGCATCTATAAAGGTTTTTGACTTATTAAGTGGTTCTACGGTACTGAGAGATAAGTTGGAAGAGAATACTAAATATTTCAAAGATAAAATACTGGCAGCTGGATTTGATGTGAAAGAAGGTAATTCTCCAATTGTACCTATAATGCTTTACGATGCTGCATTATCTCAAAAGTTTGCTGAGGGGTTATTAAAAGAGGGAATATATGCTATCGGATTCTTTTATCCGGTTGTGCCAAAAGGAGCTGCAAGAATTCGAACACAGATTTCGGCAGCACATGAAAAACATCATTTAGACAAAGCTGTTGAAGCATTTATAAAAGTTGGTAAGGATTTAAAAGTAATTTAATATTGCTTAAGCCTTTTGTTTATCTGTATTACGTGTTGTTAAATGTCTCGTTATTCAGTATAAAAGCAAGTTTCCTCGAATTTTATGGAAATAAATAGGTTTCTTATTTTGACAGATGAAAAAATAATTTTACATTTGCAGCCCATTTTTGGGGAATAGTAAGCATCTGAAAAAGACAGAAAACGTGGATACACTTAGTTACAAAACAGTTTCAGCGAACAGAGCAACAGTCAAAAAAGATTGGTTGTTAGTTGACGCAGAAGGCGAAACACTTGGTAGATTAGCAAGTAAAATAGCAAAATTGATTAGAGGGAAGCATAAAACGAACTTTACACCGCATGTTGATTGTGGTGATAATGTAGTCGTTATTAATGCTGAAAAAGTTACTTTGTCAGGAAATAAATGGCAAGATAAGACCTATATCCGTCACACTGGTTACCCAGGTGGTCAAAGATCATTAACAGCGCAGGAGATTTTAGAGAAACACCCGGAGAGATTGATAGAGAAAGCGGTTAAAGGGATGTTGCCTAAAAACAGACTAGGACGAGCGTTGTACTCGAACTTATATGTATATGTAGGTACTGAGCATGATAAAGAAGCGCAAAAGCCAAAAAAAATCGAATTAGATTCAATTAAGTAATAAATAAAGAATGGGAGTAATAAACACAATCGGAAGACGTAAATCTTCAATTGCTAGAATTTATCTTTCTGAAGGAAAAGGAAATGTAACTGTGAATAGCAGAGACTACAAAGAATATTTTCCAACAGGAGTTCTTCAATATAAAGTTAACCAACCTTTCCAATTAACAGAAACAGAAGGTCAGTATGACGTAAAAGTTAATGTTAAAGGTGGAGGAGTTAACGGACAGGTTGAGGCAGTTCGTTTAGCAATTGCAAGAGCTTTGGTTGAGGTTGATGCAGAAAATAAGCCTAAGTTAAAAGCTGAAAGCTTAATGACGCGTGATCCAAGAATGGTTGAACGTAAAAAACCAGGACAACCGAAAGCGCGTAAGAAATTCCAATTTAGTAAACGTTAATCAGTATTTTACTCAAAGAAGCACTCATTTGAGTGCTTGTTTAGTATCTAAGTGTTGCAGATCGTAAAGTACGCTACTGCATATCTGCTGAAGGGAAAATAGTTAAAATAACTATTGTTAATCAGTAAAAAGAAAGTAAACAAAATGGCAAAAACAAATTTTAAAAGCTTATTAGATGCCGGAGCGCATTTTGGGCACCTAAAAAGAAAGTGGAATCCAGCAATGGCTCCTTATGTTTTCGATGAGAAAAAAGGAATCCACGTAATTGACTTAAATAAAACAATCTTAAAAATTGATGAAGCTGCTGCCGCGATTAAACAAATTGCAAAGTCAGGTCGTAAAGTTTTATTTGTTGCTACTAAAAAGCAAGCACAAGAAATTGTTACTTCGCACGTAAAGGAAGTAAACATGCCTTATATTACAGAACGTTGGCCGGGTGGAATGTTGACGAACTTCAAGACTACGCGTAAAACGATTCGTAAAATGACTTCTATCGATAAAATGATGGAAGATGGCACTGCAAAAACAATGTCTAAAAGAGAACGTCTTCAGATGACGCGTCAAAAAGATAAGATGCAGAAAGTAATCGGAAGTATTGCTGACATGACTCGTCTTCCTGCTGCTGTATTCGTTGTAGATGTTAGAAAAGAGCACATTGCTGTTGCTGAATCTAGAAAACTAGGGATTCCAGTATTTGCAATTGTTGATACGAACTCTGATCCAAAACCTATTGATTTTGTGATTCCAGCAAATGATGACGCAACTAAATCTATTGATTTAATAGTTGGTCTTATGTGTGAATCAATTAAAGAAGGTTTAAGTGAAAGAAAGGCAGGAAAAGAAAAAGCTGCTGAAAAAGCTATTGAAGCTCCTGTCGTTGAGGCTAAAG
>Ga0233450_10004477_pt1 | contig 12637 bp, 14 predicted proteins | sample 011ome_30_FD_189956 | JGI IMG/M metagenome (GOLD analysis project Ga0233450, IMG submission 189956) | Coastal salt marsh microbial communities from the Groves Creek Marsh, Skidaway Island, Georgia - 011501CT (spades assembly) | ecosystem: Environmental > Aquatic > Marine > Intertidal zone >... | reverse complement strand
GGAGCCGTCGTCGCCGTCGTTGCCGGGTTGGTCGTCGCTGGAGCCGCTGTCGTGAGCCGTGTTGGTAAAGTACAAGTTATTGAACGCGACTTGGCCATTTCCGTCCACTTTGAACTGGCCGACGTCCGCAAGGTCGACAACGGATGAATAGGAACTCAACGGAATCTGCACGTTCACCCATTCGTTAAGCGTCGACACGTCCAGCGCCACAGAGGTTTCCTCGCCTGGGCCTGAGCTAATCAGGAAAAAGTTGAGACTGGTAGATTGGACCACGTAGTAGTCGATGTTCAGGTATTTGTATGGAGACACGTTCAGTTGTGACGCAAACGTCGTACCCTGGTAGGTCAGGTCGGTGTACACCAGGTTATCGCCTGTCGAGTCGACACTCGTCGCCTGTCCCCAGTTCGGGTTGAAGTTTGTACCGTCGAGATTGCCGTACGTCGTACTGAAAACGGAGAGCACGTCTTCGGCCGCCTCGGTGGGGGTAGGCGCCGTGGGGACGGGCGCCGGGGGGTACTCGCAGCTGCCGTCGTCCAAGGTGGCGGCGTCTAGGTAGTTGCTGGCGGTGTCGTCCGTGCAGCCCTCGATGTCGTCGTTGCCGGAATCAGGACCGTTGCCAGCGCATGAATCGTATGTGTCGGCAGCATCGCCGCTGCCTAGGACCCACACGCGGTTCGCCCAGTTTGCGTAGTCTGTGATCAACGAACCATCGCCACCAACTTCGCCAATCTTCGCGGTACACTCGCCGTTCCCCGCATTGTCAATTAGGTTCTCTTGAGTACCATCCACAACCCACAAGTACTGCATGTCTTCGCCCGGTGTCAAGGTTACGCTCCAAGTGCCGTCGTAGTTGTCAATCGCTTCCGGGCCGCCATTAGGGTCCCAGCCCCACCAAGGTCCGGTGAGGCGCACTGCGCCGGCGTCCAGTGCCGTGACAGTCAACGTGATATCATCATTCAGTCGGCGACGTGCCGCTGAACGTAAAAGTGATTCGCCAAGCGCAAAGGCGCTCATCGTAAAAAGCAAAATAAAGGTAAGCCACTTCATATTGTATAAGATATTTTTGACGTCTTTATATACTGTCATTTCTACATTTTTATTGGAGTAATTTTTTGATGCGCTTCAACTGTCTCTCCTTTTGTTCGCGCGTTGCCATGTCGCGCTGTGTCTGTTGGATTTGCGCCTCACGCCGAGCAATGTCGCGCTGTGCTAGCTGTATTTGCGCCTCCCGCTGGGCGAGGCTGCTGCGCGCCTCGCGAATGCTGCGGTACTCCATGTGCAGCGTCCATTTTCCCAGCGCGTTGCTCCAACCGGTGGGCATGCCAAAGGCGTTGGGGGCATCACGAACACGCGCCGAGCCGCCGTATCCCACGCCCGAGACATTGTCGCCAAAGACGAGTATATTCGTAGCACATCGCACGAGCTGCACATAGTCTGTTCGCGCCGTGCCGTCGTAGACGTTTCTGTGCACGTGCACCCCACCGACGTGTGCGTAGCGCCGTTCCGTGTCTAAAACGACGCGCGTCAGGTACTGCTTGACCTTTTCCGCGGGCTTGAAGAGTTGAAAGGCCCATCGCTGGCCGGACCATGGAAAGTAAACGTCGCAGCCATTGGTTTGGGCGTCGATGCGTGCAAACAGTTGTTGCTTCTTGTAGTCGATGAGGTCCTTGACGGTGAGCACGGAGGTGCTCGCGGGGCGCAGCTTGGGGTGCAGAAGCTCTTGAAGGTGTTGAAAGCCCTCGTATCGGTGTTGAGGTTGCCCCCGTTGGGGTTGTCTGTGGTGATGCTGGGAGAACATCATGTATGGTGTAGTGTGTGTGTGCTTTATAGGATGAAATGTCTATTTCATTTAGTGTGTCTGCGAACGGCACGGCGCAACATTTCCTGCACGACTGGGTGGTCGCGGTTCTCGGAAAATTCTCGCATGTCGGCTTCGACCCAGTCGAGGCAGGTGTGTACTTCACGTATGTAGGCCGGTACGGCGTTGGCCATAGTGGTGCCGCTGTCCATGACGCGCTGTTTGGCGGCGGCGAGCTCGGTGTCGCGTTTGGGCGCCTGGAGGCGGCTTATCCAATCAAAGGTCGTGTTGACGAGGCCCAGCATCGATTGGCCCGAAAAGTTGCTGGTGTGCAGCAGTTGTGCAAAGAACGGCACGTCAAATTCGGCGTGGATGCGCTGAAAGGCGTTTCCGTTGGGTTTCACTTGGGCGGCGAGACGGTCGCGTATTTCTGTGTAGAGACGCACGATGTATTCGTGATCGCCGCTGGCAACGGCGGCGGCGATGGTGTCGTAAAACGCGCGGTGAAATTGCTCTTTGATTTGTCGGGCGAGTGCCTCTTCTTGCGGTGTGCGTTCCATTTACGGTGACACCTTTGTTTATATAGATGAGTTTTTTTTTCAGCCGAGGTGCCAAAAGTTCTTTCGCCGATAGAAAAGTTCAGCTGCTGTAAGATTTTTTTTGCCCTGAAGGTGGTTCTAAAATTTTAGAACTTGTAGCAAAAGCATGGAAGTTGGCCAACGCGTTTATGTTCAAAAAGACGAGCTCGCCTTTCACAGGTGGTACGAGGCGCACATTGTAGAAATACACGTAAAAAACCCGCAGCGTCGCAAGGCACGTGTGGGTGGCACCCTTACAACATTCTTACCTGTTGTTCAAAAATATATGTGGAATATGTTGTCAGATATCCTGACGATACCACTCAAGTCGTCCCGTTCGACAGAATTATGGAATATATATGAGAGCGCGTTTCGGTTTAATCAAGAGTAACCCTAACTTATTTAGTGTGTACATTGTAGTATAGTTACAATATAAAATTAGAGATTTTTTCTTTCGCCGATAGAAAAATTGAGCCGCTGCCAGATTTTTTTTTCTGAGGGTCAATTCGTAAAAAACTTGTAGAAATCAAAGTGACCATTATATTTACTATGTTTGTTCTTAGGAATTGGCTTGTTAAACAAATTTTACAAGCTCATTTAAATGGCACGATACTTTTTTTTTAACCAAATTTGATGTAAAAAATATAATTCTCTTTTCCTGCGTTTGTTTTTTGCCCATTGCAACCATTTCTTGACCGTACGATGTCCTAAAAGTATGCCACGTGTGGGTTGTTCGCATTGCATGATGTCTAAAAGCAGAGGAATCCTAGAGCCAGCGTTTAACAATATTCTTACAACAGCATTGGAATTTCTTCTTATTGCCAAATCAATTGGTAAACATGGGACGCAGTCGTTTACGTTCTTCTCTTGTGTAATAAACAGCGTGACGAGATTCGCATGGCCGTGATAACAAGCTACGTGTAAGTTTGAGAAACAATCACTATCTCTACGGTATTTAAAATGTTCTGCATATAGGAATACACGTGCATCATTTTCTTGAACAGCTTGCCACCAATACATTAGTGACAAATCTGTTTGTCAATTCCTAAACTTTTAGAAATCAGAGTGTCAATTTTTAAAATTTTAGGAATTGCCGATAGAAAGTTCTTTCGCGAATAGAGATTTTTTCTTTCGCGAATAGAAAAGTTCAGCCCTCGCGAGATTTTTTTTTTCGGCCAGAGGTCAAAAGTTCTTTCGCGAATAGAGATTTTTTCTTTCGCGAATAGAAAAGTTCAGCCCTCGCGAGATTTTTTTTTTTCGGCCAGAGGTCAAAAGTTCTTTCGCGAATAGAGATTTTTTCTTTCGCGAATAGAAAAGTTCAGCTGCTGTGAGATTTTTTTTTTCGCCGAGGTGAAGTATATAAAAACGCCCACATGTCGAGATGCGCAAGCGCACATTATCTGACGAAGGGCTTCATTTGTATTTGAATGCTACTGCACCCTCGCGGCCGCGCCGCTGGTACCAGTACCTTATTTGCAATCTTTTCCACTCGGACTATGACGAGCGACTGTACGACGTGGTGTGGAAGTGCCGCGAGTCGACCAAGGCGCTGTGTGCAGATTTCAGCAATCCGCGTTTGACGGACCATTTGGAAGCCGCCGTGCACAATACCATACAGCTAATTTTATCGGGGCCTACGCGACGGCAGCGCGACAAGGATTATCGTTTTTTTGCAGACGTGATGCATTGTGCCTTTCAAGAGCAAGACCACCAAACCGCACACATGCTCTACACTTCACTAACACGGCCGATGGACGTACACCGACCCAAAAAAATCCAGGATTGGCTTGAAGCTATCGGTGCGTTTTACGGGGCTCCGAGTTACAAGCGCCACGTACAGTTTTGGCGCACAGTTCGTGGTGACCAAACACTACCGTCGGTCATCGCCTTCCACACATTTATCAAACGACGGCGATTTATGGGCCGGAACGACGAAGTCGACGAAGCGACCGAATATATGGATATTTTTCAGTATCTCGACCACGATAAAAAAGCATTGCTCAATATATATAAATTTTGATTTTTTTTCTATTTTTGTTAGACATTTTATTTCAATTAGATATTTCAAATCTTTGTTGTACTTATGGCCGTTCATGTACATTTTCAGACATTTACTATGGTGGCCACTCCACACGCCCTCGGACAGTCAATAGCACGCGCTGGCGTCCCACTGTTAGATTATATGGCTAAAAACGTGGTTGACGTCCCCAAACTGTTCAACGCCATTGTGGAAGACCAATGTTTTGCGATTCCGATGGGTGAACTATTGTTGTATGTGAAAAAAACATACAACAAGCGGCGCAGACGTCAAGAATTGGAATGTATCAGTCTGACGCCATCCCGACACGTGCACACACGCACGAAAACGTTTGCCAAGACGCTAGAGGCAACTTTTAACCCCTCGTCTGTCGTAGCTTTCCCATATTGGTTTGATGAAATATAAATCTTACTTTTTGTTACCTCTTTTTTAGTTTTTCCTTGGCGTTGTCCGTCATAAACCACGACGGCATGGTGCCACGACCTCCGCGTTTCTGTTCCGCGAGACCCTACGATGGTCTATTCAACGTGCTTAGACACAATATTGACTCCGTGATTCCAAGGCTCCCATCGTTTACCCTAATCGATTCCGCGTAAACGGTCAGTTTGTTTGTTGTAACCTTTAATACCCTAATCGATTCCGCGAATATTCTTTATAAATATTAACATCGTGAGTATATTCACATCACACATCATGGTGGTCGTTTTTAGCGACTTGCATTTGTCGGCGAAAACGCTGAATACTTGTTTGGCGGTGCTGCGCCGCGTGCACGCCGAGGCGGACCGACGCAAATGCCCCGTGTATTTCTTGGGTGATTTTTTCGACACCGTGTACAACAAGGGCACCCTTCCCGTCGACGTGCTCAATACTCTGTTGCGCTACTTTTCAAGCGAATGGACCGTGCCAATGAAGATGCTCGTGGGCAATCACGACATGTTTGACGCTGCAGAGACCGTGCACGGTCTCGACTTTCTTCCGCACGCGAATTCGAACATTACGGTCATTAATAAACCGGTGCGCATGGGCGACGAGTTGTGGGTGCCGTGGCGCCGCTCGACGGACACCATTCAAGACATTTTAAAGGAGCATGCGCCCGGTGCCAAGGTGATATTTGGCCACTTTGACATTGTTGGGTTTCGCATGTCGGCGTCGCGCGTCTCGACGGAGGGCGTGGACAGCAGTGTGTTTCCACCGGGCGTGCCCGTGTATTCGGGGCATTACCACACGCCCCAGGCACACGGGTGCATTCAATACATTGGCAGCCCTTACCAGCTGACTTTGGCAGAGGCTGGCGACCGCAAGCAGATGCTTATCCTCAATGGTGCCTACGGAGTCGCCGAGTCGGTGGCGCTGGACATTGGGCCGCGCCAGTACAAGTGGAGTGCTTCGGATTTGCTGGCGCGTGCCTCGGAGCTTCGTACTGACGACCGTGTTGCGGTGACAGTGGGCGAACCCGACGGTGCAACATCGCGGCTCGTGCAGAGCCTCGAAGACCGCGGCGTCAACGTCGTGTTGAAAAAAGTCACACCCGTCGCAGCGCCGCGCATTCGAGACGTGGAAGCCATGGCACCGGTCGTGCTGTTTGAAGCCTGGGCGAAACACCAGTCTATTGATAAATCGTCACAAGCATGGTTGGTGGCTCGCAATTGGCTTTCCACGCGTCGAAAGGTCTCCTTTTTGGCACGGCGTGTTGTTCCGGAGCGCATTACGTTGGCGGGGTTTGGCCCCTTTCCGGGTCCCTTGACTCTTCCCTTGACGTCTCATGGGTTGACTCTCGTGACGGGTCAGAACAACGGCTCGGATTCGTCCAACGGCGCAGGAAAGTCGCTTATGACGGCCGGGGCGCTGCTGTGGGGTCTGACGGGTGTCACGGATGGTCGCGCGTCTCTTCTTTTCGGCGAGGGTCGGTCTTCGGTGGTCAATGCAACCGTCGGACGCGCTACCGTCGAAGTATTTGGCACGGTAGACGGCGTCAGCTGGTCTGTGTGTCGCACCTTGGACACGACCCATCGGCGCAAGCACGAGTTAAAACTTACGATAGGCACCGAGGACCGAACAAAAGCTACGTTGGCCGCTACGCAGCAGTCGATTGCCGAGGATGTGTTTGGCATTCGAGACGCCTCGGGGTCGGCCCTGGGCGCGTGGCTGCTGCGCAACAGCGTGTGGAGTCAGTCGTCGGTCTCACGCTGGCTCGACGCATCGGACACGCAGGCCAAAACGGAGATACGCCACGTCACAGACATGACTGTGTGGGAGGAGATGTGCACCTGGAGTCGCGAGGCGCGCAAAGCCAGTGTTGCTCGTCAGTCAGTGGCCGAACGCGACAGAGCTTCGCGGCAGCGCACCAAGGAAGTGCTCGACGGTGAGCTTCAAAGCGCCCTGCGCGCCTCCACGGAATGGTCGGCATCTCACGCCGCGGAAAAAGCCCGCGCCCTTGCAGAGTTGGAGAAGGCTCGCGAGTCCGTGTCGTCCATACAGGCAGCCGGTGACGATGTAGAGCCCGTGGACGCCCAAGAAGTCGAGCGGCTCAAAATAAACGTCGATACGCTGCGCGTGTCATGTATGCGCCAAAAGGACGTGCTCGACACCACTTTGCGAGACGTCCCCGAAGACATTCGCAAGAAAACACCCGAGGAATTATCGCGCGCCCTGGAGACGGCGAGCGCGTCCGAAGAGCCAGATGTCCAAGGTCTCAAGTCGCGCGTCGACCAAACCATGCAAGCACAGTTGTCAAGACGTGAGAAACTCAGACAAGCACAAGAAGCACTGCAGACATTTATTCGCGAAGGCCAGTGCCAAATGTGCCAAAGACCGTTTGGCGACGAAGAACATCAAAAGACACACACGATTTCACTAAGAAAGACCGTCGAAGTGGCACAAGAAGCGCTTCTAAAAGCCTCCGCCCTGCATACAAAAACCAAAGCCGAACATCTTTGCGCAACAGAGCTGCACAAACAGCGCCAGGACAACATCGCCCATCTCGAGGCCGCGCGCCGCTATCATAGCTTGTTAGAACATTACAAAAAAGACACGTTGGCGCGCTCAAACGCACAAAAAAGATACAACGATACCAGCAGCGCCCAGCAACAGTATGAAATGTACGCACGCACTCGAAAGTTGCACGAAGTGGCACAAAAGGCAATGGAACAGCGCGAAGAAGCTTACAAACGACTAGTCGGCCAGACATGCCCGCATGCGTCCCGCGTCGAACGGTTGCGTAGCGACGTGTCTGCGGCAGAGCGCGATTTGGCGGCGGTGGAGGCGCGCCTTCAAGACGAGCACGACGCCGTCGCCCGCTGGGCGTCGATTTCCGCCTGGTCGGGCTCCCGCGGCGTGCAAACGTACGCAATGGAGTGCGCTGTACAGCGCTTGGCGGCGTCGACGACAAAGTGGCTTCGGCGCCTGTTTGACACGGAGGATATTTACATGAACGTAACGTTCGACGACAAGGAGCGTTTGCAGCGTTTTTTCGTGTGGCCCGGTCACGCTGGCGTCCTCTCGGGTGGCCAGTGGCGCCGCGCGCAATTGGCGTCCTTTATGGCATGGCGCGAAATGGCTCCACACCCGTTTCCGCTGCTGGTCATGGACGAGGCGTGCACGTCCATGGACAAGGAAGGCATCAATGCGGTGCAGCAGGCGTTGCGCGACTGGTGCGACGAAGACACGAGTCGCACTTGCTTTGTCATCACGCACGAGCCGGGCCAGCATCGCGACACGAGCATCTACGACAATCACACCAAAATCGTGAACAAACGCGGCCGTGCCGCCGTGCTGGACCTTGAGTCCACAAAAAAACAACGTCTATATTAGGGACACATGTGTTAAACATAAGTATGTATTCATTTACTTTTTAATCAGACTATCACATAAAACATGGAACAACTTCTTAAAGACGGCCTTGATATCCTACACAACGTGGACCATCCCACTATGCCGCAACATCGAACACTGGAATATTGCAGCCAGGGCCAGGCAAAATTGCGCCAAGTCGGCGAACTGGTACACGAGAAACACCCCAATCTTGTGGACATGATTGAGTTTGCTCAAAAGAACATTCCCAAAGAATATCACGGCGTCATTAATCACGCTTGGAGTGGTATTGGCGACTGGATGGCCTAATCGTCGTCTTCACTCATATCGGAATCACTCTCGTCGTCGCTGGGTGGCAGCCATTCTCCGTCCGAAACTTCCTCCTCTGATTTTTCTTCGGTGACGTCGTCGGAAAAGACGTGCAGCCAGTCTTCTTTGTGCCAGTTGTGGCGCTTTGCGGTTGTCGACAACTTTGACCACGGCGGTGGGTCCATGCCCAGCAAAACGACGTCCGCCGGCGCGTGATTCATGACCGTTTGTACGTCCGATTGCGCAATGGATTGCACCACGGGCGTCTGGGTTGCGCCGTCCAACCACACCACGTCGCAGGTTTTGAGGCGCTTGCTCACCCGCTGTAAGCCCACCATCCACAGCTCCGATATACGATGCAACACGGCGTTTTTGTGTCTAATTTCGACGCCTTGTGACACGACGACAGCAACAACTGCTTTCTTTCCGATGGTCCCGGCGAGATTCATGGTGTGTGCATGTATTTGGTAGGTGTAAATAGGATATTTTACAAGTTTGGTGGATTGGCGCTTTTTTGAGTATAGAGTGATTCACAAGTCCGCACTATTTAAGCACTAAAGTTAAAAAAAAAAATGAAACAACTATTGTTATTCGTCATTTTATTTGTGGTCTCTTGGAGTTCAGTCTCCGCGGAGACTGAACTCCGCCGCCAATTATTGGACAATTTTGATGGGACATATGAGGCGCATGGCTCCATTTTTTATTCCAATCCAGAAAAAGAACTGCAATTTCTTACGGTTTACTTCACCTTCGAGCCCCCTGTATACGTGAATGATAACAGAACAGGAGCCGTGGGCAGAGCAATCCAGTCTATGACGGGTGCGTCGGCCACGTCAGTCATTGCGGCGGGTGCTGATGGGTTATCTCCGAATCAGGAGAACCATAATATCCAATCCTATGCAATGACTTGGGATACTCTGCATCAGGATTTTGTGGTCATATTAATCGATCAGGATGACACTTCTGTTTACAGTTTGAGATATAACGCAGACGGGATTGTCGGAGACGTATTCGAAGTTCCAGAGTTTGAAACTCGAGCGCAAGGGGCTAGTTTGGGAGTAGGAAACTCGTTTGTAGGCATCGTGACAATGAAAAAGACAGACAGTCACCCCTTTGATAAAATACCAACGTATAATGAGACGTATTCGAATAGCGCAAGGAGCTAGTTTGGGAGTAGGAAACTCGTTTGTAGGCATCGTGACAATGAAAAAGACATACAGTCACCCCTTTGATAAAATACCAACGTATGATGAGCGACATGCGCTTTTTTGTGTAGATGAGCGACATGCGCTTTTTTGTGTATAGAGTGATTCACAAGTCCGCACTATTTAAGCACTAAAGTTAAAAAAAAAAATGAAACAACTATTGTTATTCGTCATTTTATTTGTGGTCTCTTGGAGTTCAGTCTCCGCGGCTGAACTCCGCCGCCAATTATTGGACAATTTTGATGGGACATATGAGGCGCATTGCTCCCATTTTTATTCCAATCCAGAAAAAGAACTGCAATTTCTTACGGTTTACTTCACCTTCGAGCCCCCTGTATACGTGAATGATAACAGAACAGGAGCCGTGGGCAGAGCAATCCAGTCTATGACGGGTGCGTCGGCCACGTCAGTCATTGCGGCGGGTGCTGATGGGTTATCTCCGAATCAGGAGAACCATAATATCCAATCCTATGCAATGACTTGGGATACTCTGCATCAGGATTTTGTGGTCATATTAATCGATCAGGATGACACTTCTGTTTACAGTTTGAGATATAACGCAGACGGGATTGTCGGAGACGTATTCGAAGTTCCAGAGTTTGAAACTCGAGCGCAAGGGGCTAGTTTGGGAGTAGGAAACTCGTTTGTAGGCATCGTGACAATGAAAAAGACAGACAGTCACCCCTTTGATAAAATACCAACGTATGATGAGCGACATGGTTCAAGCGAACCTGACCTGGAGGACAGTCCCGCGAACGGCGTCGGTATTACGATTCTTGTTCTCTTTGGATGTGGTTTTATATGCTTGGCTATATATTATACTGCATGTCGTAGGAAACCCAGCGGTGGCCAGGAGTCTGTGGCACTGCCGGAAAAATCATTATACAAGCGCGTGCAAACGCGTGTTATTTTTTAAGTGACGACTGAACTTTTCTATTTGCGAAAGAACTTTTGACCCTTGGCTGAAAAAAAAAAAGTGGCGAGGGCTGAACTTTTAGAACACGTGAGAAAAAAAAATTACTTTAATTTATGTAACGGTGTCGTCGCCATGGCCGGGTACGTCTCGACGTGCTCCACGGCCAAGCGAAATTTCTGTAAAATATGTACGTCGCACGCCCCCGCGCCCGAACGCTGGCGCGCGTCTTGGCGCGCAGCGGCCAGCGGCTCCATAGTGCTCTCCGGGTCCATGTATACGTTGCGCGTACCACGGTGGCGACCAAACCACCCAGGACAATCGAAAGAATACGTGTAGACGTCCATGATGGTTTCGACGCCACGCTAATTTATACTGTCCTGCTGTATAAAGGCGCGCGCCTTTTGCTCAAATGCCTCTTCGCACCTGGTTTCAATCGCGCCACACTTGTCCCAAATATATTGTACACTGCACGTGCGAACACGACACGTCGTACGAGTCCAATTTTGATTGGTGGAGTCTGGCGCACGTTTTCTGGGGTGTGGTATACGGCATACCTCTGTTTTTATGGGACGAAGACCTCTACAGTTTTTTTATTGCACTGGCATGTGCCGTGTTGTACGAAATTGTTGAAAACACGGCGTGCGGGTCGCGCCTATTTGGAACGATTTGCTGCACAAAAGATTACACCGGCGACCACTTTTGGAATAGCGCCTGTGACGTCGTCTGCTGCATGGTCGGGTTTGCCATCATGCTTGGCATCAAAAGCGCATAGGTTGGACATAATCGTCGGACGTAACGTCACGTGTCTCACATGGTACACATCATGTCCTCTTGTTGTCAATACCGCGAGCATGTTTCTTGTGTCGATAGACTGTTTCCGTGTGGCAAGGCGCCCAAATATTGGTCCATAAATTGGTCGGCTGCCATCGTGCATCTCGTGAACGCAGTCGCCATGCTACTGCTTTGGAATGGCTCTGAGAACCGCGACAGCGTCTACCGCCTTACGGAGACGTACGCGCCTTGGGTGCCGCCTGTGAATGGCACGTGTGCGCCGGGTGGGATACGCATTTCCGAAGACTGGTGCCTCGAGCGCCGCACCGTGCCCACGGCCGAATTGTCGCTGTGGTGGCTCATTATTGGATTCCACGGACTTTCCTTTGTCTTTCAGACGCTCGCCATGGGTGAATGCCGCGCTCTCGGCAAACAAAAATACACCGTCGAAGTCGAGGAACAAGGCACCAACACGTTGCGCATGCTCGAGTACTCGGTGTCCGCCACGCTCATGCAGCTCGCCATCGCACTGCTGCTGGGCGTCTGGCAGCGCCTCGTCATCATCGGCATCGCCTTTCTCACCGCAGCCACCATGCTCATGGGCCTGGTCGCGGAACAAAGTCGCCTAGCCGACCTGCGCACGGCCTGGGTCGCACACGGCACGGGGTGGTTTACCATGGGCGGCGTGTGGCTCATACTCGGGCGCCAGCTCGAGTTTACTCTTGCAAAAAGCCCAAATGGGCCGCCGGTATTCGTCTATGCGATTATTGTCGTGATTGCGCTGCTTTACAGCGTGTTTGGATTCATACAGACGTACCAGTTGTGTAAAACCAACAAAGGAGATGCACGGGCTCTCAATGAAACGGTGGAAGTCGCCTATTGTATCAATTCGCTCGTCTCCAAAACGTTTTTGGGATGGATGATATTTTCCAACGCCCTCGTGGGCGTCGCTAGAAGTTAGGCATTAGATTACATATGAACATCAAATTTGACGTTAAATGATAATATACTTTTATACTTTTTTTAAAACTACGCGCCAACAATGGCCGCGGCTCCAAGCGCAACAATCGCACCAGTGACAAATAATAGAGATACGCCATATCCCGCTTCTACCGCACTGTGTAGTGTTCTGTGCTGTGTGGGCCCCGGTGTCACTGGCGCAGGTCCCGGTGCGGGTCCGGGTGTCACTGGCGCAGGTCCCGGTGCGGGTCC
>Ga0233450_10004474_pt1 | contig 12640 bp, 10 predicted proteins | sample 011ome_30_FD_189956 | JGI IMG/M metagenome (GOLD analysis project Ga0233450, IMG submission 189956) | Coastal salt marsh microbial communities from the Groves Creek Marsh, Skidaway Island, Georgia - 011501CT (spades assembly) | ecosystem: Environmental > Aquatic > Marine > Intertidal zone >... | reverse complement strand
GTTTCCATTTTATCCACTTTTTTTCCCTTCTTCTCTTATAAATAGATATGACTTCTTCTTCGTCTTCTGTGTCGCGGTTTTTGTCGCCGTCAGAGTCGATGACGGTAGCACCAAAGAAGAAGAAGAAGACAAAGAAGACGATGTTTAATAAAAAAGGAGTGGTCGCGATGTTTTCTTCCTCTTCTTCTGATTTGTCTTCTTCTGTTTCTTCTTTTCAAAATGATGCAAAGTTGTTAGGGGATGATGATGATGGTATTGATGATATTGATGGAAGAACAAGTAGTAGTAGTAGTAGTAGTAGTAGTAACACTGAAAGAAGAAGCGAGAAACATCCTCACGAAAAGATTGTCTTTTACACGCACTCGTTGTGTCCGTACGCGCACAGAGTGAGACTTTGTTTAGATGAATTACATCTGCTTCGTGAAGAAGGAGGAAAAGTAGATATCGTGGACGTTGACCTTTCGAACAAACCAAAATTTTACCTCGAAATGACCAACGGGAGAGGCGTCGTGCCTTTGATTGAATTCTCAGAGACTGGCGAACTCGTGAGCGAAAGCTTACGAATTAACGAACGGTTGTGGGAGGAGTATTATTCTGATGATGATTCTTCTTCTTTAACTTCTTCGTCGTCGTCGTCATCACCCTCATCTTATGAAGACGCGAAGCGTTTCGCCAACGCGTGCGACCAAAAATTCGTGAGTTTAGGATTACAAGCGATCGGGGGAGGTTGGAGTTTTGATACGACCAGAAACGAAAGGACTTTAGAGCGGTTTGAGAGAGAAATTTGGGAAATAGACGCGTTAATTGAGAAGCACAATGATGATGACAATAGTAATACTAAACGCAAAGTCTTTCTCTTTGGCGGCGACAGAGCGTCTCTGGCGGATGTAGCGATATACCCGTTCGCCGAACGATTCGAACTCGCCTTGCAACATTTCCAAGGGTACACCTTAGGAAACGTCGAATATTATCATCCTCCTTCTCCTCCGTCCTCCTCCTCCTCCTCCTCCTCCTCAAAACATCATCAACAGCCGCGTCATTTCCAAAAATGGCTGAAAACGATGCAAACGCAACCGTCCTCGCTTCGCTGCGCGGTGAAAAACCAAGACGCCTTATTGAAATCGTGGTCTCGAACGAAACGGTTGGACTATTTCGACTACGAAACCGCGGATTTTATCAATCCTTAATAATAGTTTTCAGAGAGAGAGAGAGATGTGTATTAATTAGAGAGATATCGAGATTACAGATTGCGCGTAGATTTTACCTATGTGCTGCACAAAACGAGCACGCTTTGCGAGAATAAATACATCACACACTCATACTATACTAAATGGACGACGGCCCAGCTCGCGGTGGCACGCGAGGTGGTAAGGACCAGTTCTCCTGGGAGTCCGTCAAAAATGACACCCAGCACCGGGAGAACTATTTAGGCCACTCGGTGAAAGCGAGCGTCGGGAGGTGGCAACGCGGGAAAGATTTGTTCTGGTACGCGAAGGAACGAATCACAGATGATGATGATGATTTGGACGAGAAAGACGACGAGAAAAGAATTAAAGAGGAGATGAACATCATAAAGGAAAGGGAGGAGAAAGAGAGGAACGAGATGTTAGGGATTTATGGTGGTAATAATGGTAAGAAGAGGACGAGAAAGAAGAGGAAGAAGGAGTTTAGGGATGATTCTGATTCCGATTCTGACTCATCATCATCATCATCATCATCGTCATCACATTCGTTAAAGAAGAAGACCACCAAGAGGAAGAGAAAAGAAGAAAAGAAGCGAAAGCAAAGGAAAGAGAAAAAGGAGAGAAAGAGGCGTCGCGAGAAGGAGAAAAAGAGGCAAAAAAAGAGGAAGAGGGAGAGCAGTTGTAGCACGTAGCACAGAATTTAGAATTTAGAGTAGACACACATTTCCCCAGAAAAGATCCTCTCTTTTAAAGTACCACACACACACAAGCAGTCATAAAAAGATGGAGGAAACGCTTCCTCTGTGGATTCGTTTCCTCGCGTTTTCGCACCGCCTTCTTTTCCAGACTCTTTTGCACCCGCAGTTGGTCCTTTCCATCCTCCAATTCGTACTCGTGAGTGTCGCATTTCTGTACTTGAATCGCGCGCAGATGATGCGATACGTGGACGCAAAAGTCACCGAATACGCGTTAGCGTTACTCGAGAAAAACGTATTCCCGGAAAGCGAAAAAGTGACTCTGAAACGAGTGAAGTTTCGGTGGAACCGAGTGGACGTTTTTGACGTACACGTCGGGAACTGCGTTTCCGAAGAGGAGGAGGATGATGATGACATCTTCGGTGCTTTGGCTGATGAAGCGGCCACGAAGGAGGAAAAAAAGGAAAAACGTGAAAACGCGGCGAAGATACAGAAGACCAAGATCCCGGAATTTTCGTCCCCGTACTTCATGCGCGTGCAACAGATTTCGTTCGAGTGTTCGTTTTTCACGCTCGTGCCGATGATGCAGTTCATGGAGGATAAAAATTTCGCGGTTGGATTTTTGAGCGCGAAAGTCGACTCGATGGTATTGAGAGGCGTGGACGTGTTCGTCGAGGAGTGGAGAGGGAGAGGGAACTTTCGGGTGTTTAAGAAAAAAGGGATAAAATCGTCGTCGGTGTCGTCGTCATCGGTAAAAGAAGCAAAAGGAGATGAAGCTGCGACGACGAAAGGGACGAATGCTACTGGGACGCGCGAGGAGGAGGAGGATTTGACGTCAAACGCGAAGAATACCAACAACAACAACGGTTTATTTTCCTATTTTCAATCTCAAGTTCAAACGCAAATCGAAGACGCGAACAAGAAGATTCAAGAGGCGGCGAATAAGACGATCGAGATTTCCGGTTCAGTTGTGAAAGAAATCGGCGCGGTGGCGACGGACGTGACGGATAAACTGACCGCGCTTGGGAGGTACGCGACGATGATAAACCGCGTGCAAGAAGATCCAATCGAGATGATGCAAAAGAGACCATTGGTTCTAAGAGTGAAAGAGACGAGATTAATCGATTGGAACGTGAAAATATTAACGGTTTCGCAAACGTCTTTTAAGGTGAACAAGTTTGAAATGGTGGATAAAGTGTTCGTGGGCACCGGGAAGGCGTTCGGGAAACGAATCGCGCAAGGCGTGTTGCAAAGAATTATCGTCGAGTTTCAAGACGAAAGTTTGAATCTCATCACCAACGGCGTTTCAGACGGGTTCATGATGAGTAAAAAGTTCTTGGACGACGGTTTTACGACGGTGTACGACGGAGTGAAGAAAACCACGGAGAGCGGGGCAAAAATGGCCGCGAAGACTATGGAAAGCGCGCGATCCTCGTTCACGGTCAGGACCGTCGGGAGAGGAGAAGTTGACCCGCACGAGTTGACCCCGACCGGGTCGGTGACGACGACGTCCTCTCACCTAGGCGGCGACGACGACGACGTAAACGACGACGTGAGCGAAAAAGATAGTAAAGATTCCGTCAAATACGAATTGTTTCCGGATAAAGATCCGCACGAAATGCAGCAACAAAAGAGCGCCGCGTCCGCATCGGACTTGTTCGGTTTAGGGAATCTCTTTAGCACGTGCTCGCCGAGAGGAACGACGAGCGGAAGAAAAAATAAAACACCGCCACCACCATCACCACTGCCGTCGTCGTCGTCGTCTAAATCGACGACGCTCGGTAAGCCCGAGTCGCCCCCGCAATCGTAACGATGAGTATGATCCCTCCTGTAAATTAAAGTGTACCTTTACTACTACTAAAAACTATCTATTACTAGTATTCTACTCGCTATTCTTAGTATCGCTCGTAGGCACCACGCCTCTTACGCGCAAGATCTCGGCGTTGCACATTTCAACGACGGTATAGAAATCGACGTCTCGATGGCGCTCCCACAGATGTGCGGAACTACCTCTTCGCCATTCCGCGGCTGGGTACTTCGGGGACCCTATACCGTGTAAAATGCGCGCGACGGCGCGAGCGCGAAGCATACCGGCGCCACCGACTTTACCGTCTCTGCGATGCGTGAGTATTTCGCGAATGTCGGCGACGAGCATCCGCTTTTCCGTTAACACGCACTTCGGGCGTTTTGCTCCCTCGGCAACCCTGCGAACCGGCACGTCTTCTTCTCCTCCACTCGGATCTTCTTCAACTCTTTCTACCTCCTCCTCCTCCCCCTCCTCTTCGCTTGCGTTCAAGTACCACTTCAAACTTTCGCGCAATCGAGCGCCTTGCACGTCGTCTGCTTCTGCATCCGCGGCGTAATCCAACGCCGAATACAACGCATCCAGTTTACCAACGCTACCTTTCTCTACTGCATCCAAGCGCTTGGTTAAATCAAACGCTAGTTTGCGCAATTTATCCCCTTTCGGTGGATCTCGTAAAATCTCGAAACCGAGCGCTCGGTCGCGAATTTCGTATCCCGCTTCTCTATTATCTCGCAAAGCTTTCAACTGGAACGCGACGTCATCGAGAGAACAGTTGGATAGAAATGCCGCTTTGCAAATGTCAAAGATTCTCGCACCGTCCGCTTTTGGCTCCGGGCAGAGCTTCAGAATAGCATCTACGAGCGTGCTTTGCTTTGCAATCTCTTTCGGATCGCGGCCGAAGAAGCGTATTTCGCACGTAGAGCGGAAATCTGGGAGCACGCGCAGTAAATTTGAATACTCCTCGTCCAATTTTACGTCGCGAGAACCCGGAGATGTTATCGACTGCGCGTCCCGGCCCCACAATTCCAGGCACGATAACGCTGTTTCTATTGCCTCGAGTTTTACGTCAATAACTGGTGCGATGACGTCCGGTTTTATGCGCCCGAGCTTCGGTATCCAATTACCGTAAGCGTCGTAATCCGTCTTCCTTTTCTCAATATCGTCGTCCTCGTCCCTGAAGACTTCTTCACTTACCTGCTTTTTCTTCTTTTTTTGCGTCGTCTTCGGTTTCAGAACGTCGCCGTTGCCGAGAAATACAATTTCCATGAGATCTCGAATGCTCGTGACATCGCACCCGTCCGCGTGCGTCAACGACCGCGACCGTAAATAATCTTCCGGATCCAAAAAAGTCAAGCAATGCGCTTCGTTTCCGTCTCGACCGGCTCTGCCGCACTGTTGAATGTACGCTTCCGGCGACCTCGGCAACGCGTAGTTTATCACATATCGAACGTCCGGTTTATCTAAACCCATGCCAAAAGCAACCGTCGCAACAATCACGCGAACTTTGTTCTCTTGAAACTGCATTTGCGTTCTGTGGCGTTCACTTTTATCGAGACCAGCGTGATAGGGACGAGCGACCACGCCCTGAACCTTCAAGTAATTCGCAACTGATTCTGCTTCGTTTTTGAACGCAACGTACACTATTGCCGCTCCTTTCGGATGATCTTTTTGCAAGAAGTGTAAAAGCGTTGAATTTCGCGAGCACGACGGCACGCGGATAACCGATAAGGACAAGTTATCGCGAATGGCATCGTTTCTGAGCGCGTTCTCGGGGGCAATATTCAAAGTCTCGCGTAAGCTCATCTCCGTCTTCTTCGTCGCCGTCGCTGTGAGCGCTAGCACTGGGAACATTTTACCATTGTTGTTGTTGTTGTTCATCCCACTCCTCATCACTCGATTGAACAAAATCGAGCCGAGTCGATGATACGCCGGTCGAAAGTTATGCGACCATTCCGAGACGCAATGCGCCTCGTCGATGCATGCTAAACTTACTCCGTTCGGGCATTCACGCAGCGCACACAAGAACTTCTCGTTCAATAGTCTTTCCGGAGAAACGAATAAAATCGAAACGTTACCGCTTTTCACCTCCTCTAGCGTTTCCTCCGTCTTTTCGTAGGACGCGTCCGAACGTAAACACGCGCCTTTTAAAGCCGGCGGTAAACCGCGCATTTGATCGGACATTAATGCAAGTAAAGGCGAAACAACTAAAGTGATCCCAGGTAACAGCAACGCCGGAAGTTGGTACGTCAGAGACTTCCCGGCGCCCGTGGGCAACAACGCTAACGTGTTCGCGCCTCTCAAGACGCGTAAAATCACGTCTATTTGTCCAGGTTTGAACACCGGAAACCCAAATCCACGCTCTAAAACCAAGCGCAGTTTCTCTTTCAATACCGCTGTTTCGTCGTCGTCGTTGTCGTCGTCGTCGTTCGTATCGTCCATACTTTGTACTCCTTTCTTCTCGGCAACGAAAGAGAGGCACTCGCGAACATCCGCGATGTATTTTTGCAAAGTGTCGTCGTTCAACTCCTCTAATCTTTTGCGTTTTTCCGCGGCCAGAGCGTCCAGCTTATTCCTTTCGATGTCGTCCTCGTCGTTGTCATCGTCGTATTTGCTTTTACTGCTATACAAATCATCGTCGCCCTCGCCGACGGAAAATTTCCCGGTTTTGCCTTTTGCGTTTCGCTCTCTCCTTTCCGCGTTGAGGTGTTTCGAGCCACCACTTCGAGCGGCGTCGCGCGTGTACACTTTTGGCGCGCGTTTAGCACTACCCGCTCTCCGTCTTGGCGCTTTGTACGTCTTGCGTCGCGAGTGTTCGCTCACGCCTCGGAATTTTGCCGTTTTCTTGGCGACGCCGACTTCTGGGAACCGCTTCGCGTGCTCCGCCCGGATTTGCGCCGCGGTTTTCTTTGGCGGTGAAAACGTCGGTGGAAGTTTTGTCGTCGTCGTCGTTTTTGCTCCTCCATTATCATCGGCTGTTTTCGATACAGTGTTGATCTTACTTCCTTCTCTCATCATTGCTGCTGAGTTTCCGTCTTCTTTTTCTATTTCTATTTCTTCTTCTGCTGCTGCCGCTGCTGCTGTTCCTACGACCACTCTTTGTTCTTCTCGAACAACCAACTTCTTCTTCTTCCTCGGCTGGACGACGACGTCTTCTTTCAAAGCGTTCGTTAAACTGACGTTTTCCATCGCGTGCATCTCCCGTCTCTTCATTGCGCCGAATCTTTCCTTCGCTCGATTTCTCTCGTCCTCTTCGCAAAGTAAAGGCTCGTATGATGTCTTCTTCTTCTGCTTATTCGCGATGGTCGCGAACGAGGAGGACGAAGAAAAATCGCCAGCAATATTACCTTTGTTGTTATTACTTTTCATCCTCATCACTAAACTCGGCGGTGGTGCTGGTGGTACTACTAGTAACGGTTTCGTTTTCTTCTTCGCTTCTTCTTTCAAAGCGAAACGAGAAGCTTCGTCCGCGGCGGCTTCCGCGGCGTTTTTCTTCTTCTCTGCAGATGATACCACGGACGACGGCATAGACGACGACTTTAAAAACGATGATGATTTGTTGTGCTGTTGTTGTTTTATGTGTCGTTGTTGTTTCCTCGGCGGCGTCGCTTCGATGACTTCATCCTCCCCGTCGCTTTCGTATTCCTCCTTCTTCGCAGTGGGATGAAAATTTTCGAAATCTCCTCCTCCTTTCCCGTTGTTGTTGTTCTTCTTGTTCTGAATACTCTTCGTGGTGCACGTGCTCGTCATCGATACCACGAGTTCTTTATACTCTCGGTACATCTTTCTCACGCTCTCGTTTTCCTCCACGTCTTTTCTGGTTGGTTTTCTCTCGTGCTTGCGTTCGTACGCGCGCTCCCAGATTTGAATCTCGTTTCGTTTCCGTTCCACGAGTAACTCGTCATCGCGATGATGATGAGATGCATTCTCTCTCAGAATAGCAGCGGTAGCATCAGACGTCATCAAAAAAAATCGCGCAAAAGCAATATTAACGCAGTATATGTGTGCTGCGAAATGTCTCGCGCTGCTGTTTTTAGTCGCGTTGTTATATCTGCGAAAGTCTGTTCTGTGTATTCATACGAATGAGGACTCTACGTAATGAAGCATTTTCTCGCACGGGGCTGCCCCTTGGAAAATTCAAAAATCTCTCCACTCTCGTCGAGGCGTAAGGCGAGTAAGCAGCGCTTTAAAGAAGAAGGCGAAGAAGAAGAAGGAGAGGTGAAGATACGAAAATGAAGCTGAGAGGCCAAATCACGCAGCTCGGCCTGGCTTGGCTCGACCGATTGCTCCCTCTCTTCGAAAAGATGAACAAAAACGTCGTCACGTTGTACTTCAATCCAACGCAAATGTCCCTCGTGTTACGCCCGGAAGAGACCGGAGGAGTGGACGCGCACGCGGACGTGAGCATCTTTGAGAACAACACGAATAACAACACGAACAGTGGACAACAACAAAATCAAATAATATTCGAACAAAAGTCGTACGTGTGCTCCTCCGCGGTGAAGAACCAAATCGCCTTTAAAGTGGACAGCAACGGGTTGTTACGAGTGGTGAAAGGACTGGTGAACGTGAACGCCACGGGCGCGCACGTGAAGTTACTGAGAAGAGAACATAAAAGAAGGAAAGACGATACGGAGAATAAAACGAATAATAATAATAAAGGAAACTTAACGCCGGTCTTGTGCTTCTCGTCCTTCGGCGGGGAGATTGATATCGTCCAAGACGTTCCGATTTACGGCCCTTTGAATCGAAAAGACGTGGAAGATATCGCCGCGGCGATCGATACCAGACGGTTCGAAGAAGTTCCGTATTGGTTGGACTTGGATTATCAGTCCGCGTCGGTGTTGAGAGAAGCGACGGAACGGTTGAAGTTTGTCAGCGCGAGAGTGGAAGTGGTGGTCGGGAGAGAAGGGGCGGTGCACATCGCGGGAGAGAAGACGGCGACGGCGAGCGCAGGGGTGGAGTTGAGAGGGGTACCGGTTGCGCCCAGGGTAGAGGTGGACGATGACCACGACGACGAGAATGAGGAGGGAGGAGAGAGAAGAAAAAGAAGAAGAGGGACGACGACTGCGAGAACCGCGCAGTTGAGGTTAGCCGAGATGCGGGCAGTCGCGGTCAGGAATAAGAATAGTACTAATCACTATTCTGTACAAACGCAGCAAAATACAAACGATACTAATGATAACAACAACAACAACAACAACAACAACGCTTCTCTTCCTCCGGTGGCGACGAGAGGCATTTTAAGCGCCAAGCAGTTAGGGAAAGGATTTCTCGGAACGATGACGAGACCAGACGTCGTTTTCTTTGGCTTTGCGGATAACGCGCGACGGTTGGAAATGGTGCACAGATTTTACAGCGCGAGACAGGTGGTCGTGGATAAAGAAACCGGCACCGCGGAGGAGTCGCAAGATAGCGTGATTGTAAGGTTTCGAATACCCGTGGAAGAAGAAGAGGACGAGATGGAAGCGGACGACGATGGAGACGACGAAGAGAACGCGACGATGGACGCGGGAGGGAGAAACGGTGAAAGAAGAGGACGACAACATCAACAACAGAGACGTTCTTTGGTGTTCGCGCCGAGAAGTCCGGCGGGGAACAATAATAATAACAACAACAATAACAACAATAACGGCGACGACGACGACGACGGTTCTTTGAACACCGAACACGCGGCCAGAGCGTTACTTGGTGTTCAGAAAAAACAACGGATACAACAACGAGGTTCCAGACGGAACGACGACGACAACGGTGATCGTGATTCCTTCTTGGACGATTGAGAAAAAGAAGAAGAAGAGAAAGAAGAAGAACGAGGACGTGAATTGTTCTTGATTAGAAAGCACTCGTAGATTTTTAGAAGAAGAAGATAAGAGAGAAAGAGAGAGACGCGCGCGCGCACGCTGTATGTACAACATTTGGGCGGATTTTTGCAACAAACGTGAAGAACGTAAAACTATTTGTAATACTTTTGATGAATCAAAATACACACTGCTACTATTATTAAGCTACATTACTCTTTCTTCCCTGGCACCATGTCATCCTCCGCTCTCAAATACTCCCCGATATCCGCCTGATGAAAACACACCACCGCGCTCGGATCCGCTTTCCTGCACTCCTGCGTCGACTTGGCGCACACGCCGAACCCGAGCGGAACGTCGCTCATGCTCAAAATAACCACCCCTTGATTCGTCGGCGTGTTCTCCGTCACTCGTCCTAACCCGGATTTCAATAGATGATTCCCGTATAAAAACGACATTTCCGACGTTGGTTTCACCCACATCTTATATTTCCCGTGTTGTGCTAATAAATCTAAAGCGCCGATGGTTAAGCGAAACTTCCCGGAGTGCGTGAACTTCCCTATGTTTTGCCCTAAAGTCACCAATTGCTCGCGAGAAATATTCGTCGCTCGTTTGACGATTTCGTCTTTCACGTAATAGACTCTTTGTTTGTGCAAACGGAAACAAAATCCAACGCCTCCTGTTTCTTCTTCGTCGTCGTCGTCGTCTGAATCGTTTCCTTTTCCTTTTCCTTTTCGTTCTCCTCCTCCGCTCGAGGCCGACGATTCGAGAACGTTTCGTAAATTCTTCCCGATAAATTTGAAGAGCTTTTCAAACACTTGCGCGACTTCAGACTCCTCCAAAGGACGCATTATTACGTGTGCGCGTGTATAAACTAACACTTTTGCTCCTCGGTGAGAAGAGAACGAGTTAAAACGATGTTTGATGAGAGCGCAATAAAGACACAAGAATGAAGCATTTTTGGCGGCTCCAGAGGGAAAAAAGAAGAAAAGATTTTTCCTCATTAGTAGAGTAGTAGTATAAAGAAGATTAAATGACATCATCGGGGGCATCGAATTCAATGTCTGGCCTCGCCGGCGGGCGAATTACCGTCTCCGCCGGCGCGAACACTTTAGGGCAACACTCGCAAGAGAAAAACGCGGACGCGACCATGTACGTCGGGAATTTGGATCCGCAAATGGATGAGCAACTCCTTTGGGAACTCTTCGTCCAATGCGGACCGGTGGCGTCGGTGTACGTGCCGAAAGACCGAGTGACGTCCTCGCACCAAGGGTACGCGTTCGTGGAAATGAAACGAGAGGAAGATTGCGAATACTGCGTGAAAATATTGAACATGATTAAAGTGTTCGGGAAACCGATTCGAGTGAACAAAGCGTCGCAAGATGGAGGGAAAGGAGGAGGAGATGTCGGCGTCGGCGCGAACGTGTTCGTGGGGAATTTAGATGCGGAAATCGACGAGAAGATGTTGTACGATACGTTTAGCGCGTTCGGGTCGGTGATTACGGCACCGAAAGTGCAACGAGATCCGGAGAGTGGAGAGAGCAGAGGGTTTGGATTCGTGCAGTTTGATTCGTTCGAAGCGAGCGATCGCGCGATTGAAGCCATGCACGGACAGTTTTTAGCCGGGAAACAGATTACGGTCGTGTACGCGTATAAGAAAGATACGAACGGAGAGAGGCACGGGAGTCAAGCGGAACGGTTGTTAGCGCAAGCTGGGATGCAGAATAATGGCGGGTACGGGGGGAGACAGTTGAGACCGCACGCGATGTTTTCAGACGGAAGCGCGACCGGAATGAGCGGGTTCGCCGGGATGGGCGTCGTCGGAGGCGGGATACCGGGGGGGATGCCGGGGGGGATGCCGCCTCCACCACCTCCAGGGATGATGATGATGGGTGGTGGGATGCCAGGAATGCCACCACCGCCGCCGCCGCCTGGGATGATGATGGGCATGAACGCGGCGCCGATGGCGATGATAAATCAAATGCACGGAGGGATGCATCCGCCGCCGCCGCCGCCGCCGCCGCCGCAGTGAGAAGAGAGCATATATATTAGAGTAGTAGTACACACGTAGACTTTGAAATTGTATCATATTATATAGAAGAAAATATACACATCATCATCATCGCAACTAACAAAAATCAATTTATTATTCTCGTTCTCGCGAAAACAAAAACAGACCAAACGCGAGGCCAAAAACAAACGACACCGCCGTCACGATCGTCGGCATTCTCGCCACCGCCGTCGTCGTCGTCATCGCTCCCACTCCTCCGCCGTGTTGTTGTCCCACTACTACGCTGCTACTAATGTTATTACCGTTGTTGTTCGGCGCTAAATTTTTCATCCCCGTCGTCCTCGATTGGTGTTGTTGTCGTTGCTGTCCTCCTAATCCTCCTCCTCGCCGTCGTCCGGGTACGACCAGTCGTTGTCCCGGAAGCACGTACTCGAAGCCGCCCAATGTCTTCGCGTTTGCCGCCTGTTGTTGTTAATTAAAGAGAGAGACAGAGAGAGAGAGAAAGTCAGATTGGAGAGAAGTCACATTTTATTCTTCTCAATACTACTCGTCCAATACTACTCGTCGCATATTTTTGAATTAAAAATTCAAAAACAAAACTGATGCACGATTTGCGTTTACTACTACTACGACTACGACTGCAAAAACTGCTGCTACGATTACTCACGATCAAATCTCTCGGGTCCACGTCGTAGGCAATCGCCACGCCGTAGAGCGAATCTCCCGGGGCGACCGTGTGCACGACTTCTTCAACATCATCATCATCATCATCATCGCGGGGAAAAGAATTTGCCGCAACACCTCTCGCACCAGAAGCGGAGGAGGAGGAGAAAGACGTTTCGTATCTGTTCTCTCTGCTCGCGCTGCTGTTCACGTAAACGCCTCTGCTTTTACTTTTCCTTCTTCTTCTCAGAGGTCGCGAAGGTGAGGGTAGTGTCGACGATGACGACGATAAAGAAGTCCTCAACATCATCTCGTTTCCTCTCTAATTGTAACGAATCGGATCCCCAAAAATCTCCATTATTAAAAACCAATACACGAATACTTATATAAAGATGTCAGGCGTCACGGCTCTGCGCAGACTCGCGCAACGGTCTCTCCGAACCACAAAAAACGCAACTTCTTTCAAACAACAACACGCGCAACAA
>Ga0233450_10004472_pt1 | contig 12649 bp, 8 predicted proteins | sample 011ome_30_FD_189956 | JGI IMG/M metagenome (GOLD analysis project Ga0233450, IMG submission 189956) | Coastal salt marsh microbial communities from the Groves Creek Marsh, Skidaway Island, Georgia - 011501CT (spades assembly) | ecosystem: Environmental > Aquatic > Marine > Intertidal zone > Salt... | reverse complement strand
CATAATTCAATCACCTCATCAAACCAATGCTGATTGAACTTCCCGTCAAGCTTTAGAAAGTTAATGACCGATATTGGAATAAATGGATTTGGAATAAAATTTTGAGGGGTATAACCAATCACCACTTTCTTATTTCTTCTAACTTTTCCATTGGTCGCCGATAGCAATCCTAGTAAAACCTCGATGAGTGAGCTTTTGCCTGCACCATTTGGTCCAATCAATGTGACAAATTCTCCAGTATTGATTTTGAAACTAACATTATCCAAAACATTTTTTTCATTATGTTCTAGGTAAATATTTTCAGCGGATATTAAAGCTTCACTCATGACGTATGTTTATTAAACCAAAGTTCTTTAATCAATTTTGACAACAAAAACGATTCAATCATAACCTTTGAATCTGTAAAATTAAATTTAATGAAAAAACGCCTTATTTTAATTGATGGCACAGCATTTTTGTTTCGTGCTTACTTTTCCACACTTTCACACAATCTTAGCAATAACGAAGGCTTTCCGACAGGCGCTATGTTTGGCGTGGTTAACGCAATCAAAAAATTAGAAAAACAATTTCAGGGCTCGAAACTTATTTCTATTTTTGACGCCAAGGGTAAAAATCATCGGCATGATCTCTATCCTGAATATAAAGCGAATAGAAAGGATGCAGACGAAGATCTGATCAGACAAATCGAGCCCCTTTATGAAATTGTGAGAGCAATGAAAACTCATTTTTTGTGCATTGATAGGGTTGAGGCGGATGATGTCATTGCTACTCTAAGTAAACAGGCTAATGAGAGAGATTGTGAGGTTGTTATTGCAAGTGGCGATAAAGATCTAATGCAGTTAGTTAATGACAATACTAGACAATTGGATATGAAGGGCAATATGCTCGATCATGAAGGCGTAGTTGAGAAATCGGGGGTTAATCCCGAACAAATTCTTGACTTGTTAGCACTGACTGGAGATAGTTCGGATAACATTCCTGGCGTTCCATCTGTGGGTCCTAAGACTGCAGTCAAATGGATTAATGAATTTGGTTCAATCAACAAGATTAAAGAAAATGCTGATCAAATTTCCGGAAAAGTTGGAGAGAAATTGAGAGAGAGTTTTGACTTACTTGATATGTCCTATGAGCTGGTTAAATTGAAACAAGATGTTGAGATTCCATATGACATATTTGAACAAGATCCAGTTGAAGACCCTGAAACGCTTAGAGAATTGTATAAGAAGTATGGGTTTAACTCTTGGCTAAAAGAACTTGGAACTTCTGACAAAACTTCAGATATAAAAGAAGAAGAAAAGCAACAATCAACAGAATCAGACAGTCCAATTGATTCCACAGAAAATATAAATTTTAAAGAATATACACAGACAGTTGTATATGAAGAGACTGTTCTTGATTCACTCATTGAAAGAATGAATATTGAAAAGAAAGTTGTCTTGGATCTTGAGACCAATAGTCTTGACTACCTGAATGCCTCAGTTGTTGGCTTCGTTATTTTATTGGGTAAAGATAGTTTTTACATACCGGTGGGTCATGACTATATGGATGCTCCAGCGCAGCTCAATAGAGATGAGGTAATGAGCAAATTAAAACCTATTTTAGAGAATGAGAATATTTCAAAAATTGGTCAAAATCTTAAATATGATTCACACGTATTAGCCAACTATAGGATACAACTCAAGGGTATTAAAGATGACACAATGGTTAAATCTTATGTTCTGAATTCGATAGCCAGTCGTCATAATATGGATGATTTGTCTGAACATTATCTGAACCATAAAACGATTAAATTTTCTGATGTCGCAGGGTCTGGAAAGAGCCAGCTTACTTTCAACCAAATTGATATTGATATTGCAGCTCCTTATGCTTGTGAAGACGTTATTGTGACTAATATGTTGAACCAGGTATTTGAAGAGAAGATTGAACAATACTCGCTTCTAAAAAAACTTTATCAGGATCTAGAAATCCCCTTGATATCGACTTTGGTCAATATTGAAAGGAACGGCGTTGTCATTGATCCAATCAAATTATCAGAGCAGCAAAAAGATATCAAAAACAGAATGCTTCAGCTTCAGGAGGAAGCTTATAAAACTGCGAAGCAAGAATTTAATCTAGAGTCGCCCAAACAGGTTTCAGAAATTTTGTTTGGCGAAGATGGACTGAAGCTTGAACCTAAGAAGAAAACCCCAAAAGGAGCACCTTCAACGAATGAAGAAGCACTTAAACTATTAGAGCATCCCCTAGCGGAGACAATTTTAAATTATCGAACATTAACCAAGCTTAACTCTACCTATCTTGAAGCGCTTCCCAAACAAATTGATCAAAAAACGCAGAGACTACATACCTCCTATCATCAAGCTGTGACAGCTACTGGACGTCTGTCATCTACGAGTCCAAATCTGCAAAATATTCCAATAAAGACTGAAGATGGGGCCAAAATAAGAAGTGCCTTCATAGCGCAAAAAGGAAACAGAATCCTTGCAGCTGATTATTCTCAAATTGAACTTAGAATCATGGCACATCTTTCAAATGATGAAGCATTGATTCATGCTTTCAATCGTGACTTGGATATTCACAGTGCCACCGCCTCACAGATTTTTTCCATTGATATTAATGAAGTAACCAAAGATCATAGAAGGAAAGCCAAGGCTATCAACTTTGGTTTGATCTATGGTATGAGCGCTTTTGGACTCGCTAAACAGATTGGTATCTCGAGAACTGAAGCCAAAAATTACATTGATTCCTATTTTGAAACCTATACAGGCGTCGCTGAGTTTATGGAGCAGACCAAAGTCTTAGCAAAGACACAGGGATATGTTGAGACAGTTCTTGGAAGAAGACTTTATCTTCCTGATGTCAACTCCAGAAACAAGATGGCTCAACAACATGCCTTAAGGACTGCAATCAATGCACCCATGCAAGGTTCTTCAGCGGATATTATTAAACAGGCCATGATAGATATTGATTCTTGGATTAACCAGAACGACATTGATATTAAAATGATTATGCAAGTTCATGATGAGTTGGTATTTGAAGTCCCTGAGGATATTATTGATTCATGTAAGAATCGAATTGAGGAGCTTATGTCCAATGCCATAAAACTAAGTATTCCTCTTAAGGTTGATGTAGGCGTAGGAAATAATTGGCAGGAAGCACATTAATAGATGAAAGAAGTTATTCAAAATCTACTCAAGAATCGCCTAGAAGAGTTATTAAAAGATCGTGTTATCGAGACTCTTCCGATTGAAATCAGAGTGGATCATTCAAAAGATAAAACCCAAGGTGACTTTGCAACCAATATTGCAATGGTCTTATCCAAGCAAGCTAAGTCCTCCCCTAGGGATTTGGCAGCAAAAATTATTGAAGGTATGGCTCAAAGTGATGCTGTTAAAAAAATAGAGATCGCTGGTCCTGGATTTATTAATTTTTTTCTTTCAGCGGATGCCAACTTTAAAATTATCGAGGAGATCCTTGAGGCAGGTAGTCATTTTGGTCTGAGTAAATTTGGCGCAGATACACGCATTCTTTTGGAGTTTGTCTCTGCAAACCCAACAGGACCCCTTCATGTCGGTCATGGAAGAGGTGCTGCTTATGGTGCGACTGTTGCAAATTTATTACGCTCGCAGGGTTACTCCGTTGATTGTGAATATTATGTCAATGATGCGGGTAGGCAAATGGATATCCTTGCTGTATCAGTTTATTTACGATATATAAATTCGGCCATATTCCCTGTCAATGGTTATCAAGGGTCATACATTCTAGACATAGCAAAACAGATTAAAGATTTACCCGAAGTAAATATTTTTAAAAACGTCTCTCCTGATGAGACAGAGGGTGGCGATAAAGAGAAACACATCGATGATATTATCAGTAATTGCAAAGAATTATTGGGTAATGAGTACCTAAGGCTCCATGATTTTGCCTGCAATCAGATTCTGCAAGATATTAGAAAAGATTTAGAAGAGTTCCATGTGGTTTTTGAAAAATGGTTCTCGGAGAAGTCCCTTGAGACGAATCAATTAGCCCCCAAGATTATCGATAAACTTAAGCAATCAGATGATATCTATGAGAAAAATGGTGCCCTCTGGTTTAACACAGAAAAGTATGGGGATGAGAAGGACAGAGTGGTTGTCAGAGAAAATGGTTTGCATACTTACTTTGCTTCGGATATTGCCTACCATTATGAAAAGTATTCAAGGGGTTATGATGAGATCATAAATATCTGGGGTGCCGATCATCATGGTTACATTCCAAGAGTCAAAGCTTCAATTTCATCTCTTGGACTGAATCCTGAAAAACTAAAAGTATTGCTAGTTCAGTTTGCGAACTTATATCGTGATGGAAAACAAGTCCAGATGTCCACGAGAAGCGGTTCATTTGTTACTCTTAGAGAACTAAGAGAAGAGGTTGGCAATGATGCAGCTAGATTCTTCTATGTTCTAAGAAAATCTGAGCAGCACATGGACTTCGACCTTGATCTTGCAAAATCAAAAACCAATGACAATCCTGTTTTCTACATTCAGTATGCTCACGCAAGAATCTGTTCGGTTCAGAAGCAGTCCAATAGTCAATTTGGAGAGATTGACTTTAATTGCGATTTATCGGTTTTGACTCATGAACATGAAGATAAGCTTATTAAAGAATTGAATCGATACCAAGAGATTCTTAAGAATTCTGCTAGAGATTATGAACCCCATGTCTTGGCTTATTACCTGAAAGATTTAGCGGGGAATTTTCATAGCTATTACAACAGTTGTGAATTCATAACCGAGGATGTTCATACTAGAAATGCAAGATTAACTCTGATATCAGCTGTCAAACAAATTATATTTAATGGTTTATCAATTCTTGGTGTTAGTGCTCCAGAGAGTATGTAGGGATTTTGGTGCTTGGTAATGACGAAATCAATACCAGACTATCATGAGCGCCAAAAAGCATTAGATATTAACCAATCCTTTATTGTTCAGGCACCTGCGGGTGCAGGTAAGACTGAGCTATTGGCACAAAGATATCTCAAGCTGCTATCCATTGTTGATGCTCCAGAAAATATCTTAGCAATGACCTTTACTAATAAGGCGGCGAGTGAACTGCAAAATAGAATTTTCAATTACCTCAAAGATCCTGATAATTGCAAAACTCAAGACTCTGTTAAGTTATCAAAGTCAGCCCTAGAAAAATCCAAATCAAAAGGCTGGTTGATAGAAGAGAACATTGAACGAATTAAGGTCCTGACTTTTGATGGATTAGCTAACCAAATAGTCAATTTACTTCCTAATCATGAGCAATTGTTTGCTCCCGATATTTTGAGCCAGGAATGGGAAAGGGAAAATTTATACAAGGGGGTAGCTAAGTCTGTTCTTTTATCCATTCATGACAGAGACTATGAGATGTCAATTAAAGAGGTGTTGAGATATTTGGATAATCGATCCGATCGATTTATGGATTTGATTGTTGCTATGTTAAAAACGAGAGATCAATGGATCAAAAAATTATTTAAGCAAAACATACTCTCTGTTCAGGCAATCAATTCTGGGCTTAAAAAAATCATTGATACACATCTTAAAAAAATTCATACAATTTCAGAGTCAATTCTAAATGATCGATTTTTTTCATTGGTTTCGCAGGCAATTGACTCTGAGTTCTCTTCTCTTAATCATATGCCATCGGCTGAGATAGCTGATTTGAATCAATGGAGACTTCTCGCCAAATTTTGTTTAACGGGCGAAGGTCAATGGCGGAAATCACTGGACAAAAGAACAGGTTTTCCAACCGAAATTAAACCCCAAAAAGAAGAGATCATAGAAATGCTTAATTCCTTTCATGAATATGAGCATTTCCGAGAGGTGTTGTCTGAGGTCAAACTTTTACCCAATGAGGAAATTAATGAAGCTGACATTGTCATCCTAAGTCATATTTCAGAGGTACTCAAACTTTCACTCGCTAATTTAAAAATTGAACTTAGCAATACCAACACAACCGATTTTATTGAGTTATCAATGATAGCTGAAGAGTATCTAGGTGACGAGGAGTCGACATCAGAAGTTTCGCTCTATCTTGATTACAAGATTCAACACATTTTGATTGATGAATTCCAAGACACATCTACCTCTCAATTTAGTTTATTGGAAAAACTAGTTTCTCAATGGAGTGATGATCAAATACGATCTTTATTTCTCGTGGGTGATCCTATGCAATCTATATATCGTTTTAGAGAGTCTCGAGTGGAACTTTTCTTACATGCTAAGATGCAAGGCATTGCCAATCTTAAATTAATACCTATTACGCTCGAAACAAACTTTAGGTCTAATAGGTCAATAGTTGAGAAAAATAATGAAATATTCCAACAAATCTTTCCCAAAGAAAATGATGAATCATTAGGGTCCATTGCCTACACTCCTTCAGTGAGTGCTGAGATTGATAATGGAGAAGGATTTATGAACTTTCATAGCTTTGCAATTAGCGATGAGCACGCAGAGAGTCAATCAATAATCAAATTAATTGAGCAGTCATTAAATGATAAGGAAAAGAAATCAATTGGTATTTTGGTTCGAACTAGAAAGCAGTTGAGACCGATTGTTGAGCTTCTTGAGGCAAGGGGAATCAATTTTTCTGGGATTAAGACCAAGTTTTTAAAAGATCATCTTTTTACTAGGGATCTTTTAATTCTTGCAAGATGTCTTCTGAATAAATCTGATAAGCTCGCATGGTTATCCCTTCTCAGATCTCCATGGTGTGGATTAAAACTGAATGACTTGTTAGTCATATCTTCGATTCCTCATCCAAATTTTTATAATCAACTCTCTGAGACTCTTGCGGAAAAACTATCAAAAGATGGGAGTAGCAGGTTCTTAAAATTCTTAAAACAGATTCATAATATATTGTCCTTTGAGAACATCTTTCATTTTTCTGAATTATTCAATAGTGCAGTTGATTATCTTAATATCGAAAAGAATCTTAATAACGAAGAGTTGCAAATTTTAAGAAAGTTTCAAGACATTATTTATCAGTGTGAGTCAAGAGATCTTGTAAATCTATCCACCATAGAAAAGATGATGGAGGGGATGTTTTCACCTTCAAGTGAGTCGAATATTCAATTAATGACAATTCATGAATCTAAAGGTTTAGAGTTTGATCATGTGATCCTTCCGTCTATTGAGTCAGCTAGCAGAGTCAGTGAAAAAAAATTGATCCTTACTAAGGAATTTTTTTCAGATTCATTGATCATTGCCCCTGTCAAGAAAGTTTCAGAACCAAATTCAACTGGAACAAGATTATTTCTTGAGCATCTTGAAAAAAAACAAGAGTATTTTGAGTTAATGCGACTTTTTTATGTTGCACTAACCCGCGCAAAAACCCGGCTTGATATTTTTGGCAAGTTCTCGTCAACCCTTAAAGCCAATAAAAACTCTTTCTTGAGTTTTATCGAGCATAAATTTTCAAAAGATTTCACAGAAAAAAGTTTTGAATCCGAGAAGGGAACAGAGCATCCGAAATTAAAGCGGCTTAAGAAAATCACTTTCGATAATGTCCAAAAGAAAGAGGAAAAACGAGATCAATTTTTCTCAAAAATCATCTATGAATATTCCAATGTTGTTGGAAAAATTTATCATAAGTTTATGGAGCTAGAAAAGTTTGATCCATCAAAAAAAGAAATTATTTATAGATTAAAAGAGTCTGGCGTTGATTCTTCCCTTCAAGATTCTCTTGCCGATAATGTATTAGAGCTAATAGATAGGACAACAAGTCATCATGATTTTGAATGGGTCTTCAGGAAGAGACATACAACCAAACGCGAATACAGTCTGATATCAGAAAATGGCGAGATGATACTTGATCGCTTTTTTAAAGATGATGAGACTCATTGGATTGTGGATTTTAAATCTGATAAGCCTCTGGCTAAGGAAGATGAAGACTCTTTTGCAAACCGTTTAAAGAGAAATCACTCTGAGCAACTTAATAAATATTCAATTATTATCAAGAAAATTTATAACGAAAACTGCAGAGCTCTAATCTTCTCTCCTTACATCAGTTACTTGGTTGAAATAAAGCATTGACCATGGCAATACTGTTGCAACCAGCTTCAAAAACTTCATTTAAATTATTTAAACTGATGCCCCCAATACCAACAATCGGGATTGATAATTTGCTAGAAGCTTCACGAATAGTTTCAAGACTGCAAGTTGGAGCATTTGGTTTTGTTTCAGAGGAGAAGATGGCCCCAAAAGCGACATAGCTTGCCCCCTCTTTTTGTGCAGTAAGAGCATTTTCAATAGAGTTGTAACAAGACTTTCCAACGATGGCCTCTTGTCCAAGTTTATCTCTCGCTTCGAAAATGCTTTGATCATTGCCACCGAGGTGAACACCATCAGACTCACACAGATGTGCTAACTCAATATGATCATTGACGATAAAAAGTACGTTGTATTTTTGACAAAGCTGTTTAATCTGCTCAGCCTCATTAAGTAAAGTTTTCATGTTGGTATTTTTTCTTCTATATTGCACTATACTAATGTCATGTAATTCAAGAGCGCTCTCCAGAGAATACTCATTGAATGGTTTGTCTGGTGTAATTGCGTATAAAGTTTTAGAAAAGTAATTTGAAATATTGGTCATATGTTCTCTAAAAGTATCTTAGGTATTGCTCTAATCATTTTAGTTGGATTTTTCCTTTTTTTCTTGATAGGACAAGATAGAGATTCAAAAGAGATCAATAGTTCAGTTATTGAAGGAACCCAAGAGTCTCAATCAGAAGAAAATTTTTCTGATCGTATTGAAAATTTCTCAACCCAAGAATTTGATAAGGACTATCGTTTGAGTCGACTAATTGAGTCTGAGAGTTATATTAATTACAAAGATAAACCAGGTCTTATGAAGAACCCAAAAGTGACATCATTTGGCGAGTCATCTGATATTGTTGATTATGTGCTGACAGCCGATGAGGGCCTTTATCTGGATTCAGGTGATTTTTTATTTACGGGTTCTGTCAATGTAGAATCAAAAACAGGCATCAAGCATATTATGAAATCTGACTCTATTCTCTATAAGAAGGATAGTGAAGAAATTATTAGTCAGGATGAAGTGACTTACTTTGGACAAAATGATGTAATGGTTGCTGACGGAATGCATATGAATCCGAATACTGACAATATGAAGATGACAGGAAAAACAAAGATCAACAGAGATACTGGCGGAGAAATCTTATCTAAAGATGTGACGATTGATAAAACAAAAAATAAAAATATTTATCACTCAAAAGAAAAAACCACATATATATCTGAGAAGGACAAAGTTGAGTCGGATGGGTTTAATTATATTGAGAATGATGGAGTCATGACGCTTCTTGGCGATTCAAGAATAACCCAAGACAAAGGGGCTACTATTGATTCAACCAACTTAGTTATCGAGAGTAGTAACAATCAAGAAAGATATAAAACCGATGATTATATTTTTTACAAGTCGCAGATCTCAAAAATTAAATCCAAGGGAATGGACTATGATGCAAAAAGCCAAAAGGTAGAGCTCTTTAATGGCGTGGAAGGGGTTTATGAATAAGTTTCTATTGTCCCTCTTCCTTGTCTTTCTTAGTTCATTTATTTTGCACGCAGCAGATAGAGATGAGCCGATTCATGTGAGAGCCCAGTCTGCATCGCTAGATGAAATTAAAGGTTATAGTAAGTATCTTGGTGAAGTGAACATTACCCAGGGGACGTTAATATTAAAGGGACAAGAGGTCCAGATTTTTAACAATGAAAAAGAGGTAACAAAAGTTATCGCTAATGGAGACAGTAACCAGCAAGCCTATTACAAACAGGATAGGCCGAATCAGGAAAGATTTATTGAAGCCAAGGCTGATAAAATTACCTATATCGTCAATGAGGAAATGGTTCACCTTGAAGGGGGTGCTTACCTACTTCAAGGATACGATAAATTCACTGGCGGTACTCTCGACTACGATATAAAAAATGATCGAGTCATTGCCAAGAAGTCAGAGGATGGGAAGGAGCGAGTGAAGTTTAAAATTAGGCTTTAATATAACACTCAATAACCTCTATCCCCATAGGGGTATACCCCATTATTACCATATTATGAAGGCGTAAAAAAAGCCGAGCGGTATAATCATTTTTTTCTAATTTTTGATGAGCTTTTAGGCTTATCCATCAATAAGCAGTAAGGAATAGATATGATTAAACCAATTGGTTCAGATGAGTTACAACCACGTTTTGTTTATGATGATGCGCAACGTGATGCATTAAGCAAAGAAGCAGAGTCACTCCCTTCAGTAGTTATTAGTTCACAGGCTGCAGGTAATGCAGTGATGATGGGCGCAGGTTATTTCAACCCATTAAAAGGTTTTATGAATGTGACAGATGCGATGGGAGCAGCTGAGAAAATGACTCTTAGTGATGGCTCTTTCTTTCCAGTACCTGTAATGTGTTTGCTTGAGAATACTGATGCTATTGGCGATGCTAAACGTATAGCATTGCGTGACCCTAATGTTGATGGCAACCCAGTTTTAGCTGTGATGGATGTTGAAGCAATTGAAGAAGTGTCCGCTGAACAGATGGCAATTATGACCGACAAGGTATACCGTACTGACGACCCTGAGCATCCAGGTGTTGCTGCTTTTAATTCACAAGGTCGTACTGCTGTTTCAGGTCCAATCCAGGTATTAAACTTCAGCTACTTCCAAACTGAATTTCCAGATACATTCCGTACCGCTGTAGAAATTAGAAATGAAATTTCTCAAAATGGATGGAAGAAAATTGTTGCTTTCCAAACTCGTAATCCAATGCATCTAGCACATGAAGAATTGTGTCATATGGCAATGGATCGTTTAGGTTGCGATGGACTAGTCATTCATATGTTGCTCGGCAAATTGAAAAAGGGCGATATTCCTGCACCAGTTCGTGATGCAGCGATTCGTAAGATGGTTGAACTTTACTTCCCACCAAACAGTGCAATGGTAACTGGTTATGGTTTTGATATGTTGTATGCAGGCCCTCGTGAGGCTGTTCTTCACGCATACTTCCGTCAGAATATGGGAGCTACACACTTTATTATTGGCCGTGATCATGCAGGTGTTGGTGATTACTATGGCGCATTTGATGCACAAACTATTTTCAAGGATGAAGTGCCAGCAGGTGCGATGGATATTGAGATCTTTGAAGCTGACCACACAGCATGGTCGAAGAAATTAAATAAAGTCGTGATGATGCGTGAAGCACCAGATCACGAGAAAGATGATTTTGTTTTGTTATCAGGTACTAAGGTACGTGAGATGTTGGGTAATGGCATTGCACCTCCTAAAGAGTTCTCTCGTCCTGAAGTCGCTCAAATCTTAATTGAGTACTATCAAAGTCTCTAACTTAACAAGAACAAAGTAAAGTAGAAATTAGGTTGAGCTGAGTCTCAGCGAAAGAGTTTTTAATCATAACATTAGTATATAATTATGTTATTATTGAAAAGTTGTAAAAAATTTTTTGATGTGAATCAATTTTTTTCATAAAGGAGGAATAGAATATGGATTTCGCAACAACCCCTCTTGCAGCCATGGCTGGATCTGCAGGTTTACAGACATACGTAGTGATTATGCTAGCACTAGTTGCAGTAATGACCATTATGGATGTTATTCATAAGAAGAGCGCTAAATACTTTTTTGAGGATTCAAAAAAAGCAGAAGCTAAAGTTAAGGCTGGAATCGCTACTGGCGGTAAAAACTGTTCAGTAGGTTTTGAAGATGGTCGTTATAGAGAAGTTTCTGGTGGCGAAAAAATGGGCGCAGCAGTCGGTGTTGTTTTAAACGAAGTTGCTGTTTCAGGTGAGTTTGACTCAACTAAGCCTCTAAGAAGATTTGTTCACATCTTAACTATGTATGGCACAATTTTATTAAGTGCTGCGACAATTATTATTGCTTTTGCTGGAACTGGTGAGACAGTTTCTCTTGCATGGAACCTAGGTGCATTAATGCTATTTGTAGGTAGCTGGTGGTTCTGGTTTGTTTATAAGGTAGACGTTATGTCTGAAGGCAATTCATGGACTGATATCGATCTTCGTCGTGATATGTTCAGTCTTTCGCTAATGGCAGTTTCTACAACAGCTCTAGGTTGGTCAATCTGGGGTGGCACTGTTTGGGAAATCCTTGCAATGCTTGCAGGTATTTCACTCTTTGGCGGTGTATATTGGTCTAAGTTTGCTCATATGTTCTTCAAGCCATTTGCTGCATATGACAAGCGTATTAAAAAGCTTAGCGGAGCATTAGATAATTTACCGCACGAAACTCGTTTCGACAAGTCTGGTGCAGTAGTAGCTCAGCAAAGAGATAGACATTCAATGGAACTTCTTAAAGATGCTCCAATGAACATGGGTTTAGGTATTAAGCGTGAAGGCCCAAACCATTATTAATAACAACTTAATATAGAGAGGAAAATACTATGCCAACTTTCGTATATATGACACGTTGTGATGGATGTGGCTACTGTGTTGATATCTGCCCATCTGACATTATGCATATCGACAAGAAGTACCGTCGTGCTTACAACATTGAGCCTAGCATGTGCTGGGAATGTTACTCATGTGTTAAAGCATGCCCACACCACGCTATTGATGCTCGTGGTTACGCTGACTTTGCTCCATTAGGGCACAGCGTTCG
>Ga0233450_10004464_pt1 | contig 12663 bp, 9 predicted proteins | sample 011ome_30_FD_189956 | JGI IMG/M metagenome (GOLD analysis project Ga0233450, IMG submission 189956) | Coastal salt marsh microbial communities from the Groves Creek Marsh, Skidaway Island, Georgia - 011501CT (spades assembly) | ecosystem: Environmental > Aquatic > Marine > Intertidal zone > Salt... | reverse complement strand
AAACGTATACTGTTGATGTTGTAGTTCCTACTGTTGTCAATGTTAATACGACAACCAATACAGCCACAACTACTGCTACAACTACAGGTGTATATTTACCAAATACTAACACCAACACTAACACCAACACTAATACTACAACTCAAACATTGGCCCGTTATGTAACCAATACTAGTACCTCCACTGCCACAAACACTAATACTTCAACAAATACAAGTACTACCACTAATACTGTCACATCAACATATGTGGTAGATTCAAATAGCGATGGTACTCCTGACAGTCCTTATGTTGCAATCGTTAATGGAGATGGTTCATCTGGCGTCCTTGTGACTGACTATGAACAAACTTTCGAACAAGATATTGTCCAGGTATTTGATCAAGATATTGTGCAAGATATTGTGCAAGAAGTCCCAGTTTTCTACCCAGGGCAGACTTATGAAGAACAAGCTGCATTCTATAATCTAGATGCTGAAGGAAACATCAGTGTTGATGATTACACAACAGACCTTGGTAATAATTACAGAATCGTTGAAGTTCTTGATGACGGTTATGTATTGTTAGAGAAAGATTTCGTTCAAAACATTGATCAAGATATCGTCCAGGATGTTTACTATGAGATAGACATTATTCAAGACTTTATTCAAACACAAGAAATCAATCAAACATATACTGCTGATGTTATTCAAACAGAGACAAGAACAAGATTAGCAGAATAAAGTTCATTACTAAAAAAAACCCATCATTAAGATGGGTTTTTTTTGCCTAATATTTAATATAGTATTCAATTTTAAGAGTTGGCAATCTTGGATGAATATTCTGCTCTGCCTTTTCAATTTCTAAAGTTTCTGTATTTTGATAGTATACATTCTTGTCACTCCATCCTATTGATTCTATTTTAAATCTTTCAGTGATTCTGTTGATATTGATAGTATTGCCAAATTTTTTCAATTGATCATCTTTAATGTAAAATTTACTCTCCATTTTCGCTAAATACAGATCTGGATTATATAAATTAACTATCTCATATGAGGCTTTAGAGGGCTTAAAATTATTAGTTGAGTAATCTTGCAATTCAAAGTTATGTGGTAATCCCACGGTGCGTATTATTTTTCCATTCGCAGTAAAAATTCTTACATCATCAGCCCCAACCCATTCGAATACATCGTCCTCAATATAAGCAAGCACTAAAATTGCATGCGGCCCTCTGCCAAAACGAATTTTCATAAAACTATTATCATAATTATCATAAATTTCTTTTGTTATTTTGTAATCAGGAAAACCAAAAATAACATTATTAACTTCAGAAAAATTTTGAAAATATGCAATAGGGAGATTTCCACAACCAGAAAGAGAAAATAAAATTAAAAAAAATCTAATCATAAAATCCATCCCATCCATAAATTAATTGATCTTTGCTGGCTTGATTTGTAGTGCTCCATAAAGATTGAGCTACAGTCAAAGGCTGGGCTCCATCACGAGTTAAAGGTCTTAAACCGAAGCCACTGGATCCTCTAGAATACTGATCAAAGAATACTTGAATTGGTATATTGAAGAAAAAACCTTTATCAAAACTTCCCTCACCAAACTCTGCTTTGCTAATGTCAGTGAGAGAAAAGAAAACTCCCATGTTTAGACCGCTTTTAAACTCTCTAGAGAAATTAAAAGAAAATCCTGAATCTTCAGCTAAAAATCTTCCACCTTTTAATTGAAATAATACTCTTGTCATAGGTTCTCTATAATAAAAATTTATATGGCCAGTTAAAGTACTATAATCCAAGCTTCCAAAAAGCTGTCTGTAGGACCGCTGACGTACATTCCATATCTCAGCACCAATTCCATAATTCTTATAAAATGGTTTATAAAGAATTTCTCCGCCATACCCTGAAAACATTGGCTCAAATATACCAGCTGATACTTTTGCATATATTGATTTATATGGATTCATAAAATAATTAGCTTGCAGTCTAGTAATATGATATTTATCACTGTTTTTTAAATATTTAACGATATCAGTTCTAACATGGGGCAGAATACTATCTGATGCGAGTTTTAAATCATCAAAATTATTAAATAATCCAACAGAGGCAACACTTAAAATATTGAAATTCCTTCGTAATAAAGTTTCACTATGAAAAGCTATAGAAAAGTCTCCAAAATAAAATCCATCTGGTCCCCCGATTTGACTTCTGATTGCTGGAGAAAATTTCCATATAGTTGTTGGTAATTTTGTTCTAGGTCTATAGTCATGCTCTAAGTGCTGCTTTGGATCTGGTTGATATATTTTTACTGCCTCTAACAATGCATCTGTTTTTCTTTGTTTTTTATATAATTGATATTGATCTCTAGGTATATCAACTGCAAACATTGATTGATCAGCATTTAAAGATACTAATGAAAATTCTTCGATTATTTCTGGTGAAATTTGGTCTAGAATATTTGCAATTCTTCCAACTGCTTGGGCAGTGTTAAGATATTTTGATTGTGCATACGTAATTTCATACTTATTGTTTCTTACATTTGCAGTCTGTAAGAATATCTTATTTTCAGTTAATAGTTTTAAAGAAGACTTATAAAGATATTCAGCTTTTTCTGCATTTACAACCTCTCTAAAAACTCTGCCATTTGGTATTACTGGTGGAGGGTCTTTTTTAGTAATACCAGTAGATCTTTTAGAATAGTTACCACTGAGAGAAAAACCAAAGTTAAGAGTATTATTTCTAATATAACCTAGTTTGACATGAAAGTTTTCAGTAACTGGGTATACAAATGAATAATTAAAATTTTTATCTTGTGGGACAGGCTCATATCCCTCCCCATCGACACCATAATTGGTTGAATCATACTCAATTTTTAATCTTACTCCTTTAAGCTTTGGTAGAAAAATTTCAACACCCCCAAAAATTCCAGCTTTTTCTCCTCCAAAAAAAGTTCCATAATTTATTTCACCACCCTGAGTATCGCCTTGGGTATTTCGATCCCTGGCAGAGAATCTTGAATCTAATTTGGTTAATGGATTAGATATAGTGTTGTTTGAAATTGTGCCCCAACCAAGACCAAGCGTAAAATCAAAATTTCCAATTAATTTAGATGCAACAATAAATTCTGATGCAAATAAAGATGAGCCACCAAAATCACGAAAGCCTAATGCGACTTGCGGAATCATTCTTGTTTCTTTGAAGATTCTAAACTTAGCATCAAAGCTTTTGTCTTTATAAGACTGACTGCCACTAAATTCAGGAGAATCACTATATAACTTGTTATTTACATCAGTATATTGGTATGAGGCCTCAAACCAATCAAAAGGATTACCCATAACTGAGCCGCGTAAGTATGGCTCTGCATGACTCCAAGTAAAACCAATAGTTCCTTCTTGATGCAATCTTGCAGAAGGCATTTGAATTAATCCCACGGTTCCATAATTGGAATATGAGGGTTGATCATAGTAAGGGTATATATAATCAGAAATATTTGCGTCAACTTCTTCTATTACACAACACAAAGTTATGAGGATCAAAAAATACCTCATAACTTAGAACTAATTATCAGAAATTGCAGCAATAGAAGCAGCTGTCACCGATAAATTTGCAAGAACTGGGGTTATTGTCTCTACTAGAGCCAATGAATCCAGCGGTCTAGCTTTCCTTGGGACAACAATGGTGCTTCCAGGAAGTATATCGGATCTTTCAAATGGGAAATAAGGTATAACTGGAATGTGAATACCGCTTTTTCTTCGAAGGGCTTCTCCGTTCGGAAGCACAGCATAAACTTTACCTTTATCTGCTTCTTTTTTTAATCCGCCCGCAAGATCTAAATAATCATCAAAAGTGGCGCCAACTTTATGTGGAACTGTAACGGGATTTAAAACCTGTCCTACAATGGTTATAGTTGTTTGCATCTTAGGAATATAAATGGTGTCACCATTTTCAAGAATAATATTATCCTCTAAACTATCATTAATCTTTATTGGATTTAGTTCAGTTACCAATCTTCCAATCGGATTTGCATTTTCAAGAGATGTCATTAATGATATAAGTCCAACCAAATCAGTGGAATTTTGCTTGACATAACCGCTTGCTACGGCAGAGGCTAAAATTTCTGATAACTCAGCCTTGGATCTCTCAAAAGCTTTAGCTTCAGTTTTCTGAATGCTTTTTCTGGTAAATATGCCACCTAATGGATAGGCATTTTTGGTCAAGCCTCCTGCCCTTTCATACAACTCAGCCAGAGAGGTATTCTTGGTAATGGCATATATACCAGGATTATTAAATTCACCAACCAACTTTACATAACTTGCTACAGATGATTCTTCATCAAGTTTTAAATTAAGCATAGTAATATTTGTTAGGTCTTTTAAATCCTTAAACTTGAATGATCCAAAACCTCTTGCTCTTATGCCAATATCAAATATTGGTTCAGTATTGAGTTTACTCAGCAAGAAGCCGCCTGCAAAGTTAAATAAATCTTGGGCATTAAGATCTCTTGCTGTTGGATATAAGCCTGGAAATCTTACATTGCCTACTACAGGAACTGAATTTATCAATAAGATAGGAAGCAATTCACTATTACTCTGAAAAAGTGGAGTGCAATTAAACAATTTATTTGAAGGGAAAAGCTCTAATTTTGCTTCAATCAGATTAGAAATTGGTGAGGTGGTGAGCACGTCAAGTGAGGATAAGCATGAATTTGCATTGCTCGCTATTTTAGAGGAATCCTCTAGGCTGCTGGAATCAACATTACTAGAATTTAAAAGTTGATTATACAAAAGATCATTTGAAGATTTTTGAGGCATCAAATTCGACATTTTGCTAGCAAGATAGCTGTAAACCTCCATTGATTGGGAATATTGAACATCTTCTTTGGAAAAAATATAAACTTTATCCCCGGAATAAATATTAAGCGCTTGAAGGTAAGATTGATTAGTTAAAGCTGTAGTAATTAATCTATATGACTTAGATGAAAAGTTTAACCTTTTAATCACAGCAAAACCTGTGTAAGTATTATCGAGCAAATCTCTTTGTATATTGATTATGTCTCCTAGTGACTTTTTTCCATCAATAGAATACTCACCAGCATTTCTAATAGCACCAATCAAAGAAATAGAGTTTAAAGTTTGGCCTTCTGAAGAATTTACAATAACTTGATCACCATCCTGAACTAAAAAACTATCTAGATCAACAGGATTAATTATAGTTTTTTGTCCTGATGGGAGTAGTCTTTCTACAGAGATATTTGATAAATCTGCAAAAGGTGTAGTGCCCAAAGAAAATTCAATTAAATCACTTAGAGTTTCATTTCCTTTTATCTCATATATTGCAGGTCTGATAATCTCTCCAATAATTGAGGCGCTTGATTTTAAGCCTCCTACTAAAACAGAATCACCATCATTTAAAAGAAAATCTGAAGACTGGACATTGCCATCTATTAATAAATCATATAAATCAATGGTAGCAATTGTTTGATTGGCTCTAATAATTTGAATGCTTCTCAAGGAACTATTTTCACCGAGACCTCCAGAGGAAATTAGACCATTTAACGCAGTTCCAAATGCATTCAATGCATAGGTTCCAGGTGTTTTTACATTTCCTAGAATAAAAACTTGTTTAGACCTAATTTGAGTTAATGAAATTATAGCTTCTGACCCGGCAAAAGAGTTCTTGATAGTTTCTTGTAGTTTTAATGAAGCCTCTTTAAAAGTTAGGCCAGCTATCTGCACTTTCCCAATATCTCCAATTAATACAGATCCAGTCATATCTACTAAAAATTCATCATCTAAGTTAAATCCACCGTAAATAAGTATTTTTAACTGGTCCCCAATCTTGATTTGATAATCATCTTGCAAAGGTAGGCTGTCATAGAAATTAAAGTCGTTCGAATATCCAGAAAAAATATCTTGCCCATATAACTCAAGCTCTTCAATGCTTGATGGTATGTCTTTTTTAGACTTGTATGAGCGGTACTCATCAATTAAAAAACAAGCTCTTTGATCTTTTTGGCATAATTTAGTTGCTAACTCAATTCTTTGTTGATTAATTTCAGAAAAAGTTATGTCTTCTCTATCTTGTTCTGATAAAGCATCAATTTGTGAATATATATTTTGCAATTCATTTTGAACAAATGATCTGTAACCAAGGTCATCTGGTTTCATTGCATTATTAGATATTGATCCACCAGAACCGCCAGCTTCTAAAGTCTCTAATAATTTAGCAATCTGATCATTTTCCTGAGAAAAAATAGGAGTTGAAATGAGTGGGGATGTAAAAAGAATAGTTAAGAATAATTTCTTCATAATGATTGTGTCCCATTGATTAGAGATATTATACACTTAAGAATGTATAAATATTAAAGATAATAAGATTATTAAATTATGAAAATCTAATTGATGGTAAATATAAATTAAATCTATAGAAAAGAATTTGCTATTATTTCACAATAAAAAATATAGCTCAGCAAACTACAAAAAGCTTATTTATATATGAATAAAGTAAACTCTCAGATTTTATATATTTCGATCGATGGGATTATGGAGCCCCTTGGATACTCCCAGGTACTTAAATATATAGAAAAACTATCCAAAGACTACTCCATTAACCTCATTACATTTGAAAAAGAAGCCGATCTAAAAAACACAGCTAAGTTAAATAAATTAATAAAAAAATGCAAAGTTCAAAACATACATTGGTATAGGCATAAATATAACAATGGTAAATTTGGGCTTGGTCAAGTTATAAATATCTTTAATTTGATTGCGGCCCCTTTATTTATTTTTATTAAAAAAAGAATCGCTATAGTTCATATTAGGAGCTATATGCCTGGCATTGTTATTCCAATTTTAAGAACTTTTTTCAAATTTAATCTCATTTTTGATATGAGAGGATTCTGGGCAGATGAAAAGCATGATCGATTGAATTGGAATAAGAAATCATATAAGTACATATTTTTCAAATGGCTGGAAAAATACTTAATAGGTAACTCACAAAAAATTATTACACTGACTGAGGCCTCTAAGGACATAATAATTCAAAACTTTAATGCGCCCAATGCATTAATTGAGGTTATACCAACCTGCGTTGATTTTAATGAATTTTATAGAGTGGAAAATGTGCGTAGAAATAACTCTCTTACTATTGGCTATCTTGGCTCTATTGATACTGCATATGACTTTTCAAAATTTTCATTACTTATTTCTCAATTACAAAGCAATTTTAAACAAAAAATTCATTTAAAAGTCCTGACTAATAAAACTTTACAAGAGGTTACAAAATTTATTCCAGAGGGAACTCTTTCAAAAATAAAACTTGAAGTTAAATTTGTACAGCGTAATGAGCTATCGAAAGAGATTTCCTCATTTGATTTTTTGGGCTTTTATTTGAAAGAGAATTTTTCAATTAATGCTTCTATGCCAACAAAGATTGGTGAAAGTTTGGCTTGTGGAGTCCCTATAATTTGCAATTCATTTAATTCAGACATTAGGAATATTATAGAGACGTATGATGTAGGGATAATTTATAATTTTGAAAAAACGTTACCAGAACATCAAATCAAAAAGCTCATTCAAATACTTGAAGAAAAGACGGTGCATCAAAGATGTTTGAAAATAGCAAATGAATATTTTTCCTTAGAAAAAGGTGCTGCTACTTATAATGATTTATATTTTAAATTAATTTAAAAATATGGAAAAATTTCATTTATATGAAGATATCTTTTATAATTCATTTCCGTTAAATTGGCCGATTAGTTACTGAAAACTATTTTTTAGCAGTTATCTGAGTATAGAAATCTTATCTAAAATGCTATATTTCGGTCATCAACCAATTTTAAAATTTTTGTTACTTACTAATTAACGCTGAAAGATATATTGAAAAATGAAAGAGTGTATAAAAATTCTTTCAAAAGTTTAAAGGATATTTATATATGACATCTACCGTGAAGTTTTCTACTAACTGGTATTTAAATAATAGCGTATGTGAGATTTTGCCTCTGAAAATACAGGATAATAGAGGTTTTTTTTCTGAGGTATATCAAAAAAGCGACATGGAAAAACTAGGGGTTGGCGATGACTTTATTCAAGAGAATCAATCGTTTACCAAGAAACAATATACCTTTAGAGGGCTGCACTTTCAAAAACCTCCCTTCGAGCAAGCAAAACTGATTAGAGTCCTTAAAGGAAGTATTTTAGATATTGCCTTGGATCTAAGACAAAATTCTTCAACATACCTTCAGCACAAGCAATTTACTCTTTCAGCGCAAAATTTTAAGCAGCTTTATATACCTGCAGGTTTTGCTCATGGCTTTTTAACCCTTGAGGATAACTGTGAAATCTCTTATAAAGTTTCAAATCCTTATAATCACGCAAGCGATGTATCTCTGTCAGTTTTTGATGAAAAGCTTGGCATAGAACTTCCATGTCCTATAGACATAATTGCTTTATCGGAAAAAGATAAAAAAGCAAAAAAATTAGATTCTTTAGGTATTATTTTTAAATGAAAATTTTAATAACAGGTGGTTTAGGGTTTATTGGTTCTGCGTTAATCAGAAAGTTAATTGATACTACTAATTATGAAATTCTAAATATTGATAGCTGTACATACGCATCAATGCCCGAATCACTTGAAGGAAGGGAAAAAGAAGATAGATATAAATTCAAGAAAATAAATATTGCTAATTACAATGCTGTTTACAAATCAATAATGGAATTTATGCCAAATAAAATTTTTCATCTTGCTGCTGAAAGTCATGTAGATAGATCTATTGAAAACCCATCTGAATTTATAAATACAAATATAATTGGAACATTTAACATATTGCAATCATTAAAAATTGGTAAAGAACAGCTGCCAAAAGATCTTCTATTTTTGCATGTCTCTACTGATGAAGTTTTTGGAACGCTCTCTTTCAACGAAAAACCTTTTAATGAAGAGTCTCCATATAAACCTAATTCACCATACTCTGCATCTAAAGCAAGTTCTGATATGCTGGTAAGAGCATGGAATGAAACCTATAAATTGAGATCAGTAATCACTAATTGTTCAAATAATTATGGTCCATGGCAAAATCCTGAAAAACTTATCCCTAAAATTATTTATAATGCAATAAATAACATGCCTATTCCCATATTTGGCAATGGAACTAACATAAGAGACTGGCTACATGTCGACGATCATGCTGACGCCTTGATACTTGCATCAGATTCTGAAGAATCATTTAATAGATTCACTATTGGTGCAAATCAAGAAATGTCTAATATCAATCTTACAAAAATAATTTGTCAATATCTTGATGAGAAGTTGCCTAAAGCTCAATCTTACTTTAAGCAGGTTACATTTGTTGAAGATAGATTGGGTCATGATCTTAGGTATGCAATTGATTCTAAACGTATTTCAAATACAAAAGGATTTTTTGCAAAAAATGAGCTTTCAAAAGGTATACCAAAAACAATAGATTGGTATATAGCAAATAATGAATGGGTAAAAAGAAAATTAAATAATTAAAAGGGTAAAATTTTTATGAAAGGGATTGTACTAGCCGGTGGTTTGGGAACAAGACTCCACCCATCAACAATTAGCGTTTCCAAGCAACTACTTCCAGTTTATGATAAGCCTCTAATCTATTACCCTATTTCAAATTTACTCTCAGCTGGTATTAATGAAATTTTAATAATATCAACCTCAAGTAACATAGATTTATTTAAAAAGTTACTTGGGAATGGAGAAGACCTTGGTATTAAAATTTTTTATGAATCGCAAGATGTGCCAAATGGAATAGCTGAAGCATTTATAATAGGTGAAAAATTTATTGGATCAGATGATGTTACATTGATTCTTGGAGATAATATCTATTATGGCAATCAAATCAATGAGCAACTCAAAAACCAAGCTTCTACAAAAACAAATGGAGCAAAAATCTTCGCCTATAAAGTTCAAGATCCTGAAAGATATGGAGTAGTTGAGTTTGATGAAGCTAAATCAGTTGTATCGATTGAAGAGAAGCCTCAATCTCCAAAATCAAGCTATGCTGTAACTGGATTATATGTGTATGATCAATCTGTATGCGGCCTTGCAAAATCTCTTAAACCTTCTGATCGAGGTGAATTAGAGATTACAGATTTAAATAATTTATACCTTGCTCAAAATAAATTGGAGGTTATCCTTTTAGATGCAGGAACTGCGTGGTTGGATGCAGGCACGCCCGATTCTTTACTAGAAGCTGCTCACTTCGTTCAAGCCATTCAACATAGGCAATTAATACAAATAGGTTGCATTGAAGAAATTGTCTTTAATCAAGGTTATATTTCTAAAGAAAGATTCAAAGAAATAGCCAAGGAAGCACCAAAGAATAAATATGGAGATTACCTTAGAGCTATTGAAAAGAATTTAAGCTAATACTTTTATTTAAGTAATTTGGTTTTATTGCCTCTCTCTAATGTTGCGAGATAGTAGAGAGCTATAATAAATGGGAAAAATAGAGAGAATCTATACCTAACAAATGTTCCTACATTAAAAACTAATAATGAATAGAGCATGCATGAAAGCAATAAGATCACACTTAAATAAATGAATTCTTTATTTTTTAACAAATTGTTTCTTACTGAGATAGACCAATAAAGCAAAATTAAAAAAATACTTTCAAAAAATTGAATAGGATAAAATATATTTGACCAAGTATTAGGATAAGGCATCAAAAGGAGCTTTGGTAGACCTGCGATAGATGCAAATACAACCTCAAGTATAGAAGTTAATTCTAAACTTTCAGCTAGCTCCTCGCCATATAGAGAAAACGCATAATACCCATATATGCCATCGCCTAAATCCATATTCTCTGCAGCAAAACCGAGCCTGTAGTAATTTATTATTTGTAAAATTACATCTTGTAATAATATGGAAGCTAATAGAATAAAGCCTAAAAAAAATACCAACATATATAAGCTATTATTTGCTCTAAACACCAAACGACCAACAAAATAAAGTGCTAAAAAAGCAAACATTTGAATTTTTAACACAAACAAAGGTAGCAAAAATATGAGAGAGATAATGTAATTATTTTTTAACATATTTAATAGAAAAAACACTGAGCATATAATTATCAAAGTTTCACGAAGTGCTAAAGAAGTATACAAAAGAAGGCTAGGAATCAGAAAAAAGAGAAGAAGTATATTTTCATCTTTAAAAAAAAATTTCTTCAAACCAAGAAAAGATACAAATAAAAAAAACTTATTTGCGAATGCTAAAGAGGTTACCGTCATGAAATTTGGAATAGGAGCAAAGCCTAAAAATGTAGTTGAAAAAGTAACAGGATTCGTTGGAATAGATATAGATCCTAAATATCCTAAATTAAGAGAAAATTGTGCATTCTGAGAGGCTATTGCATCTATAGAAATACCTTTTGACTTTAAAGACATAACCTCCAACGCATACTGAAATTGATCCGGAAAAAGAGATGGTGAGAATATAAAATAATTTAAAACTAATGGAACAAAGAAAATCCCAGTCCAAACTATTAAGGAATTAATGTTTATGAATCTTAATTTATAACAAAGGCAAAGCAGGAGAACTAAGAAGCTGTAATTTGCTATTTCAAATATGTAATATTCCAAGCTTCCACCATAGTCGATGTACCTAAAATATCCATTTACCATAAATCTTCTTTATGGTTTCTAATAAAGTTATACATAACTGAAAGAAATATAAAGATAATAAAATTCGATATAAAAATAGCTTGCGTATTTGGAGTGACAGGGTATTCGCTAGAATATGGGGGTCAATAAAATAAATATGATACGGTAAATCATTCGTTAATGTAGCAATGTGCAAGGATTCTTTGTTAATTGTTGCCGCAAGTGATGCTGTGATAGCCGAGTTTCTCGACTCTGAGAGCTGCTTATATGTTGCATCTATAATAGCCTGAGACTTCAGTATAAGAAATTCCTTTGCGTATTTATCGGCAGTTAACATTAATTCATTTAGAAAAGATATGCCAAAATTTTGATCGCTTGTAAGCATAGAAACAGTTATGTTTGTACCTTTGATCTCCTTTTGTAAATCAACCTTACTCGAGATAAAATCTTGAAGATCATGAGGTGAATAAAAGTCATATAATTCATAGCCAAGTAGAAGTGATCCAAGACGATCAGCCAAAGTCTGTGGTTTATCTATTTTATTAACATCTATCGATTTATCACCACCAGCATATATTTCAGTAGCCCAGCCTTTTTCCCACATTCGCTGAGCAATAATATAAGAATATATATTTGAACGAAACTCACCAAATGAGTTGCTTTCAGAAGAAACTATCGAAAACAAGTTATCTGAGCCGCCTCCTAATGATGGACTTGAAGATCCAACAGATTTATTTTCTCTTAAGGTAGCAGATATATAAAATTGGGGTGTACTAAACTGAATAATGGCAAGGCTAAATATTAATGATGCTAACCCTAAATTCAAAGAAGATTTCTTCCAGAAATAATCATAAAAAAATTCTTTTAATAAAAGCGCTTTGGATTTAATTTCAATTTTTTTTAGGAAACTCATTTAATTATATTTTTTTAATTTTAGAAATATTTGTTTAATATCTAAGTATAGTTGTGCAAATACTTTAATCAATATAAAAGTTTTTATTTGGTAGATTCGAGCCAGCTTTGGAACATAAGTATACTCCAAATTTTAA
>Ga0233450_10004456_pt1 | contig 12674 bp, 13 predicted proteins | sample 011ome_30_FD_189956 | JGI IMG/M metagenome (GOLD analysis project Ga0233450, IMG submission 189956) | Coastal salt marsh microbial communities from the Groves Creek Marsh, Skidaway Island, Georgia - 011501CT (spades assembly) | ecosystem: Environmental > Aquatic > Marine > Intertidal zone >... | reverse complement strand
TGCTGGATGTACAGGATCGGTCGGTAACACAGGCGATCAAGGATCAACAGGTTTCACTGGATCACAGGGCAGTACGGGTGTAACTGGTTTCACTGGGTCGAAAGGCGATACAGGTTCTCAAGGTATTACTGGTTTCACTGGTAGCAAAGGTGACACTGGAGATCAAGGTACTTCTGGATTTACTGGAAGTCAAGGTGACACAGGATCTCAAGGCGGGACTGGTTTTACTGGTAGCAAAGGAGACACTGGAGATCAAGGTACTTCCGGATTCACTGGTTCAAAAGGTGATACTGGTGATCAAGGTGGCACTGGTTTCACTGGATCGAAAGGTGACACCGGTGATCAAGGTATTTCCGGATTCACTGGTTCAAAAGGTGATACTGGTGATACTGGTGATCAAGGTGGCACTGGTTTTACTGGTTCTATAGGTGGTCTTGGATTCACCGGTTCGCAAGGTGATCAAGGTACTTCCGGATTCACTGGAAGTCAAGGTGATACAGGATCTCAAGGTGACATTGGTTTCACTGGAAGTCAAGGTGATACAGGATCTCAAGGTGGAACCGGTTTCACTGGAAGTCAAGGTGATGCCGGAACCCAAGGTGGAAGCGGTTTCACTGGTTCACAAGGGGCGATTGGTTTTACAGGCAGCAAAGGCGATCAAGGGATTCAAGGGGATGTTGGATTCACTGGAAGTCGAGGCGAGACCGGAACACAAGGAACGAAAGGTTTTACTGGATCGGTTGGTGCTCAAGGCGGCACAGGTTTCACCGGATCTACCGGCGGACAGGGTAATATAGGATTCACTGGATCGGCTGGTTCACAGGGGGATGTCGGATTTACTGGATCAATCGGCGGCCAAGGTGGCACTGGTTTCACTGGAAGTCAAGGTGATGCTGGTTCCCAAGGCGACGCAGGATTTACGGGTTCCCAAGGCGACACCGGAACTCAAGGCGGCACAGGATTCACCGGTTCGGCAGGTTTAAATGGTAATGATGGTTTTACTGGATCAGCCGGATTCACTGTTCCGCGAGGTTTAAGTATTGGTGATCCAACCTCTGCGGAAGATGTAACATTTTTCAGAACAGGTAGTGCTACAACTGTGACCGAAGTGCGCGCAGTATTGAGGGGAAGCAACACTCCTAGCATAACATATAATGTTAGATACGCTAGTGATAGAAGTGCATCAGGAACAATTATTGCTTCTGCTACTGTAACTAACACGTCAAGTGGTGCAACTGCTACGATTAGTAATAGTTCAATCGCCTCCGGTAGTTATGTGTGGGTTGAGACTACTTCGATAAGCGGTATTGTTGATGAATTACATATCAACCTGAGTTTGTCGGAGTAATACTGTGGCAACTAAGACTTGGTATCTCAATCAAAGGACATATGCTTCTACTAATTATCTCTTTTTAGATCCAAACGAGTCAGACGTTCCCTCTGGCATCAATCGAAGCGATAGCGGATGGAATTCAGGACGAAACAATGCTGGTAATACAGCATGGATGGATAACAGCACTGAAGTCGCCCGAGGCGACTTCTCGTCGAGCACAACATCACCTGATTTTAGCGCTGGTAATGTAGATACTCCGACTGGAATATCATCAGAATTTCATAATATAGTCGCTAACGTTAACCCCACTTTAACCGGCACTAGTGGAATAGGGATACCAAGAACAGCAGTAATGTTTACGGTTCCTTTTAATGCTGTTGTAGAGGGGGGGAGCCAGTGGACGCTGACTTTAGATGTCGCAGCAAACTCGAGAGCATGGCCTGGAAGTGGACAGGGGAGATTAATTTTAGAAGCTTATAAAATATATATGACTGATACAAGTGGTTTGACTGTCTCGCCAACTCAAATTGAATTATCGGAAACAGGATTAAACTACCAAGTGAGCAGTACAGTAACTGGATTAAGCACTAACGTCAACAGTAAGCAAACTTTAACATTGAATTATACACCAACAGGAGTCGCCCCTAATAGTGGTTGGCGTCTCGGGTATTGGGAAACATACATTGGACGTAAAACCGAAAGCACCTCCAGGAGCGGATTTTTAGCATTAGCATTGGGTTGGGAAATCGTCACGTCAATTAGTGGAGGCGGAGGAAACAATAGATGCGATGTCAATATTCTTTATGGAACAGGAACAAATAGTAAGTTGGTATCCGCACCCTTCAGAAAAAAAGTTTATGCAGCAACATAATAGGTAAATGAAATGGCATTGAATTTTCCAAACTCGCCAAGTACAAATGATACATACACTGACAGTAACTCAGCAGTGTGGCAGTACGATGGTGTCAAGTGGGACGTCGTCACAAGTTCTACAAGAAAGGTATTTAGTGGAGCAAAAGTCTCGAACTCCTCGATAGTAAACTTGACAGCATCTTCTAGCGCAATATCATGGGACACGGAGACGTTTGATGTTGACAATTATTTCGATTCGGGGTTGGCGTCAAGATTAAAAGCACCGCTGACTGGTTTTTACCGAATCGTAGCAACTATCACCACCTCATCCGATGGTGTTGGTTCTAACTACACTATACTGATTAAAAAGAACGGAACCACAAACTTGGTAACTACAACTGCTGGTGCTAACCAAACGGTTGTTTATGACGAGATTGTCGAGTTGTCACAAGACGACTACATCGAATTATATGCTAGCGAAAGTAATTCAGTTGGTGACCTAGCAGCAGGTTCTACTTTTGAAATGCACCGCATGGGTTTATCATTAGGCACCGGTGTGAGCGCGAACCAAGCATTTAGCGGCGTCCGTGGTGTACTGACTTCGGTAGAAAATGCTACCAGCACTTTGACTGCGATACCTTGGGACACCACCGACTTCAACGTAAATGCTGATGTTCTTGGTAATACATACTGGGATGCGGGCACACCTTCTATTATAAGAGTTAAAACTGACGGATTCTTTAGAATCAAGTCTTTTGTACAAGCAGGGTCGGGCGGTTCCCTAGATTCTTATACAGTAACATTAAGAAAGAATGGCGCCACCACACTAGAAACTACGAGTCTAAGTCCTAACGACTTCGTTGACTTGGACGAAGTATATTCTTTGGCAGATAGTGATTATGTTGAGTTGCTAATACTTGATTCTGATAATTCTGGAAGCATAACAACAGATTCTTATTTAGAAGTGGTAAGATTAGGTTTATAGAGGATAAAATAAAATGGCGTTCGTAAAGTCAACGAGTACAATATCAAGTAACTCAGTGACCGTTTCAGGATTGAGTGGCGGAACCAACGGTAAAGTTGTGCGAATAAGCGCAGCGAATACTGCGGCGGACGCGGCAAATACTGATACGTCTCTGCAGTTACAAAGCGTGTTGATAAAAATCAATGACGTTTATTATTCATCAGGCGTAGTTTCGGGATTCACTGGATTGAGTCCTGGTTCGCCTTATTACTTGGCGGCAGATGGCAATTTAACGCCAACACCTCCATCGCCAAGTTCATCAGTACGTGTTTTGTTTATGGGGTTTGCGTTAAATACTACTGACCTATTGATGAGAGTCGGCACTCCGATTTCAGGTACATAATCAATGGCAATAGCATCTGTTACAAAAACGGTAGCGATAGATAGTGCTAGCACGTATCTAGGTCATCCAATGAATAATGGAATCAGTTCCTCTGGGTACTGGTACACATATATTCCAGCAAGTGCAGATAATAAAACGCTTGGTGCTTCTATAGTTCCTTATGTTTACGATTCTGGATTAGACCTAGTTAATACGCTAGACTCAGTCGGAATAGATGCTACTTTTGCTCTGGTAAAAGAAACGTGGAACGGATCCACGAAATACTATCACGGCGGCGTAATAGAGCATATTGGCGCGGGTCAAAATGATATTACTGGCGACAACGAAGACGATGCTTATTTCTTTGCACATTTAGGCAATTATGATAGCGTTGGTCAAGTTAGTGACGATGGATTCTGGTGGGATCGCCTATACGAAGAAGAGGGAACTGGCGAATGGGACTATTATCAGTACCACGTTCATTTTCCTGCCTTGTACCCCAATTATAATGATGCGCGATTGGTTGTTAATGGTAATGGATATGTTGATGTTGATGATAAGGCATTTGGTTATAGCATTCAGATACGTGTAAAGTCTGGCGGAAATTTCTATTCTAATGTTTTAGCAAGGGTTCACACGCCGAGTATCGGCGGTGCGCATAACTCGCATAATGACGTTATCCTTGGTGGAACTGCCACAAAAAATTATCTTCACGCGGGCATGATCACTGGCACTAACGATCGCTTCTATACGTTTATCCTAGACTCAGCAGGAACTAATGACTGGCGTGTTTCTACAAGAACATATACAGATGCTGCTGGTTCATTCGGCATTTCTACTGATCTAGGAACCTATGATTTAGCAGATCCAGTATTCAATTTTCAGACAGATTACACGGGCGATCAAGGCGAGTATCCTTTCCGTGCAAGTGCTGGTGACATTTACGACAATCACATTTATATTCCTGTCATTTACAACGGCGCGGCGTCAACCTATGATTTGAAAATATGGAAACTACAAGAAGGCACGACCCTTCCTACTGGTAGTTTGTCGGTCCAAGATTTCTTGACTGGATTAGATATTAAACCAGATTGCCAAATTCGTACAGTCGGCGATAAGGTTTATCTGCTCGTTGCTAACGACGATGCGGAAGTAAAATTGTATTCGACTACTGGTAACGGTTCCTTCACAGACGAAGGAACCATCGTTGCAAATAATTCGGGTTCTACGAAAAATCTTCGTATACATGGATTCAGGTATAACCCGAATAACACCAAATACTATGCCTTGATCTCTGGCGATTACGAAGCAGGCGGAACATATACAGGTCAGGGACTGTATTCGTTTAGTTTGACAGGCGTATTTGAGGGTTATGAACACCTTGACTTTGCTACTGATAGTTCTGGTGGATACTTGGTAAGACCAGCGCAACAAGCAGGCAATTTAGTCTACGATCATATTGACGGAATAATTAAAAGGTCAACCAACACTGAACCGGAAGGTATTGCGGTAAATACTAGTATCTTAACTTACGGTGAAGGTTCGCCCGTATTCTACGAGAAAAAAGAAATAAACACGCTCGGTAACGAATACCTATTTAACTCTGCCTTCTTAAGGGACGGTAGAAAGATCTTCATTGGATTGCGGGAAACTGTAAACCCTGATGTTGAAGCAAACCTCTACGATATGTTGGTCACGGTGCTTGATAATGATAACAAACCTATCAGTATAGTTTATGGTGGTGATGGTGTAGATTGGCCGATTGATATTTTCCAAGACTCAGACGACCGAGTTTGGATTGCTGGTTATACTAAGAGTGAGTTTGTTGGAAAGCGAGATATTTGGGTTCATGGTTGGACAAGAAATCTTTCCGCTGGCGCAGATACGTTAGAATTTCGCGATCATGCCGTTGATGCTAACGGTAATATCTATGCCGTTGGTAACTACGTGACCGATAATTATTCTATTGTCGCAAAATATGATTACAATTATAATTTGCTTTGGCAGAAGCGTATAAATGGCGGACTGGATTCTGAAGAAAGTTTTGCCATTGCCCTCGATGACGATAACAATATTTACATCGTCGGCAAGACTGTTAATTCTGGGCAGGGTGGTTTTGATGCTCAGTTGATTAAACTCGATAGCAACGGTTCCTTTACATACCAAAGGACGTATGGTACGGCAGGTCTGAATGAGACTGCGAATAGTATTGCCGTCATAAAGAATGCTTCTGACACAAGACTTGTAATACCAGTCACACCAGATGCATTGGATTATAGCACAGTTTTGATTACTGACCTTGACGGTGCTGTTACTGAGCAAGTTCGCTTCGACAGTTGCCGTATAAGCAAGGTAAGGAATCACGATACTACCACGGACGGCAAGTTCTTGTTCGCTGGCACGGACGGTTCGACTTCAGGTAAATTTGGATTGTGCGATATTAACGACGCCAATATTATGAAGTGGAATCAAAAGTTCTCAGCGAATGGTGCAATTAGTGACATCGTCGTTTGGACTGGTGACAGCGCTGGCGTGAGCCAGGACACAAAGTATATCGTAGTTGGTAATGATAGCGATACTGGGTTAGTCATGCAACTGTCAGTCGACTCGACCTACAGCACTATCACGAAGAACTGGTCGAAGAGTATGACCAAGAGCGCGTTTAGAAGCGTAGTGGTTTCTCCTTATAGTATGAATATGGTCATGGATCCAGACGAGATGCATCATGCAGGTAGATATATTTACGCATTAGGTTATACCGATTCGGTAACCACTTCTCCTTACATGAATAGAACGTCAGTATTGGCACAGTTTGATTCTGTAGGAACTCAGAAGTGGCAGAATAATTTTGGTCATATGGGTGATGATAATCTATACTCTATTACTCGCGATGTCCTGAATCGCAATTTTATCACTGTCGGAACTTCGACCAGTCACAGTAATGGTCGTGATGCTATTCTGTTCCGTGGTGAAAATAATGGTTTCGGAACTGGATCGTACTTTACAACGGGAAGCACTAGTGCCGCATATTATTATGAAAAGGGTGCATTGACATCTTCTGTTAATGGCACTTCATTGACCGACATAAGTGCACCGATTGATATTGCTGGTGCTCTGGTCACTGATTCTGATAATACTGTGACGACCGCCGACACGTCAATAACATCAAAGAATTATGATGGTGCATATGGACCGAATGGCGTTTTCCAAGGGTTCATCGCCGAGTTTAAGCTCGATAAATTCAAAGAGTTTTTGAATACTGATACTTACAAAAATAATGTTGCGAACGGCATTGTTGCTCACAGAACTTCTGACCCGTTCGAGTTTTATCAGGTAGCAACTGTTGGCGACGGCACGGCTGATGATGGTAACATATTTTTCTACGATGGTATTCAGCACTCTAACGGTAAATTGTATTTGGCAACTCAAACTTCCGGAAGTTTGGGTAGAAACAACACTGGTGGGTCAGGTGTTTACGATTATTCGTTGACTGCATTTAATCCTACAACAAATAAATTCACCTTCTTCCAGAACGGTGATTCTAATGACCAAGAAATTTACGCGCTCACTGAATTATCTAATGGTAACATAGCATTCACAGGAAGGACTACAGGATTCCTGAGCGGCGATTCAAATTTCGGTGGTTATGACGTCTTCCTTGGCATTTTCGACCCTACAGCGAATCATGCGCTTCATGGAGTAGGACCACACAGTGGCGTCGACTATTATCAAACTGGGTCAGGATTGAATGATCGGGGACTTGCAGTAATCGATATTGACGATAAAGATTCTGATACGTTAATGATAATAGGCACGACATACGGTGCCTTTCCAGGAACAACAAATATCGGTTCGGAAGATGTAGTTGCCTTGAAGTTCAACTACGTCAACGATACTTGGGATTCGGCATACCAGTTTGGCAGTACCACGCAAGAACTTATAGATCAAAATAGTCATCCGGCAGCAAAACTTGCTGATGGTAGAATTGCTGTTGTTCTTCACACTGCCGGAATCTTTGCTGACGACGGTACTTCGACAGGCGGTTTAGATATAGGATTGGCATTACTTGATCCAGCAAACGGCAATCTAAGCAAGTATACTCTTTCCACCGAGGCACCTGATTTTTCATCAGCAGTTACTTCTTCCGGCAGTTTATTATCGATCGTTGGTTTCAGCGAAGCGACTTGGGAGTTTGAGCATCATGGGGTATATTCTTTCTTTGACGCTTCACTTGGATTGACCGGCAAGAACGCTGCTGGAAATTAATAAATAGGTATAAGGATAAACGGGATAATTAAATGGCAGCGATTAACTTTCCAAACTCGCCAACTTTACAAGATATCTATTTAGATTCGGACTCAGGGAACCAATGGCAATGGGACGGTGAAAAATGGAAAGCGTACAGCCGCCCGTTAGGATACACTGGATCGGCGGCAACAGGTGGTGAGATAACAGGCAAAGCCTATGCAATGGCAATCGTATTCGGTTAATAGGAGAAATTTAAATGGCAGCGCCAAACATAGTAAATGTAACATCAATTACTGGTAAGACAGATGTTCAATCAGTCGGAACTAGTGCGACCGCGATCACAACAAATTCGTCAGCAAGCGACAAAGTCTACAAAGTCAACTCTCTGATTATTTCAAATGTTGACGGTGTAAACGATGCCGATATTACTGCCGACTTGTTTCGCAGTTCTGTCGCATACCACATTGCAAAGACAGTCGTAGTACCAGCGGATGCGACACTTATTTTGATCACGAAAGAAAACCCAATTTATCTGGAAGAGGGCGATGCGTTAAGACTGACTGCGAGCGTTGCAAGTGACCTCCAAGCTCTGTGTTCTTACGAAATTATAGACGATGCCTAATTATGAGTATCTTTGAAAGAGGCGGATACATCGGAAAAAGCGTAACTTATCCAGGAACAAATATTGTTACGGATGGTCTTGTGTTGTATTTGGATGCAGGAGATGTCGAAAGTTATCCTGGGACTGGATCGACTTGGACTGATTTATCAAGCGAGGGAAATGACGCTACTTCATCGGGATCGCCAATCTTTTCAACTAATTATTTTACTTTTGATGGTTCGGTTGATCAATTTAATGTAACTACTGCTTACACGACAGTTACAAACAATTTCACCTATTCTGTCTGGGCAAGACCCACCGCGACTCATCAAATTGATGCTGAATCAAACTCAACTACTACGGGCACAAGCGGGCAAAAGTATTTAATACGACCAGTTCTAACTGATAATACTAGTCCTTACGATGATGCCGGTGCTGGAATTTCTTGTGGCACAAACGGCGTTAGCGTTTATGAACATACCGGTGGTTATATGCCTCCTTTACTGGTTCATTCTGCAACTATCTCTAGTAGTGTGCCGACTTTAATTACGGTTGTATATACTAATCGTCGACCCACGCTTTATTTAAACGGCGAGTTTGCAAGGACTGGTCTGACAAGCGGTAAGAGTACTGTTTACATGAGGGGCGATGGAATAGGTTGGGGCGATTATGGATATTTTGAGGGCAGTGTTTACCATGTATGTTACTATGATCGTTCTTTAGGTCCCATAGAAGTTCTACAAAACTATAATGCACTCCGTGAGAGGTTCGGTTTATAATGGGAGTCTGGAATCAAGATGCTGTCTTTAATCAAGTGCCTCCAGCTGGCGGCGCTGTGTCAACTTTTATTGGCACAAAGGGTACTAATAGCAGTACGACATCATACAGTCAATCATTTTTAGGCAACACGATTCCTCCTGGTTTGATTGTTGTTGTTGTTCATAATGAAGGCGGGGGTGGTGTTACGCCAACGAGTGTGTCGATCGGCGGACAGGCAGCGGCAATGGCGGTTGAGTCGAATAGTGCCCTTGCAAGTGAGCACGTATCAATTTGGTACGGGGTTACAACTGCGTCTAGTCTTTCAGTGTCAGTTGTTTACTCATCTGCGCCGGTTCGCTCTGGAGTTGGAGTATATAAAATAGAAAATTATACCTCCTCAACACCTTACCTAACGGGTACTGATGACGATGGCGGTACTGCTACAGCTAGTTTGTCGGTAGAAACGGAACGTAGACTTAATCGTGGATATGTTATTATTGCCGGAGCTACATCAGGTGATGAATACGCACACACTTGGTCTGGAGTTACAGAAGACTATGACGAACAAGTCGCAGGTGGCCTGACTGGTCAAACTGGCGCTTCAATACAGACTACTTCAGCGCAAAAATACACCATAAATTCAACAACTGATGGTACGCCCAATCAGGGTACTTGCTTGGCTATCGCGGCATGGGGATAATATGATATGAGAGGCAATGGCGGCATGATAGGCAGACCAAATACTCCGCGCAAGCCTGCGTTAGGCAATGATGCTTCGGGTGTTTGGGGTTTGAGAGAAGCAACTTCTTATAGGCGAAGTGGTTCTTGGGTGGTCATACCAACTACGAAAACTACTGTCAGCCAAAAGCAAAACTGGTACGGCAATTCATCGCTTGCTACTGAAGACACTCAACAGTCGTCTGACGCAGTAGATAATGCAATAAAAATACAACCGTCAACGACGGAATACAGCCTCTATAGTTACATTGATACGGGTGAGCCTTGGCTAGGTAAGGTAATTACTGGATACAGCAACCTGCGAATTGAAACAAAAATTGAAGTAAAACGAGATCAAGATGGTTCTTTTTTAACTCCGCCTATTGTTCTTGCTGGGAGTTCCGTTCAATACCGAGCCCTGAGACTAGTAGGTGGCGCCACCGTTGCTACATTAGGCACTGACGACCACACCCAATTCTCTGGTGGCAGTGGAAACGAAACGAGAATAGCAATAGATAATACCGCTATAACCGGAGCTCTGACAGACTCTCAAATTAAAACGTGGCTTTCTGAGGGGTGCCCGTTACGTCACATATACTTCGATGACACTGAATCTGACGGCGGAAACACAGCGACTGTTGACACCCCTGAATTATTTTGGGTTAGAATATTGGCAGACTCAATAACTTACATAGATGAATAATAGTCGCTAAAATATAAAGGAGAAGCAAAATGGCACTTTACAGTTTAAATGGAGAATACCCGCGAGCCTTACCACATCGTATTTTGCTATCAGATGGGCGAACTCGTACAGACAATACAACTTTTACGGCAGAAGAATTAACTGATGCTGGTTGGATTGAAGTGTCAGATCAACCTGATGTGTCATATCCACAATATGTTGAATGGAATGGTTCTGATTGGGTTATTCAGGAAAAGGATTTAAATGATGTTAAGTTGCAATGGAAATCTAAGATCACTGAAACCAGATATTTGCAAGAGACAACTCAGCATCCTACTCTTGACACAACTCGTGAATCTCAAGCAATGATTAATGGCGTTTGGTCTGCTTCACAGATTAATCCGGACATAACTATTAACTTTAAAAACCCTAACGGAACTTGGGTCAATGTAGATGCCACTGCAATCAATGCTATTGCGAATGGCGTGATCGAACACGTACAGGCATGTTTTAATAACGAAAAGGCATTGTACGATTTGGTCGATTCGGCGACTACATCTGCAGAAGTCGTAGGTATAAATGTCAACTCTGGTTGGCCAACTTATCTTGTCGACTCTAATGGCATAGCAGTTATGATTGTTGACTCGGATGGTCAACCAGTCTGATGAAAGTAAAAAGGAGAATTCTGAATTTCCTCATCGCGTTTGATCAGTTCGTGTTCTCAATAATTACTCTTGGCGGATCTTGGCCCGATGAAACAATGTCAGCAGCAGCATATCGCCAAGAGAAAAATGGTAAGATGGTTGGAAGAGTGTTTCGACCAATTATAGATTTCCTTTTTCGCGCCATAGAAAAAGATCACTGTCGCTTATCGTATATGTCAGAGCAAAACTCTTCTCATTTGCCCGTAGAATATCTTTATAAATAATATAAAACAAGAGATAACACCATGGCAACCATAACTTCAAGGCAAGGATTGATAGATTACTGTCTTCGCCGACTTGGTGATCCAGTTATAGAGATCAATATTGACGTCGATCAACTGGAAGATAAAGTTGACGATGCGCTTCAAGTATATCAGGAGTTTCATTCTGATGCTACTTATCGTACATATTTGAAGCACCAAGTTACACAAGATGATCTGGATAACGATTATATTACGATTAGTTCTAATATCGTCTTCGTGTCGCACATGTTCGCTATTGATTCGACCTTCAACACGAACTATAACTTTTTTGATATCAAGTATCAGATGATGCTTAACGACCTTGCAGACCTGCATAATTGGGCAGGCGACATGGCGTATTACGAGCAGATGAATCAATATCTGACCTTGCTTGATATGAAACTCAACGGTATGCCTCAGGTCAACTTCTCCCGTAGGCAAAACCGCCTCTATGTATTCGGAGACCTAGACGGTAACGATATACAAGTTGGCGATTATATCGTAGCAGAAGTTTATCAGATCATCGATCCAGAAACACACACCTCTGTATATAATGATATGTTTATCAAGGACTATACCACTGCGTTGATTAAACAACAGTGGGGCGCAAACCTGAAGAAGTTTGAAGGTATGCAACTTCCTGGTGGTGTAATTTTAAATGGACAGCAGTTATACGATGAGGCAAGCGAGCAAATAGAAATGTTGCGCGAGCGAGTGCGATTGGAGCATGAAGAGCAACCGTTCTTCTTTGTGGGGTAACCATGAAAGTGGAAGTGGACAATAAAATAATAGGCATGGTTATCAGCGCAATTTCAGTAGCATTCGCTGTGTTCTTTTACATGAATTCTATTCATATTGAGAATCATGAAATGGAAGTCGTTGACAAAGACTTTCGGACACGTGTACTCATGTCAGAATCTACACGCTATGCTGAGATTGCAAAGTATTATAGAGATGAAATGAAAAGTCGAGATCTCACAGAAGCAGAATGGGCACGGTTGGAGTTGGTAGAAAAGCAACAGTGCCGTATACGCAATCAATTAGCAAATAATCCTACAGAGTTGTGTGACTAATGGCAACCAACCCTTACTTCTCTTACAAGGTTCGTGCCGAGCAGCAACTGTACGAAGATATAGTTATCGAAGCACTGAAGATGTATGGACAGGACGTCTATTACATTCCTAGAGAAG
>Ga0233450_10004454_pt1 | contig 12676 bp, 8 predicted proteins | sample 011ome_30_FD_189956 | JGI IMG/M metagenome (GOLD analysis project Ga0233450, IMG submission 189956) | Coastal salt marsh microbial communities from the Groves Creek Marsh, Skidaway Island, Georgia - 011501CT (spades assembly) | ecosystem: Environmental > Aquatic > Marine > Intertidal zone > Salt... | reverse complement strand
AAGCACTTGAAAAAAAACTATCAGAACACGAACTAGATTTTTTAGCAGCATCTAAACCAGGATTAGTTGAAAATATTATTGACAAAGCATCTAATAATGTGTTAAGATGTTTAGAGATAGCAAGTGGGTCTCCACTAACAGAGGATGAAATCAATGCTACAAAACGTTCAGAAATCAACAGCGAGTGTCCTGACCTTGCTAACCCTAACTATAGGCCTTAGTGCATGTTCAACGACACCTAGAACTGTTGAATACACTCCAACCCCAATTGATAGACCAGAGCTAATTCTACCTGACGCAACAGTTTTAGACTTGCGTGAACTTGACTTTATTGTTATCACTCCAGATAATGTAAATGAAGAATTTGACAAACTAAGTGTAGATGGTGAGCCCGTTGTTCTTATTGCTCTTACAGCAAAACAATATGAAACACTATCACTTAATATCGCTGACCTGTTAGAACTAATCTCGCAACAAAAAGCAATCATTATGGCGTATGAAGATTATTACAATATGATGGAGCAAGAACTGAATAGTAGAGATTCGGTTATAGTTATCCCAGTAGAACAGCAATCACCAAGTGTCAGAGACAGACTAGCACAACTGTTCAAATGAACCCATATCAAGTTCTAGGAATCAATAAATATAGTAGTAAAGAAGAAATACGTTTAGCGTATAAACGACTTATGCGCAAACATCATCCTGATACTGGAGACGGTAACACAAAAAAACTTAATGACGCTAAATCTGCGTATATACGTTTAAAAGATAATCAACTAAGGACTGCGGATAACAATCTAACAGTGGGCATAAACGTCACTTTAACGCAAAAAGAGTTAGTGTCTATGTTGGGGCAAACAAGAACATTTGAATATGAAGGAGTATTCTTTGATGTTCTTGTCCCATACGAAACAAGAATGAATGATACTATCACAGTAAAAGACATTCTACCTGAAGTAACATTAAGAATTAAATTTAAGGAACGCAATGAGTAATCAACCTGACCGTGTTAATCTTTCACTAGAACGTGCTATTGAACGTGCGACACAATTTTCACACGAATATGTCACAATTGAGCATTTACTTTATTCCATCATGGAAGAAGATGATGTAATTGACTTGCTAACAAAAATGCATGTCAATGCAGGTGATGCCATGGAAGAACTTGAAACATATCTAAAAGAGCGTGATGATATTAATGTTCCAGCAGATACACCAGTAGAACCCCGAAAGACACTTGGCATCGACAGAGTATTCAATCGTGCTGTGACACAAGTTATCTTTAGTGGTGGATCTAAATTACATTGTCGTGACCTACTAGTTTCATTGTTGAGTGAAACAACGTCACATGCTTATTACATTTTGCGTAAGCATGGAGCGACACGTGGCGCAGCGATTGAAGTTCTACAAAAAGAAATGTATGGACAAGCAGGGCAACCTCAAGCGGGACAACAGCAAGGGCAAGGTGGTGCTGTAAAGTTCGAAGACTTCTGTGTAAATCTAAACAAAGAAGCAGCAGAAGGTCGTATCGACCCGATTATTGGTCGTGAAGAAGAACTAATCAATCTTACAGAAGTTCTGGCAAGACGTAAGAAGAATAATGTGATTATCGTTGGTGAGCCGGGTGTTGGTAAAACTGCTATCGCTGAAGGTATTGCCCTAAAGATTGTAAATGATGAATGCCCAGATATTCTAAAAGACAAGAAAGTATGGTCACTTGATGTTACATCAATGGTAGCAGGTACAAAGTATCGTGGTGAGTTTGAAGAACGTGCCAAAGCAATCTTTGACCAACTTGCTAAGAAAGATGATGTAATCTTATTCATTGATGAAATTCATATGATTATGGGTGCGGGTTCGGCAGGTGGATCGAACATTGATATTGCTAACTTGTTGAAGCCACTACTAGCAGGTGGTAAGTTGCTGTGTATCGGTGCAACAACAAGTGAAGAATATCGTGAGAATTTTGAGAAGGACCGTGCGCTACAACGCCGCTTCCAAAAAGTTGTTATCGACCAACCATCGAAAGAAGATACAAAGAAGATTGTTAAAGGCTTAAAGAAACATTACGAAGAATTCCACGGGCTTGAATACGAAGAAGAAGCAATGGACTTAGCAGTTGATTTAGCAGAGCGTTATATGCATGGTAAGTTTAACCCAGACCGTGCTATCGATGTTATTGACGTAGCAGGTGCTCGTAACAAACTTCATAAATTAGGTAACATTAACAAATCAGCAATTGAACATGCTGTATCAAAAATTACACGCATCCCAATCGATATGATTGATGCAAAAGAAAATACAAATTACGCAAACCTTGAAGCTAATATTAAAAAGAAACTGTTTGGTCAAGACAAAGCAGTTGGCGCACTAGTCGAGTCAATCCTAGTTGCGAAGTCAGGTATGCGCCCAACGAATAAACCAATTGGTAGTTTTCTATTTGTAGGACCAACAGGTACTGGTAAGACAGAATTATGCCGCCAGCTTGCTGATAACCTAGATGTAAAACTACGCAAGTACGACATGTCTGAATACATGGAGCAACACTCAGTATCTAAATTAATCGGTGCTCCTCCAGGATATGTAGGCCACGCAGAAGGTGGTGCAGGTGCAGGACAACTTATCAATGATGTAGAAGAAACACCAAATTGTATCGTTCTACTTGACGAAGTTGAGAAAGCACACCCAAGTGTAATGAACCTCTTACTACAAGTTATGGATGACGGTAGATTAACAAGTTCAACTGGTAAAACAGCAGACTTTAGTAATGTAATTCTTGTGATGACATCGAACTTAGGTGCAGCACAAAAGTCAAAACGTGCAATTGGTTTTAGTAATGACCACGATGATGCTTCAATGCAAGCAGTCAACAAGTTCTTCTCACCAGAGTTTAGAAACAGACTTGATGCTATGGTAGAATTTGTTGCTCTAAAACGTGAACACATTGATATGATTGTAGGCAAGTCTATCAATGAACTTAATGATATGCTGAAAGACAAGAATGTTCGTATCGAACTAACTCTTGGTGCGAAAGCATGGTTGCGTGAGAAGGGATATATTCCAGATATGGGCGCACGTCCTTTACAGCGTGTAATCAATGATAACATTAAGAAGCCGCTATCACGTGAAATTCTATTTGGTGCATTAGTTAATGGTGGCACAGTCACAGTTGATATAGTGGAAGATGAAGTAGTCTTTAGATATGGTTGAAACGTTTAAGTCAAGCAAACTATTCTATGGTAAGTATCCATTTAAGATAGCTTACAAACGTTTGTATGGTTTCCCCAAAACTGATATACTATCAGACCGTTGGGGTATAACTCATCAATGGTGGTTTGACTTACCTGAGGACGAGATTGATAGAAACCGTAGAGACAATTGTTACAGATTTTTAAACGGCTTTGATGATGTGAAGTATAATAATTCTTCACTAACCCATGTTTACTTCCTAACCCGTGAAGACTTTGAACGTGCCAAAAAACGATATAAAGAACTACACGAAGAATATCACGAACCATTCATCGATAACTTAGTAGAAGTAATGGACAAGTATACTTCTAAAGTAGAACTAAAGAAAAGTCTTTATCATAAAAAATTCAGATACAAAGTGACGTTCCGCTTTAATCAATATTTTGAAGAAAAGTTAGGACGTGAACTGTATGATATGTACAAAGACAACGATAATTACTACTTGAATCCAAATGTCAAACGTTTTGATCCTGTCAATATCCCAACTCGCTCTCCTACATACGGTACATATCGTTATCTCTGGAGGCATTCTCCATATAATCTATATGCCATCTACTGTTTAGAAAAAATTGACATGGAAATGCTAACTTTTGTAGCAAGCGAGAATATTGGCGTCATCACTAAGGCAGTACTCATTGAAGAATTAGATAAATAACAATAACGATTATTCTATCTATAGTTAATGAGGACAGAAAAAATGGCGAAAATCAAAGAAGAAATTCTAGTAATTAGAGTTTCTACAATCACCAAAAATGGCGATAACAAACCCGATCTTCTAAATGACGAGATTGCAGCGACAATCGAACAAGTTGTTTCGGAATTGATTGGTGACTCCGCTGTGGTGGAAGTAGAGACAGCATCAGAGTAAGGAATAGATATGGCACGTAAAACGACTACACTTATGCCACTAACAGGCGTTGAGCTAGATAAAACGGGTGACCCTGTACCAGGTGATAGCTACTATGGCTATACGGATGGTATTCATACAGTAGCAGTATATGGTAGAAATTTTACAGGCCGTATTAGAATTCAAGGAACACTAGCGACTAACCCAACAGAAGATGATTGGTTTGACATTCTACTTAGTGGTCTACCTTACAAAGATTATGAAAATTATACAGGTGTAGAAGGTTTCACTTTTACAGCTAACTTAGTTTATTTACGTGCAGTGATGGATCGAACTTCACTTGGTATTACCGATGTGTCGCAAGCAGGTTTTATTGAAAAAATATATTTGAATTATTAAAGGGACAAAAGAATGAGTATTAATGCGCAACCATTTAGCCCAACATTTAAACTAGTAGGAAACTTACAACAGGATCAAATACTAGTATATGATGTAAGCGAAAATGCTTTTGTTAACTCGGGTGCTTCCGGACTTGACGGCAATGCATCTACAGCAGCAATCGACACAGTTACTACTAGTGGCACAGGCCTTTCAATCGGTGAAATGGCAGGTACAACGCTAGAATTAAAATCAATAACAGCGGGCGACAATTTAGAAATCATTGATAATGGTGATACTCTTGTATTCAGAGCAATTATTAATGAGACAAACCAAACTGGATCTAATTTAGGCACAGGCACAGGGTTATATACCGGTCTTGCTGTAGGAACAAATGCACTACAGTTTAAAAGTATTAAAGTATCCAATGGTTTACAACTGTCGGATGACGGACAAACATTAACTATTTCGTTAGGCGAATCATCATCCACACCGCTGTCATCTGCTAACAATCTATCAGATTTGCCAAATAAAGATGAAGCAAGAACAAATTTAGATGTATATTCTAAGTCACAAGTAGATAGCGCATTTCTACGCTTAGATACACATAATTTACCTGCACAAGATAACACATATGATATTGGTTCAGCAGAATTTAGATTTAATGACATTTATGCAGAAACATTTCAAGGGACTGCAATTCTTGCAAATAATCTTACAGTGTCAGGGCAAGTCGGCGATGTACTTACATATAACGGACAACAGTGGGTTGCAGGTCAAGCAACATCAAATGGAACGGTAGCATCTCAAACTCTATCTATTTCAGGTAATCAACTTACTATCTCTGGTGGAAATACAATAAATCTACCAGTATATCAAGACACTGATAATTTTGTAAGATTAGATGGTCACTCACTGCCAACCCAAGATAACACATATGATATTGGTTCAGCAGAATTTAGATTTAATGATATCTATGCTGAAACGCTACAAGGTACAGCAGTTCTTGCAAATAATCTAACTGTTACAGGTAGCGAAGGTGATGTTCTTACACTTGTCGGTAGTACATGGGTTGCTCGTCCTGCTTCACAAGCACAGATTGATCTATCTTCATACGCACTAAAATCAGAATTACCAACAGATATCAATCAACTTACAGATACATCAGGCCTACTAGGTCAGGGTTCTGTTGATTTATCAAACTACTATAATAAAGCAGAAGTTGATGCATTAATTCCAACAGTATTCTCAGGTAACTACAACGACTTGTTCAACAAGCCGACTATCCCAACAGTTCCTACAGATATTTCACAACTGACTGATAATACAGGTATCATCCAAGCAGCAAATACTGACAGTCAAACACTTACACTAAGTGGAACAACTCTACAGATTTCAGGTGGCAACTCAGTTGATCTATCTGGTCTTGGTGGTGCGACATTCTCAGGTAACTATGCAGACTTGACTGGTGCACCGACGAATGTTTCAGAATTTACAAACGATGCTGGCTATATTACATCAGCGGCTGTATTCTCGGGTAACTATAATGACTTGATTAACAAGCCAACAATTCCATCACTTGACGGTGTTGCTACCCAGCAATGGGTAATCGACCAAGGCTTCTTAACAAGCGACAGTGACAGTCAGACACTACAACTGAACGGTACAGTTCTATCAATTACAAACGGCAACTCAGTTGACCTAGCAGCAATTGATACGAATGTTGACTTAACAAACTATTACACAAAGACAGAAGTAGATGGACTTATCCCAACTACATTCTCAGGTGATTATAACGACTTAACTAACAAGCCAACAATCCCTACACCGTTCTCAGGTTCGTATAATGACTTAACAGATACACCGACGATCCCTACTGTTCCAACTAATGTTTCAGCATTCACAAACGATGCAGGATACATTACTGCGGCATCAGTGTTCTCGGGTGATTACGCAGACTTAACTAATAAGCCAACAATACCAACAAATCTACAAGACCTTGCAAACGTATCAAACAATGCACCAAGTGATGGTCAACACTTAGTATGGGATGCGGCTAACTCACAGTGGAAACCAAGCGCAGCAACAGAGGGTACTGATACAGGCTATACAGATGCAGATGCTAGAAACTCACTTTCAGCATCAACTGGTCTATCATATAACTCATCAACAGGTGTATTTGCTCTTAACGCACAGATTTCCAATCTAAATGATGTTGATACAACTGGCATACAAAACGGTCAAGTTCTAAAATGGAATGGTTCTGCTTTTGTCCCTGGTGACGATACAGTTCTAACATCAACAGACCAACTACCAGAAGGTTCAACAAATCTTTGGTATACAGATGGTCGTGTAGAGAGCGTAATCGCAAGCAAGACATCAGATGACTTTGCTGAAGGTTCAACAAATCTTTACTATACAGATACAAGAGTAGACGCAAGACTACAAACACAAATCGTAGCAGGTAATAACATCGCAATTACTCCGGGTGTAGGTGGTGTTCTAACAATTTCAGCAAATATTCCTGCGACAACAACTTACACAGATACAGATGCTAGAAATGCAATCTCAGTAGCGGGTGACTTAGCATACAATTCAACAACTGGTGTTATCTCATATACAGCACCAACTACAGTTAATTGGACAACTATTACTAACACACCAACTACACTAGCAGGTTACGGTATCACAGATGCATTCGATGGTGATTACAACTCATTAACTAATAAACCAACGATCCCATCAATCACTGGTCTAGCGACAGAAACATATGTTGACAACGCAGTAGCAGGCATTACAGGCTTCTCAGGTTCATATAATGACTTAACTGATAAACCAACACTATTCGACGGTGCGTACTCATCACTGACTGGTACACCAACAATCCCATCAGATGTAAGTGACTTAACAGATACAACAAATCTTCTGGATCACTTCTCAGGTGCATATGCAGACTTAACAGGTGCTCCTGCAATCCCATCAGCACTAACAGACCTAAATATCACAGACGGTACATCAGGTCAAGTTCTAACAACTGATGGTGCAGGCAACTTCTCATTCACAACAGTTTCGGGTGGTTCAGGTTCATCATACGGTGATGCAGATGTTAAAACATATCTAAATGGTGGGTGGGACTTCCACTTATTACCAGACACAAATGCTACGTATGATATTGGTAGCGCAGAGAAGAAAGTTCGTCACTTGTATCTAAGTGATAACTCACTGTACTTTGGTGATAATCTAAACACACTTAGAACAGATGGTACAACACTTCTGTATAATGGCGAAAATCTACAAGATTATGCTACACTTATTAACACACCAACAATTCCAACAGATATCTCTGACCTGACTGATACTACAAACTTGCTTCCTACAAATACACTAACAGCAGGTACTGGTATTCAGATTAATTCAGATGTTGTATCACTGAATGCTAACTTAGGTGATCTACAGAATGTAGCATCAACAGCACCAAGTACAGGTCAAGTTCTAAAATGGAACGGCACACAGTGGGCTCCGGGCACAGATGAAGTTGGTAGCGGTTCAGGTACAGACTTATCTAACTCATCAATCAATGACTTGAATGATGTAAGTACAGCAGGTATTCAAACTGGTTACTTCTTAACTTGGGATGGAACTAAGTTCGTAGCATCAGCACCAAGCGCAGCGGATCTTTCAACTGAGACTCTATCAGAACTAGGTGACGTAGCAAATGATGCTCCAGTTACTGGTGACTCACTAGTTTGGAACGGTTCATCTTGGGCACCACAAGCAATCACAGGTGGTTCAGGTGGTTCTGGCACGACAGCAGAATACTTTAAGTTGAATTATACGACATCAGGTTCACTAGATTCAATCACAAATACAACAAGCGGTATTTCAGCAACTATTGTTTCAGCATCAGGTGGTGACGTAGAGATTACGTTTAACGGATACGCATTCCCACCAGCTGGCGTTCTGATTTACGGTTACTCATATGCGACTAATGAATATGTTATTATGCCGCTAAACAAAGATATTACAACTCGTAAAATCGCAGGTGGTGGTTCAGCTGGAAGCCCAACAGCATTTGGTGCTATGGGTTCGCTAACACTAACACTAAAATTACGTGAAGCGGAAACAGGCTCATCACGTTCATTCGGTACTCCAACACATGCTTGGATTATGTTCACTATGATTTAATAAGGATACAGTAAATGTCATTTAAAACTTCTGCCATCGATCTCAATGTTCCAGCAAAGGTTCTTCCTTGTTCAGTTACAAGTGCGACAGCTTTAGATAGCTGGCCACACGATGACGGTAAAGGTGACCCATGGTGGAGAGGTTCAACGAACCCAAAAGCATATCGTTGGGAACTTACGATGACAGTTACAGCGACACAACACGGTTCGCACTTAACAAGAACAGATAAAATGTTTAATGGGTATGATGTAGTTGTAGGTGACTTTATTGCAGGCGCAACAGATGGTCGTGCGCTACAGATTACAAGTATCACATCAAAAACTGCATTTACAGTTGTTTGTGTTGTTGAAGATATTCTAAGATATAACACTTTCCGTTCAGCAACTGGTGCAGGTCTATTTTCTGTCCCAGGTCAGGCTGTTGTATTCCAAATTAACGAGAACGGTCACCCAATGCTTGACCCACTACCAACAGGTATCGTATCAAGTGACTTCTATGCTAACGTAAACTCACGTTTTCAGTATCTAAACCCACAACTAAACTATCTTCTACAACAACAGAACAACGGGTTTGAAGAAGGTGATGTTGTATGTCTTAACCCAGACACACACTTATTTGAATTAAGTTCTCCGCAGAATATTGATAGATTAGTTGGCACAGTTGTTCACCCAGGACCAGGACCACATCAGTTCATGGTTAGACCGGCAAATGGCATTATAGATTTTGTCCCGGGTCTTCCGGGTGGTGTGGGTGATTTTGTATATCCAAGCGTAGACGGTACAGGCGATTTAACAACAGAAAATACTGGTGTTCCGATCTTTATGAAACTAACAGACGCAGTACCAAGTATTGTTCGTGGCACAGTAACAGATGGCGAAGCAACAGCAGGTGACGTATTTGAGATTAACAACGTTGATGTAATGTTCACAACAAGCACATTAGGTAAAGTAACAGTTCCTAATGCTGTAACAGACATTAATTTAAAAACATCACAGCACGGTGTAAGTGCAGAAGCAAGTCCCGCTCCAAATGAAGTAACATCAGATATTTCTACATACGGTTCATCATATGGTCTAGTAGGTGGCTTCCCTCCATTCGCAGCAAGTTTTAACGGTACAACTGTCAACTTTAGCACAACAATTGCAGGACAAGCAGCATATAATCAGCCAGTTGCTATCGCAGACGATATGGCGGTTGATATCAATGCAGCGAATATTCCAAATATTTCAGCACGTGCCTCTGGTGGTCTACTTACAATTATTCATAATCTTGGTCTAGACATTACAATTCAGAATATTCAATCTGATACAGGCGGTAATCCATTTGCTGGTATGAATTCATTAACAAGTATCGATACGACTAACGCAGGTCAATCTGGTTCTTATGTTCTTCAACTTTATCGTGAGGATGGCGGTGAAATTATTATCAAAGATAGAACAGGATCACCAACGTTTGATTTCGGACTAACATCAGGACACTCAGGTTCTTATGCTCTAGGCTTGAATATCGAACAAGGCATTCGTAAAGCAGGTACATATGTTGTTCGTAATATCACAGAACGTTCGGCGCTTCCTAATGTTATGATTGGCGACCAAGCATATGTCTTGGACACAGGTGAAGGCGAATGGGGTTTATATATCTGGGATGAAACACAGTGGACACTAGTTGCGACACAAGACAGTGCGGCGACAGATGCTAACTCATTAAGTAAAACATTCACGACACCTATCACAGACTTTGGTAGTGCTAAAACAGTTACACTTGGTCGTATCTCTGATAACTCACGTGTTGTTTCAGTTCTAGTAGAATGCATCACACCGTTATCAGGTCACAGCGGTGGTACTCCTGCATTAGAAGTAGGAACACAAGCAGAACCAGATAGATTTATGAGCGATTATGAAAATGATATTGAAAGTGCAGGTTCATATACTACAACACCTGACTTCCATTACACTGGTTCAAGTGAATTAGAAATCAAAGCAAATCTACAGCACTTTGGTGCTACAGCAGGTGAAATCAAAGTGACTGTAACATACGTATAATATGCGTATAAAACTAATTTATCGACAATGATAAATAACTATGTAGGGAGATGAAAGTCTCTTTACAATCTTTGTCCGACGTTTCTTCCGGACGATTTTCATGAAAACTTAAAGGAATAATATACTATATGTGTATTTACAATACCGTGTTTAGGAAAATGATTTTCTTTGCACGAGGATTTAACCTTTTTTAAATTAATAGCTATTTTATAGGAGAAACTAAATGGCTCAAGTTAAAAATTTCGGTATCCGTGGTATTGGTTCAGACGTTCAATTTGGTAAGAACGGTGGTCGTGTTGTTTATGATTCAGGTAACAGCCTATTCAAAGTAACAACAGACGGCACAACTCTAGGCCACATGAACGTTGCAACTACTCCAACAGCGGATAACCATGCAACATCAAAAGCATACGTTGACTCAGTAGCATCAGGTCTTGATGTTAAAGATTCAGTACGTGCAGCTTCAACAGGTAACGTAGATGTTTCATCAGCACCATCAACAATCGACGGTGTTAACCTAGCATCAGGCGACCGTGTTCTACTAAAGAACCAAACAACAGCTTCACAAAACGGTATCTATGTATTCAACGGCTCAGCATCAGCAATGACACGTGCGGCGGACATGGACGCAGCAGGTGAATTCGTTGGCGCATTCTTCTTCGTAGAAGAAGGTACTGTGAACTCAGACCAAGGTTACGTAATGTCATCAAACGGTCCAATCACAGTTGGTACATCAGACATCGAATTTACAAAATTCACAGGTACTGGTCAAATTACAGCAGGTGATGCTCTATCAAAATCAGGTAACACACTAAATGTAAACGTTGACGATACATATGTTCGTGTTGTTTCAGACGCACTAACAATCAAAGGTACATCAACAACTGGTGAAGTACTAAAATCAGACGGTGCAGGCGGCGTAGTATATGGTGCGCTAGACCTAACAAACGCATCAGCGATTTCAGGCGCTCTACCACTATCAAACGGTGGTCTAGGCGTAGACGCTTCACAAACATCAGGTAAAGCAACAGCACGTGACAACCTAGGTCTAGGTTCAATTGCAACTCAGGATGCTAACAACGTAGCAATCACAGGTGGTTCAATTGACATCTCAGGCGGTACTCTAACACTAGCAGATGACCAAATCTCAGGTGATAAAGTATCAGGTGGTACAATCGACTCAGCAAACCTACAAGGTGGTACAGGTATCACTATTTCTCAGTACGACATCACAGTTGGCGCAGGTAAAACACTTGACGTAGACGGCGTACTAGACGTAGACGGTGCAGCTGGTTCAGCAATCGACAACGTAGTTATCGGTGCGACAACATCAGCAGCAGGTACTTTCTCAAACCTAACATCAGATAACGTTGACCTAAACGGTGGTAACATCGACGGTACAGTTATCGGTGCAACAACAGCAGCAAACGCAACATTCGTAGATGCAAACGTGTCAGGTACACTAAAAGTAGATACAATCGAAGCGTACACAACAGATGGTGACATCACATTTAACTCACTAATCGTAACAACACAAGGTATCAACGTTGCAAACGCAGGTATCACAGGTGCTGGTTCGATCACAACAGGTGACATTAAAGTTGACAACATCTTCGAAAAAACATCAGGTAATGGCGTTGACGTAGACGGCGTTCTACTAAAAGATGGTAACGTAACAGCAAACGTTGGTACATTTACATCAACAGTAGTAACATCAGCAGACATCAATGGTGGTACTGTAGACGGTACAGTAATCGGTGGTACAACATCAGCGGCAGCAACGTTTACATCAATGACAACAGACTCAGCGGACATCAATGGTGGTACAATCTCAGGTACTGCAATTGATATGACTGGTCAAACACTAACATTCGACAATGACGCTATCTCAGGCGACAAAGTTGATGGTGGTACAATCTCAAACTTTGCATCAACAGGTATCGATGACAATGCTACTTCAACACAAGTAACAGTA
>Ga0233450_10004420_pt1 | contig 12741 bp, 13 predicted proteins | sample 011ome_30_FD_189956 | JGI IMG/M metagenome (GOLD analysis project Ga0233450, IMG submission 189956) | Coastal salt marsh microbial communities from the Groves Creek Marsh, Skidaway Island, Georgia - 011501CT (spades assembly) | ecosystem: Environmental > Aquatic > Marine > Intertidal zone >... | reverse complement strand
ATAGTTTGAAGTGTACTACCTTCATTAATAACCAAGTTAGAATTTACCGAAGCGTAATTCTTTAAAATTGAAAGTGTAGAGTCACTAAGTTCCATTATATTTATTTCTCCGTTTCATAAAATATATAGTTAATTATATCACATATTGCTGTTATTGTAAACACATTAATTTATCAATTCTTCTAATATTTCTAAGCATAATTTACTGTCATCAGATATATCATTATTTTTAATTGCAGATTTTACACAATTACGAGTAAAATCAAGAGCATATCTATTTCCTGATGCGTCCATTCCCGTATTAATTAAATACACATTACAATTATTTGCATGAATTTTTTGCATTAAAAGGTCGCTGTATTCACTTACTTGTCTGGGCATAAATGGAGAACCATAGCAGGGGCTAAATATTTTCTTGATTTCATTGCTACCTGCCTCAGTTCCTGGCATCTGGCTCGTATAACCAGTCTCAAAAAATCTCTTAATAGTTCCGTTTGTTATTTTACTTACTGCTGGAAACTTTCCAGTTACATCCATAGTTAAGAAAAATATATTATCCGGATGAGTAAAATCTTTATTTCCATGATATGCATTCTCAACCGAAGTGATCGGATAACTTAATCTGGCATTTGAAACACCCGGATTTTCTACAACTAAACAATCTTTTTTTCTAGCGTCTTCTACAGCATAAAAGATTGTGGGGTGTGTTTCTGGGCTAAGACCCTCACTCTTAGCATAGCAACCGGTTTCTACCATGCGAATGCCATCTTGAGCCCAATAAACTTCATCATCACTAATTAATTTATAGTCGGGATCACTACTTAATGTAGTTTTACCTGTACCGCTTAATCCAAACATTAAATTAGTTGTATCGTTATAAGTAAAAGCGCTGCAGTGCATAGGTAAGGTCCCATTTACTGGTAATTCAAAACTTATAATACCGAACACACCTTTTTTAATTTCACCAAGAAATGTAGTTCCACCAATTAACATAACACACTCATCTAAATGAACATAAATATATGGCTCATCTACTACCATTTCAGTATTATGTATAATCGTCCAATCAGCAGTATATTGTAGAGGATTATCTACTACTGGAAACATATTACGGACAAATTGTGCATGTCTATCATCATTAGTTTCAACACGAAAACACATTCCGGCAGCATAAAATACAAGATTATGTGAATAATCCATAAGATCCATTCGCATATGCATTACTTGATAATCTTCTTCTTTACCAATTTTATTATACTTAGGACGACTAAGATCAAGATATTTTGTTTTTTCACCAAAGAAATATTTATTTTCTGGGCTTCTACCTGTAGGTTTGGTTGTTATTTCAATATTAGGCATTATGCCACCATTTTACTAAAGTTCTTTTCTTTCTTGAACTCCAGCTTTTCTTCAAATTTTCCATCAAGTATTTCTCCTTTATGAGAGATTACAAATACGTTTGTGTCATCATCTAGTGTATGTAAAATTTTCATTAGATTATCAACACCATCATGATCCAAAGATGAATCGAATGTTTCATCTAATATAAGCAAATTGGTAGCTACAGAGTTTTTCATCTTAGCAATCATTCGCCAAGTAAATAATAAAGCAAGATCAATTCTTTGCTTTTCACCCTCTGAGAAAGAATCATATGAAAATGCATCTCTATGACGTGATCTAATAGTTTCTTGAAAGCTTTCATCTAAATTAAAGTGTACAAAGAAATCCAGAACTTGAAGATATTGATTTACTAATTTATTGATTACTGGAATGTATTGTTTAATAACTTTCGTTTTAATGCCCGTATCTTTTAACATCTCAGCCATAACAGTATTATATGAATATTCTTCATTAAGAGTTAATTTGTGTTCCATTAACTCGTTTCTTTCTTCATTCATATCATGAAGCTCTTGATTAGCCTCACCAATATCACCTTCTCTGGAACTAAGTCTTTGTATATCAAGATTAAAACCATCTATTTGTTTTTGATGAGATGATATAAGTTTATTATTGGTATTAATTAAATTATTATTATCCTTAATTTCTTCAGCTTTATTATTCCACTCGTCTATTAAAGCTGCTACATCATTAGCTTCCGATTGTATTCTTTCAAGGGTTTCTTTAGTTTGTAATGCTTTTTGCTTACATTCGTGTATTTTCCTCTTTTTAAAATCTGGTTCGATTTCCTGTGAACAGGTCGGACAGGTGTCATTCTGTTCATAAAATTTAGAATCGCCAACGATTGTTTTAATTTCTGATGTGGCGCTGGCCTTATCTTGTAAAATGATTTGTTTTTTATTATTTGCTTCTTTAAGTTGCTTTGATACCTCTTCGGCATTTGCTTCATTAAAAGCACTGCACGTGGCATTGCTATTATGTAATTGCTTGATTTCACTCTCGACCTCTGAGATTTTTTTCTTTTTATCATTAATCTCATCCTCATTAATTTGCGTAATATCTCTAATATATTTTCTTTGAGACTCCAGTTTGTTCTTTAGAATATCTAGTTGATATGAATTATCTTTTAGTTTTTCTTTTAGTACACTATTCTTTTCTTTTATCAAAGTATTCATTTTAGAGAAAACATTAATGTCCAGAAGATCCTCAATAACATCTCTTCTATGCTGTGCTGGTAGTTGCATAAAAGGAATAAAAGATGAAGAACCTAGCACAACAATCTGATGAAAGCTTTTATGATTTAACTTAATGATGTTTTGTTCAAGGACCTTCTGGTACTCCTTAGCGTGAGAAGATTGATTAATCATCACGCCGTTTTTCCATATTTCAAATATTTGTGGCTTTATACCACGAACAACTTTAAAAAGTGCTTTGCCTATAATAAATTCAACCTCTACAACACTATCTTTATTATTGATAGTATTAACTAATTGAGGTTTATTAATATTACGATGTGGTTTACCAAATAAAGCAAAGGAAAGAGCATCAAGAATAGTTGACTTTCCTGCGCCGTTTTGGCCTACTATAAGAGTTGATTTTGTTTTATTAAGACTAATAGTTGTCCAATTATTACCAGTCGATAAAAAGTTTTTATATCGAATAGATTTAAAAGTAATCATTCTTTTTGCCTTATTTGTTTCTTAGATTTCTGCCTATCTTTTTTCTTGGCAGCTTTCTTGTAAGCTTTTTCCCATTTCTTAGATAGACAGTGTATTCTTTCTTGTTTGGGCACTAAACTATTTCCATTGATTGTGCTTCTGTAAGAAGTTTCCTCATATTTACTTTTATCTTATCTTTGTCAAGATCCGTATCAACAGCATCAACATAACTATCTAACAAAACTTCGGTATCTTCCATAGATATACTTTCGTCTTCAACATTCTCTCCGATAAACTCATTAAAGTTTTCTGCAATCTTTAGTTCATGAATCTTTCTATTCTGTATTCTATCAACTAAACGATCAAATGTAAAGAGGTCAGACTTATTAATTACAACTATTTTTACAAATTTATTATCTAAATGGTCCACATTAAAATCTGAATAACTTTGTCTTGAATCATCATATACAATCTTTTCGTATAGAGTGTATGGATTTCTAATGGCTTCCATTTCACGAGTTTCGGTATCTATCACATGAAAGTGTTTGTTATCGTGAGCATCAGACCAGAAAAATTCCATCTGAGTGCCTAGATATGTTATATTATCTTTTACTGATTTAGTATGAAAATGGCCAGATAAAACTTTTTCAAAGCGTGAGAAAAGCTTATGATCCATACCATGTTTATTTTCTATACCTCTCATCATCTCAAATCCACTAAGCTCAAGATGACCGCCTAACCAATCTGCTTTACAGTTCTTAACAAACTCCATAGATTTATCGTGATTTTCTTGAGTGATCCAAGGTAACATTGCAATCTTAAGAGAATCATATTCGAGAACACGAGGTTCCATAATAATATTAATTTCATTCATAAAGTGACCTAATAATTCTTTTAAACTATTTAAGTCGTTTGTATTCTTATAGTAAGTATCATGGTTACCAGGCACAATATCCATAGACATTCCGTAATCACGAAGATGTGATAAAAAATGTTTACGATTATGATTTAAAGCTCGGAAATTAATAAACTTACGATTATCATAATAATCACCAAGATGAATAATTTGCTTAATATCATGTTCTTTACAATACGGGAAAAAGATGTTTTCATAAAAATCTGCTGCATTATTTAAAAATACATCAGAGCTATTTCTAATACCACAGTGGGTATCATTTAATACTGCTATTTTCATTATATATCATTCCAAAAAATCGGATAAATCTGAATCTACGTTAACTGCTCTTTTTTTTCTATTTTTTACTACTTTTGAAAAAGTTTTAATTTCTGTATCATATGCTTTTACTTTATCAATTCTATCTTTAAGTGTATCAATAAAATGATTAGCAACTTGAGATGATGCATCATCAGTACCAAGTTCTGTAACAAGAAACGCATCTATTCCAGATTGAGCAAGATATTTTTCTTTAATTTCTTGCTGTTTCTTTTCTTTAGTAATCCTACGAAGAAAAGCATACCAAATGATCTGAGTAAAATAAGCAAACGCATTGGGTTTTCCTGTTCTAGTTGTAGCATTAATATTATAATTTTCTATAGCTTTTAAACAATTCTCTACAGCATCCATAACCATTTCTTCACGATATGTATATCGGATAAAGTTGGATTTATGAGATAGATTCTCTGCTATCTGAAGAAAACTCCTAGCGATATAGTCTGGTACTATTGGAAGTTTTTCTTCATTTTCTTTTGCTAAAGTTACTTTTTTCACATACTCTACAATAGCCAATGAAAATTCTGAATTATTAATATAGTGGATGTTTTTTGTCTTTTTTGCCATAAATATAAACCTTTTACATATATATTATAAACTAATTATCAACAGATGTAAACAACTATTTTTTTTTGTTTTTACATCATTTTTTGGTTTACAGTTGCACGAATCTAGTATATAATAAAAGAGTACTTAGTTGAGGATAGGGAATACTAATGAAGTTTAGTTTTATCAATAAAGTTAAATTTTAACACGTTATCAGCATCAATCTCTTGCGTTACATTTACTTCATCTTTTAAATTTTCTTCTTGTCTAGTGTTTAATTTTTCGTCTCGTTCTAATCTTGCTTCATTAATTTTTTCTGTAGCATTTTCATATTGTTCTAAAATATCTTTAGATGGCACCGTTGCTGCTATTAAGTGATACAGATTAATTGTTATAAAATGATCGGGTTCTTCTACATAAGTCATCCATGGTTTAAACATATAATAACTTCTTTCACTATCTAAATCTACTCTAGCTATTCTGAAAGCGCCTCTTACAACTATATCTTCCTCAAGTTCTTCCATTATCTCACAGATGATTTCAGAACCGTCGGCTATTTTTAATTGTTTAACATTGTTTATATCTATCATATGGAAACCTTGTAGAATTTAAATTTAAACTTTTCTTTTTTGTAAATCTTTAATCTTTCTTCGCTGTGAAGGAGCGCATAGTTTTTTCTTGATTTATGTTGGAAGTCATCTGATATGTCATAGAGTTTAGTAGTTGTTCCATCCTCTGATTTCCGTAATCCCCTCCCAATAGACTGGAGAACTTTGATCTGGGATTTTGACGGAGAAGCAAATATGATATTATGCAAGTTCCGTATATTAATACCAGTACTAAAAGTACCAAGACTAGCGACGATGATAGCATCTTTTTGACCCTCTGTTATTTTTCTAATAGCTTCTCTATCAGAAGTTTCTGTAGCACCACTTACAAAAAATACTTTTCTTCCCTCTTTAGCCTTAGTATTTATCAATTCAAAAAGAGGCTTTCCATGCTTCTCGACAAACTGAAATAAGACCAAAGTATTACCCTTCTGATCAAGAGCCAGGTTTCTTATAAATTTATTCCTTTGTTCGTATCTTACAATATAATCTATTTCATCTTGGTACTGTAGGCCTACCATTTGCTTTTTAATTTCTTCGCTATATTGTAACTGTATCATAAGAATTTCTAAGTCGGCAAGGGTTTGATTATCTTGCAAAGTTCTAGTTGTAGTAACTTTCATTACCTTACCAAAAAGACCCTCTAATACCAACTGATGTGTTTGTGTTCCATCAAGTGTACCAGTAGTACCATAGCGATATTCTGCTAGTTTACATTTATTCATAATATTAGTAAGCGATTTAGATTTAAAACCGTGGCACTCATCTCCTAAGATCATACCAAACTGATCAAACCAAGCAGGTGGCATTTTATAAATGGATTGCCATGTACTTATACAGATGGCACTCTCAAACTCTTTATCTTTACCAGAATAGATTTTATGCATACCAGTAGGATTTTGTCCATAATCGGCAAAATCTCCGTACATCTGTTCAACCAAAGATGTGGTAGGAACAATAATTAAAACCTTTCCTGCTCTTGGATAATTAAATCCGTCTGTAAGCATCTGAAGCCAATACTTAGCTAAACAGTATAAAATTAAAGATTTACCTGAACCCGTAGGTGATAATAGTATTGATCTTTTTCTTTGTAGTCCCTCACAGATAGCATTAAACTGATAATCTCTTATGGATATAGGTTCACCTTTACTTTTTAGATCAAGGCTTTTTATAAATTCCATAATTTTATTAGGGTTTATTTTATTATATGATTCAGGTAAACCATATTTACTTTTTTCATATTCTAACGGATAATTTCTTTTTTCACAAAAATCTTTTACATAAGATATAAGACCACAAGATAACTCACAGTTATTTACATTAAATAATCTTATCTTTCCATCCCATACCTTATTCTTATATAAGGGCATAAATTTATAACCAGGAACAAAAAAAGAAAAATAATCAGATAACTCTTGAGCAATACCCCAATCGCATCCGATGATCATATTAGCATGATCTTTCTTCTGTACTTTAACTATATCCACTAAAAACCACCAGCTTCAAATTGTTTCCATTTTATAATATTACCTATAGTTTGATGTTTCCAATTAATATTGGTTACAATTTCTTGTAGTGTTTCAACTAAGGTTTTATAATAAGTTACTCTTTCTTCACTCTTTTGAATATCTATGTCGGAATCATAATAGTAATTCATATCACCTTTCATTACTTTCATTCCATTAAAAGGATCATATTCCCAACCTCTTTCTTCTATTTGTTCTTGAGTCATTTTATCATTATAATATAGCCACTTATCTTTAAGTAAAATTTTCTGCTTTAATTCAGTCTTTTTTAATTGTAGTTTAGAAATAGAAAGAAGTTGTAAATATTTTGCGTGAAGTTTTGCTATGTCAATTGATGATTTATCCAAATGGCTTTCATCAATTACACAGTCTTTTTTCCAATCATTAAGTATATCTTCAAGATTCAGCAAGTGCATCTCCATAATAAATAAATTTCAATATTAATAGTATCTATACTAATTCAAAGTATGATATTTTAAAGTTTACCGGAAAGGTAATAACTGGAGTTTCGGTACCAGATGCTTCTAATAATAGTGTTCCTATATTTGTCACTACACAGTCTATATATCTAATTTTTTTAACAACATTATTATGACTACTTAGTATAGACAATGTTATATCAACCACATTTTCATCATCTGTTATTATTTTATTTTTATTATTTGATGGAGTGACTACAAGACTTTCTAACCAATTATAAACTTCAGTATAACTTGTCATATTTTCATCTACTAATACATCAAATGCTAAATCGTCAACACCAATTGTATCTCCTGGAACAGCAATACTTTGAATTCGTTTATATGGTACTATAGGTGCAGTAACTGTTACTCCAGGATGAATAACTCTTTGAGCAAAAAATTCTAAATTGCCATATTTTTTTCTATCTATAACAACCTTAAAGTTGCTAGCCTGTAAAAAGTTAAAATTTTCAGTAAGGTCTGCCATGTGCCTCTCCGTTGAAGTTATATCTATTTATATTGATAAAAAGTACATTTTAGGGGTTTACAAGCGGTGTTTTTTAGTATATATTGTAAGAGTAAATAGAATCGGAGAAAGATATGACTAAGTTTGATAAATCTAAATTTACTTTTCACGGTGGTTATCTTGAGTACACAGGCACTTACGAAGGTCAACCAACATGGGATCAAGTTGCTCCTAACTGTCACCCATCACGTGTAGGTATGCCAAAAGAATTATTCATAGCTCGGTTTAAATATAATGGTCCGTTTACTAAGGCTAAATTTCTAAAAGAATTAATCAAAAGCTTTACTGTTGAAGAGTATGTAGAAGCTCGCAAAAAAGAAGGTCCTGAAGGAGCTCCTCTTGAAATCTTAAAAAATAATAATCCTGAATGGGCTGATAATATCATGTTTCAGTGGTTAAAGAAGATGTCTAATAAGATGGCATAAAAAAAAGCCCCACGAATGGAGCTTAGTTGGGAGGGTTGAACCCCTCCCTTTTTTTATATTTAAATCTTATGCGTTAAGGATGTTATCCACACGGAAGATTCTGTAGTACTGGTTGGTTTTTGCTGCTGCAAGACCGCTTGCTGGGTTTGCACCTACAAATGGGTTTGATACCATGCCGTAGCGAGTTTTGAACCCGATTTTTGGCTGGAAGTCATTCTCACCAACTGCACGTACCATAGTTAGTGGTACATATGGGCAATAGAATACACCGGCGTCATATGCGTTAGTACCTTTATAACCTACGGTTACATAATCGGTTGTTGCATATGGGTCGATATATACTCTTGTGCGTCCGTTAAGAACACCAGCAAAAGTATTACCTGTATCATCTACATTTAGATTAGTTGCTAATGCCGGAGCATAATCAAGCATACCTGTTGCAGACAAGCATGATGCTACGTCTGATGATGTGATGATGAAGTTACCGCGGCCTCTACGAGTTTCTTTAGCAATTGTATTTGCTTCACGCTCGATTTGTACCATAAGACCTTTGAACTTCTCTACTGACCAACGGCCATCAGCATCGTTCGCAAGATCAAACACACCATTAAGAGCTGTTTGAGCTGTAGCAGCACCAGTCTTAGCTTGTGAGTTGATTGTACGGATTACTTCACGGTTAATTTCTGCAAGAATCTCTGTTGACAAGATATTTGCCAATTCTGATTCTGCATCAAGACCATGAATTGCTTTCAAGTCTTGTGCTAGCTCTAGGCTATACTCTGCTTTCAACGCACGTGTTTTTGCAGACACAGTTGCTTTTTCAATGGTGAAACCCATTTCATTGAAAGTAGATCCAGTAGTACCAAGTGCCTCACCGTCTGCTGTTGGCATACCACCAGCAAAACCAGTAGTTACACGGTTATCATCTAAAGTGCTATCGCCGTTACCATCAGTTACACCAGAAAGACCTGATGGACCTGCTGAACCGTTTGCACCTGTTGAATCGCCACCCCAAGCAGTATTTGCTTCGTTGTACAATGCTTCAGTTGAACTTGTTGCACCTGCACCATAGCGTGACTTCATTGCGAAGATCAAGCCTGTTGGACCAGTCATTGGTTGCACACCACATACATCATATGCCATCATGTTTGGCATAGCACGACGCACGAGTGAGATAAGGATTGGATCCCAGTTACCTACTGAACCAGTGTTATTTGAAGGTGAGTTTTCTGTCAAGAAGCCTTGCTCTGCTTGACGCTGCTCAGCAAGAGCTTTTTCTTGGTTCTCAAGAACAACAGCTGTTACTGATTTTCTGTAAGAATCTTCGATTTTACCCGCTGATTCTTCATTGAGCACTGGTGCCCATTTCTCTGTGAGATTTTTATATGTATTAGACATTTTCTTTTGTCCCCTTAAATTAAGATGTTCTCAAAGCTGAGAGATATTTATCCATGTTGCTTGAAATTTCAGTTTCATCTGCTTCTTCTTCTACAACACTTTCATTAACCATTTCTACTGGTGCTTCTGTAGTTTCTACAGGTTTCTGAGCAAAATATGATTCTTTAAGTGTAGCGATTTTTGAAGCAAAATCTTCTTCGGTTGTAAAGTCAACACTTTCAGCAAGACTTCTAAGTTTTTCAACTTGTGTTTCTGCTAGGTCTTTAGAAGCTTCACGAATGCAAACTTCTTTTTTCATTGATTTTACAGATTCTGACATTTGCATGTTTTTCTCTGTCTGTGAATTTAATTGGTTTTCAAGCTCTTCAACTTGCTCTACCAAGTCATCCACAAGATCAATTTTGGATTCTGGAACTTCGATATAAGATTCAGTAAACAAGTCTTTCAAATTGTTCATGAATGTTTCTGCAATCTCTGTTCTCAAACCAGCTTCTACAGCCAATTTGTTTTCTTCCATCCAAGTTTCAACTACATAGTTTAGATAGCTGTCGATTTTTTCAACAAGCTCTCCACGTGTTTCGTTGAGACCTTCTTCAATTTCTGTTGCATACTGCTCTTCAAGGGCTGTTACTCTTTCAGCAATAGTTGCTTCAAGTTCAGCTTCTTTCTTAGCTACTGCTTCATTCACTTTTGAATTAACAGCTGCTTCAAAAATTGTTGCGGCTTTTTCTTTAAAGCCTTCCGCAAGACCTTCTTCATTAGCAATAAGTGCTTGTAGGTCTTCCTTGTGCTCAGAGACGACTACGTCATCTTCCATTTCGACTTCTTCACCCATCATATTTTTATATGATGCTTGAAGATCAGCTTTTTTCATAGCCTGTAACTTACCGTACATAGCATTAACCATGCCAGCTTTAGTTTTTGGCATTGGCTCTGAATTTGACTTATCGCCTTTCCGCTTTGGAGCAGCTTTAGTCGCATCACCGGCAGCATCTACTGATGCTACAGATTGAGCTTCTGCATTCTTAGGATCATGAGCTTCGTCCACAACTTCCGCTGCTTCATCGAGCTCAACTTCCTGGTCTTGTACTTGATCAGTCATGTTTGACTCCTCTTTTATTTGAGCAACGAGAGGAAATTCTTAAACTCACGTTCCTGCACTAAATGCATATCAGCACGCGGAGCTTTTTTAATTTCAGTCTCAATTTCTTCAATATCTTGAGGTTGAATAACACCATTGTTCCAAACCCACTCTACACCTTCCATAATCCCATTAACGAAAGCTTCTGGAGCAGATGGATCTTGTACAATGTCGACAGTGTTTAACATAAAGTCTTCCTTTACATACATTGTCCCATTACGATTCTCAAGACTTCCCATACCACGAGTTGAAACGCCTAGTTGAACACCACCATCGAGGAGACCTTTTACAATGTTTCCCATTGGAGTATCTAATATAAGCGCTTTCCCCATCACATTATTTCCTTCCCAAGTCATCTCGGTAATGCGATGTGAAACCTTATCTAAGTTAACAGTTGGTCCTTCTGGATGATTTAACTCTCCAACTGCTCTCTTAGTTGCAACCTGTTCGGTCGCAAATTTATGAACTGCAGATTCCATAATACTTCTAGGATATATTCTGCCGTTTCTATTTTTACTTTCAGCTTGTGCGAAGATACCTTCGATCACATAGTTTTTCTTACCACTCTCATCTACCTCTTCGGTAATATAAGATATTTCTTGATCATTGTATTCCGCAATAAGCTTCATAGTTTTATCCTTTATACTGTTTGACGAATTCTTTCGCCATTTTCTCAGCTTCTTTTTCTGAAGCATAAGTATCTAAAACGTCACCATCAACTTTAGCCTGAAACTTATTCTTGACCTTTACAATCTCAATTGTAATGCCTTTAACTTTCATTTTCTTAGATTCTTCTAAGTCGGCTCTTAAAGTTCTAAACGATTTCATCTTCTACTTCTACTTCCATATCTACTTCTGCATCTACCTCTTCAGGTGCATTATTATATAATCTATTAGCTAATTCAATTCTTTTATTGTCAATAGCATCTGATAGTTTATTAGCAACTAGATCATTAAAAATATTTGAAGAATTTACAAAATCTTTATCCTCAATAGACGATATCATCGCTTCAATTGGATCAAGTTCCACTTCTGGTTCATCACTTGTATCTTCTTCAGCAGACGTATCTACTGTATCAATATCTTCAAGACTTTCGATGTTTTCATCTGAAACATCTGTAACATTATTTAATTCATCATCCATAATTATTCTCCATATTTTAGATTATTTATATAAATTAAGTTTTTGACTTTTAATCCCCTGATACAGCACTAGCTGAAGGATATCTTCTTAGTGTAGTACCATCCGGCTGAGTACCCCAAACAATTCTTATAGCACCATCGCCACCTTTTTGGCCAAAGCCTAGTGTATCATCTTCAAGACCGCCACCACCGGCTCCAGGTGATGCTGCTACTCCTGAGGTTGTAGGATTATTAAATGTTCCTGCAGTCGCTTCTGTAACAGATCCAACACCAGAGGCTGGTACTAGATAATTACCTGGAAAACCGGCTGAATATGTTGAACCATGTCTACTACTTGAAACTCTTGGTGCAGTATTTCCTGAAGTGGATCCACTATTACCTTGACCAAATATACCTACTGCGCCACCACTACTTGTAGCTTGAGGAAAATTATTATTAATATCATCACCACCAGCTCCAGCACCACCCTGTCCACTTTGTTGTCCAGAACCATCAGCATCAGCACCATCGCCACCTTTAGCTGAACTTACACCACCGTAACCACCAGCGCCACCACCACCACCAGAAGCAGTATTAGTAGCACCATCACCACCTTGTCCACCTACACCTCCACCACCTCTTTGTGTTCCAGTAGTTGTGCCGCCGGCACCACCGGAATTACTCGAGCTTGTATTAGAAACA
>Ga0233450_10004409_pt1 | contig 12761 bp, 15 predicted proteins | sample 011ome_30_FD_189956 | JGI IMG/M metagenome (GOLD analysis project Ga0233450, IMG submission 189956) | Coastal salt marsh microbial communities from the Groves Creek Marsh, Skidaway Island, Georgia - 011501CT (spades assembly) | ecosystem: Environmental > Aquatic > Marine > Intertidal zone >... | reverse complement strand
TCTCTTAGTCTGTATTTGCCATTGTCTACCATTATGTTTATTCACAACAAAATCTTTATAATGTTTGTTAGGAGCTGGTTGTGTATTATGAATCTTCTTATTATCTTTTACAGGTTTTTTTGCCATGTTGTTTCCTCTTTTTACAAGCTTCTTTAGTTAAGTTCTTTTTAGCAGACATTGCTCTAAGGTTACTTTTTCTGTTATCCATAGCATTATCATTCTTATGTGCTGCATGTCTTTTATCTCCAACCTTAAGACCTAATTTTTTTCTAGCAGCATTACGAGAAGCTCTTTGTTTTACCCGTTTCTTTTTATTTCTTTTTTCCCAAGCAAGTTCTTTTTTATAGTCTCGCTTCCCATTAGTCATATAAGGCATCTTACTTCTCGTTTACGTGCTTATGTACTTTAAATGCTACTGCATTACAAGGGTCATACTTCCAAGATGTCATAGTGTTATGAGTCTTAGGGTGTACAGCTCTGCACTCATTAAATGACTTGTAAGCTTTAGCTACTTGCCATTCATGGTCAACACCATAAGCTATACCTGCTATTAATCCTACAATTGCTAATACTTCCATTAGTCTTTCTCCTCAAATGATTTATATGTTTTCATTGTTTGACACTCATGTGTTACTGTTTCTATTCCTTGTGAAATAGTTGTAGATGTCTGACAGTTTTCCTGTTCTATAATCACAGACTTATCATCATCCGTATTAAGACTGAGGGGGTCAGCATAATCTCCTAACCCCAGTCCTACTATTGCTATTAGAGCCTCTATCATTTTTTAGGATTATGAGGTCTATCTTCAATCCAATGTTGGAACTTATACCAGAATACTTCTAGCCATTTTTCCCATACTACAAGGAATACTACAACAGCTAAAACCCACCAGTACCATTCCATTGAGACTGTCCATAAATGTTCCATACTATTTTCTCCTCCGTTGTTAAACTTTGTAATACTTTTTCCTACGTACTAAATGCACAATAAAATGTAACACCATAGTTTTGATTACTAATAAGATTGTAATTTACTGTGCTTATACCTTTTACCGAAAAATAAATATCTTGACCTCCTTGGTCTATTAATTGGTAAACGACATACATTCCATAGACTTCCCCACCTTTGTCAAGAGTAATCATACCACCTGCTCTAAATTTTCTGGTAGGTCCTTGAATGTATTGTTCAATGAAGTCACGGTGCATCCAGATTTTATTTATGTCTTTTGGTTGTGTTGCATCAGTACAAAATTTGGTAGAAGAACTAGGTCGACGATTTACTCCTTCCCAAGACCTACCTGCAGAGACATTAGCGCCACTTACTGCACTAACTACATATTCTTTGGTAGTAATGTGTTTGTTATTTGTGATTTCACCATTGTAAGTTACATTTCCTGTAAATGTTCCACCTGATTTAGGCATTAGTGAGTCTATATCTACACCACCTTCAATCTCAAAGAACTTAACACGTACTCTATGCTCATAATTATCATCACCTGAAATACCTCTAGGTCCTCCATCAGACTTCTGTACAGTTACTTCAAAAGTAGCAAAGTTTTCATCTAATATAATAGCATCTACAGTAGCTAGTAAGAACTCTCCATCTCTTTCATCAAACATTTCAAGATATTGACCTACTTCTATATTAGCCCAAGTATGTACATCATCTTTAGCATCTGTATTATTAAATACAACTTTATGTGTATCAGCATAATCTAATGCAATACCTCCTGCTTCATTTACAATATAAAATGTTTTTGCATTAGGTATAGCAGGTAAAGTTTCAGGTTCATGAAAATCCCATTCACCTCTATCAAATGATGGTGCTAATGCTTCAATTTCTTCTTCTAACTCTACTATATCTTGTTTATTTTGTTCTACTTGTTCAGCTAGATTAGATAATCCCTCTGCATCTAAGTCTGTAATATTAGATATATCTTCTAGTGTAGCTAGTGTACCTGACTTCTTAGGTAGTATAGCTTCTGTATTTACAGCTGGATTGTCTGGTGCTACTACTTTAACCTTACCACCATTCCTTGCCCCTATATTAATTGCTCCCATTATTTAATCCTCTTTTCTAGTTCATCTAATCTTGCTGATAGTTTCTCAATAAGTTTATCTTTGATAGCTACTTGCTCTTGAACATATGCAGTAGTTGATAGTATTGTGCCATTACCCATTCTTACTTTAGTTACAGAAGCATTACCAATAGTAACTTCGTTAGATACAGTAGCTGATGACGCTTGAGCTCCATTCCCTATGCAAACATTATTAGACCCTGTAGTAATATTATCTCCAGCACTTTTACCTATAGCAGTATTTTCCGACCCTGTTGTTTGGCGATACAAAGACTCTGCACCAACACTTGTGTTATTATTTCCCTCTGTTGCAAATACAAGTGCATTACTACCAAAAACAGTATTTTTAGAGCCTGTAGCTAATGCAGTAGCTGATTGAAATCCAACAGTTGAATTATCTAACCCTACTAAAACTTTAGAGCTACCCCAACCTACTGCAACACTTCTTTCTTTGCTGTCACCTGAAGCAAGAGCATTTTGCCCTACTGCCACACTATATTGATTACCACCATTACCAACAGTAACACCATTGACTTTCATGTCTGCTACTGTTTCAATTTTACGATTTGCACTTAAAACTCTTAAGGCTTCAAAACCTCCAGATTTTATTACTGCATCATGTTGAACATCAATGACCCCTGCATATCCTGAATCATTTTTAAGAGTAATTGTAGGTTGTGTAGTCCCTGTTGTGTTAAGTTGCACACTACCATTTACTAAAACATCACCATTACTAGCAATCTTCAGTGGAGTTTTGACATTACCTAAATCCGTGTAGTCATTAAAATGTAACCCACCTTCGTTAGGTGTAAGGATAGCCATTCTACTTGCAGACTTATTGTTTAATATAAGTCTTGTTGTTGCATCATCTGATATTTCTAATGTTTTACCACTAGGGGCAAAAGGGGTATTTGTTCCAACACCTACACTTCCATCATAAGTAGCAACATCATTAACTTCTGTCCATATGCTATTACATGATGCTATATCTAATACTACAGATACAGCAGTATCGTTAGCAATAGTACCATTAGCTGATTCTGTATTTACAATTAACTCTCTGTAACCACCTACATCAGTTATAGTAACAATAGTGTATTCACCTGAACCATTTTCAGATGATAGTGTAACTTTGTCATTTTCTTTTACTTCATCAAAGTCTCTAACATCACCATCACCATCTGTATCACTAATGTACATCTTAGTTACTTCATCATATCTACTTGAGATATTCATACCATACACTAAGTATAAATTACCAGCTTCAGGGTCTCTAGCTACATTATCAGCCCACTTGTTTGTATAGTTACCCACAATAGCACCACTAGCACTCTCTAATAATTCATCTACTTCATCTTTAGTGTATGTAGTTTCTTTATCAGCTTTCTTTGCAAGTTCAGTGTCTACAAAATCTTTGTCTGCTTTCTTAGCAATTTCTACATCTTGTACATTTTGTTGTGCATCTATTTCAGTTTTAGTATATACATCTGTCTTATCTGCTTTATCATCTAATAAGTCATCTATCTCACCAGCAGTATATGATGGGACACCTGTAACACTATCAATCTTATCCCAACCAGTATCTGTTTTAATAAGTTTATCGTCATACTTAACTTCAGTTACAGGAGCCCATCCTGATGCTACAGGATAGTTAGTAGATGGTTCAGATACATTGTAGTCATTAATCCACATATCACCAACATTAGAACCTATTGGTGCTTCTACTACTGTAGCATTAAGACTACCTTTGTATATAACAGAACCTGTTAGTGCATCAACATCATCTGCTAATGATTCAATGTCAGATGTATTTTGTGCAATATCAGATGTATTCTGGTTAATATCTGCTGTGTTTTGTGCTATATCAGTTATGTTCTTATCTATCTTAACATCTTGTGCATCTTGTGAAGCATCTACTTCAGTCTTAGTATAAGTAGTATCCTTATCAGCTTTATCATCTAGTAAAGCATCTGTCTCACTTTCTGTATATGCATCAGTAATTACTTCTTGCCACTTCAAGTCTTGACGACCATACATTTTACCATCAGCTGGTGCATCTGCAATACCGCCATCAGCTGCAGCTAATTCAGCCCATATACCATCTTTTCTAACATATTGCTCTCCATCTGAAGGAGCATCACCTATCTTAGTATTTATTTCATCATCTTGTGCAGATTGTTGTGCATCTATCTCTGCTTTAGTATATGCATCTACTGCTCCAGGAATAGCTTCTATTGCATCTGTATTAGCTTGTATTTTTTCATCTTGTAATTGTTGTTGTATATCTATTTCATTCTTTGTATAAGCATCTTCTACAGCTATATTATATAATCCACTACCATCACCTGTAAATACACCTGATGAAGAAGTAATATCTCCATCTACTGATAAAGAAGGAACTCCTACTATATCTCCATTTGAAGTAACAGTAAGTAAATCATGATTAGGAATACCTAAAGTTTCTAAAGTTACAAGACCATCTTCATTACCTACAATATGCCAATCACTTCCACTAGGAATATCTACTGTTGCATTAACAGTAATATCACCTGCTGTCATACCATTCTTGCCTACAGGCATAGTATAATCATTAATAATAACTTGATTGTTTAGATATATACAGTCATCTGCTTGTAAAAAAGGTGTAGGTACATTCTCTAGACCACTACCATCTCCTGTAATAGTTCCATTAATAGTTCCTTCTACATTAATGTCTCCGCCTACATAGACATCTTTTTCCACAACAATACTACCTGCAAATTCATAATCTCCTGAATCAGGTACTACGTCTGTTTTACCACCCTCACCTCTGTATATAGCCATTATATTTTCCTATTAAAGTTCTTTTTTAGATTTCTTTGTTTTCTTAGTTTTTACTTCAATATCTTCTTGTATTACATGTCCTATTTCTTCTACTACAGGTTTTTCTTCAACTAAAGTATATCCTGGGTGTACTTCCATAGATTGTATATCTAAAGCTGTCTTAACTTCTAATGTGTTACCTGAAATATTACATTTAAAAACTGCCATCTTAATATCCTCCTAAAAGTTTAGCTCTTTCATCCATAGTCATATTAGGATTAAGAAGGTCTATTTCTTTTTCTATTTTATTTTTTGCTTTCTGAGTTTTAGCTGCACTAGAACGTGCTTGTAGTTTTTTCTTATATGCATAATCACCCTTTGAATATTTAGGGTTTGCTTTTGTAGCTTTTTTCTTTTTTGGGAGACCAATCTTTTTTAATGCTTTTCTTGCTTTTGTAGGATTGTAGTCTGCCATTCTATTTCCGCCTCTATCATATTTAGCATTCTCTCTTAATTCATATTGCTTTTGTTTTCTTGCTTTATCGTCTGCTTTCATTAATGCCTTATCTTTTCTTACTTGAGCTGGAGTTCTTTTCTTCTTTAATACCTTAACTGCTTTCTTAGCTACTTTAGCTGCTTTAACTCCTCTACCTACAGGAGACATACTTCCTATAGCCATTGCTCCTTTACCTAGTTTTTTAGCAGTACTTTTTAATGCTCTTTTTAAGGTGCTAGTTTTCTTTACACCTCTCTTGGTAATACTTTGATTCTTTTTAGCAACCTTCTTTGCAGGTTTTCTAGTATACTTAGTTCCAGCCATTTTAATCTCCTATTGATATCTTTATAGCTACTAGAATTAATAGCTATAAAAATATCCCCTCGAATGAGGGGAATATTCTTTATGCAGGAACAACCAAAGCAAAAGCTGAATCTGGTCTAAGTTCTTTAACACCATAGATTGTATCTGAAGTGTAAAGAGTAGACAAGTAATCTTGCTTGTACTGTGTTTGTGAACGCACATTCAATTGCTCTACTAGAACAGCTGCGTCTTTATGACCTAAGAGACATACTCTGTCTCCAGAAGCTGTTGTATCAGCATTTGAAGTAACATATACAGGGATACCATATAAGTTACCAATTTGACCATTACGGATTGTGTTAGCAGATGCTGCTTCACCAACAAAGTCCATAGCAGTATAACGGTCTAGACCCATTAGAGTATTTCTAGCTGCAGGTGGGATTAAGAAAAATCTACCTGAAGTAGGAACATCTTGGTCATCTAGTTTCTGAATCATGTTTCTAATTGCAATGTCAGTTAACGCACCAGCGTTACCACCATCATACAATGTAGAACCATCAGTACCAGTATAACCAGCGTCATAAGTTGCATCATTAGTACCACCATTCATAACTCTACCTAATTGAACCATGTCAGTATCCACTTGTTTTGCAAGTGCATAACCAGCATCGTCTGTGTAGAATCTACGCATTGATGTTAGTGCTTGTACTTCTGTGATATCTTCAATGAAACGTGAGTATTCATAGTGTTTATCAATTGGTACAATTACTTCTGATTCAGTTTCAGCAATAAGTGTAACTGCTGTTTCTGAAGCTTTTAGAGATGCTTGACCTCTAGTTGGTTTAGGGATATGAATTGTATCACCTTTTTTGCCTTTGAAAGACATTTTTTTGAACAGATTTGCTGCAACTAAATTTGCTTTATACGCTGCGATGACCTCGTCGGACCAAATCTCAGGTATAAAAACGGCAGCGGTCGTGTTCGTGACCTGTGGGGTTGGATATGCCATTTTAATTTCCTCTCTATATTGTTTTTAAATGACTCGCCCTTCTTGATATGCTAACATTATCTCATCAGATAGTGCATCATATTTTTCTGGGTCTGTCTGCATAAGTTTAATAATATCGCTTCGACGATACTTCTTTTTAGAAACAGGTTCGTTATTTCCTTTACTACCTACACTAGCTGCTTTCAGTTGATTATCCTTATCAATCTTACTAGTTTCTGCTACTTTAGCTACTCGTTCTTTTTTATCAGACCAGTTACTAAGTAGTTCTTTAGCAGCATCATAATCAAATTCAACTTCAGCTCTATTGTATAGTTCAGAGCGAACTCGTGAGCTTTTAATCCATTCAGCAAAATTAGGGTCTTGTACAGTCTGTTCCAAATCAGGGTACTCAGAATTTAATCTCGTTAATGTAGCAGTACGCTTCATTTCTTGAGCTGCTTTCTGTGCTTCCTTAATAGCTGGATGACTATCAATCTGCTTATTTACATTCTTTTGTGGATTCTCATAAAACTCATCCGATGTTATAGATGTTTCTGTAGTCTGTGATTCTTTCAAAGTTTGTGTAGAAATAAAGTCATCGACAACTTTCCTAAGTTCACCTACTTCAGAGCCTTGTTTACCAATAAGTTTTTCAGCTTGTTGGTGCATTTCTGCAATCTCTTTAGCAGACTTCCCTTTATACTTCTCTGGTAAGTCATCATCTTTCTCTTCTGCAACTGCCTCCTCCTGTACAACTGGGTCTTCCTTGATTGGTGTAAGCTCTTTCTCAAGTTGTGCCTCTACTTTCTCTTGGTTCTCTACCTCTGGTTGTTCAGGTGCAGCTACTTCTTCTACTTCTTCTATTATATCAGCCATATTATTTCTCCTGTGCATTTAAGCATTATAGGGAGATAACTAAGGAGACTAACCCTCACTTACCTCTAGTTAAAATTATTACTCTTGCTTTTCAGTAAGAGCATTATGTTTCTTCGCCCATTTTGCATGTGCATCGGGGAAGTCACCAGATATGCCTTCTAACATTATGGAAGGAGTACTAATAAGTTTCCTAGACTCCTTACCACATGTTGGACAATCTGTTGTTGTAGTGTATTCAATTATCTTTTCAAATACACCACAATCCTTACATTCAAAATCAAACAGTATCTTCATTACTTAAATCCTGATGTGCTTGTTCTGAAACTTGTTTTAAATTGATTAACCAGTTCATGATTCTTAATTCACCCTTTCGTGCAAATAAAGTTTTCTCATCCTGTATATCTTCAATCTTAATACTATCTCTTATCTTTTCTACGTCTTCTACTAAATCTTTCCATCCTTTAGTAGTAAACATTGTAAATCTATCTTCGTAATACTGTTGTAATTCTTTATCCATTTAAAGTACCTTATTTATTGCAAACATACATTGTAACTTCAAATCCAAATCTCATTTCTGTTGCTTGAGGTTGTGTCCAAATGTTCATATTATTCTCCTAAGTTAAGGTTAAAAGAACAAGTTCTGTTGAGATAGTTACTCTTTTGAAGTACCTAAAGTCAACATTGATGTTACCACATATATTAAGCTCGTTGCTTTTGTTGCATCTGTAGCTTAACAATCTCTTTATTATCTATCATATCTTGTCTTTTGATATCTAACTCTGCTTTCTTAAGCATTATTTCTGCTGTTTCTTTTCTACGTTTAAACTCAGCTTCTCTTTCATCTGATTCACTCGGTAGATTTGTAGCTAAAGCAGACATAAGTTTAGCTTGTATCTCTTGTGGAGCTAACTGTGCATCAACTTGATATTTCTGTGCTTGTGCCATATTCTCTTGAGCTTCAGAGTTATTAAGTGCTATTTCTGCCTGTACTTGACCCATTTGCATTTGTGTTGTTTGGGCTTGTTGCTTATCTTGAGCTTCTTTACCTTTTCTCAATGTTTCTATTAAAGTAGCTCTATTCTCAATACTAGAGTTCTCTATTACACCTTCTAATAATATTGGAACTATAGGACTATTAGGTCCAAGAGTTTTCAATAAATTCAAGAATTGTATCTGTTCTACTTCTTTAGCTAGATTACCTAAAGATGAATTAGCTACAAACTTGTAATCTGCAACAGGGAATTCCTCTGGTGCAAACTGCATAAATCTATGTGCTACTTTAGTAATAAATGGAACCAAGAAGTTATCTTGGAAGTTTACTAAAGTTCTTTTATTTTTCTTCAAGACTGTAGCTAATGCAACTGATAATTCTCCACCAGCACTCTGCTTAACATCATCTTGTGTATTCATTGTATTAGTAGCTTGTAGCAACATTGTTTGGAATGCCTTAGCTGTTTCTAAATTACTAGCATCTGTTTGTCCAAACTGAAATGGTTGTAATACTTCTCTAGGGTCTCCATTAGTTAGAATAGTCTTACCTGGTCTAACTTCAAATTTAGCTCCTCTAGGAAGTCTTGTTGCATCCATGCCCATCATTGGTGCAGTAGTTAGTGCTAATGAGTCTAAATGAGCTCTTAATTGTGCATCAATAGCTCTTTGCATATTGTAGCCTTTTTCTGCTACTCCTCTACCCCAGAATCTCTTAGGTACAGTATCATCTTGATATGCTACAATAGGTCTATCTTTTAACATATATGGATTAGCTTCAGCTTTAAGTAATACATTATCATTACCAATAACTACAATAGCTTCTACTAAATTACCATATTCCTCTAATATATCTCCAGTTCCTGAATATACTTCTCCATTCTCAGGACTATCTAGTAACTTCTCTGGAACTAAACCATAATACCTTACAATCTTAACTTTATCTTGGTCATAGTCTTCATCTATCCAAGATTCGTCTAAATCTGCTTCATCTACAGCAGTACCTCCTAAATCAGCCTTTAAATAGACTCCATCTTCCATATTCTTAGCTACATGATGTGCAGATACAAATTCTTCAATAGCACAACCCATAGCATCTTGTACTGTTGTTGCATTAGGGTCTATCAAAAAATTCTGTGGACTAATCGGATTTAAAGTAACAGTTACCTTATCCTTAGACTTTGTACCAATAGCTACAGAATCTACTTCCTTCATTACCTCTGTTGCTGGTATTAAATCTTTTTCTTTTCTTACAACTACTTCACCAATACCTGTACCATATATAGATGCTAATAATATAATATCTCCGACAGCTTTTCTCAATCCTGTCTGTTTAAAAGATTGCTTCATATATGATTGCATATAATCAATATCTTTTGCATCTTTGTCCATGAAATCATCATCTATAGAAAATAGTGAATCTCCATTTCCAAAAACACCTTCTTCAATCTCTGATGCATGATTCTCAATAGCTTCTTGTAAAATTGGACTTACAATACGACTTCTTTCTGATTCTCTGAGTCTATCTTCAGCTCTCCATTCACCTCTCCATAGAGCTTCATATTCTTTCCATGTCTCTAGGTAATTATTATCTCTAGAATCTCTCCAATCCATAAGATGTCCTGTCAACCAGCTTACTAGTTTATTTGGACCTATCTGTGGGTTATTTCCTAAATCCATTGTTTATCCTTTTAATATCCTGACACTAAGTCAAGTGATTGGTATTCTTCTTCTATTTCAGTATCAAACACAACTTCTGTCTGAGCTATTTGTTGTATATATGCTAAACTATCTACTAAGTCATCATGCATCTGTGCATTAGGAAAGTTTACTAATTGGTCTGCAAATTCTTTATTCCAAGCACCCTTCTGCAATGTAACTTTACCATTCTCAAAGATACCTTGTAAACTCCAAATTATCCTTTCTGACTTTCTTCTATTACCATGATTCAAATCTTCAATTCTAAAATACATGTTATTCTGTTTCATTAAGTCATTCAAATATGGTGCTGCTGCATTCTTTAATGACCCTTTCTCAATTCCTATCTTAGAAGGCATGTAATCTTTTACTGCATTAAATATCTCATTACATGTTTGCTTAATATCCCATCTACCATGTCTTATTTCTGAGACCCACCATCCTTCTTGGTGCACCTTAACGATTGCAATAGCTGTCTCATCCAGTTTCCTATTCTTGTTACCTGCTTCTTTATCCACAGACACAAATCCAGCCAAGTCGACTGCAATATAGTATTTACCTTCTTCAGGTTCTTCCTCAGCGTTTCCATAGTGTAACCATTCCTCTTTAAATATGTCTCTAGAAGCTGCTTCAAAACTTGCTAAAAACTCTTGTCTAAATGCAAAGCTACTCATAGACTTCTTAGCTGCTTCAATCTCTGACTCAGGAATTAATGGATTATCATAACTACTAAAGTGATATGAAGCCCAATCCTTGTCTTCCTCTTTCTCAGCATACTCCCATAAGTCATAAAAGTGATTACGACCTTTTGGTGTTCCTATGAAGAGTGCTTTACCTTGTACATCTGCTAATGCTGGTCTTAGAATCTGTTCCCAAACATTAGGTTTAATATCTGCATATTCGTCAATAACCAAAAATGATAATCCTACTCCACGTAGGGTATCAGGTCGGTCAGCACCCTTTAAATATATCTTACGACCATTTACTAATGTTAATACACTTGTATTTTCATGTGCAGCTGATATAACGTCTTTACCTAGGTCTTTCAACACTCCCCACATGATATCCTTTGCTTGTTGGAAGGTCGGTGCAACATAAAATACGTCTTTAGTAGTACTTTGTAGTGCCTCTATCAATAATAGCCAAGCAGCTAACCTAGATTTACCAAACCTACGACCAGCAGCAACAATTCTAAATCTGCGTGGGTCGTCAAATACTTCTCGTTGTTTTTCATGTAGCTTTACCTGTAGTTGTGTCATATTCTACCAGTATCTATCACTTGTACTTGCTAATTTCCTCTCTAGTACATCCGCTGCAAAGTTTTCACCTCTAGCTTTTAAGTCTCTTACCACCCTTGTGTATAAACTAGTCATAAATGCTCTTTGTTGTCTTGGATTAAGTGCCTTATTCAAGACATCATAATTACTCATTTCATGTCTCGCTTTATTCCATATATCTACAACTTGTTTCTCATCTGTAATTCCATGAAACATCTTAGGTAAATCAACATTACTACTAAACTTAAATTCTGACTGAGCTGATTGTAGTGGTCCTTTCTTCTTAACGGTCTCTTTACCTAAGTCTTTTAGCTTAGGCATTATAAACTCACCACCTTTTCTTACTATCTTACCTAGACCACCACCCATAAAATCAAAGGCAGTATCTACCATTTCTTCACCACCAGCTAAAACTTCATTTCTTTCTTCTTCAGATAAGTCTTTCCAAGACCTTCCTTCTTCTAGTGCCTCTTTATATGGGTCTGTAGTCTCTGGATAAGATTCTAAAAACTCTGTTCCTTTCTCTTCTAACCAATCTGTACCTGTTTCCCATGCATCTCCTATTGTACTAATTACAGTATCCAATAAAGATGGTGTTTCATGTCCTACTTTAGAATTATATCCTGGAAGAGCCATACTATTTCTCCATTATGTTAATATAATAGTCTGCTAACTCTTTCTTATTCTCCATTCTAATAAATCCTTTTACAATATTCTCTAAATCTGCTTCTGTATACCTATATTTCTTACCTGCTGTCTTCTGAACTACTTGTAAGTACTTCTTAACATCATTTCCATCAGAAGATGGTGCATATTCTGCTATCATAGCCTTTAAATCACCATTATGTCTCTTTAACTTAGTAGATAAGTCCTTTGTTAATGCAGAAATACCTGCCTCTGGTGTCTCAAAGCTTGTAAATTGACTATCTTTACCATAAAACTTACCTGGTCTCTCACCATCCCACTTAATAGGTGATGCTTTTATGTTTCCAGGATTATTATGTTCTGACCACTTAACTTGTTTAGTTCCTTTAGTCTTATCTTTTACATAACCTATACCATCTTCTACCATAGCCTGAAAATTAGGGTCTAAACTATCTTTATGCTTATTCCAAAACTCCATTCCAAAGTCTTTTAATCCGTCCCAAACAGCATTTCCTAGTTTCTTAGCTTCAGGTATATCATCTAGAACTCTCTGTTCTGCATCTTTATATATAGTTCTAGCTTTCTCATTCTTGCTTTCCTGACTCCAATCTC
>Ga0233450_10004389_pt1 | contig 12803 bp, 12 predicted proteins | sample 011ome_30_FD_189956 | JGI IMG/M metagenome (GOLD analysis project Ga0233450, IMG submission 189956) | Coastal salt marsh microbial communities from the Groves Creek Marsh, Skidaway Island, Georgia - 011501CT (spades assembly) | ecosystem: Environmental > Aquatic > Marine > Intertidal zone >... | reverse complement strand
GCGAGGGAGATTTGCCGCCCGGCAGCGTACTCGAATGGGGTGGAGAATTCGAAAATCAACAACGCGCATCGGCTAGACTCGCGCTGGTAGTCCCAGTCGCTTTGTTGCTAATTGCGTTTATTTTGTTCTTAACTTTTGAGTCATTGAAACAAACTGTCATTGTGCTTTCTAACATTCCTTTTGCGATGACAGGAGGGCTTTTAGCTCTGTGGTTCACGGGCGAGTTTTTGTCAGTGCCTGCCTCCGTTGGTTTTATCGCATTGCTCGGAATTGCGGTGCTCAACGGCGTAGTATTAATGTCACATTTTAACTACTTGCATGCAAAAGGGTTACAGGTTTTCGAAATAGTAACCGAGGGGGCTCAGCGAAGACTTCGCCCGGTCTTAATGACAGCGACTACCTGTGCGTTCGGCCTAGTTCCTTTGCTGCTTGCAACTGGTCCGGGCTCCGAGATTCAGAAGCCTCTTGCAATCGTGGTCATCGGTGGGCTTATAAGCAGTACCGTGCTGACGCTTTATTTGTTTCCGCTGATCTATTTGCGTACCACCAAGGCATTAAGTATTAATCCGCGATAGGAAAGGAAAATCGATGAATAGTTTGCTTATTTTCGAGATAGCATCGAGCCTAGAAGAAGATTTCATTGATTGCCTCTTAGAGTTCCCGCTAATAGAGAGCTTCTCTTCTTTCGAAATACGGAGACACGGGAATCATGAATCGTTAAGTACTATTGAGAAAGTCACGGGTCGTTCTAGGGCAATTCGATTTGAAGTTGTAATTGATCAAGAACAAATCGATCAGCTCGTAACTCGTCTTAATCGAGCTGTTGCTCCCAATATTCGATTTAATATTATCCCTTTAATTGGCAGTGGCACGACTTGATAGTCATTAGACGAGGACAGGTAGGCTAATGAAGCGGGGCAGACTGATAGGAAATCTAGTAATAGATTGAGCGTAGCGCTCCTGTAAGAAGCGACTACGCATCCTAATTAGTTACGCATCCAAATTAAAAATTCCACTGGGTGCGAAGAGTGAAGATATCCATATCTTGTGCGAACAGTCTCACGGTATTGGACTCATCTGTATCGAGCACGCGCGACCAATCCGCCATGATCCTTACGCTGCGATTTGGATACCAGTTGAGCGCAATCGATAGCGCGTCTTCAGTTCCGCCCATCACATTGCCATCGTTTAGGTCAATCGCGGCGTAACGCGCGGCAATTTCCCACGCGCCGATGCCACCGTTTGCCCAATCAAAATTTCTCGCTGGCCGCAGGCCTTTGAATTCTCCTGCGTTCATTCTGTAGCTTGAGGCGCGAGTTTCGCCGGTCAGGCTCCACGCGGCAGCGGCATGCCAGCCGGAGAACTCAAGGTCCGATGCTGCAGCGCGCCCGATCTGTGTTGTTGTATGTTCTGCAAATACATAGAGAGGTCCCCACACTGCCGCCATCTCTGGACCGAAAAGCGTTGCGGACTCTGCGTCGTTCAGTTTGCCGGTGTTAACTATGTTGAGTTCTGAAAAATCGGTGGTTTTATCTTTTATCTGCATTGTCGGTGTGGCGATATCTACCTCGCGATAGGCGCCCCTAACGCCTAAGTGCAGAATGCGGTTGTCTTCTATAATCGGCGAGTAGACAAACCGGCCCGACGTCCCCCAGCCTTCGTCTCCCGTTGTATCACTGTTGCTCATCGAGTCGCCATAAACGCCTGCTGCGGCAAACCAATTTACGCCGCTATTCTCGTAACGCGCACCGATAGCGCGATCTGTAAATGTCGCGACTAAGTAGTTGTCTGCGCTCCGCTCGACGAAGGGGATGTCGTTAGAGCTCATTTCAAGTGAAAGGCTGTAAGGCTGTTTCTGGTGCCCGACGTAGAGGGAGGCGCCACCGTCTGTTTCGTACCCCAGTTTAATATCTTTTATTGCGACCTTGTTTTTCGCATAGTCGAATTCGGCGGCATAACCCCAGTTATTGTCGAACACGCCATCTATTTCGATGCGTCCCCGTCGAACCTGACTCCCGCTAATTGGATCTTTGCCAATGCGTGAATCGAATGAGTGGTCGATGTAGTCGAGATGCAAGCGTCCGCCGATCTCTACCTCGTAGGCGCCATCGGCAGATTTGACATTAAGCCCGCTGCCGTTAGCAAAGCCAATGTTTACGACGTCGGCTTCCTCTAACGCCTCTTTGCTCAACAGTTCGTCGTACTGTGCTTGGTCGATAGCGCCGTTGCTCAGCAGAATATCGAGAAGCGCTTGGTCTGCGGCTTGGGCAGTCGATGCTACAAGAGCAATCGCGGAGGCTAGGGTTATTGCCGAGGCTTTTACAAAACCGTTCGAGCCGGCAACTTGGTGCATTTTGTGCGTCATTAGGTTCTATCTCCGCGTTATTATGATTGGCTTAGTGCTTATAAGCATGATCAGCTTCGTAAGCTCGATAACAACACTCTATTACCAAAATATTACAGGTTTATGACAATATGACAGTTAAGTCATTAAATTGACTAAAAACGGAAATATTTGAGTTTGAGTAGCAGTGGAGGAAGTGCAACCGACTAGGATCGTCAGGCGAGCGTGGGATGTATGTGGAGTACGCGGTTTAACTTCGAAGAGATAACAGGGTGACAAATGTGAGGACGGAGCAGGGAAAGAAAATCAGCTATCAACGCATCTTCTGCGTGGCGCAGCGAAAGGTGCCTACGGCAAACCCGCGAAGCTTCGCGTGTTTAGTCTTACGTGAAGTGACGCGCTTGCGCCACATTCTAAATGAAGAGGGTTTCATCTCGAGTCGCATGAGCTTTATAACATCGGGCTCTTTGAGCCCGTAAGACGCCTCAATCGCTTCGAAAGGTGTGCGGTCTTCCCACGCCATTTCGATGATTCGGCTTATGTCACTAGGGTTCATTCTTTTGCCTCACATGCAGACTTTTCAATTGCGTTTATATCTCGACGGCAACTTTATAAGTCGGATCTTCGATAATGTTTACATCGATTATTTTTTCTGCGTTTTTGAGTAGTTTCAAGCAATCAGGGCTGAGGTGCCTGAGGTGCAGTTCTTTTCCCGCTCGCGTGTAGCGCTCCGTTATTTTGTTAAGCGCTTCAATACCCGACATATCGTTTACGCGGCTTTCGCGGAAATCGATTATTACTACATCGGGATCAGCTGCGATATCGAATTTCTCGGCAAAAGCCTGCACCGAACCGAAGAACAACGGGCCATAGATCTCATAGTGCTTAGTCCCTTTTTCGTCGACGTACTTACGCGCGCGGATACGTTTGGCGTTCTCCCAGGCAAATACCAGGGCTGAGATGATCACACCGATAAGCACCGCTAGTGCAAGGTTATGTAAGAGTACGGTGATGCCCGCAACTAGAAAGCCCACGAGATTGTCGCGCGTTGGCATCCTTCCGATCGCCCTGATACTCGCCCATTCGAAGGTCCCAATCGCGACCATAATCATCAGTCCTGTTAGGGCAGCGATCGGCATTTTCTCGATGTATTCGGCGCCAAACATGATAAACACAAGCAGCATAACCGAGGCGACAACCCCCGAGAGGCGCGCGCGGGCGCCAGATGAAATGTTGATAAGGCTTTGGCCAATCATCGCGCAGCCGCCCATGCCAGAGAAAAATCCCGTGACGAAGTTTGCAAGACCCTGTGCCATCGCTTCTTTATTACTCTTACCGCGAGTCTCGGTGATCTCGTCGATGAGGTTCAATGTCAGCAAGCTTTCTATAAGACCAACTCCGGCAACGATAAACGCATAGGGAAAAATAATGCTGAGTGTTTCCAGGGTAAGTGGCACGTCCGGGATATGAAAGGGCGGGAAGCCCCCTTTAATCGAACTTATATCGCCAACGTTGCGCGTGTCGATATCCCAGCCGAGAACGATAGCGCTGACAACTAAAATCGCCGTAAGCGAGGCTGGCACCGCCTTGGTAAGTTTCGGTAGGCCCCAAATAATAAGCATTGTGAGGAAAACGAGGCTGAGCATAATGTTAAGCTGGTCGCCGATCATCCAACCCATCTCGCCGTTCTCTCCGGCAACTTTAAACGATGCCAGCTGCGCCAGAAAGATTACAATTGCCAGCCCGTTAACAAAGCCAAACATCACCGAGTGAGGTACGAGGCGAATGAATTTACCTAATTTGAGTGCCCCCGCCAGCATTTGAATCATGCCTGCAAGCACAACCGTGGCGAAAATGTACTCGACGCCATGGCTCTGCGCGAGACTCACTATTACCACTGCCACCGCGCCAGTTGCGCCTGAAATCATGCCTGGCCGACCACCAAAAAGCGACGTAATAAGACCAATACTAAATGCGGCGTAGAGACCAGTGAGCGGAGAAAGCCCCGCGATAAGCGCGAAGGCAATTGCCTCAGGCACCAGTGCCAATGATACCGTGAGTCCGGAAAGGATTTCGGTGATGAAGTTGATGTGCTTGGAACGGTCGTAGAGGTTAAATAGATTTTTCATAGGGTAAAAGCAGTGTGTAGCCAAATGCAAAAGGCGGGGACTCTACAGGAAAGGGCGCTCAATGAGAAGGAACGTATGATTATGCGCTAAGCGGGAAGAGGCTTAGAGGGGGCTAGAGCGGCAGTCTGAGTCCTTCTGTCGCGATATGGTAGCCAGAATCTAACACGGTAAGGCTCTCAGGACTTTCGGGCTCTAGTAGAGGATTCGTGTGGTTAAAGTGGATAAACCAGACCTTGTCGCGCTCCGTTGCTGGTAAATCTGCAAACAACGCCATCGACTCTACGACGAACGGGTGAGGTATCTGAGACATGTCCCGATTACCAAGCTCTCCGTCGGCGAAAAAAGTTGCGTCCAGTAGGGCGTAGTCGACTGTCTTGAGCAGTGCAGCGATGTCTGTGTCCCAGTCGGCCCATTTATTAATATCCGGGATAAAGAGTGCACTCTTGTTAGGTCCCTCGATGCGGTAACCAACCGTCTCGGAAAATTCATCACGATGAGGAACCAGCATGGGTGTCACGAAGAGGGTCGAAGTTAGTTTGACGGTGTGGTCGTCCCTAAGCGGCATAAGCGCTATGTTGCCTAGCGCAACAAGTTGACTCCAAGGACCATTGTTGCTTAGAAACGCTGACATCAAAGGCATGGCATACACTTCGAGCCCCTGCGCATTCATCGCTTCACGCCCAAAATGCATTAAGCCTGCGTAGTGACCGATATGCGCATGAGTCAGAAAGACGCCATCCAGGCTATCGCGGGTATTCGGCGCTTCTTTTTGAAGCGCATAAAGTTGTTCGGGAAGGTGTGGGGTCGCTTCGAATAAGAAACTTAGGTCTCGGTCAGGGGCTATTAACGCAAGCGATGTTGCGGTTCTTCGTTGTGTGGGATCTTCCCAGCCTTTCATACAATGTGGTTGATAGCAGCCGACCTGAGGATAGCCTGCATCTTGGGCGACCCCAAGGATAAAGAGGTAAGGCGCCTCTTGTGCCGAGACGAAGGAACAGACAATCAGGCTTTTAGCCATTAAAAGAGTCGAAATAATAAGTTTTTTCATCGGGCACGCTCATTTAACCGTTGTTCGATTTATGACACGCTGCCTCACCGCACACGGTTTTAGTCGGTGGCATAAACGCTAAGTGGTCATAGATCGACTTAAAAATGTCGCCAATCTTGCGACAGAGTGAATAGTATTTGCGTCCACGCAACGTGGATTTTTCAACAATTCCCCCAAAACTCCAATCATTCTGTTAGACTCGGTAAAGATGAGTCACATCATCTTGACCAATAAGTTCTGCCGATGATGCAGAGCATTCTCTCATGCGCTGTCGTTGCTGTGCTAGTCATCTCGCTAGTTCTACTCGTCCGCTGCGGACGCCTTATTCTAACTGGGCGGACACCGACACGCTTCTTTGCCTTTTTTGCGATATTGTTTACTTCGGGCCTCGATGTAGGCTTAATTATGTTTCCTTTAACCGAATTCCCAATTTACGAAACGAGAAAAATCTACGGATTCACCAATCCCATTGCTATCGAATTTGGTTTTTGGGGATTCTACATTTGGCTCTTTTATTTTCTCACGACATTCTATTTCTGTTTGGTAGAGCCGCGCTTAAAAATATTCGAAATACCTTGGGTTAAAAGAGTAAACAACGCAACAATCATCGCAACCTGTGCGTTTACCGGCTATTTATTTCTTCAGTATCTGCCTGATTATGTGTCAGGTATCTCGTCTCTCTACACGTTTGCTTTTGTTGGCTTAGTGGTGCTCGCCGCAGTTATATCAAGTACAGATATTCGTTACCTTAAGATATTGAGTCTCGCCTCTACGTGGCTATTTTTTGCGCTCATCGTTGCGATGTGGGCGTTTGGCGGGCTTGGGATATCTGGACTCGTGACTAATATGGGTCGTTTAGGTGGCTACTTTAGCAATATCCATCGCTTTATTTTTCCACTCTCCGACTATCATGCCTTTTACTTATTCTGGTGGTTTGCTTGGAGCATTATGATAGGGCAGTTTGTTTCGAGATTTGTGGGTGGACTGCGAACTTGGCAACTCTTACTTGCCCTTTTACTTATCCCGTCCATTCCGATTGCACTTTGGTTTTCTGTTTTGTTTGGTGTCTATGAGCAAGGGCTAGAAGTTTCGAATTATATGAATGTCCTCATGGTTTTGGTCGGCTCTATTTTTGTGACCAATTCGCTCGATTCATTGATGCGGTTGTATTCAGAAAATCTGCGTCTAACGGTAAGCCGCCTCGGTATGAAGAAGTATGTGGTAGGCCATTGGCTGTTGCTTTATAGCCTTATATTGCTCTATCAATTCACGCCACTACAGATTGAATGGATAGGATTGGTCGTTATCTTTTTGTACGCCGCTGTCGCGGGATTGACCTACCGACGCAGGCATGATCTTGCTGCGTCTTTGCGAGCCTAGAAGGAGAGAGCGTGAGGGAATTTGATTACATCATCGTGGGCGCTGGTTCGGCGGGCTGTGTCCTCGCAAATAGGCTCTCCGCCAATCCCGCCAACCAAGTATTGCTTCTCGAGGCAGGCGGCAGCGATAAAAATATTTTTGTACAAATGCCAACAGCGCTCGCCTATCCGATGGCATCTGAACGGTTTAATTGGGGGTATCACTCAGAACCTGAGCCTTGTCTTGACGGTAGGCGAATAACTTGTCCTCGAGGGAAAGGGCTGGGCGGAACTTCTTCCATTAACGGGATGGTTTACGTGCGCGGTAATCCACACGATTTTGAAGAATGGGAAGCCGAAGGAGCTAAAGGATGGGGGTATCGAGACTGTTTACCTTACTTTAAAAAAGCAGAAACTTGGATAAAAGGGGGTGATGATTATCGTGGGGGAGATGGGCCTCTCGGTGTCTGCGCTGGTAATGATATGAAGCTGAATCCGCTCTATCGAGCGTTTATTGATGCGGGAATTGAAGCGGGTTATCCAGAGACTGAAGATTACAATGGCCTGCATCAAGAAGGCTTTGGCCCTATGCACATGACGGTTCGAGATGGCGTGCGTGAATCGACGTCTCGCGCGTATTTACGGCCTGTGCTTCACCGCCCAAATCTACGCCTGGTTACCCATGCGCTTGCAAAAAAAATAGAATTTGACAAGTCGCGCGCGGCGGGAATTGTTGTCGAAATCGCAGGAAAGACTGAATTTATTGGCGCCAAAAAAGAGGTGCTTATTGCTGCGGGCGCGATCGCTTCACCGATGCTTCTTCAGTGCTCGGGTATCGGTGCTCGAGAAGATCTGGCTGAAGTAGGTGTTCGGCAGAAAGTCGAGCTGCCTGGTGTTGGAAAAAATCTTCAGGATCATTTAGAGGTCTATTTTCAATTCTGGTGTAAGAAGCCAGTGAGTCTGAACTCCAAGCTCGGACTTTTCAGCAAAGGCATCATTGGGGCTGAATGGCTGCTCACGAAGAAAGGGCTCGGCGCAACAAATCATTTTGAATCCTGTGCCTTCATTCGTTCTTCGAATGGCCTCAAAGCGCCTGATATTCAATATCATTTCTTGCCCGCTGCGATGCGGTATGACGGTACCCCGTCAATTTCGGGGCACGGATTTCAGGTGCATGTCGGTCCTAATAAACCTAAGAGCCGCGGACGGGTAAAAATCACCTCTGCTGATACTGCTGCTTCACCAAGTATTTTATTTAATTATTTGGCGGCAGACGAGGACAGGGAAGCATGGCGACGCTGCATTCGTTTGACGCGCGAGATAATCAATCAGCCAGCAATGGACGCCTACAGAGGCGAAGAGATACAGCCCGGGACTCAGGTAGCAAGCGATGAAGAGATCGATAGATGGGTAAGGGAGAACGTTGAGAGCGCCTATCATCCAGCAGGTACCTGTAAAATGGGGAGGGCTGATGACCCGATGAGTGTGGTGGATGCTGAGTGTCGTGTGCATGGCTTGGATAATTTGCGCGTAATCGACGCCTCGGTGTTTCCAACGCTACCCAATGGCAATATCAATGCACCAGTCATCATGGTGGCAGAAAAAATGGCAGATAAACTCTTAGGTTTACCCATGTTACCTGCGGCAGCTGTCGCTATCCCTCTGCCACAACAGTGGGAGACTCAGCAGAGATCGGGCACCCCTGTTCGTTAGCTATTAATAGCGCCATTTGAGTTTTATCCTGTTGCTCTGACAAGTTGGCGCCTTATCACACCCGTCTATAGACGGATACAAGCCACATGAAGCGACCAATACTATTAAGTATATCTTTAGAAGCAAGATATTATTGTCATAATTTGAAAAGGTATTGTAGTTTCAAAACTAACTGCTACTTAGCCGTTGAGCTAGATCGCTAAAATAATAGCAACCGTGGGGTCTGAGATATGGAGAAGAAAATGAAGAGAATTGAGTGGATATCAAAATTAGTAAGCAAGCTAATTTTTATCAGTCCGATCTTGCTGTTTGCAGGAATAGTCAATGCGCAACAGAATTCAGCGCCCCCAGCACTATTCTTGTCTGCAGAGGAAATTGAAAAACAACTCGATGCCGCTACATTGGCTTCTGCCTCAGCCGGTGGATGGTCGGTTTCGATTTCGCCTGGTGTGTCAGTAAGACGGCGAAGCAGCGCAGTTAAGCAGTTTGCAATTTTTCATCCTTGGAGTATGGAAATTTATCGCATATTAGAAGGAAGCGGAGAGTTTGTTACTGGCGGGAAGCTCGTGTTACCGCTCGCAGATTCCCCAAGCGAAGATATAGTTAGGAGCGAACACGGTATCGAGGGTGGCTTAGTACGTAAAGTTGGAGCAGGTGATGTACTTGTATTGCAACCTGGAACCCCCCACTGGTTTCGACAGATAGATGGAGAGACAATCACCTACATGGAAAGTCGTATTCGCATAAGTACTCATCCAATTCAGTTTCAATAAAATTGATATTGCTTTGGTAGAAGTACTCTGCTGATCTCTAGTAAAAATCGTTAAGGTCAATAGAGGTGAGAATCCGCTCGTGTTGTCGAAACTAACTGAGGATCCTGTCTGCTCCAGAAGCGGTGCTGCATTTGTTACTCTTTGCTCTTCGTCGGAAATTTATGGAAATTTCTATGATCTTTAAATCAAAGGATGGCACTGCGCAAGGTGTAGCTAAACAACGATTCATTGAAAGTCTCGCTACGCCAGATAAAAGGATCATAAACGATCCGTATGCTTGTGAGTTTGTTTTCGGTTCCGCCGTGGTAAAGATGATGGGTCACAAATTCTGTGTTTGGCTTTCCCAGAAAATTCTACCAGGTTGGCACGAGCATTTGGTTGCGCGTACACGATTTATCGATGAATTAGTTGAAGAGGCATTGATCAATGAAGCCGAGCAATACGTCATCCTTGGTGCTGGCTATGATACTCGAGCTCATCGGCTGAATTTTCCTGATCCCTTCAGAGTGTTCGAAGTAGATCAACCAGAAGTTCAGGAGAGAAAGCGAAAAAAGCTTCCAAGCGTGTTACTGAATAATGACAGGATAGTATATGTCCCGGTCGATTTTAGCTATCAGTCAATAAGCAAACAGCTAATTGAAAGTGGTTTCGATAATAGCAAATCGACGATTTTTACTCTTGAAGGAGTTTCGCAATATGTTTCGAAAGAGGATTTAAGTTCTCTCGTTCAGGAAATCGATTCACTAACGCAGAATACTGAAGCTACTTTTTATATGTCTTATATTGACGAACTCTTCACAACCAATCCCGAAGAATGTTGCGGAGCTGGCTTTCAAAAACCCGGGGAAAAATTCGAGTTAATTAGAGGGCTTTCAGCGAAATCGGGAGAGCCGTGGGTTTCTTTTTACGCGGATACTGAGATTGAAAGAATATTAACAATAAATGGGTTTTCTATAGAAGAAAATGCTGCTCTCGCTGATCTGAATTCACGCTACTTTAGTCCTGTGGGCAGAACGATACCCGAAAGCCAATTATTCAATCTTGAACGTTTCGTTGTAGCGAAAAAAGCTGTAACTAACACTACTGCCTAATACGACTCCACCTTTATCAGTGTCACTTTCTTACCTTGATTGATCTTAGACTCCAATGTAGCGAAGTCGTATTTCCTCGTTATTCTTTATGCCAATGGCAAATAAACATCTGTAACCATTTCTTCGGGCTTAACATTTGGCCCTACGTTGACGTAATGGAAAATTATTGGGAAATTAGCTATTCGCTCTCCGCTTCTCGGTAACCACTCTTCCGTCAAATAAACTATCGCTTTATTATTAGAGCGTGAACCTATGTCTCTTGCTAAAGCGCATCGTAAATTTGGTATTAAGCCATCTTTAATACCGTATTCATTCTCAATAACATCAAAGTCAATGGATAAGCAAAAATCAACTTTATTTTTATGTTTTTCTGTATTTTTGGGATTAGTGTAGTGAAGACCGTAGTTTCTATATTTATTAGCATCAAATAGTTTATTTTCAATTTTCCACTTAATAAGCTTATTCACAGTATTGTACTCATCTTCTTGTGAACCTCTGTGTTCAATTAGCGCCACCTTTATTTCTTTAAAGTTAATGATCTTAACTTCCATACCACATCCTTTTTGCTCTCAATAGTAAGTGCGATTAGCTATTTTTTTCGCCGCTTCAAAGTCAATTTCTCGTGAACTGAGTCGATACCACTCGCCAGTCTTGAGCTTGATTCGATAGTGCCAGACGCCACCTTCGACTCTTTGATACATCGTCAGTTTGTTCGGAATGATGTTGGTAGTATTTGCCATAAGAAGCGAATCTACTGGGATCTGAGCGAAAGTCTACCGGGAAAGTATGCTATGTAAATTTCGAGAGAAAGACAGAGCTTAAGTGTCTGAAATATATGCGTTATAACTATATTGCACGAGTCTTACCCTCAAGTTTTCCGCAGGGGCAACGATACGGATATACAGGTTTTGGTAAGTGGTTGAGATAACATGATTCCTCGAAAGAAATATTCAGTATATTTCTATTGCTCTTATATTTTAATCCTATTGTATGGGATGTTCGCTCTGATGGTGCTTATTGGTTCTGACTGGGATCGAATAATTCAGCCCGATGATTTTTTTGGCGCTACTTTGGGAAGGCGAGTCCTGATTTCTAGGGTTCTTGCCATAGTATTGGCATTCTGTTCTATTGTGACCATATTATTTAGTCATAAATTATTCGGTCGATCTTTATTGTTTATAGTTATTTGGTCTTGGGCATCTTACATTGATGACACAATTATTTTTCAACAAGGCCTACTAGAAGTAACACAAATAGCAGGTGGCTATCTAGTTATGTTTCGTCCGTTCTACCTTCTCCTGATTACATATGTTTTGGTCGAAAATTGGGCTCGGTATGGTGAACATTATAAATAACTCAGATCAGACTAATTTGTCGGAAGAAGAGCTTCTTGAGCTCAGTAAGATAAGCTCGGGGAAAAATTTATTTATTACGAGATTCACCGAGCAGAATTTTATTTTTAGGTGCTCTTGGGCCTTTCTTTATCTGTATGCGGTTATAACCTTTATCACGTCGGCAACGCTTTTTGATGTCCAAATCGATCTAAATGACATTGTTGCTCAGTCCTACCGAGAACTCTTCAGGGTTCGTTTAATCATAGTGCTCTTGTTCGCAATTAGTTTAATTATCAGTTTCTTAGACGGCAGAGTTTTCAAAGGCTTTCTCTTGAGCGCTATCATGGTGTTAACTAACTACTCCGTGGATATGTACTTTTTTTATCAAGAGCATTTGACAGAGGCAACTGGCGCACTTCCAATACTTTACTATACAAGGCCGCTTTTGATCGTTGCGCTTGGTCTAATGTATAGGAATTACAATAAACCTTGACCACGATTTTCTAGAGCGGGTTTCGAACTGATTGCACATTAATTTAGTCCCACGGTTTTGCATCATTCTTAGCCGAATTGGTCATGAGAGACTGCCTGATCGGACCTGATTAGAAGGAAAAGTGTGCTACGAGTGTACGCAGCTTCAAATTCCGACTAGATTCACAGCGTTTCTGAGCTTATCTACTGGCACATATACATCTTTGAGTAGTCGCCAAGTCTCGATGTCTCGCCAACTCCTGTATCACTCTCACTGATACTCCTTTCTCAGACAGATAAGTAATAAATTTCCTGCGACCTGAGTGACTAGAAGCATTAATACCTACATTTGAATAGAGTGTCTTGGACAGTATCTGAAGAGTCTGTGAAGAGAAGTGACCACCAGTGCGCTGATAGTAGATCAGGGGTGATTTGAGAGTCACGAGGCGCTACATAGATTGAGAGTAGTCTTCTCCCATTCACTTATGCGTCATGCATTAAAGGGTGCTTGCACTTTTAAAAAAATATGATAGCTTTCCTAA
>Ga0233450_10004385_pt1 | contig 12813 bp, 9 predicted proteins | sample 011ome_30_FD_189956 | JGI IMG/M metagenome (GOLD analysis project Ga0233450, IMG submission 189956) | Coastal salt marsh microbial communities from the Groves Creek Marsh, Skidaway Island, Georgia - 011501CT (spades assembly) | ecosystem: Environmental > Aquatic > Marine > Intertidal zone > Salt... | reverse complement strand
CCGCACCAATGGGCCCAAAAGTAGTAGACCACGACCTTGCCATTGACATCAACCGGCGGACTGTCGCCAACGTAGCGATCGGGATTGAGAGCAGGCATGGGTTTTCCTTCGAGCGATGCCAAGAGATAATTTTTTTGGATACGGCTCTCGATGGACGTACCACGATAGCGTTCGCGTTGATTTTTCAGAAATCCTATCGCCTTGTCCCGCTTGCCAGTTTCGCGGTAGACGACCCCGAGCACTTCGATCGATGCGCCGAGGGCGGTTGCCAGCATAGGCGAGAAATCAACGCCGTTCTTTTTGGCGAGCTTACTCGATCGTCTGTAGGTCTCCTGGGCGTACGCTTGGGCAATCTTCCAGTCTTCTACAAAGCTGGCCCCTCGAGCGACCCAGGAAAGCGCTGCCAATAGCTCGGGATCATCCGCCGACCGCTTCTCACGCTCGCTCTCCACGAGGGAACGGGCCTCTTCCACCTTCTCATCGAAGGCGAGGTCCTTGAGCTGTTTGATAATATTTTTGTTGCCCTGGGCGAAAGCGGGCAAGGTGAATGCCAGGAAAAGTAAGAGGATACGTCGAACAATCATTAACATTCCATTAAAAACGCACGGACGCATGACACGCGAGCAGAAACAGGTTCATTGCCTATTTTCCATTGGTGGTCTTGTCCCAATGTTTGGAGCTACGCCACAGGAGCGTTTCGTTCTTGGGCGGCACGCCAGCCGTCTAGGTCGCCGTGAGGCTCTAGGTCCGAGTATCGCCCCCACTCAGGACGGCTGCCATGGGGATAGCGCTCTACCATTTCTTGCGCAAGCTCGGGGGAGTCGCCGTATTGTATTTGCAGCCGGGCGAGTTCGGCTTCGAGTTCGGCGCGAACGCCTGCATAGGCGGGTTCGTCGGCTAAGTTTGCCATCTCGTTGGGATCCGTCTCAAGGTCGTACATTTCCCAGGCCTCGATGTCGTGGTAGTAGCGGATGAGTTTGTATCGGTCGGTGCGCCCGCCGTAGTGGCGCTTCACGTAGTGCCATCCTGGGTACTCGTAAAAGTGGTAGTACATCGAGCGACGCCAAAGGGCAACGGGGTCGCTTTCGAGGAGCGGCCGCAGAGAGCGGCCTTGCATGTCCGCGGGGGCCGGAATACCCGCGTAGTCGAGAAAGGTTTGGGCGAAGTCTAGATTGAGGACGATACGGTCTTCGACGGAGCCGGGCTCAATGGAGGGCGGGTAGCGGACGATAAACGGCATCCGCAGGGACTCTTCGTACATATAGCGCTTGTCGTACCAGCCATGTTCACCGAGAAAGAAGCCTTGGTCGGAGGTGTAAACGACAATGGTGTTATCGGCGAGGCCAAGTTCGTCAAGGGCATCGAGCACGGCGCCGACGGCGTCGTCCACCGAGAGCACACAAGCTAGGTAGCGGGTAATCTCCGAGCACCCACCCGTTAGATACAGCAATGGGCGCTCGGAGATCGCCCGCTACCAATGCCAGCAACGAAGCCACCGTCTAGTCTGGGTCTGCGACAAGCTTCGGTGTTTTTACCCGAAGGATAATAAAGAATATACACAGATGGCACAAACGATCAGCGTCGTTGTTCTCTGGGGACTGCTTGAATCGTTTGATCAGACCAACTTACTTTCTTTCCTTGCAGGTGATGATCGAAGAAGGCTTCGACGAGCTCCGCTGGCTTAGACCCAAATTCCCGACCATGCCCACCACCTTCAACCGTGATCAGGGTTTTATCTACTCCCTTCTTGTCCAATGCGGCATAAAGGAGCTCGGACTGATTAAAGGAGACCAAAGGATCTAGGGTGCCATGGACGATGAGAAAGGCAGGGTCGTCACTACTGACGTAGGTTATCGGATTGGCAGTGGCCACTTTTTCTGGATTGTCCTGGATGGCTCCTCCGATGAGCAGTGACTCCGGAGAGTCCGCCGCGTCGTGGTCCATTCTGGCAGATTCAATGGCAGTTGCGTTCATCGTCAGAAAGTTGGTCGGACCATAAAAGTCAGCCACACAGGTCACGCGACTTGAATACTCATTGTTAGACCCCAAAGTCCCGTCCATGGCTTTGACGTCTCCGCTCGTTCCCAGCATGGTTACGAGATGCCCGCCGGCTGAGGTACCCCACACTCCGATACGGTCAGCGTTGAGATTGTATGTCTTGGCATTGGCGCGAATCCAACGAATAGCGGCCTTGCAATCGTGGATCTGAGAAGGCCATTGAGCTTCTCCGCTCAGACGGTAGCCAACAGTCACTCCGGCATAATTGCCGCTGGCAACGAAAGGTTCAATGCGATTACGGCCTCTCACCTTGTCACCATTGCGCCAGCCACCTCCGTGGATGAAAACGACAACGGGTAGCGACTTATCGCCTCGCTGACTTGGCAACAACAAGTCGAGCATTTGGCGGGGATTGTCCGTATCGGCATAAGGGATGTTCCCGATCAGCTGTACCGAGTCGGTGTTTTGGGCGGAAGCAAACTGAGTGGCGCTGACGACAGCCAACAATACCGATAAAGCTGGGGTAAGGATGCGTTTCATAAGATATTGTTTCGAAAGGATTTTCGAATCGATATGATAGGTAGTAACACCTGATCCCAAGCGCCCTTCAAGCTAATATCTCAACCGGAGAAACAAATGACAGGTGTCTATTCGCTCAAAATTATACTTTGATTGCAAGTTGACCTTCCGTGCGATTGCTCGGTCACAATCAGCAATCGGAACACCGGACGCCATCCCGTATTTCATGTGAGTGGGAAGGCCACTAGCCGACGTGTGACGCATCACTACAATCTTCCCTAGATTAGGCCCAAAACTTCTACCTTGATATCACGACAGCCTGCCCTAATCCTGCCAAGTGAACATAAACGCTAACCCTTTGACTCCCATCAATAAGATGAGCCCCTTAACCAAGTCCACCAACACCCTCGACCGTAGAAAATTCTTAAAGCGATCGACGCTTTTCGCATCGTTTTCCGTCTTGCCGAGCCACTTCGTCTTGGGTCAAAAATCGAGCGCCGGCCAGCTTCCCCCTAGCGAGCGCGTAAACCTAGCGGCCATTGGAATAGGCAATCAGGGAAGAGGCGATTTAAAAAACCTCTTCGCTTCGGGCCATTGCAACGTGGTAGCGCTATGCGATGTCGATTTGAAAGGCGAACATACGCAAGAATCTCAAGCAAACCACCCCAAGGCACGGCGCTTCACCGATTTTCGAAAGATGTTCGACGAAATGGGTGACGAGATCGACGCCGTACTGATCGCGACTCCAGACCATTCTCACTTCTGCATTGCCATGCTTGCGATGTCACTTGGCAAACATGTTTACGTGGAAAAACCGTTGGCCCACACCTTTGGGCAATGCGAACGGCTGATCGATCTAGCCGACCGTAGCGGCGTCGTCACTCAAATGGGCAATCAAGGCCACTCCGGAGCCAACTACTTTCAATTCAAAGCCTGGACCGAGGCGGGAATCATCAAAGACGTTAAGCGCATCAGCGCTTTTATGAACAAGGATCGACGCTGGCATGGCTGGGGCGAATCAGTGACTCAGTATCCTAGTCAACCACTCCCCGAGGGCATGGATTGGGACACTTGGTTTTGCAGCGGGCCCGAGCATCCTTTCAGCGACAAGCTTCACCCACAAGAATGGCGCAGTTGGTACGACTACGGCAGCGGAGCGTTTGGAGATTGGGGTCCTCATATTTTGGATACCGCTCATCGCTTTCTGGAATTGGGACTGCCTCACAAGATATCCGCGATAAAACGAGATGGAGCCAACGACTTTGTCTTTCCTCAAGCATCAACCATAGAATTTCAATTTGCCAAGCGAAAGGAAATGCCTCCCTGCACAGTCACTTGGTATGACGGTGTCGAGAACTTGCCTGAAGTTGAGAAGGAATTGGGAGAATATACCAAGAATTCCGATACAGGTAAAAAGGAATTCAAACCGCTTAATGTCAGCAAACCAGGAAAAGTCATATACGGCAAAGACCTCACATTTGCTGGGGGGAGCCACTCGGATGCCCTTCGAGTGGTGCCTCAGAAGAAATTCATGGAACTTCGGGAAACCCTACCTCGCATCAGTGGCAAAAACTCGAATCATTACGCCAATTTCCTTTTGGCATGCAAAGGCGAAGAAAAATCGCGATCCCCTTTCCGTGTTAGTGGAGAACTCACACAAGTCTTCAATCTCGGGGTGATCGCACAGCGACTGGGAGGCACGATTAAGTTCAATCCCAAAACTCGTCGCATCACCAACCATAAAGCCGCCAACGCACTTCTGGACCCCACCCCACGCAAAGGCTGGGAAGAGTTCTACAAGCTATAGCTCCACGGCCCGTTCGAGATCTTTGAAGGATTAAGAGCAATTAGCTTGAGAAAAGGCACAGGGATTGGGAATACCTCTATCCCAACTGGGCAATTGCCTATTTCGAATACGCAAAGGCGGATTTCTCGTGACACCTTCCGCCTCTATTTCGGATACGACATGCCATCTACGTTAAGCGTGCTCAAACGACAACTACACAGTCAGAGCGAGCCAGTAAGCGCTAATGACAGCGGCAAAAGAGGCATTGTCGCAGTAGTGCCAGGCCTTTATGGCCTTCGTTGGGAATGCCCTTTTCCCGAGCATTCTTCCGTTTGTCCTCATAGGGTTGACGTCCTACACCTGCAAACCAGAATTGCCCGAATGAAAACGATTACGGTCTGCCTCTTTCTGATCCTCTCGATGCGATTCTCTACCGCAGATGAAGAAGAAGTCTGCCTCGCCGACCCCGCCCTCTACAAGCATAACGGCATGTACTACCTATTCGGAACCGAGCCGCCGCCACAACGAGGGTTTCGGATCTACGCCTCAAGCGACCTCCAAAATTGGCATGTGCCCCAAACCGCTTACGATGGTGGGTTCGTTCTTAAGGCAGGAGAGAGAGCGTTTGGAACGGAAGGATTTTGGGCTCCTCAAGTATTGGACTATCTGGGAAAAACAACCTTAATGTACACGGCGAATCGCCAGATTGCAGTCGCCTTCGCCGATCACCCAACCGGTCCCTTTGTCCAAACAGAAATTGGGCCTATCAACGAGGATCATCAAGAGATCGACCCCTTTCTGTTTCAAGATGATGACGGAATCCTTTATCTTTACCATGTCCGCAAGTATGACGGGAATCATATCTACGTTGCTGAGATGGAAACTGACCTCAGTAGCATCAAGGAGGGAACCTTGAAGCACTGCCTCTCGGTACAAAACGGAACCTGGGAGAACACACCCGACTTTTCGAGCGAGGAAATCGCAGAAGGCCCCACCCTAATCAAGCGCAAAGGTGTCTACTATCTACTGTACTCAGCCAATCACTTCATGAGCGTTGAATATGCTGTGGGCTACGCCACTTCCTCCTCCCCAAGCGGCCCTTGGAAGCGGTACGACGGCAACCCCATCCTTCGCAGAGAGCATCTGGGCATAAACGGACCGGGGCACGGAGATATTTTCATTGATGGAGACGATATGTATTATGTTTTTCATACACACGCATCCGATCAAGAAGTCAGGCCACGACACACCATGCTGGTTAAGATACGGTTTCAAGAAACACCTTCAGGAATCGATGAACTCGTAGTGGACTACAACACAGCCTCCTATCTAAATTTGGATTGACAGGATTCATCCACTGTCCGACAGACCCACTATGTGCCCATATAATAGATACAATAAAACCGGACCCCTTCAAATCGAAAAGCGTCAACGCTTCTACAGAACTCGGTACTGAAACTCACGAGCTATTGATTCGAACGCGAGATAGATTTGACTAGACTCTCAAGATGCAATCCAGTTGCCATTCCATATTCAAACTATGAGGAGCCGAGCCACTGAATTTTTCTTCATCGTCGCGATTTCAGCGATAGCGACCGAAATCCTGACACCGAATATTCTAGACGCAGAGAATCTCGCACCTCATGGCATTTCTACCAATCCTGAGAGCGTCGACCTTGATGGGAGCGGACTTCCGGATTTCTGGGAAGGGCTCTACAACGCGCAGGGAATTGCCCCCAGCGCCGACTCAGATGGCGACGGCTTTACTAATCACGAGGAATCGATTTCCGGCACTGACCCCTTCGATCCCTACAGCCTGCTCAAACTACAAATCATTGAGAAGGACGCTACTACCGCCACCGTCGCCTGGATCGACCGACCCAGCATCCTCGAGAGCTCGGTCGATTTGGGCGTCCAAGATCCCTGGAACTCTCATGAAGAGATACCCTATCTTGATGACGGCATGAGGAAACTCGATTTCCCAATCGGTGATTTTGACCCAAAGTTTTTTCGAATCAGAAATTCCTCTGAAGATGCCGATAGCGACGGGGTACCCGACTGGATGGAAGCCCTCATGGGCTTTTCCACAACTCCAGACTCCGTCTATCAGCCACAATCTTACGATACCGATGGCGACGGCAACGACGATGTATCGGTATCGGGTGACCTCGCCGCTTACAATGAAATCTACCGCGTCCCCCAAGCCGGCGAGTCTCTCACTCGGGCTCAGGCTGCCCGACTTCTGATTCAGTCTACCTTCGGCCCCGGTGAAATGTCCCTTGTTGACTATGTAGCTTCCATTGGGGCAGAGGCCTGGATCGACGAGCAAATCGCCCAGCCCGCCAGCCTACATCAGCCCTACATCGACGCTATAAAACAGGACCTGCAAGCCGCGCCCCAGTTCGAGTGGACAGATCCTGCTCTTTCCGGCTACTACATCAATCCGGGTGGCGGCGGAGACCCCTACATCGGCGGGCCGAACTACAAGACAGCGTGGATGCGAGCTTCCCTTGCTGGCCCGGATCAACTGCGCCAGCGGGTCGCCTGGGCCCTCTCACAGATTCTTGTCGCCTCCCGCGCCGGCGCCGGGCTTCCCAACCAGCCACGCGCCACAGCACACTATTACGACAATTTCGTCGAAAACGCCTTTGGAAACTTCGAAAACATCCTTTTAAACGTCACCCTCCACCCTTTTATGGGCACCTATTTGTCCCATATTGGTAACGAAAAAGCCGACCCGGCTAATGGACGGTATCCAGATGAAAACTATGCTCGCGAGATCATGCAGCTTTTCTCGATAGGACTCTGGGAGCTCAATCCCGACGGCACCCGGAAGCTCGATTCCCAAGGTGAACCGATCCCCACTTACGACAACACTGACATCACCAATCTGGCGGAGGTGTTCACCGGGGTAAATTTCCCCTCGAATAATTTTGGTGGCGGCTGGCGCGACGACGGCGACAGTGAAAATCAGTGGATGCTAAGGCCCATGAAGATCTTCGCCTCACACCACGACTGGACAGTCAAGCACATACCTATGGGAGTGGATGATAACGGCAACCGCCTCCACTACACGATTCCCGCAAATCCCTCTGGCGACGACAACGCAGCCCTCGCTGAAGTCGAAACCGTTGTCGAACAGCTCGTCAATCATCCGAATTGCGCTCCTTTCATCAGTCGACAACTCATCCAGTTTCTCGTCACTTCCAACCCCTCCCCCGCCTATGTACAACGGGTCGCAACGGTTTTCACCGACAACGGATCGGGTGTCACAGGAGACATGGAAGCCATTGTGAAGGCCATTCTCCTCGACAATGAAGCCCGCAACCCACTCAACCACCTCGGGAAACCTTACTTCGGCCACTTCCGGGAACCAACCCTCCGCACCGTCCACCTTGGCCGTGTCCTAAAACTCGACCGCCACGAACAGCTTTTATGGTGGGACTGGGGTTACTATGAAGAACAATCGCTCCAAGAGCCGATGCGGTCACCCACCGTCTTCAACTATTACCGGCCCGACTTCCGCCTCTTCGGAACACTCGCTGAGAACGAACTGGATTCCCCTGCCCTCGGGATTGTCAACTCCTACAGCTCCATCTCCTTCGCCAACTACCTGTGGAGGGTTTGCGAAGAAGGGTTCAATTTCCCTCATGCGGACTCATGGTTCAACAATAAGACTTTTCCGGTCGATCTGAGCGACTATGTCGCCCTAGCTGACGATATCCCCTCCCTACTAGATCACCTTTCCATCCTCTTCTGCGCCGGAACCCTTGGAGCCAATTCGCGGGCCACGATTTCGACCGTCCTCCAAGCCGAATCCAACCTGACCGAGCGTGCCCGACTAGCGGTTTTCCTTGTCCTAATTTCTCCCGAAGGAACCTGCCTTAAGTAGTCCTCTTTCCACTACCAACATGAAATATCCTATAACCCGCCGCCAATTCCTCGGAGAATCCTCGTGCACCGCAATCGGCTGTGTCTCAGCCCTTTCCTCTATTCTGAGCCTCAAGCTTGCCAACCAGGCGGCAGCTTCCGACCTTGGACCCGGCGACGACTGCAAGACACTCGTTTGTGTACTCCTCGCAGGCGGCTGCGACAGCTTCAACCTCCTCGTGCGCCGCGATTCCGGCTATGCCGCCTACGCTGCCTCCCGCACGGACATGGCCCTCGGCAGCGGTGGCATTGCCGGAACCGGTGGGGCCAGCTCGCTCGTCAATCTCAATCAAGCCTCTCCCAACGACGGGAATGAATATGGGATCCATATCTCCTGCCCGGAACTCGCTGATATGTTCAATGGAACCGGCGCCTTCTCGAACTACGGTCGCCGGCTCTCGTTCATCGCCAATATAGGTACCCTCATTCATCCGCTTACCGTCGCAGAGTACAACAATCCCAACAATACCATCCCAGTTCCCAAGTCGCTGTTTTCGCACATCGACCAGATCAACCAGTGGCAAACCTCCCTTCCCCAGGGCGTACCCGAATTAACCGGCTGGGCCGGACGCATGGCCGATCTCATCCACTCGACTTACAATACCGAGGCCACATCGATGTCGATCTCGCTCTCCGGCAACAACGTCTTCCAAATCGGCAAAGAGACTCTCCAGCTTGCCATTACCCCAAACGGAGCCCTTCTTCCCTCTGGCACACCCGCTCCTACGCTCGGGAACCTAGGCAACAGCACAACCACCGGTCGCAAGAACTTTGGCATCGATAGCCTCCTCGGCGCCACCTACAACAACATGATTCAGGACGCTTTCGCCAGTCACATGGAGTCGTCCTTCGATGCGCAGGAAGCCTTCAAGGTGGTCTACGACACCGTTGACACCTCCGCGATTCCCGCCTCTGTCGAGAATACTCTCACTGGCAGCATGATCGGGAGACAACTCTACGCTGCGGCTAAAACCATCAAAGCACGCCAGGAGCTCGGGCTGCGCCGCAACACCATCTTCATAGAACGCGGCGGCTGGGACCATCACGGCGAGCTTCTCTTCACCCATTCTGGAATGCTAAACGAGCTTTCCGAGGCCATAGCCGCCTACCAAGAAGTTCTCGAACTTCTTGGAGTAGCCGACGACGTGATCTCCTTCACCGCCTCCGATTTCGGACGCACCCTCCGCTCCAACGGCCGCGGTACAGATCACGCGTGGGGCGGAAATGCGATGGTCTGGGGAGCACCTGTCGACGGCGGCAAGGTATTCGGCACTTTTCCAAACCTCGCTCTCTCCGAGAATGGCGGTGAAGACGATGTCGGCCTCGGCGGACGCATCCTCCCAACCACCTCCACTGACAAGTTCTTCGGTGAAATGGCCAGCTGGTTCGGTGTCACTTCCGGTCAAATGCCGGCGGTACTTCCAAATCTTGCCAACTTCGCCGGTGAGCCCGACATCAATTTCATTCTCTGAAGAGCACCAGCACCTCACCAAAGGGTTCTACAGGATGTGACTCAAATTACCAACCCTCTTAGTCTAGCTGACCACAATCCAATCAATTGGATCCGACTTCAATGTATCCATTTTTCAATTCTTTCTATCCATCAACCGATCAATGCTGTCTGCATCGTTTCCACTCTTTCAGGTTTCCTTGTCGCCAAATAATGGATTCTCCCAGGTCCTTATTCGAATTAAAATCTCTCTAGCGCTCTTCCTGTGGTGACTGACGAGTGGGGAAGAATTGAAAACTGAGCCCCTTGTCATTCCTCGGATCGTAATCCGAATTCCTAGCGGGCACTTTCGGCGATCTCTGCGGCAAATAAAAAATCAATACTCTACTTATTTCGTTCTCTTGCTGCGTCTCGGCGCCGGAAGGCCTCCGCCTGCTGCGCTTCAACGAACCCGTTGAGATAGCTGGGGTTGTCCCGCTTCTGGAAGGCGGCAAAAACGGGGTCGTTGGTCTTTTCCATAAACTCGCCTAACATCGCACGATGGGCGGCGATCTCGTCCTTGTATTCGGGATTGTCGATCAGGTTATTCAAATTGTCCGGATCTTTTTCTACGTCGAAAAATTCCTCCACGACACGATAGTCGTATTGCTGGAGAAGCTTGGCTGTAGCCGGATCCGTCTCCGCCAGGGCAACCATCTCCCTGTAGGTAAGCGTCCCTTGGCCAGCCGCCTGAAACTTACGTCCTCCGGCGGCCCAAGGATTAAAAATGTAGTTGAAACGCTTGGACTGCACTGCTCGCATCGGATGGCGGCGACGGCCCGAACTCTCATTGTACTCCTTGATTACATGATCCAATTCGGGCTGCTTATTTCCCTTCAACACCGGATAGAACGATCGCCCCTCGAGGCCTTTCGGATGGTCGATGCCTGCAACATCCAGCAAAGTTGGTAAGAGGTCTAGCGCCGATATCATGTGGTCGGTGTCATGGATCCCCGGCTTGATCTGACCCGGCCAACGGACCATCCAAGGCGTGCGCGTGCTGTGGTGATACAGACAGGTCTTAGCAAAAGGAAAAGGCATACCATGATCGGAGAGAAAAACGACCACCGTATTGTCCGCCTGCCCCGATTCAGCCAAGGCGCGCAAGGTTTCTCCCAGGCAGTCGTCCGCCCGGCTAACGGACATGTAGTAGTGGGACAACTCTTTGCGCACGTTGGGGGTATCAGGAAGATAGCCCGGGACCGGAATTTCCTCCGGCGTGTAGAGTTGACTAGGAACGTAGGGATCCTCCATCTCTCGACGGCGACTCCAGCGGTAGAAGGGCAGATGCGGATCGGAAATGTTGATTAGCAAACAGAACGGCTTTTCCGCTTCCTTAGAGGCCGCAATCCCTTTGGCGGTCATTCGGTAGTATGCTCCCTTGTCCTTGATGTGATTTTCCTTCCGGACGCCTTCCGCCATTTCCATGTCCCATCCATACGGATAATAAGGAGTCGAATGGGTCTCTTTCCCGAAGATTCCTGTGAAATAGCCTCCCTCTTTCATCAAATCGACGAGGTGCGGGTAGTGCGGCTCGTTGATCGCATAAAACCCCTCCACCAGATTGCTGTGGGACGAGCGGCCTGAAAACATCACATTCCTCCCCGGATAACAATTGCCGACCATCACATGGGCAAATTCGAAGCGCATTCCCTCCGCCGCGAGTTGGTCCATGTGCGGGGTTATATTCCTCAAAGGGTTGCCGTAAACACCGACTGAATCAGTGTTCATGTCATCGACTGAGATGAAGAGGATGTTGGGCTTGTCGGCGGATGCGACTGAAAGCAAAAAGGAAAGGAACAGGAGTGAACGCATTAAGTGGCACATATTAAAAATGATCTGGTTTTTCGTTTTTCTTTTCAACCCTTGATGTAGGATGTAATCTATATTGGTTGTTTCAATTCGTTTGTCCTTCAATTTAGTTGATTCGCTGTAAGCCTAGAATCATGACCCTTTAGATTCCCTGTACCAATCAACGGCCTGCAAGAACCCAACGACCTCCGCGACTAGAAGTCCGTCATGAAAGTCGTCGCCATCTCGGGGAATAAATTTGAAATTCCACTTAACACTTTTGTTCGGCTCATACGTACTTGCGATTGAGTCCAAGAGTTCTCGATCGACAGAGAAACCGACATGCTCATTGTAAGTGCAGACTGAAGATGTATGGCCCGGACAATCAAAGCCGTGCGCAATTGGAGCCTTGAGTAGCTTGGCATCGGCGGTTTTCAGGCCATCCGGGGCTTCATAGTTAGCCTTCCGGTAAAAACGCCAGTCACTTGCCTCGTAGTAAATCGATTGATACACTTGATACGTTACTTCATCTGTCGCTTTATCGATAAACGCCCTGAGAAAATTATCTTCGTAAACAAAGTGGAGCAGACCTTGTCTCCGTTTCGATCCTTTCTCCGTCGATACGATCGCCGTGACTTCAAGATCGTCATCTTCTACAATCGCCGTGTTTTTGAAATGCTCTGGAGTTAGGGTCAGCGCGTTCTGAGTCTGCTGTCTGGTTGTGCCGCATCCTGACAAACCAAACAACACTACTAGAAAGACTAGAAATCTGAAGCCGGTGACGTTCACTGCTTCGAGCTGTATGCGACCCATTCGCAAGCTCTCAAGCTAAATTGGTTTCTTCTACCTCGAAGAAGTCCCCGATAATTGTGGACTATATTAGGACGGTGGGCTGTATTTGAACCAAACGACGCCAATCTCTGGAGCACTATAAGAATATCCCTATCCAATCTCATCCAGTAACCAAGCCTCATGAAAATTCTATCTTTTCTGCTAATTGGCGGCCTGATGGTCGCGAAGTTGTGGTCCTTGCAAGCCTACGCCTCGGAAACCTCTAACCAGTCCGATTGGACAGGATGGCGCGGACCGGACCAAACCAACATCTCCCCAGACACCGGTCTTCTAAAGTCGTGGCCTAAAGGCGGCCCAAAACTCCTCTGGACCTACGAAGACGCAGGAAGTGGCTACTCCAGCGCGGCGATCGTCGACGGGAAGTTATACACGCTCGGCGCTAGCGACAGCCAAGAACGGGTCATCTGCTTGGACGCGAATACTGGTGAGGAACTTTGGACCTCGGAAT
>Ga0233450_10004376_pt1 | contig 12823 bp, 10 predicted proteins | sample 011ome_30_FD_189956 | JGI IMG/M metagenome (GOLD analysis project Ga0233450, IMG submission 189956) | Coastal salt marsh microbial communities from the Groves Creek Marsh, Skidaway Island, Georgia - 011501CT (spades assembly) | ecosystem: Environmental > Aquatic > Marine > Intertidal zone >... | reverse complement strand
CCTAGCGGAAAACCATCAGAAGTCTTACCAAACGGAATTGACATTGCTGCACCCCCTGACTGGTTAAAAATGGCAGTAAATGGTGAAAAGGATTTAAATAAAAAATTTAGATGTTTGTCAATATCCTTATGGTCTCCTTTTATGGCCCCAATTTCTAGTTTGGGTATAGCTAGAGTAGGTGATAAAATTAAATCATACTTACTTAAATAATAGGAAATTTTTCTTCCTATTGCATGCATAATGTTTATTGTATTGTGATAATCTAATGCGCTATAGCTTTTAGCATCTTCTATCCATGCCATAGTAAGGGGTTCTATGTTTGCATCTTTGATATCTATCTTTAAACTCATACATTTTTTATTAATTATATTCAGGAGATTTACACCAGGTAGTATCTTCCAAGCTCTGAGAACATCAAAATCTCCCAGATAAATTTCTTCTTCACTGATTTCATGACCTAGCGACTGACAGAGTTTTGCAATTTTTATTGTATTTTGATTTAATTCATTGCTTATTTTTTTACCAAAAAAATCTTTAGTTAAGTAAGCAATTTTTAATTTATTAGTTGGTTTATCAATTTCATTTAAGAAAACTTTTTCATCAGTTGTATAATAAGGTTCACCAAGAAAATTATTTTTTGAAATATCAAGGATTACAGCACTATCTCTTACTGATTTTGTTATTACATGGCTAGTCACCATGCCACCCAATCCCTCACCAATCAATGGACCAGATGAAATTCTTCCTCTTGATGGTTTTAGCCCAAATAGTCCACAAAGTGCTGCAGGCACCCTTATACTTCCGCCACCATCTGTACCGTGGGCTGCTGGTACATAGCCTGCACAAACAGCAGCTGCAGAGCCTCCAGATGATCCACCTGGGGAATATTTTATATTGATAGGGTTTCTTGTAGGCGGATGAGCGAGTGGTTCTGTTGTTAATGATAAGGCCATTTCGGGTGTTTTTGTGAGTCCAAAAATTACAAGACCGGCCTTTTTATATTGTTCTATGAGATGACTATTAAAATCTGCAATGTTATCTTTGAAAAGATCGCAGGTCATTGTAGTTGGAATACCTTTTATACTAACATTCAAATCTTTTACTAAAAAGGGGACTCCTTCTAAGTAACCTCCAGACAATTCATTTTTTATATATGACCTTGCCTGTTCATAGAGTCTTGTATTGAGGGCAGATATTTCTGATTCATTTTCTTCTGTAATTTCTATCGCAAGATCAAGTAATTCATGAGGTGAAACCTCTCTATTTTTAACAAGATTAGCAAGACCTATTGCATCAAAATTTTTATATTCATTCTTGTTCATAATCTCTATCCTAATAAAAAAAGGGATAGAGTGTAAACCCTATCCCTCATAAAAAACAAAAATAATATTATTTTACATCTTTTTATATTTAGCTGCTTCTTCCGAACCGCTAGTTGCGCTACCTTTGCTGTATGAGTGTGCACCCATTCCTGCTAGGTTACCATCTTTCACAATTAAATATTCATTTCTAATTGGATTGCCATCAAAGAAGCATTCTAGTATTTCTCTTACGCCTGCTGCATATCTAGCCTGAGCAGAGAGAGAAGTACCGGATGTATGAGGAGTCATACCATGGTTTGGCATTGTTCTCCAAATATGATCGTTTGGAGCGGGTTGTGGGAACCAAACGTCACCTGCATACCCACTCAATTGTCCTGACTCGAGTGCTTTTGCAATCGCCTCTCTGTTACAAATTTTTCCTCTTGCGGTATTTACAATATATGCACCTTTCTTCATCTTATTGATTAGAGTCTCATCAAATAGATTTTCTGTTTCTGGATGTAAAGGACAATTTATTGTAACTACGTCACATACGGATACTAAAGACTCAACAGTTTCATGGAATGTAAGATTTAATTCTTTCTCAACTGAGTCAGGTAATCTGTGACGATCGAAGTAATGTAAATGAACATCAAATGGTTTCATTTTTCTTAGTGCATCAAGACCAATTCTACCTGCTGCTACTGTTCCAACATGCATACCTTCAACATCATATGATCTTTGAACCGCATCAGCAATATTCCATCCACCTTCATTAACAATCCTATGTTGATTATGATAATCTCTGACCATAGATAAAATCATCATTACGATATGTTCAGCAACAGATCTTGAATTACAATAAGTTACCTCAACAACATCAATGTTGTGATCCATTGCAGCTTGTAAGTCCACATGGTCTGATCCAATCCCTGCTGTTACAGCCATTTTAAGATTTTTTGCTTTTTCAATTCTTTCTCTAGTTAAATAAAATGGGAAGAATGGTTGTGAAATCACAACATCAGCATCTACTAATTCTTTGTCTGCTTGGCAGTTGTCTCCATCTTTGTCAGATGTCACAACGAGTTCATGACCGTTTGACTCTAGAAATTTCCTCAAGCCTAGTTCACCAGACACACAACCAAGTAATTCACCAGGTGTGAAATCTATTGATTTTGGGCTCGGTAGAGACATGCCGTCTGGATATTTATCAAGTTTTGGTAATTCAGATAAAGCATAATTTTTTGGCATACCGCCTTTAGGATCATCGTATAATATGCATAATACTTTCATTTTATTTATTCCATGTGTTGGTTAGTATAATTTTTTTATTTAATAACATCTTTGAATAGATGCATCAAACATAAAGTTTTAAAATAATTTGAAGTCTTTTTTAAGTATATAATTATTTATAATATAGGCTTGAATGATAATTATCAAACAACCAGAAAGAATTGGTGTTATCAAGAAATCAAAAGAATAACCACCTAAAATAACAATAATTGGGTTGCCGCCAGCGGGTGGATGAGTTGAATTTGATAGTATCATAAAAAATACACCAAAACCTACCGCAATGGGGATGATGGCTGATGGCGACAAATCTAATTCAACAACAAAAAATGCATAACATATCAAACCAACAAGTGAAGTTATAACATGTCCAAATAATACGTTCCTTCCTTTTGCGAATGGACTTTCTGGATATCCTAATACTAGCACCATAGAAGAACCAAAAGAAGCGACAAGGAATAATCCAAGATCTGTCCCGTTTGTTAAGAATGACAAAGTTCCTATGACGACTATTGAAAAAATTCCAGCAATCAAGGCTTTGTTTAGCATATCTTTTCTCATATTATTAGTGTCATGAAATAATTTTTATATTATAAGTCTTATTATATATTGTAAAAATATTCAATTGATTAAATTCTAACATCAACTTGGGGAGATAAAAATGATATTTGATCACAGAACCTATACAATTCAGCCTGGAAAAACAAATGAGTATGTAAAGATTTTTGAAGAATTTGCATACCCAGTTGCTGTTAAAAATGGACTCAATCTTGTGGCCTATTTTGTGAGTAAAGTTGGCACACTCAATCAAGTTGTTCATATCTGGCAATATAATGATTTGATGGAATTTGAAAAACTCAGGGAAAAAAGAGATGCTGACCCAGGTTGGACACTTTATAGACAAAAAATTGCTGGAATGATTGTGGCCCAAGAGGATAAGCTGATGTCTGGCGCTCCTTTTTCACCAATTAAATAATAAATTAAATAGTACTTGGAAATAGAATAATGGTAACAACTACTGAAGAAATTTTAAAAAAAAGAAGCACCGAAGATGGGATGATCTCTGGAGGTCATCTTGTTGCTAAGGCTCTAAAAAACGAAGGTGTTGATACGATCTTTACATTATGTGGTGGTCATATAATCGATATTTATGACGGTTGTATTGAAGAGGGCATTAGGATTCTTGACTTTAGGCATGAACAAACTGCTGCTCATGCAGCAGATGGGTATGCAAGACAGACCGGGAAGCTTGGCTGCTTAGTTACAACAGCGGGTCCTGGGTTCACTAATGCTATTACCGGCATTGCTACAGCATTCAGATCAGAAAGCCCTGTCCTACATATTGGAGGGCAGAGTGCTCTCTCGCAATGGAAAATGGGAGGACTTCAGGAACTTCCACATATGGAGATTCTTAAACCCATTACAAAATTTTCTTCAACAGTGATGTCAACTGAGAGAATTTCAGACATGGTGGCTATGGCAGCAAGAGAATGTTTTAATGGAGCTTGTGGACCTTCATATCTTGAAATACCAAGAGACGTATTAGATAGAGAAATACCAATTAGTAGTGCAAAAATACCTGAGCTAGGAAAATATAGAGCTTCTATAAAATCTCAAGCTGACATTGAGTCAATAAAACAAGTATCGGAGATTCTGCATGTATCTGAACGACCTGCTATATTATTTGGTCAGCAAGTATGGCAAAGCCGAAGTCAGAATGAAGCGATCGATTTTATAGAGAAATTGCATATTCCTGCTTATACTAACGGTGCAAGTAGAGGGATGATTGATAGCAAAAGTACATATTGTTTTGACAGGACGAGGGGTGATGCCTTCAAAGATGCAGATACGATAATAATCGTTGGTACACCATTTGACTTTAGAATGGGCTATGGATCAAGAATATCAAAAGATATAAAAATCATCCAAATCGATCAGGATTATACAAATGTTGGAAAAAATAGGGACGTTGATGTTGGATTAGTTGGACATCCTGGTGCAATTATGGCTCAAATTCAGCAATATATGCCTGAATACTCTCAAAATACCCTCACAAAACGTCATGAATGGGTGGAGTCTTTGGCTGCAAAAGAAGATGAAAAGTATCAGAAGTTATTACCAACATTCAAGTCTGACAATAAACCTATTCATCCATATCGTGTAGCTTATGAGATAAATGAATTTTTATCTGATGATACTATTTTTATTGGCGATGGAGGAGATGTTGTTACTATATCAGCACAGGCTGTAAGACCCAAAAATGCTGGTCAGTGGATGGATCCGGGAGCACTTGGTAGTTTAGGTGTTGGGACAGGTTTTGCTATAGCTGCAAAATTAGCAAATCCAAATAAGGAGGTGCTTTGTTATTATGGCGATGGCTCCTTTGGAATGACCGCATTTGATATTGAAACAGCAGATCGGTTTGGTTTACCATTTATAGCTGTCATAGGTAATAATTCAGCGATGAATCAAATTAGGTATGGTCAATTGGCAAAATACGGACAACAAAAAGGTAATATTGCTAATAAGTTAGGTGATATGAATTTTGCAGAGTTTCCAAAACTTTGGGGTGCGCATGGGATTGATGTGAAAGATCCTAATTTGATTTCTGAAGCATTAAATGAAGCTAGGGAATATGTTAAAAAGCACAAAAAATCTGTTGTAGTTAATATATGGGTGGATCCAAATGAATACGCACCAGGTACTAAAGCACAAACAATGTATAAATAGAGGAAAAAATAATGGAAGCATTAAAAGATGTAACAATTCTTGATTTCACACATGTGCAATCTGGACCAACTTGTACGCAGCTGCTGGCATGGTTCGGGGCAAATGTTATAAAAATTGAAAGACCTGGGGGTGGGGACATCACACGTTCACAATTGCGTGATAAGGATGATGTGGACTCACTCTATTTTACAATGCTTAATCATAATAAAAAATCTGTTACGCTCAATGTAAAAGATGAGATGGGAAAGAAAATTTTAGATGATTTAATTCTTAAATCAGATGTGTTTGTTGAAAATTTTGCACCAGGAACTCTTGATAGAATGGGTTATGGTTGGGACTACATACATAAATTAAATCCAAAAATTATCCTGGCATCAATAAAAGGTTTTGGTCCAGGACCTTACGAAGATTGTAAGGTCTACGAAAATATAGCGCAATGTGCTGGTGGTGCAGCTTCAACAACAGGGTTTCTTGATGGGCCTCCTTTAGTAACAGGTGCTCAGATTGGAGACTCTGGAACAGGCTTGCATCTTGCACTGGGTATTGTAACAGCACTTTACCACAGGGAAAAGTCAGGTATTGGACAAAAAGTTGATGTTGCAATGCAGGATGGTGTAGTAAATTTATGCAGAGTTAAATTAAGAGACTACCAAAGATTGTCAAGTGGTCCACTAACTGAGTATAGTCAATTCGGGCAGGGTATTCCCTTTACAGACACGACACCAAGGGCTGGAAATGACTCAGGTGGTGGTCAACCAGGTTGGATACTTAAATGTAAAGGCTGGGAGAACGATCCTGACGCTTATGTCTATTTTATTACACAAGCTCCAGTATGGGATAAGGTTTGTAACGTAATAGGTAAAGATGAATGGATTGATGATCCTGAATTCTCAACTCCAAAAGCGAGACTCAATAAATTGTCATTCATTTTTGATACGATTGAAGAGTGGACAAAAACCAAAACAAAATTTGAAGTAATTAAAATTTGTGATCCACTCGGGATACCTTGTGGACCTATTTTATCTATGAAAGAAATAGCTCATGATGAGTCACTCAAAAAAACAGGTACAATTGTAGAAGTGGATCATCCAACACGGGGTAAGTATATTACAGTCGGTTGTCCAATCAAATTATCAAATTCAAAGGCTGATGTACAAAGATCTCCATTACTCGGAGAGCATAATGATGAAGTTCTAAAAGGGCTTCTAAATTACTCAGATGAAGTGATAAATGAAATCAATAATACGAATGCTATGAAATAAGGGTGATAAAATGAGAATTGTACTTCATGGTCAGCAAGCTTTTGGAAGTGCTGTACTGGATAGATTAATTGAGAATAAAGAAAATATAGTTGCTGTTTGTGCTGCTCCAGATAAGGAGAATGGAAGAATTGACCCACTTGTTGAGAATGCCACTAAGAATAATATTCCGGTATACCAACCATCTAGTTGGAAAACTCAGGAAGCATACGATCTAATGAAGTCATTTGATGCTGATTTATGTGTTATGGCTTATGTAACATTAATTGTTCCAAGTAATGTATTAAATTTGCCCAAATTAGGGTCTATACAGTACCACCCTTCATTATTGCCAATGCATAGGGGACCATCCTCTATAAATTGGCCAATAAATAATGGATCAGATAAAACAGGTATAACAATTTTTTGGCCTGATGATGGACTTGATACAGGGCCTATCCTGCTACAAAAAGAATGTGCAATTCTTCAAGATGAAACCTTGGGTGAATTGTATTTTAATAAGCTTTTTCCAATGGGAATTGACGCATTAGAGGAGTCTATAAAACTTGTTAGAGATAATAGTGCTGAAAGAATAGAACAAGATCTCGACAAAGGATCTTATGAAAGTTGGTTTGGCAAAGCAGAAGCTAAGATAGATTGGTCACAGAATGTTAAGTCTATCTACAATAAGATCAGAGCGAGTGATCCACAACCTGGAGCATGGACTTTGATAAATGGAGTAGAAGTAAAATTTTATGAAGTTGGTTTAAAAGATCAAACCACCCAAAATTCTGGTGAAATCCTAAGTTTTAATAGTGACAGTTTAATAATTGGAACAAAAGATGGTGCAATTTCAATAAAGAAAGTTCGTATAGACGGTAAGAAGGTTACAGCAACAGAATTTATCAATGAATATAAAATTGAAATTGGTACTATTTGTGGTCAGTAAAAATAGAGAATTACAATATTTAAAGAGAAAAGAAAATGCCAACAGATATAGAAATAGCGAGAAAAGCAAAACCAAAACATATAGAAGATATAGCAAAAAAGTTAGGTCTAAATGATAAAGATATTGAAACTTATGGATCAAATAAGGCAAAAATATCTTTCGATTTAATAAATCAGAGTATCAACCGCAAAGGTAATGGTAAGCTTATCTTAGTCACTGCAATTACTCCAACTCCAGCAGGTGAAGGTAAAACAACAACAACAGTTGGACTTGGTGATGGTCTCAATAAATTAGGCAAAAAAGCTATGATCTGTATAAGGGAACCATCATTGGGACCTTGCTTTGGTATGAAAGGTGGTGCAGCCGGGGGTGGTATGGCACAAGTTATACCGATGGAGGATATAAATTTGCATTTCACAGGCGATTTCCACGCAATAGGTATTGCTCACAATCTACTATGTGCAATGGTTGATAACCATATTTATTGGGGTAATAAATTAAACATAGATACCAGAAGAATTGTGATCAGAAGAGCTCTGGATATGAATGAAAGATCATTACGCGAGATTGTATCTTCACTTGGCGGGATTTCAAACGGTTATCCAAGATCAGATGGCTTTGATATAACGGTAGCATCAGAAGTGATGGCAATCTTTTGTCTATCGAGTTCACTAGAAGAATTAACTGAAAGATTAGGAAAAATTGTAGTTGCATATACAAGAGATAAAGAGCCAGTAACAGCAAGCCAACTAGAAGCAAATAAAGCCATGGCTGTTCTTTTAAAAGATGCTTTGATGCCAAATCTTGTTCAAACATTAGAAAATAATCCTGCATTTGTTCATGGAGGACCTTTTGCTAACATCGCTCATGGCTGTAACTCAATCATTTCAACAAAATTAGCATTGAAACTCTCAGATTATGTTGTAACGGAAGCCGGATTTGGTGCTGATCTCGGTGCAGAGAAATTTTTTGATATAAAATGCCGACACCTGGAGGTAAAGCCTTCAGTTGCTGTTGTCGTGGCAACAATACGCGCACTAAAAATGCACGGTGGTGTTAAGATTGATCAATTACATGAAGAAAATAAACAAGCCGTAATTGATGGATCTGAAAATCTTATCAGGCATTTAGAAAATATAAGTAAATTTGGTGTTCCAACTGTAGTATGTATCAATAAATTTACAAATGATACAGATCAAGAAATTGACGCTCTAAAGAAAACAATCAAAAATAGCGGTGTTGAGTCCAAAGTCATTCTCTCAAATCACTGGGGAGATGGAGGAAATGGTATCAAAGAATTAGCTGAAGAGGTTGTTAATATTTGCGATAAGGATGTAAATAGCTTTGATTATTTATATGAGCTTACCGATAAGATAGAAGATAAAATTAGAATAATTGCAAGTGAGATATACAGAGCTAAAAATGTCATATTTAGTAAAAAGGTCCTAACTCAAATTAATGAGTTAGAAAAAAATGGTTATAATGATCTCCCTATTTGCATGGCTAAAACACAATATTCATTTTCAACTGACCCCACTCAAAAAAATGCTCCTTCAGATCATGATATTGAGATTAGGGAACTGAGGTTGTCCGCTGGCGCGGGGTTCATTGTTGCCATATCTGGCGATATTATGACGATGCCAGGTTTACCGCGAAAACCAGCTGCGGAGTCCATATACCTTGATGAAAATGGAAATATTGAAGGTCTGTTCTAATCCTCTAATCAAAGTGGTTAAATGAAAAAAATTTGTATACTTGGTGGTGGTGCGATTGGCTCATGTGTTTCAGCTTCACTTACAGAAGCGGGACTAGATGTGGTTTTGGTTGATCAATGGTCTGATCATATAAATAAAATAAGGGCTGATGGTCTAACCGTTATCTCTCAAGAAGGTGAGAAGAATACTAAAGTCATAGCATATCACATAAGCGATCTGGCAAAATTACAGCCCGAATTTGACTATATATTTATGGCTGTAAAAGCTTATGATACACAATGGATGTCAAAATTTGCATCTGTATATTTAAAAGAAGATGGAGTATTTGTTGGTCTGCAAAATGCATACAATGATGATCTTAATGCAGAAATGGTCGGCAAAAAAAATGTAATTGGTGCAGTAGTTGAATTAAGCTGTGAGATTTTTAACCCGGGCATTGTTCAAAGAAATACTATTCCATCAGGAACATGGTTTGCCGTCGGAGAACTTACAGGTGAGATCACCCCCCGACTAAAAGAAGTTCAAAAAATTATGTTAAATGTTGGTAAGTGTGATCTAACAGATAATATTTATGGTGCAAAATGGACTAAATTAATTGCCAATTCAATGACCTGCCCATTTTCTTCTCTAGACCTAAAAAATTGGGAAGCAGTAAAATTACCAGGTATGTTCGAGTTTTCAGTTGGAGTCGGAAGAGAGTCATTTAAAGTAGGTCAAACACTTGGGTATATGATAGAACCACTTTTTGGACTTACAAATGAAGATATAGGGAATGCAGGAGAGAACGCTGCTGAACTTGTTATGAAAAAAATGGTTAAAGATGTGGGTCCAAATGCAAGAACTCATGCTGCGCAGGATCATGTTAAGGGAAGACGAAGCGAAATTGAATTTATTAATGGAAGGGTGTCTGAAGAGGGCAGAAAATTAGGGATCCCAACTCCATATAATGATGCTGTTGTTGAAATAGCAAAAATGACGCATAAAGGTGAGATAGCCCTTGATCCATCAAATATAAATATTCTGTTTAAAAAATTAGAAGAAATATTAAATAAATAATTATCTTTCAAAGTCTGATTTTTCATCGAATGGCAGATTGGATAGATGTCTACGTAAGCAGTCAAGTGCCATTTCAGCGCTACCCAATGTGACCCTATACTCATCACCAATAAATTTTCCTGTTCGTGATATAATTTTTCCACCTAATGAAAGAGTAATATATGTATCAGCCTCATTATTATCGAGATAATTAATCAGAACTGATAGAGCTAAGTCAGTTGAATATTTCAAGCGACAATTCTCTGCAATTTTCTCATTAAGCATAAGACTCTTCTCTATATCACTATCAATTTCAAGATTTTTAGTAAGTGTCTCAATGTTATTTGAGTTAATTGAGAATTTTAAATTTTCTCCTTTTTTATCTGCACCAGCTAATCTAGAACTAACATTACCTTGAGTCAGAAATTCAGCTATAGATAGTGTTTGATTAGATTTTGAAAGTGCTCTAACTATTGACTCTTCTAAGGTATCTTTATCTTCTGTAAAAATGTAATTACCAAGGATTTTTCTAACTTCATTTTCTACAGGGATTAAATTTTTTTCAATTTCATCTGCTGAAGATGCGCGAATAAATAATTTTGTTTCTAATTGAGGGAAGTGTGCCTGAAATCCTAATTTCACATTCTTATTGGGAGCTAATTCAACTACATCTTTGAGTAACGAGTCAGCTCTTGACTCCCCAATACCATATGAATGAAAGGTTTTAAGCTTTGTAACAATATTTTCACCAGACATACTTAGAAGCCTTGGGATGATTTCATTTTCAAGCATAAGAAATAGCTCTCTTGGCACACCTGGGGTAAAGAAGAAACGTGCTTTTTTAATGTTTACTGCAAAGCCACAAGCTGTACCAATAGGATTGTTTATAAGTTCTGATGTCTTTGGAAGCATTGCCTGTTTTTTATTGTTTTCCGTCATAACACGGCCTCTTTTAATGAAGAATTTTTCCATTATCTCAAGCCAATCCGTACGTAATTCTAGTTCATTACCTGACGCAATAGCTGCAACCTCTTGTGATAAGTCATCTACAGTTGGACCCAGTCCTCCATTAACTATTACAGCATCTGCCCTTTCTGAGGCGAGATCAAAAGCTTTAAGTAAGTCTTCTTTGTTATCACCAACTGTTGTACCCCAAATTACGTTTAGGCCAACTTCTTCTAATTTACCGCTCATGAACGAATAATTTGAATTAATGATTTTTCCGCTTAGTACTTCATCTCCAGTACATAAAATTTCTATTTTCATGTTGTTTCTATCTCTGCTTTATTTAGTTTTAGATGTTTTTGGCCTGTAAAAAACCATATTAATATCACAATTTGTATTACAAATATTAGCATAAAACTTATATGGTATGCCATTGGATTATAATCTGAGGTAGATGTTAATGGGAACATATCTATGATTACCCCTACGAACCATTGTATGAAGAAGGCAACTACAAAGGTACCTAAATTAACAATTGTATTTGCCCTTGATGATAATGCCATACCAAATTTGGCTGTTATCCAGGGATAGGATAAGATCCCACCCTGACCAGTCATAGCAAATATGATCCAAAAGTAAGAGCCAATTGAAGTTGGTAGCATAAATATCGGTGCTAATGATAGTATATTGATAATTAAAATTATCGTTAGGATTTTAAGAATATCAACGTTGTATTTACTTAAAACCTTTGCAATTACACCACTAAGAAATATACCAGAAATAGCTGCTATGGCATTGATCGTAAGTCCTGTTGCAACTTCATCTCTTGAATATCCAGCCACATTATTAAACCAAGGACCAGCCCATAATGTGAGTAGTGCAATGTGCGCTCCACCAGTTATCCAAATTAACGGGCCTAGATACCAGATTGACATATCTTTGAATACTATTTTTAGATCCAGCAATCTCTGTGTAACTGGTTTTGAATTATCTGTATAACCTTGCTTTGGTATAAAAATATATGTTAGCAATATTACAATAAATATAAGAACTATAAAGACGCCGTATGTTCCTCTCCAGGTGAAGAAGTTTAATAAATACTCAGTTGGCCAGCTTGTTACCAGTAAACCAATCTGCCCAGCACTCATGATAATACCATTTCCAAGAGCGGAATTTTCTGGTTTTAGATACATACTGACTGCTCGAAACCCACTCATTAAAGAACCTGAAAAACCAACGCCAATAAGAAGTCTGGCGAATGTCATGATATAGATGTTTGAACTCAATGCAAAAATAATACACCCAACTGCGGCCAGTAACATCAATGTTATTTGAACCTTCTTGGGTCCGTGACTATCAAGATATACACCAAGGGGTATTTGAGCTACTGCATGAGCAATTAACAGGGTGGAAGTTAGCAAGCCTAATGAAGATGCTGTTAAATTTACATCTGCAATTAAGTTTGGAGCTAATATTCCATTAATTGATCGAAATATTATTGCCAGTAAGTATCCAAAGATGAATACAGTTATGATAGTTATAGATTGTCTCATGATGTAATGAAATAATAACTTAAATTTGTTTCAAGCTATATTATATTTGTCTTTTCATCAATAGGAT
>Ga0233450_10004365_pt1 | contig 12842 bp, 10 predicted proteins | sample 011ome_30_FD_189956 | JGI IMG/M metagenome (GOLD analysis project Ga0233450, IMG submission 189956) | Coastal salt marsh microbial communities from the Groves Creek Marsh, Skidaway Island, Georgia - 011501CT (spades assembly) | ecosystem: Environmental > Aquatic > Marine > Intertidal zone >... | reverse complement strand
AACTGGTGTCACTGTCGACAAAGTGTGTGTTGGATTACGCGCGCGAGCTGTTTAAATCGATCGCGCGAGCTCAACTTGCGTTGTACGAGTACTCACCGCACCTACGAACGGTTGGTGGTTCATGATGTATACAGGCGGAAATGCCACACACGTGTGTGACGGTATGTGGGATGTCCGGCACCGATGCGTGCGTAGATGCGTGCTCGCGCGTGGCGTGCACGGCGCAGCACAGCGTGCCGCTATGGAACGAACAGTGCGTGAAGCGGTGCACGGCGGAGTGTTTGCGCGGAAGAACGAATACGCCGTGATTGTGGTGAATCATATAGAGAATGTCGCTCGAACGGTTGATAATTTGCTGCGATATCGATCACTCGGGTGAGATTTTTGAGACGTGGTGGTGTAATTAAAATTTCTAGCATTGTAGGCCTCGCGTCCTTTCTCTGCGTATCTCTTCTACCCGTCGAGCATTTGCGACGGAGCTTCACCATCGGGATAAAAATCTTCTGGCTTTGCCGCGTACATGGCTAGCATCGCATTCTCGACGTCCATCGTGTTTCCGACAAGCACGAGCGAGTGCAGCGGTCCGCCCATGTCGACGCCGCACATTTCTTTGAGCGTGCACGCGCAAATTTTCTCATCATCATGACCCACGCGCGCTACAGCCACGCACATGGTTTCAGGGCCATACACACCCTCACCACGCGTCTCTTCAACCTCTATCATCTGTCTCGCCGCCGTCGCCGCCGTCATAAATCTCGGCGGCTCGTACTCTTCAATGCCCTTGCACAGCGCCCGAGTCGTCGGCTCCTTGACTCGAATATCCAATAAGCACAGCGTATGCGATCCAAATGATCGATTCTCCTTAATTCTATCATAAAAACTATCCGGTCGCCACGTTGAGGTGAAGAAACATATCGATACCGCCTGCCCAAAATTATACAACGACAATCCAGTGCCCGCCACGGCGTTCATGATGCTCGCGTTGTAAATATTCTTCACTTTCACTCCGCGCTCGACTGCACGAAGCACTAAATCCGCGTGCGTCGTCGCCGCGAAAGCATCACCAACGACTAAAAATGCAACATCCATCGTCGCCGATTCATCTAACAATCCATCTACGCCTTGCTCGACGAAATTTCTATCGCACACCGTCACCTCCTTGCCGTACAGCGTCGACAACTTGTCCACGTTGACACCCAAGATGGACGTGTATGCCTCCAAGTACACCTTTGCGCACTTTTGAATCGCGGCTAAACCATTCATGGTGACATCGCGTTCGTCTCCCAGCCCGAGACCGATGACGTACAGCATCGTCGACCGACGAAAACACCACGCAAACGAGCTGAATCAAGTGAAGAGCGCGCGCTGCCGGCGGCTGACGCTTTTAACGACGCCCGTTCACGCGCGCGCGGCGACGACGACGGCTGCGACGGCGACGACGACGCTGAAAATGAGGCGCTGATCGAAGCACACGCGTCAAGCACTGCGAGTTCGTCGAGCTCGCGCGGGATGCGCGCGTGCGAGTGACGCGCGCGCGGCACACACCGTCGCACCACATGTCGGGACACGTCGCGCAAGACGCGTTCGCGCGTGGATTGACGCCGCGCTCGCGCGTGCGATCGAGCCGGCGTCATCATCGTGCGGTACGCGCATCGTCTTCACCTTCGTCTTCCGCGTCGTCGTCGCGAGAGGTGGGTCGAGACGATGCCGCTGGTGATGATGATGATGGCGTTGCGCTCACACGGTTTGACGGAGGCGCACGCGCATCAACGAGCGATGTGAGCGAGGATACCGACGCGAGTGAATCACGCGCGATGCGTTCGTTGCGCGGCGCCGTGCATCGCCGGGCGGTGCTCGCATCGGTGGTGCTCGCGAGCGGCGTCGGCGACGGCGCGTGGTTGGGTGAGCGTCGGGCAAGCGCGAGCGCGGGGCCGGATTACGCGCTTCCAGGTCCGTATCGCGTGCGCGCGTTGCCGCAACTCGAGCACACGTGTTCAAAGTGTTTTCCAATGTGCGTTGGGTTGAGTTGTTTGAGTAGAATACGGGTGTTTGTGCCCAAGGCGGATGTGGAACCGGATGCGTTGTTTCCGGTGCTTGGGAAAAAGACGCCGGCGACGACGCGAACAAGCGCGAGCGAAGCGCTGAGGTACGCTTCAGAGCCGCCATACCCTGTTGCTATTATTACTCCTGGGTTTTTGATCGATGGTGAGTCGTATTCGTCCATTGCACGACGATTATGTTCGTGGGGATACGTCGTCGTAATGTACACCAAGACGGAATCCGTCGCCGGTGGGACGTTGGATGACGAAGTTTCAGCGGCAATTCTTGGCGATTTAATCTCATGGGTCGATAGTGACGTCACTATTGGTCCGTATGCCAACCCAGATCAGGTGTACCTGATCGGACATAGTCGCGGTGGCAAGATATCAATGTTGCAAGCGCTTCGAGACGAACGCGTCAAGGCGATTGCGTTGCTCGATCCCGTCGATAACACCGTGTACGCTCCTTTAGGCCCGGGATTCCCAAGCGCATTAGCCGCCATGAAAGCCAATCCAGCGCGCGTACCTCCTCTCCTCGTCGTCGGTGGCGTCTATGGAGGAGAATGCGCACCGAGCGGGTCAAATTACGCGGAATTCTTCGCCGCGTCGCCCCGCGGAGTCGCCGCCAAAGGACACGACGCGTGGGGATTTTCGTGCGGCGCCGGTCACTTTGATTTCATCGATGAAGCGACTTTCGTACAAAAAGTCATCTGTCCCGATGGTTCCATGGATCCAAGTGTCACTCGTGACTTGTGCGCGGCTTTGGTCGTCGCGCACGGCGAACGAGTGCTCCGTCCGGATGAGTCTAGCGACGCCGAGACGCTCGAGCGCACGCTCGGCTCTCTCCGTTCGCAGTTCACCGACCGCGGTGTCGCATTCGATAGCGTGCATAAACTCAAATAGTGTGCGTGAAAAAGCACCACATCACAATACATCACACACGATACGAATCGTGCGCGCGTATGTGCGTACATTTAACCTCGATTTCCCGACCAAGCAACCGACGCTCAGCTCAGTCTCTCGCGCCTCCCCACACCACGACGACGACGGCATGCCATCCGACGACGATGCGATCGCCGCGTACACGCGACTCGCCGTCGCCGCAGCGCTGGCGTTTGCCCTCACGTCTGCGCGCGAAGAAGTCGCGGTGTGGACCGCCACCGCGCGTTTACAGCTCCGCGCGCTCACACGAGATTTCGTCCAAGAATTGGGCATGATTCGTCGCAGCGCTGAGACGCGATTGATTGCGATCGCAGGCGGCGTCGTCGGCGCGCTGGCGTTGAGTAAACCCGACGAGGAATCGTTCGATTCGTGGTTTGATCGATACCGCGCGTGGGTGCGGGAGGAAAAAGCCAATGGCGCCGGAGACGCCGCGGGCGGTTTCGTCGCGCGCGCCAAGCGACGGTACATCGAGGCGAGCGACGCGGTGTTGACGTATGGTGGAATTTCGACGCGTGGGAAGGTGAAAAAGACGAGTTCGAGGGATTGGTTCGTGGCGCGAACGGTGGTTGTGGGGGACTCGGTGGTGTTCGTCGGGCTTGGGGGACTGTGGTGGGGGCCAGCGTGCTCGTTCAACGCCGCGAAAAGAGCGGTGAATGACGGCTTAGCGTTTCTCGCGCGCTTGAAAGAAACGTTAACGTGATGTAGGTGGAGAGTCGCGTAGTGTATAAAAGTCGTAGCAGCAGCAGCAGCAACAGGAGCGCGCAGCATGTAAATAATTTGATTACAGATAAAGAAAAGTACAAGCACAACTGTAGAATGTACGTAAAGAAACACGGGCTTTTCAGCTTAAAATCCTGTCTCATCATCGACGTACGTCGCATCGTGCTTCAAATGGTATGAAGAGTACGTCCCACCGGGCGCTGACGAGCTCGCGGCGCCAAAAAACGGAATAGCTGGTAAGAAGAAGGCGGCGATGGCGGATCCGATTCCGCCGAGTTCGCGAGACGAGCGCTCGCCCACGGCGCGTTTTTGTCCCTTTTCATTCACGAGAAACTTAAATTCCTCGAAAAACGATGCCAACACTCGATCCTCACCCGGAACAAAGCTCGACTGCACGCCAGACCACGAACGTCGGACGCCTACGCGCGTCGTACCCTCTTCTGATTCGACTGAAATCAAAAGCGCCCCAGCCTCTTTCAAGCCGCCGTCAAACCTCATAAAAGCAATGCGCGCGCCATTTTCTAAGTTATCAACACTCAAAGGTAACGGTAACGGCATTTCGCTCGTAAATGCCAACGTACGTGCCCATTGACGAATAGAATCGATCATCGTCTCTTCAACGTCCAAAGCGCACGCTTCGGCTTCGCACACGTCCAAGCTCGACAGCACCGTCGTTCGCAACGGACCAACTAAACCTTCATATATCACCGTCGTCCCAGCGTTGGCGCTGTTCTTCCCACTCCCGCGTCCTTTTATCCCGTTTTTTGCGTTACCTTGTCGCAGCATGCGATCGTACGTTTCTCGCGCCTTGACGTCGCCCAACGCTTCGTACGCCCCGTTGACGCGCGCCATGGCTCCATCCACGCTCGACTCCGCGCGTACGTCTGGGTGCATAATCTTGGACATTTTCAAGAACGCCCGACGTACATCGTCTTGAGATGCATTGGGCGAGATATTAAGCACTTCATACGCGCTCTCGCCATCGAAACGGCCGTCAGAAGCGACGGATCGCGTGGTCGCGTTGCGAGATCGCTGGTGCACTTTTTGCGTACATTTTCGTGGGTTTGCGCGCCCCGCGACCGCCGCGGCGCCGAGTGCTGTGGCGTGCATGATTGGAAGTATATGTACACCGCCGTGTGCGGGAGACGATCGGCAGGTGACGAGTCGATGTGATCGAATGCGTCGATGAGTGCGGTCGCGGTGGAGGTCCAGTCAGCAGTTACCGGTAGTTACATTTTCTGGGACAAGGTTTGTCCGACAAGGTTTGTAAACACTACGAACACTTGTATGCGATATTAAATAAAACAACGCGAAAGGATAAGAATTATGAGCACAACGCGCGGGCGCGAAGAGGTTAGACCTCGAGCGCTTCGGCGATGGCGGATGCTAAAGAGAGCACTTCAAAGGGCTCGACGCCGTCGACGGCGCCGACGGTTTGTGGACACGAATCAGTAATCCAAAAGTTTGCAAACCCTTGACCACCAGCACCTTCGGTGGTGAAACGCTTCCAGGATGCGTTGGGGAAAACACCGTGCGTGGCGTATGCGGAAACACGAACCGCGCCGAGGCGCGAGAGCAACTTTTGACATTCGATGAGCGTGGAGCCAGACTGCACGAGATCATCGACGATGACTACGTGTCGGCCGACAGGTTCACCTTCCTTGAGTTTAACAATACGCTTCGGACCTTCACGAACTTTGGTGCAAACCACGCTTTCGTATCCAGCTGATGCGAAGAACGTGTGGAAACGCTTGTATGCCCCTTCATCTGGGTACGCAATGACGACGTTATTCGCATCCTCCAACTGGCTCAATCGCTCGAGCAAAAGCGGAATACCGCTTTCAAAGCACGGTAAGATGCTATCACCAAAGTAAAAGCGCTCTTGTAACGCGTGAATATCGAAAATAATCGTACTCGTTGGCCCGCCTCGCGACGGCGGAATGTTGCTCAAAATGCGCGCCAACGTCACCGCCGTCGCCACTTCACCCTCGCGCACCACGCGTTCGGCAGTACCAGTAGGGAAGAATGGTAAAACCAAAGTGAACGAGGCGACGAACATCTTCGGTAGCGAATAAATAATACTTAATTGCTCAAAGATGACCTCTGGAGAGTGAAACGACGCTAAAAACGCCACGTGTCTATCTCTCACGTCGTACGCATCGTTGATAAACAAATCTGGAAATCCATCAGGGAACGTACGCCAGTCAATTTCTCCGAGTTCTACCATACCATCGCTTTCGGATTCAATCTTCCTCGCCAGCGGCTCCATCTCCTTACTGTAAAATAACACTGGAAATTTACGCCGTCTCGTCCACGCCGTCTCGTCTGAAAACCCTGGTCGCGAAATCCCCCCACGCTTCGCCTTCCCAGCCGACGCTGACGCTGACGCCGACGATGCTTTCGTCACATCTTTCGCCGCCTCTCCACCAGCCTTCTTATCGCTCTTACTCACTTGCGTTGTCATCGGTTTCGGCTCCATACCGCCCGATGCCGCCTTGGCTGACGACTTTGTCTTCCCTTCATCCGTCCCTCGCGCATCCATCACCGCTCGCGCGACAACCTTAGACGTCAACACACCATCACTACCATCACCGCTACTCTTCCACCCTCGCCCATGCGCACCATTCCACCGAACCGTCGTCACAGAGTCCTCGTCCACGCGTCTCGACGCCCAACCCCAACCCGCGCGCGCGCTCGCCTCCCGCCCTCTCGTCGCCCCTCTCGCCCTCACGCGCGACGTCAACGTCTCCCCAGAGACACCTCGCATCCATGCGTGCGCGTTCGCGTGCGCCATCGCCCCTCACGCGCGCTCGCACTCGCGGAATATCCCACGCACACGCCGCCGCGGGTTCAAACCTCGCCTCACACACCGGTTCAAACCTCTCTCTCGCGCGCGATGCAGACGACGGCGGCGACGACGGTGGCGGCGAGGGGTTGAATAAATGCACCCGCCACCCCGCGCGGCGTCCTCGGCGCGCCGACCGCGGTGTGACGCGCGCGCGGCGCCCGAATGCGCGCCCCAAGGGGACCATAAAGTTTACATTAGTGGCGTCACGCCTCAGCAGCATTCACCAACAACGGCGTTCGCGACGCCATTCGCGCGCGCCATGGCGGTGCGCACGAATCACAGCGCGACGAATGCGCGCTCGCATCGCCTGGCGACATCGGCGCGGCGTCGTGGCGCGTCGGTACGCGCACACGGGCGGATAACGCGCGCGCGCGCGAGCCGCCGCAACGACCGAGTTTTGGATAAAGATGGCGCGGATGATGCGGTCGTCGATGCGCTGGCGCTCGTGCGTCGCGTCGGAGACGTGGCAAACGCGGTGGTGTCGGTGGTGGCGAAGAGGCAAGGGTTGGCGGGGGCGATTGGCGCGCTTGGGCCGACGTATGCAAAGTTTGGTCAGGCGTTGGCGAGTCGCGGGGACGTCGTCGGGGAGACGACGGCGAGCGCGCTCGGGGCGTTACAGGATGATATGCCGGCGTTTAGCGATGCGGAGGCGTTGAAGATAGTGATTGAGGAGTTTGGAGACGGCGCGGTGGCGCAGGCGGTGCGTAAGGCGGGAGCACCGGTGGCGGCGGCGTCGTTGGCGCAAGTGTATGACGCGATGTTGGACGGCGAACGAGTGGCGATTAAAGTGCAGCGACCGAATATACGTGAGATGGTGAACGCCGATGCGGCATTGCTACGGCTCGGGGCGAGTGCGATTGAGGCCACGGGGAGGGTGAAAGCCAAGGCGGTTGATGCCGTGGATGAATTTTGTTCTCGATTGTACGAGGAAATGGATTTCCGCAACGAAGCGAGGAATTTAGTAAAGTTTGCCGAGCTCTATGGTAAAGGCGGGAGCGCGGCGAAGTCGCTTCCACCCCCAGGCGTGGTTGTGCCGAGATTGATTGATAAGTACGGTGTCGGACGTCGCGTGATTGTCATGGAGTGGATTGACGGTGAAAAGCTCACCGCGGGCAAGAACCGAGCGGTGTCGACGGATGATTTAAAGTACGTCAAGCTTGGAATCATGTGTACGTTGAGCCAGTTGATTGAAACGGGATTCATGCACGCAGATCCACATGGGGGCAATCTCTTGAAACTGGCGGATGGAGGTTTGGCATATCTAGATTTTGGGCTCGTGTCGACGGTGCCACAGCAGGTGCGCGACGGTTTAGTCGCCGCCATCGCGCTGCTGATTTTCAGCCGAAATTATGCCGCCGTCGGGCGATTGTTTGGCGAGCTCATGCTTATTCCACCAGAGGTACTGCAAGATGAAGTCGAGATGCGCGAATTAGAATCCGCGTTAGAGTCTGCCGCCGAGGCGACGCTGAAATTTCCCAAAGACGGCGGCGTACCAGACGTTCGTTTCGATCAACTTCTTGGTGCTCTTCTCGCACTCGTGCCGAGATTCAAGTTTGTTTTGCCGCCGTACTTTTTGAATAACGCGCGTGCACTCGGTACGCTCGAAGGTATGGCAAAGAGCGCCGATCCAAACTTTAACATTCTAGCCGTCGTGTACCCGTACTCGATGTCGCGCATGCTCGCCAATCCAAACGCTTCGCCGGTGATTCGCAAGGTTATTCGCGAAATTGCCACTGACGATGTCACTGGCAAACCAAGCACGCGCAAACTCATCGATATTCTCAACGACGTTGCGTCTTTGACTGGCATGTCAAAGATTAAAATCGCGCTCGACGCCCTCGCGCACGCCGAAGGCCGAGCGTTAGCCGCGAGTTGCGTACTTCAAGACATCAAGAACCTCTTCGCTTCAATCAAGTCCCGTCTTCGACGAAAATCGCCTCAGCGAACGAGCGCATCACTTGCGCTTCCAATAGCTCCAGCTTAGCGCTACTCGTATAGCTTGTACATGAATACGGCGCTCGCGCTCTCGGCGCCTTTTTTCTTCTTGTTTTGTTTGTCTGACGCCACATTTCGCACCGCTAGCGCGCCCGACACGCGCGCGATGGCCACTGCCGCGCCGCGTACGCGCGCACAGGCGCACGACTCGCCGCTCGAGCGCGTCCTACCCCCCAACGTCTTCGCCTCGCTCGTGCTTCCGTGCCTCGACTACAGAACAATTCGCGCCCTGCGCGCCACTGGACGTTACGGCTGCGACGCGACGAACGATCCAGAGCACTTCCTGAACCGCATTCGCGAGCGATGGGGCGACCCGGCGACGTGCGATGAGTTCGACACCAACCCCAGGCGGGTGTATGTGAACCTGAGCCGAGCCGCGGAGACGGTGCGGGCGTTTCATTGCTTGAAGCTCGCGTACGGCGAGCGACGTCGGCGGGTGATTGAACGACGTCGACGGGCGGTGGAGTACATATTCAAGCATGTTTTATTGCTAAAAACGTGCGTGAGTACGGAAAAAGCGTATGCGTTTGCGCGCTCGTCGTGGGTGGATGAAGAGACCAGGGTGGAAGTGATCCCGTGCGACGCGTGCGCTACGAATTACGGCGTCCCGAGAGTCGGGACGGCGCCAAACGAGAACGATTACGGATTGCTTCAGGTTGTCCATGATTGGCCTCGGGAACTTGGGTTTGCTCGATTTGAATGGCATGAGTTAGACGACTATGGCGGCCCCGAGAACGGCGTTGAGTGCGCGCAAGAGTTGATTAGAGACGAATGCGCGATTATCAAGATGTGTTGGCTTTTGCGAGAATTTGTCGTACGCAGAGCGCGCGGGGACTTAAAAGCAGATCTTAACGAGTCGATCGTGAGGACCTGGATTGGCCAAAGTTTCCAGAACGCGCTTGCGGATCTGTGTTATCGATGCGAAGTGACGGAGAACCAGCTGGTGTCGTTTGTTCGCATTAGGCAACCCGGACCGTTGCGTGCAGTAGAGTTGAGCGAATTGGAAGACAAGGCGCTTTGGGCCGCGAGAAAGTTTGGCATGAGCGCTGAAATGTGTCATTGGATCGTCGCTATGGCTATTGGCGCGTACGAGTTGGGAGAGAAGGGATGGGAGGATTTGTACCCGCCACGTCGGCTGGCGCACGGGCCGTACGCGTGTGGAGGTCGACCGACGGCGAATGTCAATCGTCGAGCGCTCGCCGCGTCGCCGTCAACACCGCACGCCATCGATGGTAAATGGGTTGGCTATCGAGTCTATTGTCACGGTAGCCATATGGCTCACGATTTGGCTTCCAATAGAAATGCGGATGTCAGGCTCGAACTTGACGACGAAGACATGAACGAGTTACTTGGGCCCGTCGTCGTACCCAAGGTGTTTGGGACGGGCAAAAATGAACAGTTTTTCTTTTTTATCACCATACTCGTCCCGCCGGATTACAAACCTGGACTATTGAAGCACGATGTCAGCATAAATCCCCTGAGTCTGCCGCAAGAGATATTAACAAAGCAAAGCAAAGAGTCTCCACGGTATTCAGAGGCAGACAAGTACGACGTGCGCCGGCAGTACGCGTACGAATCGAGAGACGACAGAAAAATCACCGCTCAATGCAGAGACGCCTTAGGAAACGCCGATCTTAGCGGAATCATCTACCACGACTCTGCATACGGCGAAGATTTCCCTCGCATTCTTTTACACGGACATTACGACAAGGACCACCACCTTCAAGGCTCAACGTTGACGTTCTTCGGCTCAATCTCCCCGACTGGCATTTCCGGCTATTTCACCGTCGACGACGAAGGCCCGCACGAACTATTCACCATGTGGGCCGAATGACGTTGACGTCCATTCGCACTATCAATTGTAACCCCTAATCTATTAGTTTTGCCCGCATCCGCGCATCGACGCATCGCGTACGCCGCGAATGAACGCTCCGCCCGCGCGCGAGCTCAAAAAATCAACCGCCCAACCGTTGGCGCCCATCGAACACTTTCTGCGCCCGTCACACCCCGGCGCGCGCGCGCACGCGATGTCGCGATCGCGCAGGTTCGAGGATGTAATCATTGAAGACGAATACGAAGCCCCGATCGGTGGACGGGCGTCGCCGATCGGCGCCCCGGGCGCCGGTGCGGTGTCCCTGGGTGGATTGGGGATTACTGACGACGATAAAACGTACGGTGGCGCGGGGTATGGACGAAGCGCGGCGTCGCCGGAGAGCGTGAGCGGTGCGTACGAGATGCCATCGCGTCGGTTTGGGGCGAGCGAGAGCAGCGCGAGCGATGGGGCGAGCGTGGGGTACCAGTATACGTTTTTGGAGCAGCAGCGGCGTCAGAGCCAGCCGACTGTAGCGGCGACTGTAGCGGCGACGAGGCCTGAGGCGACGGCAGCGGTGGGAGGTACGCGCGGGGTGGATGAGTTTAACTCGCGTTCAACGGCGGCGCAGCGCGAGTTGTGGCCGGATGTCGCGGCGTACGCGAGAGAGCGAGCGTCGAGTCCGCCCGGCGCGGGGCGCGCCTCTGGGGCGTATGATGCCATGACTGTTGATAAAGTGAATGCACGAAAGGATAGTCCGACTGATTCGCGGGTGAGTCGTGGGAGCGTTGGGAGCGGTGCGCGAGTTGGGGCGGTGGGCGCGCCGGCGTACGGTTCGCCGCCGAGAGACGCACCGTGGGCAAACGATGCGAAAAAGGACAACGATACCGCGAGTCAAGGCTCATGGTCGTTTCCGTTCTTCGGTGGTGGTGGTGGTAACAACGGCAGATCTCCTGGAACGCCGCCCAAGGTGAAGAGTAAGGATAGTACGCCAAAGCAGAAGGCGCGCGCGACACCAAATAGAGTCCCATGGACGCCGTCGCCGATTCGCACGCCGCTTGGCTCGCGAATCCCTCCGAACTCTCCCGCGAGTGCGCGCACGGTGCGTTGTCTTGAAGCGCAAATGCGTCGCGCCGCAGCCTGGGCCGCGGGCGAGGATGAGCTCATCAAGCAAGGCGCGCTCGAGCGCGGTTTGCCGAAGTTGCTTAAAACCAATCAAGGTTTGCCGCACAAGGCATTTCGAGTCGCCATCGCAATCGGGCACATCAAAGCGTTCATCAAGGCGCTGGAAAGTGCTCGCATTGAGAAAGCGCACGGCGGTGGTGCCAAACTCGCCGTCGTGGCGATGTGCTTGAACACTGGAATAAACGCATTGAAGAACATAATCACCGCCGCGTCGATGCAGCTTGGCGAGAAGTTTGTTCGAAAAATGGCCGTCCCTTTGGCGCTCACGTCGCGTGCGTCGCCATTGTTGCTCCCAGCGACGCTCAGTTCGATGGCCAGATCGAGCTCTACGGGCGTACGCGGCCAGGTGCAAAATATTGCATCCGTTGTCGTGCCACCGTTGAGTTTGATTTCCTTCATCGGCGCAATGTGGCCAATTGCAGGTGGTCAACTCGTTGGTGACGCGCGCGAGCATTACGGTACGATCACGCATGATGTGTTTTTAGACATTTTCCCGTGGGTGAATGTGTTTTTGAAGCACGTCAAGCCGGTTACGAATACCCTCGCCATCGCGGCGTCCATGGAGCTCGCCATGAGCGGAGAAGAATACGCCGAGAATGGCGCATTTGCCCTCGTCCTGGCGGCTATTCTCAGCTTTACGAGCGAAAATCGCGCGAACACGAACCACGTGGACTTGAACGTGCGAGAAATCCGCGCCGGCTCGAACGTGCTCTTCATGCTCGCCCTCGCGCACGCGGAGTGCGCGTCTCGCGAAAGCACCGTGTGGCGGCGCTACGTCAGCACCCGCCAAGGCGGCTTAGAAGGCGCAACTGCCCTCGGCCGTGCCCACGGTCGTCTCGGTGGTCTCGGTGGCTTCACACGCGCCGTCTCCCGACTTCCAAACCTTTCCAAACGTCAAGACAATTCCAGCCGCCGAAACAGCCGCCGACGTCCCGCCCAGCGCGACCTCGTCGACGCCGACGCCCCATTCGTCGACCGCGTCGCCCAGCGCCTCCCAGTCCTCGGTCCCGTGCTCATCATCCTCGGTGGTTTTGTCTTCTAAATATCCCATAGTCGCCCATGCCGCCGTTCCCTCACGCGTGTAACACACATTTATTCAACGCTCAAAAATTGCATGGAATTTCAAATCCTTCACCCGACAGCTCGCGCGCGCCCAACGCCCCACACGCGCACGCGATGTCATCGCTGCGCGACGCGACGAATCGCAACGACGAGGCGAACGATGAGACATCGTCGCTCGATCGCGCGTGCGCCGACGGAGGCGCGCGCGGCGCGAACCGCGTCGTGACTGTCGTCGCGGCGT
>Ga0233450_10004344_pt1 | contig 12876 bp, 9 predicted proteins | sample 011ome_30_FD_189956 | JGI IMG/M metagenome (GOLD analysis project Ga0233450, IMG submission 189956) | Coastal salt marsh microbial communities from the Groves Creek Marsh, Skidaway Island, Georgia - 011501CT (spades assembly) | ecosystem: Environmental > Aquatic > Marine > Intertidal zone > Salt... | reverse complement strand
CGAATTGATGACACGCTGACGATGATCGCGACGACGACGCGTCGTATACTAGTTTTCGGTTGACGGTTGGTGCGACTTTTGGTTCAACTTTTTAATACTCACTCGACGACGAATTTTTGTTTACTTTTTTGTACCTCACTCGTCGACGCGACGCAGGGTAACGACGACGACGTCGACGACGATGGCGACGAAGACGACGACGGACTCGTCTATCGCCGCGTTACGCCGCGAGCTACGCGAGACGCAGAGCGCGTTGGACGCGTTGGACGCGCGCGAGGACGTCGAGCGCGCGCTCAGGCGCGCGCGCGCCGCGCAGACCTCGACTGCGGCGATGTGCGACGCCATGGACGTCGTGCGGCGGCGTCACGCGCGAGGCGTTGCGCCTGTGCGCGACAGCGCGATGCTCGCGATGGACGACGACGAGGACGAGGACGCGAGGACGAGGACGCGCGCGCGGAGCGACGTCCCGTCCGCCGACGTCGAGACGCTCGACGCCGTCGCGCGTGCGTGTCGCGCTGAGCTGTCGCGGGATAGCGCGCACTCGAACGTCGGTATGAGCGTCGCGCGACGCGTTCGCGCGGCGGTGGGCATGGCGCGCGCGGTGAAGACGACGGAGCCGTACGCATTGTTCTTCGAGGCGTACGTCGCGCGCGAGGGCGGTTCGTCGCGCATGGACGCCATCGTGGATGCGTTCGATGGCATCCAGCGCGCGAAACGTGATGCGGGGATACTTGTCGCCGCGGCGCGCGCGGATGGGGCGAGGATAGCGGCGGCGGAATTGGAATTTTGTGAACGGGCCCGCCGAGCGCTCGAGGCCGCGTGCGTCGGGGACGAGGGCGCGTTGGAGTGCATCCGACGTTCGTATGACAAGTTCTGTGGCTAACAACACACACATGGCTAGAATAGTGATAGATTTTGTACCAGTAGTAGGATTCCTAGTCTGTTTAGGACAGAATGACGAGATGCGCGTTTCCCGCGAGTTCTTCTAAATCAACGCCGCGGCGGAACTTCCCGTTGGCGTACAAAAGATCAGCCTCGATGTGCGTGTCGAAGTCTTTCAGCTTGACGACGCGCGCGGCCCACCACACGTCCTTATCAAACAAGCACACGTCGCGTCCTATGAGCGTGGTGAAATCCATGTTTTCATTCGCCGGCGTCCCGGCGTACGATTTCGGCGCGCCGTGCTCACATCCCGGATATCTTTCAATCCAAGACATGTCGTCCGCTGACGCAGTCACCGCATCGCCCGCTTTGCGCTTACGCGTCGGTCGTGGCGAGGGCGAGCCGCCCTGAGCTTCAGCGACGCATTCTGCGACTAATCGCGACGCCGCGTCTCGAGTATCCACCTCGATGCCCGCCGCCTTGAGCTGTTCGATGCGTCCAAATTCGCCCTTCATCATGTCTAACGACGGACCGTCTGGCGCACCGTATCGCACGCTTTTCCAACCATCATCCGCCTTTTTGGTCGGGTTTGTTATGCGTTTGGCAAAAATAGCCCACGAGCTCGGACTCGTAAACGTTTGCCCCTGAAACGCTATGTGCCCATCCGCGCTCAAATCCCCAATCCACGTATTATCTTGATACACCACGAACACATTCGCCGTACCGGGTTGTAAAAGCCCACATTCGAGCAAATCAAGCAAGTTTGCCGAGACCTTGCCGGGTTTTCTATCGCCGAGCTCGAGCAAAGGCTCGCCCACGGCTCGGTTCTTCCGCGTCGCCTTTGGCTTCGCCGCGCCACCACTCTCTCGCGCGCTCGCGGCGGGTTGACCATCCTGTGATAATCCGAGCGCTTTCGCTCGCGCGTACATGCACGATCGGTGCCGCGCGCGCCAGCTGTCTTTTGCGCGTTCGAGCCACGCGGCGCCGTCATCCAGCCACAACTTGTACATCTCTTCCGCCTCGTCTTCGCGGTCCAGGCGCGTCTGCATAATTTGCCACTCCGTCAGCACATCGTCTGTGCTTGAAGACGCCCTGCCGTGCGAGGACGCGCCGCCAGACGTCCCAGCGGCGCTCGTACCAGCGGCGCCGTCGGACGTTCCATGCGTTGGGACACCACACCCGATGCGAAGAATGCGCCCGGACGTGGCACTCACGGCGAGAAACGGCAAGCCTATGGGCGACTGCGATGGCAGAGGCTGCAACGCTTCGTCTATGGTCATCATGGCGGCGCCGGCGTGCGCGACGCGCGTCGGACGTGCCCTAAAGTGGCGTCTCGGAGGTCAACGCGAGAGCTCAAAAAGAAGAAACTATGCAATTCGTGTATTAAAATATCGACGATGTGATGCTTGAATGACGCATCAGTTGAATATTCGGTCGCGTGGCGTCATGTGTCGGCGTTCAACGGTGTGATTTTTGAAATGTCATTGAAATGTCATTCCTCCTCGGCGAGCGCCGCCGTGAGACGCTTGACGAGCGCCGCCTTCAAACCAGCGGTGGATAACCCGCGTTCTTTGAGCAGATCTTTGAGAGTGACTACAGTGAGTTTTGCCGGATCGCCTTCGACTGGCGTGAACGACCCGCTGGCGGTGGCAGCGGTGGCTGTAGACTTGGATGAAGCCTTCGGCGCGGGCTCCGATTCGCGTTCAACCGAACGCCGGCTACGACGCGGAGCGGGTGCTTCTTCAGGCGCCTTTTCGGGCTCAGCCGAGCGTCGCGACGAGCGTCGGGTAGGTGCTACTTCAGTCTTTTGTGCCGCTGCTGGCGGATCAGGAATGACCACATCGATGACTTTCGTCGCCACTTTGGCCGCGGCTTGAATGGCTTCGATGTCGTCGTCGTCATCGTCGTCCGACTCGGGCGTAGGCTCAGGCGCGCGTCGCGGCTTTTCCGTCGAAGGCGCTTTTGCGATCGGTGGCGATGGCGACCGTGCTCTGGGCGGCGGTGGCGGCACCTGTTGCGTCACGCGCGGACGCGGCGGCTCAAATTTCCGCTGCTCGGCGTCGACGTGTCCGCTCACCATCGGTGGCGGTGGTACATTCACGCGCTGTCTCGCCTCGGGGGCGTCAGCAAATCGATGGCTATCACTCGACACCGCTGGAGGTGGCGGTACACGCACGGTGGTTGCATGCGGCGCACCAGATCCCGGCGGCGCACTCCCGCTCGTCCCAGCGCCGCCGCGGCCGCGCCCGACGCCCACAGCGTGAAACCCAAATCCACGCTCTCCAGGCACAGGAATCTTCGGCTGCGACGCCCGCGCCGCCGCGCTGTGATCTTTCCGTCGCCATTCACCCTCACTTCGACCGGGTTCGCCTCCGAAACGACCTTCGTCTCGCCGACTCGAGCCGTCCCCGGCGCCGCCTTCGGCGCGTCTCAAGTGCGGCGGCACGTACCCTTTCGCCATCTTCGCCGGTGGACGATCATCATCTCGCGCATCGCGTCGTCTGTCACCGCCACCTATCTGTCCCTCCTCTTCATCGCTATCGCTATCGCGGCGCTTTCGTTTCGTCGCCGCGACGGTTGGAGCTCGCGTCGACTCCTTCGCGCGTCGCGCAATCTCTCGCTCCGTCGTCAGCGCCTCGAGTAATCGCTGGCGCTTGCGAAGTAATTCTTCGTCGGTCAACGCGCGCGCCGCGGCGGCGGTAAACGCGGTCGCGGTGCGCGCGGCGCCGCGAGGGCTAGAGGAGCGCGACCGCGAGGTCGAACTCGAGCTCGAACGCGAACGCGAACGCGAACGCGAACGCGAACGCGAACGGCGGCGAGATCCCATGACGCGAGCGAACGCGGCGCACGAATGTGTTCTCGATGCGAATACGCGATGTGGTATTGCACCCGAACGACGCGCCCTGGATGCGCGCGAGTCGCGGGCGAGCTCTGAGGTTTGTTGGCTGTATTTGAACGGTTGAAACGTATTACTACGCGCGCCGTCTATGCGTGGAATTACATATATTTCTCAACTATGAATACGTGAGAACACTCACTTGGTGAGATTACGGTAGCCATCGAGCTCGAAGTGCGGATTGGGCAGGCGCGGACCGGTGCGGGAGCGCGCGTAGACGAGGGGCCGAATGCCGGCGAGCGGGTCTACGGGAACTTCTGGCGTCTTTGATGCCTTGGCGAGCGCTCTGAGGCGTTGTTTTTCGGCTTTGGCGTCTGCTTTTGCTTTTGTTTTGGCGTCTTTGGACTTTTGTGCGGCTTCTCGACGCGCGCGGCGCTCGGATTCGCGTTTGAGTCGAGCGGATTCGCGCGCGCTCGAATCATTCGCAGGCGACGTCACCGTGGCCCAGATCGCAATCACTACCGCCGCAGCGATAGACACTACGGGATTATCAAAGTCAAGCCAGCCAAAACGTTTAGACGAACGCGCCAGGGCGTCAAATTGTGAACGATCGAGCAATGAGCGCTCAATTCGTACCGGCGCCGGCTTGCGCAATTTCGTCACGGCTGGAATGTCCCGGCGCAACGACCGTTCAAGCTGTTCAAGCGCACACGTGCGACGACGATGGAACAATCCAGCCATTGCGTCGACCGTGGGATGATGCGACGCCGGAGAATCCACCGCGCTCGGTACCGCCCGCCTTATAACGTCGGGAAACTTGCTAGGATGCGACACGCCGAGCGCGACGACGGGCGCGCCCGCCGGTAATCCCTTCACCATATCTAAAGCCGCGATGGCTAACGCGGTTTGCGGGCACGGCAAGTATCCACTAGCCTCCTCGCGCTTAATCGCGCGAAGCAGCATGGTTTCATCGACGACTGCCGATTTGAACACGGTTGATAACTCTCGCATCACCTTTGGCGGCAGCACCACTTCGCCATCGACGTCGAAATCATCCTGTAAATCACTCAAGAATAACGGATTTTCCCCAAGCGCATAGTACAACGAGCGCCAAATGTTCTCGGGAACGACAATATCGAGCGCGCTGCTCGAGGTGTGCACTAAATCCGTCTTGTACAACTCACCGAGTTCAATGACGCGGTGCGCCGCTCCGTTTGGATTACACGCGCACACGACAGCGATGGGCAATCCCATCATGCGCGCAATGTGTCCCGCAAACTCGTACCCAAACGCCGAACTAGGCACGCTAAATACAACCTCTCTTCCGTACTCTTCCTTTGACACCACGCGCGAATACGCATAAAAGAACACCGGAACGTAGCTCAACACTCTCGCCACGTTGCACGAGTTCACGCACACCAACCCGTGCTCCATTCGAAACGCCTCATCGCGCATCAACGCACCAACGACCGCATCGATATCACTCATCCCATCCGGGCACGCGCTCACCTTCACTGGATGCACGTTGTCCTCCACATGGCACGTCATTTCCCGTTCTTGCGCCTCGCTCACGCCTCCGTCGTCCCCCGGGTACACAATCCACGCGTCCAACGTCTTCAATCCACTACTCGCGCTCGCCAACGCCCCTCCAGCCTCACCAGTCGTCGCACACACAACATTTGCTCGTCGTCCACGCTTCACAAGCGCGCGTTCGATCAATCGCATGGTAATTTGCATCGACGCGTCCTCCGCGCTCAGCGTCGCGCCGTGAAACAGCTCGCACACATGCGTCGATTTCCCGCGCACGCGCACCACGGGCGCGATGTCCGCGTGCGCGTACGACTGCAACGCCTCTCGCACCACCCCTCGCACGCACTCGCGATCGAACCCATCGTCGGCGTCGACGATGAACAGCGAGAGCAGCTCGGTCGCGAGCGGTTCAAACGCGAGCTCGCGCAGCGGCTTTATCGCCACCTTTGGGATCGAGTGCGGCACGAACGACCCGCCGTCGAGCGGTGCGCCCGTGAGCAGGGCGTCGACGAACGTCGCCGGCGGCACCCCGCCCCGGGTGCTGACGAAACGCATGACGGGTGAGCCGTTAATGGCGTCACTGTGCGACGCGAATTTCATTTTTAAAATTCAGCATGCATTCGAACGCACCGCGTCCGTCGTCGCCGCCGCCGTCGACGTCGATATCGACGTCGCCGCCGCCACTTGGGTCGTCGATGATGGCGTCACCGATGTCGACGTCGCCGCCGCCCACCGAGGATGGCGGTGCGGCGCCGACGCCGACGAGGCTGCTCCAGGATTCTCTGGCGCGCATTAAAACCGCCGCGCACGCGCTCGAACGCGCCGTGCGGCAGGGCGCGCGCGTCGAGGGTGGGATTATTAACGCGTGCGTGCGCGCGCTCGAGGACGTGCTCACGGTGAGCGACGCGTACGTGGAGGAAGATTTTCATTTGCTCACGACGCTCGGGAAACAGTTGGACTCGAGCGCGGCGTTCGACGCGTCTTTAATGACGCGCATGAGCGGCATGGATCGCGTGATGGAGGCGTTGGCGAGTGCTCGGGCGCTTGATTCGTTGTCTCTAGTGAATGCGCAGTCGGCGTCGTTGGAGGAGGAGTATGAGCTCGCGACGAGACGCGTGGTGGCCAAGGTGCTCGCAGTGGTCGAGCTCCACGAGGCGACGCGGGCGGATAGGATCAAATTGCTCGCCGATTTAGTCACCGCGAGTCGGTTAGAGTGAGTAGAGTACGTATACATAAATAGAGAACTAGCAAACTACCGGAACTAGCGGGCTATTGTAGTAATGATCAACACATTATTTTGTTTTTACGTTTTACGTCCTTCCGCCGCCAGGCGGAGGCGGAGGCGGAGGGCCTCGTCTCGGGAGACTTTGCAACGCCGCGAAACGATTGCCACCGGGCGCGTACGCCGCACCGGGATGTGTGACACCTGGAATGCCGCCGAGGGGCATGGCCAGTGGCGGCGCAGGCGGGGGCACGCCGCTGTAGCCGCGAGGACCACCCATCGGGGGCGGCGGAGGCGCGCGTTGTTGCGCGTTGAAACGACCGCCGCCGAGCGGGACGCCGCGTCCGAGGCTCTGCTGTAACAGCGCGTGGGCGCCTTGATTGGCGTTTGTTGGTGCACCTCGACCACCCGCGAGTGGGTGTCCAGCCATGCCACGACCGTAATCCATACCGATTGGTCTCGGGTTGTTTCGCGCGTAGTCGTCTTGATGGAACAATTTCGGAGGAGGAGGCACGTCGTGTTCGTCGACGCACGGCGTTGGTAAAACCGTCCCTGGCATCAGCACTGGAGGCACGAAACGGTCCGTCGGTAGACGCATGCATGCGACGACGACTTTATTGTTTGTGATGTCCGGGCGGCTCGACATTGGGGATGGCATGACCGACGGTTGGGCGTCTCGCTTCACCGACACGAGGAGCGCGTTCATGCCCCTACTTTTTTTTGGATCCATCTTGAGCGTTTTCTCTTCATCTTCATCGTCACGTTCTTCGAGCTCGAGTAACTGTGATGCTAGAGGATGCGTAGCGTGCACGTAAATTTCCTCTTCGTTGATTGAGTTGCGACGCTTCTCTTCCGCGGTGAGCGTAAACTCGACCAATTCCGTTTGCTCGAGCAAGCGCTCGGCGTCGATCCAAGGAAGTAAAGCCACGGCTTGCCACGTGAAACGCTTGCCATTCATGTCCAACTCGAAATCTTCGGGATAGAAATCGATGATTGGTGAGTCTTTATCGGACATCAAAGGCGCGAACGCGGCGGGCAAAGCGTGGGAAGACGCCGCGGGGAGTACGCCCATGAGCTGCGAAAACGGCTTGAACGGTTTCCCGGCATCAAACTCGGTTGAAATCGATGCCAAGTCTCGTAAGTCAGATGCGAACGGGGCGTAGTGGTACGGGTAAAACCAACTCCACGAGCAGCAGCCTTCAAAGTAGTATCGACACACCCAAATCAAGCCTCGAACGAATTCCACGACCATGCCTCGCACGATTTCGTCACGCGTTGACGCCGTGGCGCCCATTTTCGTAGAGTAGTAACGCTCCTTCCAACCATTCTCCCCGAGACGAACTTGATCAATTTCTTCCTCACGCTCGCTTTTCAAGTTCATAGTCGTCTCGAGCTGCTTGTTGAACGACTTTACGTCGATCGTTTGGCCGGCTCTGAACGTTTCAAACTCATTCGGTTTCGGGCACCCACACCGAAAGCACGACCCTTTCGCCGCGTACATGGACCCACATCCCGATGGACACATCCAGTCCCCGGGACGTGCGTCAGGCGCATTCGATGCGACGAATGGATGCGACTCGATGCTGTCGAGTGTTTCGATCGTCGTCGCCGATTCTGTGGCGGAGTCTGTCTTTTTCTGTTCCAGCTCGTCCCAGAATTCCTTCGCCTTTGCGGCTTCGTCGTCGCTCTTCTTTACTGCAGTTTCAGTTTTAGCCTTCTTCGCCGAATCGGGGTCCTCCTCCTTGTCAGCAGTGGCCTCTGCTGCCCGTTTACCGCGGTTCATCAAGCGATCGCGCAGCGCATCCGCGGCGCTCTTGTTTTCTTCGGCGGTCTTTGGCGCCGAAGGCTTGGGCTGGTTTCGCCCCAACGCATGAAACGTTTCTGGTGCCGCCGGGGCGCGATCACTCGCGTTCCGCGATCCACCGAGCTCGCGGTGTCGGGGTAAGGTCGTTCCGCTGTTTGCCTTTTGTCGTTCAAAGTAATCTTTCGCCTTCTGCTTTTCTCGCTGACGCCGGCTGCGCATTTGCGCTTCTTTTTTTGCGCGCTTTTGAAAAATAGCCTCCTCGTGCGCACTCACGATGGCGACGAAGCGCTCAACGACGGGCAAATTTGGTAATCCATCAGCGCACAAATATCCTCCCAAAGCATGCAAATTTTGTCTATATAGTGTCATGAGCAAGTCAATTGCGCCTTCGCGGATTTCCAACGTCGGCGAGTGCGGCAAGAAATCATTCCCAACAAAAAAGCACATAAAGATGTAGTCATCGTACATGCGCTCGGGGTCGTTCTTGAACGGTAAGGGCTGCTCAGGGCGCAAGTCCAACGCTAGGTATTCTCGCAGAACGCTCACAGACAACAACTGATACGGCTTGCGCGCGATGGACACCTTCTTTTGCGTTTCCGCAACCATCATCCCATCTGTTTTCGGCGCGTTATTATCTTTTTGCTGGAAAACAATCTCTCGCAAAATCCAAAAGTGCGGTTCGTGCGTCGCCAACGCGAGCATGATTAAATCCGCGTCTAAACCGTATACAACGTGTCGCGTATTCGGGTTCCAACCCGGAACGCCGCGTTGCTGACGAATGTAATGCATCGCCTTGTGCTCACCTTCCCCGGGCACGCTGGCATCGGAAAACACCACCTCAATGCCTCGCCAACCCGGATCATTGTTTAATCTATCGTGCACGTAATACTTTAACGCGTCTGACAAACGCCCCATAAACGGCGTCCCCGGCGTGATGACGTTGGAATCAAACACCCCACTCGCCGCCTTTGGCGGAACTTTCACCCCATCCGCAATTAACTTTTCTCTCAACTTATCTTCCTCCTCCGCCTTCTCTTTCGCCTCTTGCGCTGCTCTAAATCGTCTCGAACGTTGCTGATTCATCTTCGCTCGAGGCGCCACGCCGTCGATCGCCATGTACAACACTTTCCTCGGTCTAATCATCGCAAACAACCTATCGATGTAATCAAAGATGCACTCAAACACCTCCTCCTCCGTCGTCGGCGCCGGGCGATCTTCCGGATGAAAACACGGGTGAATGATCCCATTCATGTCCAGGTACAAGTTGTCGAATTCCACGCCGTTCGGGTTCGGCGCGCTGCTATCGACGACAATCTTCGCCCCGAGCTCGTCGTGCGCGAGGTCTTCGACGACATCGGTGATGATTTTCGGGTATTTCTGGCTGAGCCAGCGGTAGAACGCGGGTACGCCCATGGGCGCGCGCGACAGTGCCGTCGAACGCGCGCGTTCGGCGCGTGGCGGCGGATAAAAACGCACCCGCGATCATATACATAGAGGGTTTGGGGACGTATATACGATACTCGTCTGCACTCCGTCACTGGATTGCGCGCGTCCGTCGGATGCGCGCCACTTCGACGCGCGCGACCTCGCGACGCGCTGTCGCCGCGGCCGAGCGATCATGACCGACCACTCGCCGTCATCCATGACCGCGATCGCTTCGACGACGACGCCGGCGACGGAGGTTGTGGTGCATCCGCTGGTGTTGCTCTCGGTGGTGGATCACTTTAGGCGTTGCGACGAGGTGCGTTCGACGGCTGGCGATGCGCGCGCGCGGCGCGCGCGAGAGAAAGACGCGCGGGGCGATGCGTGCGTTCGTGGTCGCGCGCGCGCGAGCGATGCGGGGCGGTTTCGTGCGGCAACGAGCGAGGCGCGCGCGCGCGTTGACTGTCGCGAGATCTGTTTAAACCGAAACCGAAACCGTCGTCGCGTCGTCGCGTGCGCGCCGACGCGCGCACTCGCGCGATATTCTTGACTGACGATGTGTGTGATTGATTGCGTTGGCACGCGATGCAGGGTGATGAGGAGAACAAGCGAGTCGTTGGGGTTTTGCTCGGCGAGCAGCGACAAGGACGCATCGACGTCACGAGCTCGTTCGCGGTGCCGTTTGAGGAGGATGACGCGGACAATGGGATTTGGTTCCTCGATCATTCGTACATGGAAAATATGTATCGAATGTCGAAAAAGATTAGCGCAAAAGAAAAGGTGATTGGGTGGTACAGCACGGGGCCAAAGTTGCGCGAGTGCGACATCGACATTCACGAGCTCTTTTACGCGTACACGCCAGAGCCCGTGTTGGTGATTGTAGACGTCCGGGCGGAGAATGCGAACATTCCCACGAGTGCGTTTGCGGCTACGATTGAGGTCAAGGAGGATGGCACGGAGAAGCAGCAAAAGACGTTTGTGCACGTGCCGAGTTCAATCGAGGCGTTTGAGGCGGAGGAGATTGGCGTCGAGCACTTGTTGCGAGACGTCAAGGACAACACCGTGTCTACGTTGAGTACGAAAGTGAGCGAAAAGGTGCAATCGTTGCGTGGGTTGAAGGCGCGTTTGGAAGAGATTAAGAGTTACATGGACAAGGTGGTGGATGGTTCGTTGCCGGTGAACCATGAAATTATGGGCCATTTGCAAGACGCGTTCAACTTGTTGCCCAACTTGAACTTGGAGGACTACGTCAAGGGATTCGCCGTGAAAACCAACGATATGATGCTCGTCATTTACTTGAGCTCATTGATTCGATCCGTCATCGCGTTGCATGATTTGATCAACAACAAAGTCTTGAACAAGGAACGCGAGCGCCAAGTTGACGGACTCGCCGCGAAAGACAAGGAAAACGCCGAGCCCGCCAAGGAGGGTGAAAAGGACGCCGCAAAGGACGACGCGACGGCGGGTAAATAAATATGTCGAGCCGCGGCGCATACGTAGAGCGCGAGCGCGCAAAGCACCAGTTAGACACAACTTTATAATCGCAACACACAGATTTAGAGATATGCTCGCGCGCTACGCCCACGTGGCCACAACACCATCAGCGCTGGCGGTGATCCAACGACCATCGGCCGAATCGCGCGCGACATCGACAATATCGCTCTCCAATTTTCTCTCTCGCTTGACTTTGCCTGTACGAGCATCGTACGCTGTGAGCGTATCGCCCACGGCGAGCATGATTTCGCGCTCCGCGGCGCTGCTCGCCGCGCGCTTCACCACGTGCGCAGTACGGATAACCTCAATCGCCGATCTCGAGCGCATGTCCCACATGATTGTTTTCTTGTCACCGTCGCTCGTCGCCAACACCGACGATGTTGCGCGCACGCGGTCCTTGATGTCGAGAGCGGTGGCCGTCGTGCATCCGCCCGAATGTCGCTCGCCGCGCGCGCCGAATTCCAACACACTTCCCGCGCATCTCGTGTCGTGAATTTTGACCGCATCGTCGTCTCCTGTCGTCAGCAACGTGGCACATGAAAGCCACTCGCAGTGCGTCGTGCTCGAGGCATGCGCTTGAATCTCACGCGCCGGGACGGCGCGTTCGACGCCGACGTCCCATATTTCAACCGTCCCGTCGCTCTTACCAATCGCCACATCGTGTGTCAGCGCGAGCACATCCATGGAGCACACCGACGAGTGTGTATGCGCGTTTTGAAACTCTGCGACTGATTCACGCTGATGTAAATCCCATACGCACACGACGCCATGATGGTTGACTGCGACGACGCTCGCGCTCGCCGCGAATGCGGCTCGAGCGCACAACTCAAACGAATCCACCGTCGCCATCGCCCCCGCGTCATCATCGCTCGACGCATCCACGATCGCCCAACCATCATCGCGCGTGCACAACACCACGTTGGCATCGAATACCGACGACACCACGCGTGTCGTACCGCATTGAGAGACGCGCCCGACGTCTCTCAGCGCCTCAACCCGCCGCTTTCCGTGTCGCGAGCCATCCTTAGCATCCACTCGCGCGCTCGCATTCCCCCCACCCGCAATCGCACGCAACGCATCGCGTTCCTTCTTAAACACATTCCTATCGCGCACGGCGCGCGTCAGGCGCTGTCGCAACTCCACAAGCGTCGGTTCGTACGCCGCGAATTTACGCCGCTCGCGCGTCCAATCATCCAACAACCTCGCCTTCTCTTGCTCCAATCGCATACGATGCGCCTTGTGCGCGTCTCGCTCGCGCACCACCTTGACGTGCGACTCAAACGGCACGCATGACGTCGGCGGCGGCGGCGCGCACGGCGCGCACGGCGCACAGAACGCGTCGTGTATCGTCGACATTGGTGCGCCACAATGTCCACCACAGAGCCAAAATGTCCTCGCGTTGCGCGCGCCCTATCGCGTCGCGTCGCGCGCCGTGCGCCGCGCGTCAATCGTCGCCGCGTCTATCGCACGCGAATGCGCTTCTCCGACGCGCCGCGCGCGACTCTGGCCCGCGTGTCGCGCTGTGCGGGCGCCACATGTCGCACGCACATGTGTGTCTGCGCTAAAAATAAAGTCAGTCGCCACACCGACGGGAGTCGACGCCATTGTTACGCCGACGGCGCGCACGCGGCGACGGCGCGTACACGGCGACGACGACGCGCGTGACGCACGTTCGCATTCACTGCG
>Ga0233450_10004326_pt1 | contig 12911 bp, 12 predicted proteins | sample 011ome_30_FD_189956 | JGI IMG/M metagenome (GOLD analysis project Ga0233450, IMG submission 189956) | Coastal salt marsh microbial communities from the Groves Creek Marsh, Skidaway Island, Georgia - 011501CT (spades assembly) | ecosystem: Environmental > Aquatic > Marine > Intertidal zone >... | reverse complement strand
AGGCTATTACTTAAAATAATGGTAAAAAAGTCGGTTTGGTTGGTTTTACTCAGTCAAAAAGGCAGAATTTGGAAAGTATTTATGACAAACTTGCTTGTTTTCAGCGAATTAACATATTGGTTTCGGATTTGATAGAAGTTATATGAATTCAAAAAGAAAAGAAAATGAATCCAGAGAAATTTACAATAAAAACACAAGAAGCTATTCAAGAGGCAAACGAATTGGCTCAATCTAAAGGTCAACAGCTAATAGAGAATGGTCATCTTTTAAAAGGATTGATGAATGTGGACACCACTATTTTTCCTTATATACTCAAAGAAGAAGAGATAGACTTACGCACGATTGAGAGCGAGGTAGATCGATTGATTGACACGTATCCAAAAGTTTCGGGAGGAACCATTCAACTTTCTTCCGCTGCCGGAAAAACCCTTTCGAATGCCCAGCACTATGCCTCAAAAATGACAGATGAGTTTGTGGCATTAGATCACTTATTGTTTGCCCTAAGTGAAGGGAAAGATCGAGTGGCAGAGTTACTGAAAAAGTACAATTTGACCACCAAGCAACTCAAAAAGTATAGTGAAGAATTAAGGGATGGTGACAAAATAACTTCACAAACACAAGAAGACACTTACCAATCGTTAGAAAAATACGCTAACAATCTCAATGAACTAGCCAAGAGTGGCAAGTTGGATCCAGTAATAGGAAGGGATGAGGAAATCAGGAGAGTCTTACAAATATTGTCGAGAAGAACGAAGAACAACCCTATTTTGATAGGAGAGCCAGGAGTTGGAAAAACTGCCATTGCTGAAGGAATTGCTCATCGAATTATTAGCAATGATGTGCCAGAGAATCTTCAGTCCAAAAAGATATTTTCTTTGGATATGGGAGCACTGATTGCCGGAGCAAAATTCAAAGGGGAATTTGAAGAGCGATTAAAAGCCGTGGTGAAGGAAGTGACAAAAAGTGAAGGAGAAATCATTTTGTTTATTGATGAGATACACACATTGGTTGGAGCTGGCGGAGGACAAGGAGCAATGGATGCAGCCAACATTTTGAAACCAGCATTGGCTCGAGGCGAACTGCGTTCGATTGGAGCTACCACATTGGATGAATACCAAAAATACTTTGAAAAAGATAAAGCGCTAGAAAGAAGGTTTCAAAAGGTGTTGGTTGATGAGCCATCGACCGAAGATGCAGTTTCTATTTTGAGAGGAATCAAGGAGAAGTACGAAAATCATCACAAAGTGATGATTAAAGATTCTGCGATTATTGCAGCAGTTGAGTTGTCTCAGCGCTACATTTCTGATAGATTTTTACCCGACAAAGCCATAGATTTAATTGACGAAGCTTCGTCCAAATTAAGAATGGAAATAAATTCTAAGCCAGAAGAACTAGATGAGGTGGACAGAAGGATTATGCAATTGGAAATAGAAAGAGAGGCAATTAAACGAGAAAATGATAACAAAAAACTGGCTCAGTTAACTGAGGATATTGCTAATTTGAAAGAAAAATCTCAAGAGTTGCGTGTACAATGGCAAAGTGAAAAAGAGGCTATTGAAAAAATTCAAAATTCGAAAGAAGAAATTGAGCACCTAAAATTTGAGGCTGAACGAGCTGAACGAGAAGGAGATTTCGAAAAAGTGGCAGAAATTCGCTACGGAAAATTAGTGCAACTCCAGAAGGAGATGGAAGAGGGAAAAGAGAAACTTGCTGCCATTGAGAGCAAAGTAATAAAAGAGGAGGTAGATGTAGAAGATATTGCAGATGTGGTGAGCAAGTGGACTGGCATTCCTGTGAGTAAAATGATGGCAAGCGAACGTGAGAAATTACTCTTGCTGGAGTCTGTATTGGAAAGAAGAGTGGTAGGGCAAAAGGATGCTGTTGAGGCAGTTTCTAATGCGATACGGAGAAGTAGAGCAGGGGTTCAGGATGAAAAAAAACCGATTGGTTCTTTTATTTTTCTAGGAACTACTGGAGTGGGTAAAACAGAATTGGCCAAAACATTGAGCGAATATTTGTTCAATGACGAAAACTCCATGACACGTATCGATATGAGTGAGTACCAAGAAAAACACGCTGTTTCGAGATTGGTAGGAGCTCCTCCGGGATATGTTGGGTACGAAGAAGGTGGGCAGCTGACCGAAGCGGTAAGAAGAAAGCCCTATTCGGTTATCTTACTGGATGAAATAGAAAAAGCGCATCCAGATGTGTTCAATATCTTGCTTCAGGTGTTGGATGATGGTAGGTTGACGGACAACAAAGGACGTGTGGTAGATTTTAAGAACACGATTATCATCATGACATCGAATATTGGGTCTCATATCATTCAAGATAATTTTGAAGAAATGGTTGAGGAGAATAAATTGGATGTGGAGAGAAAAACAAAGTTGGAAGTATTTGATTTGTTGAAAAAATCAGTACGACCAGAATTCCTCAATAGAATTGACGAAACGATTATGTTCCATCCGCTTACAAGAGCAAATGTGGCCGAAATCACTCGAATTCAGCTAGAACTATTGTCTAAGCGTCTGCTAAAAAATGGCTTGAATATTTCTTCTACGCAAGAAGCAATAGATTGGTTGGCTCAACTGGGATATGACCCACAGTTTGGCGCAAGACCTATCAAACGTGTGATTCAGAAAAAAGTGATGAATGAGTTATCCAAAGAGATTTTGTCGGGGAATATTGATTCTGATCAGCCGATTATCATCGATAATTTTGAGAATAAAATTGTTTTTCGGAAGGGATAAAGACAGAATGAGAGGAAACAAAAAAAAGCCATCTCGGTGAATCGAGATGGCTTTTTTTATTGAGTAGGTGGAACGAATTAAGGAATAAGTACCTCGTCAATTATGTGAGCTACTCCGTTTGTTAACAAAAGGTTTTGCTCCAACAATAGTAGAAGCAATAATCAGGACTTCTTCTTTTGGGGGAGTTGAGAAGAGGTTTGACTCTTGATTTTTACTTTTGAAAGCTCATTTCAAAAGGAGTTCGATTTAGGATAGAGTTTCCGAGAGTCAATTCATCTGCGTAGGCGAGTTCGTCACCCACTGATACACCTCTGGATAACATGGAGGTTTTTATACCCAAGGATTCAATTTTTTTATAAATGTAAAAATTGGTTGTGTCTCCTTCCATGGTGGTACTCAAGGCAAAAATAATTTCTGAGGTTTTGTTTTGGCTTACTTTGGTTACCAATTCCTCTATTTTTAAATCGTTTGGTCCAATCCCGTCCATAGGCGAAATAAGTCCGCCTAATACATGATACACTCCTTTGAATTGAAGAGTATTTTCGATAGCCATTACATCTCTTACATCTTCCACCACACATATCAACGAATGATCGCGATTGGGGTTTGCACATATTTCGCACACCTCTTTGTCAGCAATATTTTGACATTGTTTGCAGTATTTGATGTCGTTTTTTAGTTTTAAAATAGCGGTAGCCAATCCCTCTAAATCTTCTGGATCTTGCTTGAGTAAATGCAGCACAAATCTCAGAGCGCTCCTTTTTCCTATACTGGGAAGTGTCGCAAATTCTTCAACTGCCTGCTCGACTATTTTTGATGGTATATTCATACGGGAGTAAAGATAAATAAATTGAGAAAACAATGCTCGAAAAAAGAAGGATGAATCCAAATTGTTCCCGACAAACAAGCAGGAAAAATGTAGAAATGAAACTAAAATTGCACAAAACTGAATTTGTTCTCCTTTCTTTTTTAATTTTGAACCAGTATTAATCCTCTAACATGACAGACATATTGTTGGAGATTCAAACCGATATAAAATGAAATCATTACTCGTACTCTGCACAGCTTCTTTGTTGTTGGCCTGTAGCTTGGGTCAAAAAACTACAAAGAATATGGATAATTTGTCGAACCAGGGAGAAGGAGTTCCAGCCGAAGGACAAAGCAAGGGAGAATTGAAATCGGCAAAAGGAAAAACATTTGGTTTTTACAATGTCGAAAACCTGTTTGACACCATTGATGACCAATACACGATTGACGAGCAGTTTTTGCCTAATTCAGAAAAAGAGTGGAACACAAAAAAGTACAAGGAGAAATTAGAGAATTTATCAAAGGTAATATCTTCTATCGACAAAGATTTTCCTCTTTTTCTGGGGTTTGCAGAAATTGAAAATAAATTAGTGTTGGAAGATTTGATCTCACAAAAAAAATTACAAAAAGGAAACTACGGAATTGTTCATCACGAGAGCCCTGACAAAAGAGGGATAGACGTGGGACTCATTTATCAGAAAGATTATTTGCGAGTGAAAAGGTCAGAAAACTTGGAAGTATCACTTGAATCTGATCCGGATTTTGCGACCAGAGATATTTTGTATATTCAGGGAGAGTTGCAAGGGAAAGATGAAATTCATATATTTTTGAACCACTGGTCTTCGCGAAGAGGAGGGGAAAAGGAAACTGAGCACAAGAGAGTAAAAGCTGCTACAGTCCTGAGAAAGGAGGTAGATAAATTATTAGTAAAAAATCCGTTGGCAAAGATTGTAATCATGGGAGATTTTAATGACTTACCCACTAACAAAAGTATTTACATTACCCTGAATGCGAAAGGAATTCCAGATTTTCAGAATGGACAATTGTTCAATATGGCGTACAAATTGGAAAAAGAAGATAAGGGAACCTACAATTACAGAGGAGATTGGGGCATGCTCGATCAAATGATTGTGAGCGAAGGATTGTATGCGCCTGAAAGCGGAGTGAAAGTTGCATATACTCATTGCTTGGTTCTTCAAGAAGAATGGATGATGTACACCGATAAAAAGTACGGGGACAAAAAGCCGAGCCGAAGTTATGGAGGACCTAATTATTTCGGAGGATATTCAGATCATTTACCAATTTATTCTCGATTCAACTAAGATATTATGGTTTTTTTTAACAGAAATAAAAGTGAGAACACAAGCCGTATTAAGTGGAATAAACTAGAGAGTCTCTCGGATTTAGAACAAGCCCTAGAAAAATCTTTTGAGGTGCCGGTTTTACTGTTCAAACACAGTGTGAGGTGCTCAATAAGTGCCATGGCTCTCAACCGAACTGAGTCAGGATGGGAAATGTCCGAAGAAGAAGTTTTACCCTTTTATTTGGATTTAATTTCGTTTCGCGAAGTCTCCAATGCAATTGCGGACAAGTTCGATGTGTTTCATGCCTCCCCACAAATAATTTTGGTAAAAAATGGACAAGCCATATTAGACGCTTCCCACAATGAAATACGAGTAGAGCTAATTAAGCAAGCGTTGTCGTAATTATTTCTTACCTACAAAAACAGTGAGTCTTCCAGTGGAAACCAATTTGCCTTCTTCATTGGTGATATTCACTTGCCACACGTGAGTGGTTTTTCCTTGGTGCACTATCTGTGCTTTGCCATATACTTTGCCCGATCTTACAGCGCGCAAATGATTGATATTTAAATCTAGCCCAGAGGAAAATTCTGAGGCAGAATCGATGAGCAGATGCGAACCAATGCTCCCCAAAGTCTCGATAAGCGCAGCAGAGGCTCCTCCATGCATAATTCCCATTGGTTGGTGGATTCTGTTGTCAACAGGCATTGTTCCGCAAATATAATCTTCTCCTACCTCTGTGTATTCAATCCTTAAAACCTCCATCATTGTGCCAGAGGATGATTCGTTTAGTTTTATTAAGTCAGTATTTTTCATGGTAACATGTTGTAATGAACAGCAGTAACAACTGCCGCTGTTTCGGTTCTTAATCTTGATTCGCCTAGCGAAAGCTCCAAAAAATGATTGTTTTTGGCGATTGTGATTTCGTCAGAAGTGAAATCTCCCTCAGGACCAATTAAGATAATTGTGGTGTTTCTTTTTTCAGAGGAATAATTCAATAGTGTTTTTTTTTCAGATTCTTCCTCACAATGAGCGATAAATAAGTTGTTCGCTTCACAAGATTCTACAAACTTTTTGAAAGAAATAATTTCATGGAGTTGTGGGAGGAAATAAGATTTTGACTGTTTTGCCGCAGCCAAAATGATTTTTTCCATACGGTCTTTTTTTATCACTTTTCGCTCAGATCTTGCGCAGAGTAAAGGTGTAATTTCAGCAATACCAATTTCCGTTGCTTTTTCCAAGAACCACTCCATTCGGTTATTGTTTTTAGTAGGGGCAATGGCTATGTGTAAGTGGTTCTCTTTATTAAATTGTTGGTGCTTAATAATAGAAACCGTGCTTTTTTTCGAGGCAATTTGAGTCAAGAGGCATTCAAATAATCCGCCTTTCCCGTCCATCACAAAAAGGGTGTCGCCCTCTTTTTTTCGAAGAACCTTTGTCGCGTGGATGTGTTCCTCTTTTTCTAAGAATAAATCGGACTCTATAGTGGGGTTGTAAAATAATTGCATAACAATACAAAGATGAGGAATTTTAGAATCAATTGATTATTGGAACCAGACAAAATGAAAAATTCAGTCTCTTTTTTTTCTTTTTCGCCAATGAAAACTTCGTTTGTTTATAAGGACTGCTCTCAATGAAATAAAAAGAGTGTTCGTCTCTTGCGGGAGACTTTTGGCTGAATACAACGTATAACCAAGTTGAAGATGAGCCAAAGAGATTTTGTATCCTATCAGGGGGGTAACTCCTATTTTGTAGTGATCAAAATCTGTTTTTACATTGATACCTCCGCCATAGGTAAAATCTATTCGACTGTGCTTGTACCATACTCCGGCAGAAAAACCTACAATGTTTTGAGTCAAGTTATAGTCAATTCCAACATTGGCTGCAATTGTTCTGGGCTTGATAAGTTTCACCGCTTTTTTTTGAACTTCATATCCTAGCTCAAGGCTGTTGTATTTTCCTCTTTGTATTCCCAAATAAGGACCACCCTTAGTTTTTGAGAGCAACGGTTCTTTCTTTTTTACAAGTTCAAAGTTTTGGCAATAAGCACCAGGTGATGCCAAAAAAAAGCAAGCGAACGCCACTAAAAAAAGAGGCAAACCAGCAGGCAGAATTGTTGGAATAAGTTTCTTCATACACCACAAAATTAGCTGAATTAATCATTTCTGTTTCGAATTTAACAAAAATACAAGGTGAGTAATTTAAGTTTGTCCATGATCGGTAAGAGTTTAAAATTAATTACTTTTGCTCCATGCGAATAGATATATTAACCATACTCCCTCAGTTGCTAGACAGTCCATTTTCTGATTCGATATTGAAACGAGCTCAGACAAAAGGATTGGTTGAGGTGCATGTGCATGACTTGCGAAGTTATTCCACAAACAAACATAAGAAGGTAGATGATTATGCCTTCGGTGGAGGAGCAGGAATGGTGATGACCATTCAGCCAATAGCCGATTGTATTGACAAGCTAAAAGCAGAACGTGAGTATGATGAAATCATGTATATGACCCCAGATGGTGAAGTATGGAACCAGTCAACAGCCAACACTTTGTCGATGGGGACTAATTTTATTTTGCTTTGTGGTCATTACAAAGGAATTGACGAAAGAATACGGGAAAAGTATATCACCAAAGAAGTATCGATAGGAGATTATGTCCTTTCGGGAGGAGAATTGGCAGCAGCTGTCGTAGCGGATTCCTTGATACGACTTATTCCGGGTGTGTTGAACGATGAAACCTCTGCCTTGACAGATTCGTTTCAAGATAACATGCTCGCTCCGCCAGTCTATACTAGGCCAGCTGATTATGAAGGAATGAAGGTACCAGATGTATTACTTTCTGGAAACTTTAAAGAGATAGAAAAGTGGAGAAACAAGCAGGCATTGGATCGAACAAAGACGAGGCGTCCAGACTTGTTAGGGGAGTAAAAAAAACGAGTTCAAAAAAAAAGATTAAAAAAAACGAGAGGTCTGTAGTTAATTTACAAAATAATATTCGTAATATTGCAGTCCGAAAATCGAGGAGAAAAAACACAGTTATGAATTTAATTAGCGAAATACACAAGGAATTAGAATCAGCGCACAACCTACCAGATTTCACTTCTGGAGATACAGTTGCTGTAACTTATAAAATTAAAGAAGGAGACAAGCAGAGATTGCAAGTTTTTCAAGGAATTGTTATCCAAAAAAGAGGAGGTAACAATACTGCAACAGAAACTTTTACTGTGAGAAAGATGTCTGGAACTGTGGGTGTTGAAAGAATTTTCCCTATGGCTTCTCCGTTTATCGAAGAAGTAAAAGTAATGAAGAGAGGAAAAGTGAGAAGAGCAAGAATCTTTTACCAAAGAGAAAGAACTGGTAAATCAGCAAGAATTAAAGAGAAAAAGAGATTTTAGTAGAAGATCTATTTTAATTTCAATCAATGAAAAACCTCATACCGTAAGACTCGATATGAGGTTTTTTTGTGACCGTTCGTGTAATTTTTTACTAGATTAAACCTTGGTCAAATACTTTTGTCTAAGTTTTAGTAACTCATTTTTTGAATAATTCTTTTTTTACAATGAAGCAATTCGCACTATTTTTTTTATTACTCTTGGTCATTCAGGGGAACGCTCAAGTTGCCAAAGTGGGCGGTATAGTTATAGATAACCAAGAAAACGCACCTATTATTGGCGCTACTGTTTTTCTTCAAAATGAATCGATGAAACAAGGTGTTTCCTCCAACGAGCGCGGATTGTTTTTTTTTGATTCCATTCCTTATGGCGAATATACACTCACAATAAGTTCGGTAGGTTTCAAAAAAGTAAAGCAAACGGTACTGGTCGACAAGTCAAGAAATTTCTTGAGAAAAATTCCTATGGAAGTATCTATCACGCAGCTCAACACTATGCAGGTAGAGGAGAAGGAGCCGTTGGCAGTTCAAAATGGGGATACGACCGAATACAATTCCAGTGCCTATAAAACCAATCAAGATGCCACAACAGGCGACTTGATCGAGAAAATGCCTGGAATAACGAGTAAGAATGGAACTATAAGCGCTCAGGGTGAGCAAGTAAAACAAGTGCTGGTAGATGGAAAACCTTATTTTGGTCAAGACCCAAAATCAGCATTGAGCAATATCCCGGCAGAAGTAGTTCAAAAAATTCAAGTGTTTGATGATGAAAGTGATGAAAGCAAAGCAACTGGACTAAAAGATGGAAATACTACCAAAACTATTAATATCATCACTAAACCCGAATACCGAAACAGTAAGTTTGGAAACGTGTATGCAGGATATGGAAGTGACGAGCGGTACAACGCAGGAGGAAATTATAATATTTTTAAGGGAGATCAGCGGATTTCTATTGTAGGATTGTTTAATAATGTAAATCAGCAGAACTTTTCATCCGAGGATTTGCTAGGTGTGACTGCAGGATCGGGGAAAAGAGGTTGGGGAAATCGAGGAGCCATTAGTGCCAGTGCAAGTAGTTTTTTGGTTCCTCAGCAAAACGGAATCGCTCAAACAGGTGCAGGCGGAATTAATTATCAAGATACTTGGGGAAAAACAGAATTCATCGGTAGTTATTTTTACAACAATACTCAAACCAACGCACTTGAAAAAAAAGTACAAAATTATTTTTCTCGATCAGATGCAAACCAGGTATATGATGAAACAGACTCTTCGTACACGCAAGACGAAAATAGGAAGTTGAGTATTCAAATAAAACATAAGTTTTCACAAAAAAGTGAATTAACGTTCCGAACCAATGCTAGTTTGCAAACTAACTACGGAGAATCTTTTACTAATGGATTGACCACTTTTGGGTCGACTCCTGCCAATAATTTAAAAACGGATTTTAACTCGGACTTACTTGGGTACAATGCAAATTCAAGATTGTTTTATAATTATAGATTCAAAAAAAGAGGAAGGTCTTTTTTTGTAATGGCCACGAATCAATTAACCGGAAGTGATGGTGTCAGCAACTTATTTTCTCTGGAAAATGATTTTACGAATTCTACGGATACATTGGATCAAGAATCAACCCTCATTACGAAAACAAATTCTTATGGCGGTAAAATACGTTACACAGAGCCAATTGGAAAAAAGGGAGGGATTTCTTTTGATGTTGAAGCTGAAAAAACCGAGGGAAAAACCGATAACCAGGCAAACGCCTATTCATTTGTTGAAGAAGCTTACAAAGATTTACTACCACAATTTTCCTCCCAGTTCTCTTCGGAGAATTTTACGCAGTCTTATTCGTTGGGATATCGATTTTTTAGCAAAAAGATTTTTTCGTTCATCCGAGCAAAGTATCAAGTTACTGACTTGAGTACACAAAGTGTATATCCGGGTGTGGCGCAAACTCAAAATACATTCCAAGCCATTTTGCCATTTGCTATGATCAAGTACACGCTCTCTAAAAGTAAGCAAGTGTTTTTGATGTATCGAACCTCTACGGAAGATCCTTCTGTGAATCAGCTTCAGAATTTTTTGAATAATTCCAATCCGCTTCAACTGCAGATTGGAAACAGTAATTTGAGCCAAAATTACACCCATCGATTGATGACTCGATACATTTCTACCAATACCAAAAAAGCGACTACATTTTTTACGATGGCGAGTTATTCTTTTTCCAATAATTTAATTTCGACTACCTCAGATTTTTATCAAGTGGATTCAAATGTAAATGGAGTTTTCTTGGAGAAAGGTAGAATTTTGAATAGTTATGAAAACCTGAGTGGTTACCAAAATGTAAGATTGTTTAGCTCTTACGGAATGCCGGTTAAGAAATTGAAAAGTAACCTAAATTTAGATGGAGCCATTACCTATTCTCGCACTCCTTCAATGGTCAATGGGGTCAAGACTTTAGCTTCCAGCACCGAGTACGAGGCAGGAATTGTCTTGAGTAGTAATATAAGTAAGAAAATTGATTTTACACTTTCAGGAAGAGCAACACTCACCGACATTACAAATGCTGGAGGCAGGGGAGAGTCAATGTTTTTAACTCAGAATTACAAAGCAAAACTTACTTGGACTCTCCCAAAAGATGTAATAGTTAGGACTCAGGCAAATTATCAAATCAATGATGGTTTCTCTGAAGCCTTAGGGTTAAATTTTATTATGTGGAATGCATCCATTGCTAAGAAACTGTTCAAAAGCAAAAAAGGAGAAATTAGTTTGGGACTTTACGATGTGCTCAACCAAAACGATCAGCTTTCAATTACTACCAACAATACATACGTAGAACAATTAAGATCGCGATCGCTTCAGCGATATGCGCTTGTCACCTTCAGGTATACGTTCAAGCAATTTGACAAACCTAAGGAGGACCCTATGGATCAATTTTACCGCAGAAGATAATTAAAATTCTTACCTTTGTAAAAAATTAATTAGACTATGAAACTAGCTTTATTGGCAATTGGATTATTAGGTATTGGTATAGCAGGAATGGCAATCAAGATGTTTTTTAACAAAGGTTATTTGGAAAAATCATGTGCTAGTGCAAGCCGAATGTTTAATGAGGAGGGCGATGGTAGTTGCCAATTTTGTGGCGCTACCGAAGAAGAAAAATGCAAAGCAGAAGAGATGCCTACTCCCCAGCAGTAAGGTGATTAGCCGATTCTAGAAATTCTTCTTGAGGTAAGTCGAATCCCACTAAAAGAATATAAAAACCAACCGAGAGCATTATTAACCCAATGCTTATTCCGATTATTTGAAGCAACTTTGGGTTGATGTATTGCTGTAGTTTACTGGCAAAGTATATTTTCAATATATCTACAAAGAACATCATACCTAACGTGGCCGAAAAGAAAATAAAAATTCCTTGATTATCTAGGTGAAGTTTCTTGATGCTGGAGGTGCACACCACTATCCAAAAAACCAGCACAGACGGATTTAGTGAGTTAAGGGCGATACCTTTCATCAAATTTCCTATGTAGTTTACCTTGATGTTTTCAGAAATGTTCAGAGACTCTAAATTATCGAGAATCTCGTTGTCAGAGTCATTGTCAGCATTTTCGTTCTGTGAGTTAAATTGAATTTTTGGTGGCTTCAAGTTTTTGATGATAGAAAACACGCCAAATAAAATAAACACTCCACCAAACACATAGTTAATCCACGAATATTTGTTTAAATACTCCAATGCTTTGGAGGCGCTAAATAGAGCCAAGAACAAGTAGATAATATCGCTCAGTAAGACACCAATTTCCATTAAAATGGCTGCTCTAAACCCTTTTCTAAGACTTGTATTTATTAATTCAAAAAATACAGGACCGAGAGAAAAGCTCAATACAAATCCTAAAATGATAGCTGTGGTAATGAGATCAAACATTGGATAAATTTAGGAAATTTTCCCATGTTTTGTGAAGTTCTCCCTTGATTACCCGTGGAAATTTTACTTGAGCTCCTTTTTTACCAATATGATCTAAGAAATTATAAAATTGATGGAGTGGTACTTGTTCCACAAATACGTCTTTTAGTGCAGAGGTTCTCTCAGTGGCGTAATCATCATTCAATTTACACAAGTGTTTGTCCAGCGTTGTTTTAAAAGTCTCATTTTCAAAGGAGTCATCACTCCCAATGTACCATTTGTGGGCAAATAAATTTTCGTAAGCAAAAGCAGTTACACAAAATTCGGGCACTTTTATGCGTAATTCTTGACAAGTTAGTTCCAGAGCCTTGTTCATGTTATCTACAGAAAGATGCTCTCCGCAAATTGTGAGGTAATGTTTTGTGCGTCCGGTGATAATTATTTCAGCTTTTTCTTTATCCACAAACTGAATGGTGTCTCCTAAAATGTATCGCCACGATCCAGAGCAAGTTGAGAGCACGATGGCATATTGTTGATTTTCTTCTACCTCCTCAATTGTCAAAATTTCGGGGTAGCTTACTAGTTCGCCATCTTGGTTGAAATTTTGATCGGTAAATGGGATAAATTCGAAGAATATTCCATTGTTGAGAAGTAACTTCAGGGGGCTTCCGTTGCCTGAGCTAATAGCCATAAACCCCTCTGAGGCGAGGTAAGTTTCAAAGTATTCTACTTTTTTTCCAAGCAATTTTTCGAAATTTTCTTT
>Ga0233450_10004307_pt1 | contig 12939 bp, 10 predicted proteins | sample 011ome_30_FD_189956 | JGI IMG/M metagenome (GOLD analysis project Ga0233450, IMG submission 189956) | Coastal salt marsh microbial communities from the Groves Creek Marsh, Skidaway Island, Georgia - 011501CT (spades assembly) | ecosystem: Environmental > Aquatic > Marine > Intertidal zone >... | reverse complement strand
CGCGAGCGATGCGCGCGGCGCTTCGAGACGCCGGCGTCGAGCGCGTCGCCCAGGATGTTGGTTACGTCAATGCGCACGCCACGGGCACAGCGCTAGGCGATGCCGCAGAGGCTATGGCACTGAAAGCCGTGTTTGGCACCGACGCGATTGAAAGCGGGTACGTGGCGACGACGAGTACAAAGGGTGCCACCGGACATTTACTCGGCGCCGCCGGCGCCATCGAAGCCGCATACGCCATTCTCGCCTTGCACACGGGAGACATCCCGCCAACCATTGGATATGAGCGCATGGATGACGTACTCAAAATACCGCTCGTCCACGGTCGCATGCGCGACGATGCGCGCGCGGTGCTGTCGAATTCTTTCGGATTTGGCGGAGTCAATGCGTCGCTCGTCTTCGCAAAGCCGCCAAAGCTTTGATAATGTTCTTTTGCGCGCGCGTTTCCGTCCGCATTGCGCGCACATGTGCATGTGCAAACAACTGGTACCGATACGGCATTAGATTATTAGCTTGATTATTAGCTTGTAACCCACTAGCTCACATGTTTGTTTTCACGCGTAACCGACGCCTCTCGTAGCCTCACTCGAGTGCGCGCGCACGTCGCCACCGGTCGCCGCCATGCCGCGCGATGGCGAATCATCATCATTTGCCACGTCCATGATCGCACTCGGTGCGCTCACGTCGTCGGTACGTCGCGCTCGCTCGCTCGTTTTACGCAAAACATTTGATGCACACGTTTCAACTGACACTCTGTCTTCCTTTGTAGGCTCTGTTACTCGCCGCCTACGGCTTGAAACGCGCCGCACACGAATTCAACACCCAGCAGATGGGCTTACTCGAAGTTTTGCGCGCGGTGGAGCGCGCCAAGGCGCAAGACGACGGTAAAGTTTCGCAAGGAAAGGAGAGCGACCACGCGCAGGCGCGAACGCCGCGCCGAAGACGAGGCGACGATAAGAAGCTCGCGCGCACCAGTGCCCTCGACGGTACGCCGCTTGATGAATCGACAGTCATTGCGTACGCGTCACCACAAGGGGAGAGTCCGCGACGGGCGAATGTGGGCGCGGGAAAAGCGCGCGATAGAACGCCGAGTGGCGCGTCGACGCCTCGACGGGGACACTCGTTAGCGACGTCTGAAGAGTTTGGTGACGTCTCAGACGAGGTCTACGCGAAAGACTCGAGTTTTGGCACGCCCAAAAAGTCCACTGGGGGCTCTGCGAACGGTGCCGGGGCGCGATTGCACAAGTCTATGTTCAATGAAAGCGTTCGGCCGACGCACGCTTGGAACGCCGTCGGCGCGAGCGGCACCGAAACCGAGACTTTAGACACCGAAACCGAAACAGATGCCGATGAAGAAGAACGCACGCGAATTGGTGTGGTGTCTTCGCCGCTCTCACGCGAAATGAGTGCCGAACGTGGAGAATTTAGTGCGGATATTGAGCGTTTGGTTGGGTCGCCGTTGCCGCGAGCGTTGAGCGGCGTCGACGCCGACGCAGAAACCGAAGCCGAGCTACAGCTCTCGACACCGAACTTTGGCGTGGGCGGTGGAGCGACACATGACGTACAGACGCCGTGGACAGCGACCCCGGATGCGACGACGGCGGTGGGAATGAAACCTGCAGACCGAGCGATTGGCCGGTCGTTGTTTCAACCATCGCCTCGCGTGGAGCACACCGGCGAAGCGCCATTGCAATACGAGAAGATTGCCACGGAAACCATGGAAACGTTGGGAGATGAGTGCGAGGAGGTATGTTTGATGTTGGAATACGCGCTAGGATTGCGAGATAAGTGGTTGTTTGATGACAGTCACGGGGCGTGTCCGTTGGTTGGCCGCGTGGACAAAAAGGCGCCGTTGCCGCCCAAAACGGCGCACGAGTTTAAAATGGTGGACGGCGTCATGCATGTCTACGAACCGAGCGGCGATGCGAACGAATTGATTTTAACGCATAAGCCACCTGGGACAGCGACGGAGTTTTTCCATGATTTGCACGCGCTGTTGCGCGTACAATCCTCGGGACCGTCGAAGACTTTTTGCCACAAACGTTTGCTCCTCACTGAGCAAAAGTTCAACTTACACGTCATGCTGAACGCTGATCGCGAATTTCAAGAGCAAAAGGCTGCGCCACACCGCGACTTTTACAACGTTCGTAAGGTGGACACGCACGTTCATCACAGTGCGTGTATGAATCAGAAGCACTTGTTGCGCTTCATCAAGAGCAAATTGAAGCGCGAGCCGCACGAATTGGTAATCTATCGCGACGGCAAGTTTCTCAATCTGCGCGAAGTGTTCGAATCCATTGGGATGACGTCATATGAGCTGAACGTGGATACATTGGATATGCACGCAGATAAAAATACGTTCCATAGGTTTGACAAGTTCAACTTAAAATACAATCCGTGCGGGCAGTCGCGCTTGCGAGAAATCTTCATCAAGCAAGACAACATGATTCGTGGTCGTTTCCTCGCCGAGCTCACCAAGCAAGTGTGCGATGATTTACAAGCGAACAAATACACCATGGCTGAGTATCGTATCTCAATCTATGGTCGTAAGCCCGCGGAGTGGGATAACCTTGCGGCGTGGGTGTTGAATAACAACGTGTTTAGCGAGAACATCGTGTGGTTGATTCAAATTCCTCGGCTGTACAACATTTATCACTCAAACGGTACGATGAAGAACTTTCAGCAAATGTTGGATAATATTTTTGTGCCTTTGTTTGAGGTCACCGTCGATCCTTCGTCGCATCCAAAGTTGCATATGTTTTTGCAGCTCGTCGTCGGAGTCGACATGGTGGACGACGAGTCAAAACCCGAACGTCGACCGAGCAAGCACATGCGCTTGCCCGTGGATTGGGACGTCGCGCACAACCCAGCATACGCGTACTACGCGTACTACGTCTACGCAAACCTGTATACATTAAACGCGCTGCGTGTGGCCAAAGGCTTGAATACCATTGCGTTTCGGCCGCACGCAGGTGAAGCGGGCGACGTCGACCATTTATGCGCTACGTTCATGCTCGCCAAGAACATAGCGCACGGATTGAACCTTCGCAAGTCTCCATGTTTGCAGTACCTGTACTATTTGGCACAAATCCCCATGGACATGTCACCGCTGAGCAACAACTCGTTGTTTATCGATTATCACAAGAATCCATTTCCGACGTTTTTCGCTCGAGGACTGGCGGTGACGCTGAGCACTGACGACCCTTTGCAGATTCATATGACCAAAGAACCGCTCGTCGAGGAGTACTCCGTCGCCGCACAAGTATGGAAACTCTCAGCCGCGGATTTGTGCGAAATTGCCAAGACGAGTGTGCTGAACAGTGGATTTCCCCGCGCGTCCAAGGCGCATTGGGTATCAAACCAATATTGGCTCCTCGGCCCGCGCGGGAACGACATTCAAAAGACAAACGTCCCAAACCTGCGCGTGCATTTCCGCGAAGACGTATTAGAAACAGAACGCGCGCTTGTTCGTCGCGGTGTCGTCCAAGCGCGCTCGCGCGGACGCGAATTACGCGTCCGGGGATAGCCGGCTCGCGTTCATCCGCGCGCTCGCCCGTTTGACATCGAAGACCTCGACGACGGCAAAAACGCGACACATCGCTCCCGCAACGCATAAATAATGTACGATACTCTGATATTTTATAATTTTAACCCACGCTGTCATCTCTGACATCCGCATCGCGTGCGAAAACCATCGTATTTGATTCGCTTCGCTCGTGTCGCTCGCGCTCTGCTCAGTCAGCGATCGCGTGTCGACGCATGCGTCACTCTCCCGCGTTTCGCACGCCGCAAACGCGCTCTCTCGCGCGCACACGCAAGAGAACACGTCGACGTCGCACGTCTCGAGCGGGTTTTCATCGCGCACGGCTCTCGCGGCGCGCGTTTAAACCGCAATTCAACTCGCGGGTTCAAAGGGTGTTGACAGCAGCAGAGGGTGTTAACACCTCTTCCGCACCGGCTTCGCTCGTACACGCGCGCGCGTGATGGCGTCGCGCGTCCCGGGCGGAGGTTTAGACAGCGTTGGGTCGTTTAGACACTCCCAGCGCTACGCGGCGACCGCGGCGAGGTACACGAAGACGCTTGAACGCGAGCGGTCCATGGAGGAGGCGCGCGCGGCGACGTCGTCGAGCGGAAGCGACGAAGAGCGGTTATTAACCACATCCGGCGCGTACATCGAGCGACAACGCGCAAAGAATGAAAAGTATAAGAGTAGCTGTTCGCGGTGGTTGTGTGCGGTGTGCGTGTTATGTGTGTTCGCGGCGGTGGCGGTGGTGGGGTACGGGCACTTTAGCGGGAAATTTGATTTTAGAACCTTCTTCGCGTCGGATGATGATTCGAGTTCGACGACGCTAGTGACGACGAATGCGACGAATGTGACGACATCGGTGGTAGCGACGAGTAGCGAGAATGTGACGAGCGTGCCGGCGGCGACGGCGGCGACGACGTCTGCGAAGACGTCGATGAGCGGCTCGACGGCGCCGCCCGCGCAGACGGAGGCAATGGCGGTATCGTCACCGCCGCCCGCGGTATCGTCGCCGCCGCCCGCGGTATCGTCACCGCCGCCCGCGGTATCGTCGCCGCCGCCCGCGGTATCGTCGCCGCCGCCCGTGGTATCGTCGCCGCCGCCCGCAGTATCGTCATCGCCGCCGCCTGCACAGACGTCTGTGCAGGCGCCTCCAAAGACGCCCGAGGAACAAAATGCAGCCCCAAAGGCGCCGGCGCCGCCCGTGAAACCAGCCCAACTCGCTAAGCGGCGGCGACATCAAGCCGCCGCGAAAAAACATCGAAACGACATTAGTGCCGTACTTCTCGGCGCGGCAAAAGAACGAATCGTAGATAAATTTTGTCTCCTAGGCGAAGACGAAGAACGATGATAGAATAGAACACAGACGCCTCAGATGTCAATATAGATAGCATACACAGAGACATAATCAATCATTACACTACTCGACTACTTGACGTCGAGAATTTCTTTTAACAGCTCGTAGCAGTAAAAAGACACCGCGGCGGATGGTAAAATCTTGGCGTAGTTTGGAACGAGTCCGGCGTACAAGGCGCCGATGCCTTCGCTCTTGAACACGACGTAAATGCCGTGAAACATATTCTTATAGGCCAAGGTGACACCCTTTTTCATACCTTGTACTTGCATGCGACGTTGAATCATCTCAAGCGGATACACGCCAGTTTGCGCCGCCGCGCCCGCGAGGGCGCCAAAGCACATCGTCGGCAGCGCCGCCATTTTCGCCTTTTCGCCGTACACGCGACGGTACGTCGCCTTGCAAAAATCATACACGGCGTAGTTTATAGCCCCATACGGTGCCACTCGGACCATGTTCGCACCTAAACCTTTCCACAGCGCGCCGTAACCTTCATTGGCGACGAGAGCGGCCCAGCACTCGCCCATGGGCATGCCCGTGCCCGAGACCCGGGACCGTAACGTGTCGATTGGGTGCGTCAACGCCGTGCCGCACATGCTCGCCACAGATCCACCCAACATGCGCTGCCCACTCGTGAGTTCAGTTTGATCTTCATTTTGTAAGATTGTAGCCTTGAATTTATCGTAAATGAACAATTCGACAGCCTTTGTGGGGGCGATGCGCGCGACGTTTAACGTGTTGCCGCGAAACCATCCACCCGGACCTTCGTTTCGCCAAATTCGCGTCAGTGTGCCAACCAACCCACCGTCTCGCGCCATCGTGCTCGAATCAAGCATGTATTCAATCTTTGCCCGCTCGAGAGGGGCGACGATCGTGCGCGAGACGCCGCCAGATACGGCGCCGACGAGTAAATGTTTCAACACGTCCTTGGCGCCACCATTCTCGACGCGCTTGCTCGCAAAACCGAGCGACACATCCCCAACATCGACCGTGCTTTTGGACCACACCGATAGCGCACTGGTACTATCGAGTGCGTCAGAAAGCATTAGAAAATCACGAAATTCGGTGAAATCTATAGCCTTGGCGAGCGTGACAAACTTTTCATTTGACGCGTTGAACAATCCTTTGCCTTTACTAAACGCGCCGCTTCCACTCTTAATTCGCGTCATCATCGCCTCCACCGACGAATCATCAATCGTGTACCCTTCGCGCATCAAAACTTTCTTTAACTGTTTGCCAGTCAAGTATCCTAAACGCTCTGTATCGAATTTCTGGAACGTTTTTAACAACTCGCGTTCTCGCCTCAACGCGAAATTCCCAAACTCTCTCAACGACATTCGATGCTCCTTCGTCTCATTCTCCGATGAAACCGTCTTGCGATCGCCACGATCACCACCGACGCGACACGCATCAATCGTTCGACACATAAATTCTTGAATAGACGCATCGCTTACCGGCGCACCGAGCTTTGTGAGCGCCGCGTTCATGTCCCGCGCCGTCACGTACCCTTTCCTGCCCTCATCTAAATCATCAAACCGCCTCTTTAAGGCGTTGTACGCGTACGAGCCCGGATGGAGATCGTCGAAAGTCACTTCGACGGCGCTTCCCAAACGCGCTTCGCCGTCGTTGGCTTTGGTCCCGAGCGTCAGCGACGCCAAGAGCGCCGATGATGATGGATTCCACAGCCCAGCATCCTGACGGTTTTCGTCGGTGTGGCGCCGACGACGGCGCGCGGGCGGGCGTTGCGCGCTCCAAGCGGACCCGTTCGATGATGTGTGTGACCATGGGTGCGAGTTCGCGCGCACGGGAGCGATGCGTGCGGCGTTCGGGGACATGGAGTCGACGAATGGCGTTGACTGTCGACGCTGGCGGCGTCGTAACGGTTTTCTCCATGTGTGTAGCTCATGGCTTAAATTGGATGTGTGTATGTGTTGAGTGTCCGAAAGTGAAATTTATTCCTATATTACAGACGCGAAAGACGCCGGCGTCAATGTCGACGCCCGACCGGGGCGACGCTTCTGGGCTAGGCTATGTGTGAATAATTTCATCGCACGCGCATGCGTTGTCTTGATCGTATGCGCGCTGAGATGTGCGCGCGTGATGCATTCGGGCCGCGCGCGACTGGAATTTACGTCGGCTTGGGTGGCGCCGGGCGGAATCCGCCGCATCGAGGCGACACGTTCTCTTGCAACGTCTCTCCGGTTGGTAACGAGTCCTGCAGCTCGCCTAGCGATGGTACTGAAGCAACGCTCGGCTCCGGGGGCGTGAACGCGTTTCCTAACGCCGATGGATCGCGCTTGATGAATGAGTAACGGAACCGGTTGAAATCTTCCGCGTACGCGTCGTTGAACGCGTTCAACACCTCGGGAATAAACTTATCCCAGCACGACATTAAATCTGGCTTGGGCACGCGATCGTTCCATTCATTCACCTTGTCATCAAATGATACCCTCGGGTCGTACTGTTGGCGCATGAATTTCAAAATATTTGGTTGCGCACCGCCGCGCACCGGGTCGTCGCACATCCCCTCGTGCTGGCTAAAACATCCTTCAAGCTTGAAAACATGATCGGCGCTCGCCGTCATGACGACTTGCGGAATCCAGTGCGATCCAACGCCGAGAGATCCATGCGTTTGCGCGTCACACGCCGCCATGGCGTCGATATTAAACCCACCTTGACGGTAACACCCGTACAACGCGTTCGTCGTCAAACCCCACATGTGGTTCTTTACGTACTCCTGAAACACCTCGCAGTTATGTACGCTATACCCTGGATTGAGCGAATGAAACAAGTCCTTATTCCCCCAATTCGTTTGCCATAAAAACTCTGATACCGCGCGCTTGTAAGGATTCCGAACGATGGCCCACGAATTCTCCACCCGCGTCGCCGGAGGCGTGTGCCACGATTCCAATCCTTTAAAGTTTTCCCTGAGCTCATACGGGCGTTTCGGGTTGCAGCACCCGACGTTGATGCCAATCTTCCCGAGCACATCCTCGACCGTGGTGCCACCGCTCTTGGGAATGTGTATAAACGCCGGTACGTTGACGCCTTCGACTGGACGCTCCGTCTCGGGCGCGAGCCCGAGCGCCATCGACGCCGCCGCCGCGTCCGTCACCGCCGCGTCCGCGCCGCCGAACGCGCGCGACGCAATCTCGCGCACGCGCGTACCGCGTGCACCGTCGGTAGACGCCGCGGCGGCGACGCACAGCGCGCCGAGGGCGCACCATGCGACCACGCTGAGGGTGTTACGCGACCGCGGTGCGTCGTCGTCGTCGTCGTCGCGCGCGGCGCTCGACGCGCGCTCGACGTCGGACGTCGATGCGTTCGATGCGTTGAGTAAACCGTCGCGTTCGGACGCGCGCATGGCGGGCGGCGACGGCGGGCGACGGAGAATGGCGCGCGATCGCACCAACACCATTTTTTTTGAGGAAACTTTTGACTGCGTATTCGGGTATTTGATCGGATATTCGATGCTTTGATGACGCGAAGGAATGATTCGATATATGAAACAATTGGATACTAATCACGTCACTATTGGAAACTATGCGCGATGGACGTTGCGCGTGAACGACTAGGAATTGGCTACGGGCTACGCGCGTCGGCGCGGCGGTCGAGGCGTCGACGTTTCGCCCGGCGACTCGAGTTTCGCCTTGACATCCTCCACATTCGCCATCCAAGCCTCCTCTTCTTTGGCTTGGATCTTTTCTAATACTAATTGTGTGTCATTTCCATCCCCTGGGGCGGTTAACACGCGATCGGCGTCGTCTAAAGGCGCGCCGGATTTGGCGGCGCGCGCGAACCTCTCGCGTTCTTCGTCCCGCTCGCTCTTGACCACTTCCAACGCTTCTCGCTCATTCAGCTTGCGCTCGCGCATCACCTCGAGCTGTCGCAGCGCGAATGAACGCACATAGTGTGTTTTTGCCCCGGTTCGAGCGTCGATGGCGTCGAACGCCGCCGTGGGTTCGCGCTTGTAGTAGGCGCGAATCAACGCGTCTTCTTCAAAGACGATCTCTTTCGGCTTTCTCGCGCGCATAGGTGCCGGACTCGGGCCGACGTGCGACGCCGCGGCGTACCAACTCGGCGGTTCAATGATTCCGGCGCGTACGAGCGTGTGCGCGAGCGACGTGCTCGTGTCTGCGCTCGACCGAGGACGTCGAAAGTGCTCAATGGTGAGCTTGGCGAGCTGCGCCAGAGGTTTACGGCTCATGTCGTTTCTGTCGTCGTCGAGCGCGGGGTTGGGTGTAGAACGCGCGCGAGAGGTGCGGCGAAATGTGTGGTGTGTGGTGTGTGCGCGCTACAACGCGTGACGGATGTCCGAGCGTGGGCTACAGTGACGCTACGAGGAGGTTCCGGCGAGTCGAAAACCCCGTTCAAACGTTGGGCGCGCACGCGTACGCGTGGAATCCATCGCCGTCATCGTCGTCATCGACGATGATATTCACCGGTTCTTGATTTTCGACGAAAACCACCGCACCTGGTCTCACGGGCGTGCCGTTGAACGTGGCGGAACCGCGCGAGATGAGCCAAATGGATGGACCGACGCGCGCCGGGACGCCGAGCGCGGCGCCAGGAGCGCACGACACGACGTCGAGCGCGAATTCATCGAACGGTGGTACGTAACGCTTCGTGCACGCATTGATGACGTCACCGGCTAAAATAGTTGGAGCACCGAGCTCGTACGTGAGCATGTCGCACAGAACGTCGACGTCGCGGAATTTAGGGGTTAAACCGGCGCGCACGACGTTGTCGCTCGTCGCCATGACTTCGACGCATTCGCCAAAGAGATACGCATGTGGCTCGTTTGCCGCCATGTAGATTCCCTCACCAGGTCGTAAGTTAATGTGGTTGAGTATGAACGCACATAACGCACCGACGTCGTCGGGGTATTGTTCAATCAATCGCACGTAAACGGCTTCGGCGTCGTCGAGCGATGTCGGCTCGGCGCTCTTCAGCCGCGTCGCGAGGGCGCGCGTGGCGTCGCGTACCACATCATGGTTCGCCGTCATGATGGCGCGAAAGACATCCTTAAACGCCTGCCTGATTCGCTCTGTATCACTCTTCGCGTCATCGCTCACGCAATCTATGAAAGCTTGACACCGTTCGTCGCCGACGACGCTCGCGAGCTCTGGCGTCCTCCGCAGTCGTTCCGCAAGCGTTTTCGCGTGCACAAACCCACTCAACGCCTCAAAATCGCCAATCGCCACCGCCATTTCGGGCTTGTGATTACTATCTTTGTATGCGCCAGGATTCTGCGCGTGAAGGCGCGCGGCCAGGGCTTTATCCGGGTGCGCTTGGATGCTCAACGCGCCTCGAACGCTCAGCACCTTCATCAAAAATGGCACATCCTTTCCAAACTTTTCCACGCACTCCGCGCCGAGCGCACGCTCGGCGTTAGATTGTACGTAAGATAGAAGCGTCTGTGACTGTGCGTCGTCGTCCGGCGCGATGTGGGACATTCCAGACGGGTGTGTGCCCGCCCAAAGTTCCGCAAACGGAACCGAGTCAGCGTCATCAGTCGCGCTCAAACCGTCTCCGTGTCGCGCAGCGTTCGCGCGCGCGAGGTCTCGTACGCTCGATGTGCCGAACGCGCCCCATGCGTAGTTTTGATGCGTGACTTTAAGCTCGCGCATCGCGCGATGACGGACTGACACGCGGTGGACAGTGGAGCGAAGCGCGGGCTCACCATGTGACTTTGTGAACTTTTCACTTTTGTACAACTTTTGTACTGATATTACAACGGTGATGGCGACGGTCTATGGTTTATGCGCGACCTTTGATGACTTTGGACGAGGCACCAGCGTCGATGGCAATGTTGGCGGGTAATCCCAGGATGAGCCGACACGCGGCTTCGCCTTCGACGCGCGCGGCGGCGATGGTTTCCACGTCCACGCATAAGCTCGACATGGACTTTGACGCGGGCCCATTAGGCGCAACGGTGGTGATCTTGATTGGTGCGAAAGCACTCGGTGCGCGAGCTGGGGTGAGGACGTCTTTGGCGCGCCAACCGTGCCGGCGATTGAGAGTTTCAGCGAGCGCGTCGTGCACGTCCCAAATGTCCGACATGTATTCCGGGGCAAAGAGCAAGTTTCGTATGGCACGGTAGAGCGCCGACGACGCTGGTTTAGGCTTCTTTGACGACATTAATCGTATTCTTCCGTTCGCACGACGTGCTGAGACGTTGTCAATGTCGAATTCGCCGCTGTCGTCGACAGAGCCGAGCGCGTCGTCCATCGATTGCGAGACGTCGACGCTCGCGGACGAAGACATGGCGTCGTCGCCGTCTTTCGGCTCAAGATGCGGAGACGTCAGCATGACGAGCATGTGCGTGCATCCATCGCATGCGGCGGCGTGTACGGGCACGGGCTCGAGAACGGCGGCGTCCACGAGCCTATGGCCTCGATGCGACACGGGCGCGGCTCCCGCGAGCGCCGGTACCCGCGCGCTCGCCCTCAAACACATTTTCAAGTCCCCCACATCCTTAAAGTCTTCGAGAATCACAGTTGACAACGTGTCGAGCGACGTGGCGACGACTTTTAACGGCACTTTACTCTCAATAACCCTGCGCCAGTTCAACGGACGTCCCGTGAGACCACCCATGACGTGGTCGAGCAAATGATTCACATTCATAGCCGGTGACACCGAATAGTTCCCACTCCCATCGTCGCTCACATCTTCATTTGACTCTGCGAGTGTGCCAACGTCGGAAATTGTCGCACTCTCCGCCGATGACGCTCGACGTTTCACGCGCGCCACGCCGCGACGAATAAAATTCAAGTGCGCATCCTTTATCACCGTCATCCGACGTCGCACGTGGCGTTTAATATCCAAGAACGCCCCGTCACACAAATCATCTTCATATGTTTTAATTCCTTCTGGTTGCTGCGCCAAATAGTACGTCAAGTTCATCGCCCCAGCCGACGAGCCGTAGCATGCGTCGAATGCGTCGTAGTATCCCTCCTCGAGCAAACACCCAATCGCTCCGGCGCTAATAACCCCTCGCATGCCCCCACCTTCGACGACAAGTCCAATCTTTAACCCATCGTCGCGTTTACCTGGCTTTGATCCACTTGCGCGACGTCGTTTCAGCGCCTCGACGACGTCCACGTCCGCCACTGTTCGAGCGCCGACGGTTTCGTCGTGCGTCCGCGCGAGCGGCCACGGGTGCACTGCGCGCACGCCATTCGCACGAATGCCGCCGTTGCTACTCGAGCCGCCACCGCCGCGACGAACTGCACACGCGAGCGGCTTAAAATTCAACCCATCCTTGGCGCTATTACCGCTCTTACCGTTGACGCCGCGCTTTGACGTCTGCAACGGTTTCGCGGCTCTCAACGTCTCTAGCGCCGCTGACGACGTCATCACCGACGTCGCATCGCCAGCGCCGCGCGCGTTCGACGACAACGCATTCGACACGATGACGCGCGCGCGCGAACGCCGCGCTGGCGCGCGATTCGCATCGCACACGACTGTCCCGGGACGACGCGCGCTCAACCGACTTTCTGCGTCGCGGTTCAAACGCGCTCCGCGCGCGCGGAGCGTCGACGCATCGCCCATCGCCGCGGTTGCGCACGACGACGACGCCATTTGCATGAGATCGCTAGGTGCGCGCCGAGCGACGTCGAGATGGGCGCCGAGCCGCGGCGGCGTGTGTCGTCGTGGAGTCAACCGACGGTGGACTTGTGCTGACTGAGAGACCAAAGCAGAGGTGCGGCGCGGTGAAATGGAATGCACCGCGCCGCGATCAGTGTTTACTCATTTATGTGTATAATAAAAGAAATGTATAGTTCTATTGTTTTGCATACGTCGAAGCGAGCGAGAGCGGGAGATGCTTGGACGACGGTCGCAAAGTCACGACGAGCGCGCGCGAAGACGAGCCCGTGGACGACGCGCTCCGTCAGCCGTTGGAAATGAATCATAATGATGATAGGCGTGCGATATGCTTACGCGACAACCACCTTTTGGCTCTTTTTCGCCTTGCTGGCACCACCGTCGGACTTGCCGACAATCTTCGTGCCAGTCACCTTGCACAAGCTGCCCTTCTTCCCCGGAACGTTACCCTTAACGA
>Ga0233450_10004292_pt1 | contig 12961 bp, 11 predicted proteins | sample 011ome_30_FD_189956 | JGI IMG/M metagenome (GOLD analysis project Ga0233450, IMG submission 189956) | Coastal salt marsh microbial communities from the Groves Creek Marsh, Skidaway Island, Georgia - 011501CT (spades assembly) | ecosystem: Environmental > Aquatic > Marine > Intertidal zone >... | reverse complement strand
ATTGTCCCCGTAGCGGTCGTGTGCCTGCTGCACTTCATCCTCGCTCAAGCCAAGAGACTTTCCGTAGTGTGAAAGCAACAAGTTACTAGGGGTTTCGATTTCTCGCAATTCACCTCGACCTTTTCGGTTTTTCTCGTCCCATTCCAGTTCAACATATTCGTATCGCTGTCGTTGAAAAACGCACCACAGCATCGTGCGCAACGAACCGTCCGCGCCGTACACTCTTAACGATTTCATGGGTACAATTTCAGGCTTTCCTTGGTGCTGATGGGGAGAGATAATAAAATATGCACCTTCGCGTACTCTATCAACGCGCTTAAACTGCACGAAACAACGAACTCGAACGCTCCAGTGTTGCGCAAAGAGCAACAGCGCGTGCGCCGTCGCCACCGCCGCAAACGCCAGCACCGCCGGGAAGTCTGGTAACCAACTCGCCGGAAGCGTCGGTGGTACTTCAAACTGCACGTCCTCTACATTCACATCTTTTTCACTCTTTGAAGCTGTATTGTCATCCTTCTCCGCGACGTCATCGTCACCGGAATCCCACCCATCGGCGTCGTCCCCGCTCGCTCCTCCCCAGTCATCCCTCACCAACCCTCTCTTCGCCGTCTTCACCGCCTTGGCGCTCACACCCACCGATGTCAACACATCCACATCATACCCCAACTCGATGTGATGCTTCAACGCCGCCTTGTACGGGTTCCCACTCGTCTCGTAGCACTTCAACCCGGTGTGCGCGTACAAGATGAGGAACGGAACGTACACCAACGCCAAGCGATTCCCGAGCGTTTTATACCGCCGTACGCGCGGTGACGCCGAAGCGACGTGCGCTGGGACGCCTATCGTCAACCGGCGATTCGTTGTCGGCGACATTCCGCGCGCGCGCGCACCGAACGCGAGCTCACGTGTCGCGCAATGCCGTCGCGTTACGCGATCGTCGACGGGTTCGTCCTCAGTGTGCGACTTTTGGATGCTGATGTTGGCGACCGCGACGGCGGTGCGTCCGTTCATCGCGCGCGCGACGTCGCGCAGGATACGTCGGGATGAGTTGGTGAGATGCGCCACCGGCGGTGGCGCCGGGGCGTCGTCCTCGTTCGACAGTCGACGGTGTCGCGCGCTCAACGATGCCGGGAGCACTTTGATGGCATCGAGTGGCGGCGCTCAAGGCGCGGTTGACGACCGCGCGGTGGTGTATTGGTGCTCGCGCGATCGTCGAATGCGAGATAATGATGCGCTACGCACGGCTCGAGCGCTGGCGCGCGAATCATCACGGGTGATTGTGTGCACGCACCTCGGGAAGGATGAGCTCGGGACGGGCGTCGGAGGCGCGCGACGGGCGGCGTTTGCGTTGGAAGGATTACGAGAGCTTGAACGGGATTTACGCGCGAAAGGGATAGTGATGGATGCGAGAAGTGGAGATGACGCGGCGCAAGGCGTGCTTGAGTGCGCGCATGAGGCGAACGCCAAGGTGGTGGTGTGTGATTTTACGCCGTTGCGCGAAGGACGGAGCGCACGCGAACGTTTGGCGGCAGAGTTGACTAGGATGAATTGCGCGATGATTGAAGTCGATGCGCATAACGTCGTGCCGGCGTGGGTGGTGAGTGATAAGCAGGAGTATGCAGCAAGGACGATACGGCCGAAAATTAAGCGAGCACTCGATGAATTTCTTACCGAACCCGTGGGCGACGTTGACGAAGCGATGACGACATCCTCCACAGCGGCGCCGATGATTGATTGGGATGCATATCTCGCCACGGCGCGACGAAACGGCGCACACGTGCCCGAGATAAAAGGTTGGATCATACCTGGTGAGCGCGCGGCATTGGTGGCGTTGTGCGGACCTGATAAAGAGGCCTTTCTTCCTAAGCGTCTAGCGATGTACGCCGAACGTAACAAGCCCACGGCGCCGCTCGCCGTCTCACGCTTGTCGCCCTATTTAAATTTTGGACACCTTTCCCCTCGCCGCGCGGCGTGGGAAGCGGCGAAATTGAGAGGACAAAACGACATTCTTGATGAAGCTATCGATTCATACTTGGAAGAACTCATCGTGCGCAGGGAATTATCAGATAATTTCTGCCTGCACAATCCGCGCTACGACTCGCTCGAAGGCGCGAGCGTGTGGGCGCAAGAGTCGCTCCAGGCACACGCGTCGGATGTGCGTGAGTACGTGTACGATTACGAAACGCTCGAACGTGGGCGAACGCATGATGAATTATGGAACGCGGCGCAGCATGAGTTGTTGTATCTCGGGCGTATGCACGGGTTTATGCGCATGTATTGGGCGAAAAAAATTCTCGAATGGACGCCGTCGCCCACAACGGCATTGGAAACGGCAATCGCGTTGAATGATGCATACGCACTCGATGGACTCGATCCAAATGGTTACGTAGGATGTATGTGGTCTATCGCTGGTATTCACGACCAAGGTTGGAAAGAACGCGCTGTATTTGGTAAAGTTCGTTACATGAATTACGCGGGATGCAAGCGCAAGTTTGACATTCAAGCGTACGTCAGTCGCATTGCGAGCGAGGTGAAAGTTGTGAAGGCTCGCGCATAGTTCACTAGACTACTAGTGTAGATTATTCTTGTAATTGTTAGTAAGAATTGATGTCAAATGTAGAACAAATTACAACTTTCTCCTAAGTGCGTTATTTATCCAAATCGCCTCTACTGCGCTCTCGCGTCTTGTTTGTTGTTTAGACACCTTCGGCAGAGCTCAAGAAAGCATCTAGCGGCTTCCCAAGGGCATAGACTATGAAGCCAATGTCCTTCAACTTTTGGTGGTCCAAGATGAGACGACCATCGAACACGAACGCCGGCTTTTGCATGACGCCATAGATGGCTTCCCAGTCATACGTCTTGAACTCGTCCCACTCCGTCATGATGCACAACGCGTGTGCTCCGGTCAAAGACTCCATGTGAGTCTTGCAACACGTGATGTTTTTCATCGCCTCCTCACCCATATCCTCAGCAACTTGCTTGGCATCCACCTTGGGATCGTAGATGTTAAGCTGAGCGCCGTCTTCAATGAGACCGTGGCCGACGTCAATCGCAGGCGACTCGCGAGTGTCGCCAGTGTCCTTCTTGAACGCGAAGCCTAACATGGAAATCTTCTTACCGCGGATGGTGTTGAACATGGCGGAGATCATACGGCGCACGAAACGACTCTTTTGGTAGTCGTTCATACCGACGACGCTGTGCCAGTATTGGGCAACTTCAGACAAGCCGTGGCACTCGCAAATGTACGCCAAGTTCAAAATGTCCTTTTGGAAGCACGAGCCGCCGAAACCAACAGACGCGTTCAAAAACTTAGCACCGATGCGCGTGTCCGTACCGATGGCGTGAGACACTTGCTGGACGTCCGCACCAGTCGCTTCGCACAACGCGCTCATGGCGTTGATGGAAGAGATGCGCTGGGCCAAGAATGCGTTCGCCGCGAGCTTGGAGAGCTCAGCGGACCACAAGTTGGCGGTGAGAATGTTCTTCTCAGGGACCCAGTTGGAGTACACACCACAGAGCGCATCAACCGCAGCTTGACCTTCGGGGGTTTCAATCTTACCACCAATCAACACACGGTCCGGGGCGTCCAAGTCAACCATGGCCGTACCTTCCGCCAAGAACTCTGGGTTGGATAAAATTTGGAACTTGACGCCTTCGTGCGGGCAGTTGCGTTGGAGCACCTTTTCAATTGCCTCCGCCGTACGCACCGGCACCGTAGACTTCTCGACGATAATCTTATCGGTCGCAGAGCAAGCAGCGATGGTACGCGCCGCCAACTCCCAGTACGTTAAATCAGCCGCCTTGCCCTTACCCAAACCAGTCTTTTTCGTCGGGGTGTTCACCGACACGAAGATCATCTCGCAGTCGCGAATAGCCCCCTCAACATCCGTCGAAAAGAACAAGTTCTTACCACGGCACGCGAAAACAATCTCATCCAAACCCGGCTCGTAAATAGGCAACGCATCAGAGTTCCACGCATCGATACGCGGCTGAGAAATGTCCACCACCGTCACCGAAATGTGCGGACACTTCTTGGCGATCATCGCCATGGTGGGCCCACCGACATAGCCAGCGCCGATGCAGCAAACTACAAGGCATCACACGAACACGACGCGAGAGTTTTACCGTCAGTCTACGTTTCAATCGTCTCAAACACCCCGCACGCGCCCATGCGCGCGCATACGCGCCCGATAAACCACGCGTCCGAGGGTGTGGCTAAGACTCATCACCGAGCCCATCATCGTGACCCATCATCCACTCCGCCGCCGTCCCCGCCGTGCGCATCGCATCGCATCCCATCGCATCGCACGTACTCTTCGTCACCTTGACCGTCATCGTCGTCGTGCGTCGAGGTATGCCCACGCGAACACCTCCTCCTCCGCCGTCGTCGTCGTCGTCGTCGTCAGTGCGGAACTTTGCATGCATTCATTCGTCTCGCGGGAGGGGGGTGTTTTACCAATCGCGACTCAAGATCCAGGTCATGATTGGTCGATGCGTATCCCTCGGGTTCAAACTTTTGGACCTCGCGCGCGACGGCGACGGTGGTCGTCACTCTCGCGAGCGCCGCCGACGACGCGGACGACGACGACGACGATGGAGACGACGATGACGCAGATGACGTCGTACCCGTCGTGGCGGCGCGCGACGACGACGACGAGGACGAGGACGAGGACGACGGGCGGGGGCGGTGCGGTGCGCCGCGTTCGTGGGACGGTGGCGACCGCGGCGCAGCCGTCGGCTGGGGCGGATGAGCGCTACGCCGCGCGAGGTGTGAGCGCATCGAAGGAGGACGTGCACGCGGCGATTAAGAAGGTTGATAAAGGGTTGTTTCCCAAGGCGTTTTGTAAGATTGTGGAGGACATTGCTGGGGATGATGGGTACTGCACGTGCATGCACGCGGATGGCGCGGGGACAAAGACGTCGTTGGCGTACATGTATTGGAAGGAAACCGGCGATATGAGCGTGTGGCGGGGAATTGCGCAGGACTCTATTGTGATGAATACTGATGATTTGCTTTGTGTTGGATGCGTGGATAATATTTTCGTGTCGAGTACGATTGGTCGCAACAAGGCGCTCATTCCTGGGGATGTGTTGAGCGCGCTCATCGGCGGTACGGAGGACGTTTTGGAAACCTTGCGTCAGTGTGGTGTTGGCGTAAAGTCCACGGGAGGAGAGACAGCAGATTTGGGCGACTTGGTTCGAACTGTGGTGGTGGATACCACGGTGACGGCTCGTATGCGCCGCACCGACGTGATTAGTAACGACAACATTCGCGCGGGCGACGTCGTCGTCGGTTTGGCGTCTTTCGGGCAAGCTACGTACGAAACTGAGTATAATGGTGGGATGGGATCGAATGGATTGACATCTGCGCGTCACGATGTGTTCGCAAAGAACCTTGCGAGCAAGTACCCGGAAAGTTTTGATCCGAGCGTGCCCGAGTCACTCGTATACAGCGGCAAGTACCAGCTCACCGACGTCGAGCCAGAAACTGGTGTAACTGTGGGTAAGTTAGTTTTGAGCCCGACGCGAACGTACGCGCCGGTTGTCAAAGCGGTGTTGGATGCCATGGATGTCAAGGATATTCACGGTATGGTGCATTGCAGCGGTGGAGCGCAGTCCAAGGTTGGGCACTTTTTGGTTGACGGCTTGCGTGTTGTCAAGGACAATATGTTCCCCATCCCGCCTCTTTTCCGTCTCATCCAAGACTGCTCGAACACGGCGTGGAGTGAAATGTACAAGGTTTTCAACTGCGGTCACAGATTGGAATTCTACTGCTCCCCGGAACACGCGCAAAAGATAATTGATATTAGCCAAAGCTTCAACATTGATGCTCGCATCGTCGGCCGCGTCGAAGCCAAGGAGGGCAAGTCTGAAGTTGTCGTGAAGAGCGAGTACGGTGAATTCACATATTAAGTGGTAATTAAAAAATCAGTAGCACTTTACACAACGCCCTGCTTTGTCGTCCCCGTCGGTCGGTTCGTCTTACCTTCAGCCTCTTCCTTGGCGCGTCGAATCTCTCGGCGTCGTCTAAGTTCATCTATGCTCACCCCTCGCAACTCACGACGGTAGAATAATAACCAGTTCGCCGCCTGCGCGCGTCGCGTCATATTCGGTGTCAAACCATCCATCTTGAATCCCTTCCACCCTAGCGGCGTAAGCGTCGTTTTAATCCCTTGTTTGTGTTCTTCCGGCACTGACCTCGTCAACGCCGCGCACGCAGCCTTCACCGGAGCATCAATCTTCGGGTCATACTTTCTAGTCACCCCCAACACATCAGGCGGAGTCGGGTAAGTCTTCGCCCAATTCGGAAACACCTCATCCGGCGTCCATACCTCGACTGCGGTTAACGTTTCAGCGTCCAGCTCCACCTTGCACCGATACCCGAGCGCGTTCCACACCAACTTGTTCACTTGCTCATCGCTCAGCTCCGAGCGCACGATGGACAGCAACACGTCGTCACCGATCGGGTCCGGGCCGTTTTTCTCCTCATCCCACGGTTCGGCGCCCCAAGACGCGCTCGCGTCCTCGCCCTCGGTCGCCGCGCACGCGCGTCCCGAGCGGCGCCCCGTCCCAGCGCCGGCGCCTCGCACACTGCGCGTGCGCACCGCGCGCGCCACCGCGCACGGCGCGCACCGCGACGCGCGATGCGCCAACGTCATCGTTCCTGACATCGTCGCTGTCGTTCAACGTCGCGCGCGTCAGTGTGAGGCACGAGGCGTGGCGGAGATTATCCAAAGCCTCACAGTTCCGCACGCGTCACGCGCATCGCGCGCGTCGTCGCCGTCACCGCCGTCACCGCCGCCGCCGTCGTCCGCGCACATCGCCGGAACGCGGCGCGTTCGCCATGTCCTGGACCGCGTCCGATGGCACCGCGTCGTGGGCGCTCACGGTGGGCGCGGGCACCGCGCTCACGTCCGCGATGGCGCTGTGGTACTTTGCTTCGCCGAGCGTGAGCTATCGCGCGCGCGCGCAGGTGGTGTTGGCGTGGATGCTGTCGCTGTCAATCGTGGCGCTCGTTCCGCTGGATGTGGTGAGCACGATGCGCGCGGATACCCCGCCGGAGGGCTTGGCGTGGGCGTGGGATTGGGCGTACTGGAGCACCTTTGCGTCGACGTGGTTCATCATTCCTCTGCATCAGTGCTATGAAGATGCCGCGGATTTCTCGAGCGTACTGCGATTGAAACGCGCACTGAGAGAGAACGGTATAATGTTTGGTATTATGTTTGGATTGGTGACCATAGGATCGGTGGTGATGTTGGCGAGCGAGAGCTTGAGCCTTTCGTCGTTGCGGGCGTACGGGATAGTATTGGGAAATGTTTGGGGTATTAGCACCGGGGTGTTGCTGATGGGATTTGGATTGGTGGATGTTCCGCGTTCGATTTGGCTTCGTGCTGGGTACGCTGGACGTTTGCAGCGAGCGTATAAGCGTGTGGCGGGAGTTTCTAGATCTTTATACGAGGCGCACGCAAAGCTCGCGGCGCAAGTGACGGCGGTCGCGACGACGAGTCGTGTGATGCCACGAAGACACGAACTTCGATGGGCCATGAGTGCGATTGAAAACGAAACTCCCGAGTTTGCCAGCGTGCATCGTGGAAGCTTGGATGACGCTATGGATGCCGCCGAAGATGACGTGCTGGATTACGACTACGACGAGCTGAATGATTTGGTAAAACTTCGTCGCACCGTTCGTCGTTGTGTACGAGTGTACAATCGCACGCGTGCGCAATATGTTCTTGCGATTGAAAGTGCATTTCAATGTGAAGCGCTTGAGTCGAGCAGAACGAGTTCAATGCGTCGGATGTATCGTTCGCCGACGGTGTCGGTACGTGATGGTTCGCTTGGAAAATGTTTAGACGATTTGGAGTACACCTGGAGCGTTGTTTTAACTCCAATCTTGCTCAGACTCTTGGCCGTTGGGTTGACGTTTTTTTCGGTCTCCATCATCATGGCTGAGTCTACGATTTGGGTTGGAACGACTTGGGGCAATGCAGATCAGTTGAGTATGTTGAGCATTATAGTAGGAAACGCAGAAACATCGTCGGCACTTCACATTGTTGTAGCCTTTCCGTTGTTTTACATGTGCGGCTGTGCGTTTTACTCGCTATTCAAACTCGGCATGTTTAGTTTTTATCAACTTGTCCCGCGCAACACGGATGCGTATTCGCTCCTGGTGAACGCCTCTTTGGTATGCCGTTACTCGGCACCACTTTCATACAACTATCTGATGTTACTTCCCATCATCAAGCAGTCTGGGAAAGTTACGACGTTTTCGCAGAAGATGGCGAGCAACGTCCCTGAGGTAGCGGGTGAACTCAACGTCATCGTACCCGCATTTCTTGGATTATTCTGCTTGGCAATTGCGCTGAATTGGTTCGACGCGCTTCTCAAGCTCTTCCGAGCGGATAACTTTAAGTTTGAGAGCGATAAAGACAAGGACGAAAGCGTAGACGCTGGTAAAGCAATCGTGGACAGAGAGCGCGCGGAAGTAATCGAAGGTGGGCGTATAGGTAGCACGAATGATGCATTCTTCAACGATAACGAGCCAACAGAGCAAAGACTGCCAGTGATTGCAACCGACGCGTCGTTAGAAGGCGAAGAGCGCGAGGCGCATAGCAGTTTGCTTTCATCCGATCTCGAGTCTGGAAGTGCACGCTGGGACAACTCAAAAGCTCGTCTGCAGCAAGCAATGCAACAATCGATGAATCGATCCGGACGCGCCGCGAGAATTTTGCAAACACAGCCGCGCGGCTCACCGATGTCCCAGTCTGGCCAAGACAAGGTGAGCAAACTCGACGAGCTTTTTTCCGACCTGGGTCGCCACGGGCCCGATGGGAATTTGTAAACCTATTTGAATAGTGCTGTACATTACAATGCGCGTACAATCACCCAATTCGTGCTACGCTGCGCTATAACTTTTCTTCGGGCAAAATGGCCAACGCGACGCCGTCGACGCACACTTCCCCGCAACGCGCCCGCTTCACCACGGTTTCATATTTCGCCCTCGCTCCAGACCTCTTGACTAATTTAATCTCGGCTATAATTTCCTCTCCCACGCGCACGGGCGCTCTGAATTTCAACTCTTGCGTGGCGTACACCACCCCTGGGTGCGCGCTCGAAAGCAACCCGCCAAACAAACTCGCGCTCAACATCCCGTGCACCACCTTGCCTTTCACTCGACTCCCCGCGCCGCCGCCGGCGCGCCCGGCATCCTCGTTCTCGTAATGTATGGGATTCGCATCCCCAGTCAGCGCCCCGAACCGCACGCAATCGTCATCCGTAAACGTCCGTCGCGTGCGCAACACATCGTCCGCGGCTGCGTTCGATACCAAACGCGACGACGATGCCGCCGCCGCCGCCGCAGCCGCCGCGCAGACGCGCAGCGTGCCTTCCACCACACGCCTCGGCGCACCGCGCGCGTCCGTGCACCGTCGAAGAAACATGTGACCTCGTCGCTGCGTTGTGACGATTCCAACCGCATTCGACGCCACGCCGTTGACGGCGCAACTCGTCGCGTCATCGATGGCGACGGCAGCGACGGCGGCGACGGCGGCGATGACGATGGCAATGACGACGACGACGACGCGGTGTTCGACGCCGATGCGCGGTGCGTCGCGCGCGGTGTGCTGGGATGTTCGACGACCGAACGGTCGAGGCGGCGCGAAGAATCGTGGGCGCACTCGCGCGTACGGTGGCGACGACGATGGCGACGCGTGGGACCAGTACGACGATGATAACGATGGTACTCGTCGTCCGTCGACGTCGGGTCGCGAACGGCGGGATAGAGGTGGGGATGGACGTGAACGATTCGCGCAAGGGCGAGGCGTCGGCGACGGGTTTGAGGATGAGTCTTCGTCTTCGCCGCGTCGTCGTCGTCGACCAACGACGGGGGAACGAAATGGTGGGAGAGGGGAAAGTCGCCGAGCGCCGCGCCGCGGGGTAGCGCGGGAAGGGCCGCCGCCAGATGTGTTGCCGCTGACGCAACGAGACTATGAGCGCGTGTTGCCGATTGCGGCGACGGGTGAGCAATACGGATATTTTTGGGGCGATAACGACACCGCGATTCAGCGCATGGGATTGTCTTTAGTGACGACAATTCTATCGGCAAATTACGTCGTTGCTTTGGCGATTCCTGCGAGTACGTTTTTTTTATGGGCTCCAGTGGCGTTGGCGGCGAGACGGAACTCTAAGGTACGAAGCGCAAAATACGCTGGTTTGTGGCGCGCGAAAGTCATAGATGTCGCTCCAGTAGAAACGCGTGGAGCGAGTAGTGCAGAGTGGATGCTGGATTTGCTCGTAGGCGATAAGTCTGGTGCTCGCGTGCCACTTAAGGTGCCGCTCAAGGGTGAGTACGCTGACATCAACGTCGACGATGACGTCGAGCTCATCGTCACCTCAGACGACCCATATTTCTACACATTCCAAGCCGTTCGCGAGGCTTACTTGCCGTACTTGAACATTTGGGTCGGCGAGTATCCTTTTCTCGAACGGCGCGGGATGATGAGCGTGAGCGACCGATTAGCGCGCGAGTTTCCCCTGGGACAAGTCGTAGACGAGGAGAGTGTCGAAACGCGTTGATTTCTCTTTTAAAGCTAGCCATACATTTTTTATTGCAATCAATTCTTCTGTTGAAACAAATAAATTATTCGTCATCATCTTTTAGCTGTTGCATCATTTTAGTGAGCTCCGCCTCAGGCATTTCTTCCAAACGTTTTTGCATCACTGCGTCTTCGTAATCCTTCAACTGCTTCACGTACGTCATATCCTTGTTGAACACTCGAAGCACGTACGACGCCACCCATACCAACGTAAGTCCAAGCACAAACGTTAATTGCACCGCGTTCCCAGCCTTCACGGCATCCATCCCCGCGAACGTTTGTAACCCGTAGTACGACGCGAACCCAGCCCCGGTGAGTCCACCGCCCAAAAGCATGACATCCTTGCGCGTGTACCCGAACGGCGCGTCCTCCCCATCATCCCCCGATGCCGCGCGCGTGATCACCACCCGCGCCTTAGACTTCATCGCCGTCGTCGTCGTCGTCGTCGTCGTCGTCGCCTTCGTCGTCGTCATCAGCAATGTGTTTTTGACTGACACCCTAGAAGCGCAGCGACGTCGCAACGTCATGGACGCCGCCGTCGCGGTCGGAATCACCGCGCGTCGCCCCGTGCGCGCGTGCGACGCGTGCGCACGCGTCATTATCATCGTCATCGTCGTCGTCGTCATCATCGTCGCGATTCGTCTCGTCGTCGCGTCGCGCAGTGACGATCAGATGTTTGAAAAAGATGACGTCGCGTCACTCGTTGGCGCCGTCGCCGCCGACCGCGGTCGATGTCGCCGCGCGGGGATGCACGCGTCGCGACGATACCGAGCGCGGACGATGCGCACAGGCGACAACGCACAGCGATATACGGCGCATTCTTCGCCATTGGTATCGGGACGCTGTGCCCATGGAATGTCTTCATCACCGAACGCGCGTACTTTGCGCGACGATTTACGAGCGGTGACGCCCCAGCGCGGGCGTACGTGGGGAATAATTTCGAGGGCATGTTTGCGAACGCCTATGCCGGGGCGAATTTGCTTGGGTTGTTGCTGTGCGCGCGCGTGATGGATGCTACGCGTGCGCGCGCGGGACGACTGGCGGCGCCGCTGGGCGTCGTCGGGTGCGCCGTCGGGACGAGCGCGATGGTGGCGTGTGCGTCGACGATGAGCGGAGATGCGGTTTTCGTGCACACTATTGTTGTTATTATTGTTGTCGGGTTTGCCAGCGCGTTGGCGCAAGGTGGTGGGTTTGCTGTGGCGAGTTATTTACCGCCGACGTACGCGCAGGCGACAATGAGCGGACAAGCGGCGAGCGGCGTGGCGGTGTCGCTTGTGGCGATGATGACCACAGCAGGGGCGAATGGCGCGTCGAATATGCAAGCAGTGGTGTACTTTTGTATTGCAGCGTGCGTGTTATTCGCATGCGCGTGGGCGACGTGGTATGTAGAGACGATTCCATTGTATCAAAAGTTGTTGATGGAGTCGTCGTCGAGCGCGACATCGACGTCGACTCGTGGACTCTTGGATGGCGACGCGAATGACGACGAGGACATAGATGAGGGCGGTGAAGACATTGAACTTAATCCATGGAGCGAAGACGACGAAGATGCGCGCGCGCGAGCGTCATCAACTGCAGATGTCGGAGAGTGTACAAAGTATCGTCTCGCCGTACTGTTGACATTCACCGTCACGTTGAGCGTGTTTCCGGCGGTGACAAGCGCGATACAAAGCGCACACAACCTATTTGGCAATCTCTGGTCACCGACGCTCTTCTTACTCTTCAACATCGGTGATTTAATTGGCCGACATTGCGCCACGGTGTATCCCAAAACACCACCCAGAGGCGACGCGTTGCTCCGTCTCGCTTTGGCTCGATGCGTCTTTGCGCCGCTTCTCGCGTCGTGCAACGTCTCCACCACCACCACCACCAATACTTGGCGTATTCCTCGCCTATTCACAAACGAATTCTGGCCAATTCTATTCATCCTAGCCTTAGCCATCACGAACGGTTGGATCGCGAGCCTTGGCATGATGCACGGTCCATCCAGAGCGTCGCTCGACCGGCGTCCGCGCGAAGGCGTCGCCCTCGCCATCGCCCTCGTCGCCGGAATCTTCATCGGTTCCTCGTTATCCGTGCTCCTCGTCACCGCGTGTACATCATCATTATCATAATCATCATCACATGTACCTTGTAGTGTAACGTACGCTCTGTATAGTAGAGCAAACTCGCGACTGGGCTCGCCGTCGTATGTCAACACAAAAAAACGAACACCGCCGCCGCCACACTGATCGCCATTCGGCGCCTCCGTCGTTGACTGCCTGACGACGACGACGACGACGTCGACGAGCGCACACACGTGAAGAACGCACACGACACGCGCACGCATCCGACCGACATGGGACGCGGCGGTGGACGCGGATTCG
>Ga0233450_10004275_pt1 | contig 12994 bp, 9 predicted proteins | sample 011ome_30_FD_189956 | JGI IMG/M metagenome (GOLD analysis project Ga0233450, IMG submission 189956) | Coastal salt marsh microbial communities from the Groves Creek Marsh, Skidaway Island, Georgia - 011501CT (spades assembly) | ecosystem: Environmental > Aquatic > Marine > Intertidal zone > Salt... | reverse complement strand
AAGATATGCAATAACACGACGACAAAGAAAAGAACACAAAAAAGGAGAGAAACTCGCCCGCGCAAGTCAAAACTCTCCGTACTCGAACCCCCTTTGTCCGTTCTTTCCCAGCTCTTTTCATTTTTCATTCATCTGCCATGCGATAGAGAGATACAAAAACGCTCGATTTGTATCTCTAAAACAGAAAGAAAGCAAACGATGAAGAAAAGAGCTCCCACCCTTCCACCCACTATCATCGATAGATCTCTATCGATGATAGCAATGCGTGTGACTTTCTCGCGCGCGTGCGCGCGCGCACGCAAAAAAAAAGTGATATTATATGCGCGCGCAAATGCGCGCAAATGCGCGCGCGAGAAAGTGAAGAGGAAATGAAAAAAAATGCGTTTTTAGATACAGATACAAAAGTTTCTCTTTCTCTTTCTCTTTCTCTTTCTTTTTCTCTTTCTTTTTCTCTTTCTTTTCTGCTCCTCTCGAAAAGAAACATTCTTCTCTCTCTCTCGACTTGTGGAAACGAACACACCAAACAGAAAGAGCAGAGCAGTTTTCAGCCGAAAAGACAAAAAAAAAATCACAGATATCTCGCCATAAAACTGACCCACGTCGACACTTTATACTCACTTAAACACTCACACACACATAATGTTCTCTGTTACCCAATCCGCTGTTGCGCAATCCGTTCGCTTGAACGTCGTTTCCAAGAGAAGCGTCAAAGTTCGGTGAGTCGTGGTGGCGTTGTTCTTGTTCTTCTCATGTTTTTCGCGCGTATCGTTCTCTTTTACACGCGCGCGCGCGGTGAAAGAGAAATCCCGATGGATGATGTTTTCCACGTTGGATGATGATGAAGATGATGAGAAATGCGATTGACTTTCGCGCGCGCGTTCTCTCGCGCTTTCTTAAAAAGCGAACGAAAGAAAGAACGGGCGATTGAATCGAACGCCGTTTCATTCATTCGTTCATTCTTTAATTCGTTTTTCACGCGTTCATGCGTTCGTTCAAGAAGAAGAACACGTGTTAGGTCGAGAGAATTCGTTTTGTTATCCACTCCGTTCGTGTACACGTCGTGTGTCCTGTGCTTGACACGTCGCCAAATTTGGCTGATTTTTTGATTTTTTTTCTCTCTTTTCGGAAGAGAATTTTTGGACGCATCAAACAAAACACTCACCATCTCTTTCGCTTTTCTTTTGAGAACAGCTCTGGCGACAACTTCTCCGCGCCGATGAGAGACGATTCCGAAACGTTCAAGAACTCCTTGGCTGGCCAATCCAACTGGAACGCCTACGAAGGTGGCGACGAGAAGCCGCTCACCCCGGAAGAGAAGAAGGCCAAGAACGCCAAGGAAGACGCGGAAGCCGCGGCGAGACGCGCCGCCTCCGCCGCCAAGATGGCGGCTGAGCGCAAAGCCGCCGGCGCCTAATCAGCGAAAGGTTTCATTTCCTGCTTTTAAAATTCTTCTGTTTTTTGACTCTCTTAAGAGTCGAACAGAAGAAGTTTATTCGTTGAGGGATAGAAAAACCCGATCCGAAACTAAATATATTCGTCATCTCCGAGCGCGCTTATCCGGCACACCTTCATTTGTTGTATACTTGTAGTTGTATTTGTTGTTTTGTTATTTCGATTGATCAAAGATATTAAAAAATTCATTAATTCATGAACAAAACGTACCAACGTATCCGTTTCTCTACTCATCAGTTCAACGAGTGCTGTTCTTCTTTCGTTTTGATTGCGATAAAAGAGAGATATACCTCGCGAGAAATTTTGGGCACCCCTCTGTGCTCTGAATGAAACGTTTTCCCCGTCGTCGTCCTGCACAACTTTAACGCGCGCTTTATTTATGCTTTTTCTTCTTCGAAAAGCGACGATTCAGACGATTCAGACGATTCAGACGATTCAGACGGCTGGGAAAAGACAGAGGAGGAGGAGAAGGAAGAAGTCGTTTTTATCGTCGTCGTCGTTTGAAGAAGATTCGGACGCGCTCGTGCATTTCATCGAAACCGTCGCTAAAAATGATTTCAACGCGCGCGAGAGAGTGCGCGTCGGGAAAGACGATATCGAAGATCGAGGGTACGCGTTGATTGCGAACAGACCTTTACGAGCGGGAGAGGTGGTTCTTTCTTTACCGATGCGCGCGAGATTCGTGGTGCTTTCATCGTCATCAGAAGAGGAAGACGAAGATATCTATTCCTGGTCGAAACCGTTGGCGAAACGGTTGGTGTTTGACGAAAAGGAGAGGAAACGACACGAGGTTTGGCTGAAGAGTTTACCGAAAGAAGCACCGAGAGTGCCTGGGATATACATGGAGGAAGAGGAGATCGAGAGATGGGTGAAAGATATGACGCTGAGAGAACGGTTGATAAGGAGTCGGAGAGACCATCGAGCGTTCGTAAACGGATGTTGCGGCGACGACGAAAAGGAGAAGAGAGAACTGTCGCGAATGAGGAGTTTCTTACAAAGTCGTATATTTGCGGACGATAAGAAGAGAAGATGGAATGCACCTCTGATTGACTTTTGCAACCACTCTTTCGAGGCGAACTGTTTCGTTCGGACGAACGTTGGGAAGGAGAACAAGCAAGGGAAAATTGCGACGGCGGAGATTTGCGACGACAGTTTTTTTATCGCGCGAGACGAAGAAAAAGAGGAAGAATATTTCGAACTCGTGGTTTCGGATGAAGGTTCCATAGATGTGGACGAACCGCTAACAATCTCCTACGCGCCCTCGCGCTCTGGCAACACGAATGCGTCGTTATTCTTCGAGCAGTATGGTTTTCTCTTGGAGGATACAGAAAATTCAGCTTCGTTTTTGAACAGCGTGGAGAGCGTTGAAAAGTTTCTTTCCTTTAGAAAATAGTTATTCTTTTACTAGTAGTTTAAATAGTAGTACTACTAATAGCATCGCTTACAAAATAATACAGGTATGTATATGTATGCATCGCACTCTGCTACACCGCGTGCTCGGCGACGTCTCGTAACATTTTAAGCAAACCTTTCATCGACGTTTTCTTGGCCTTCATCTTCTTCTTCTTCGAGCCGCTTTTCGCGGCGGTATTTCCTTTACTTTTCTTCAACAAGAAAACTTCCTCCAACTCCTCGTCCACGTCGTCCATGAAAACAATCTCCCCCATCGCCTCTCGTCTCTGTCGATCCGCAAACTCCTCCGAATTTTTCGCCGTCTCTTTCGCCTCCGTCTCTGCTTTCCTCGCCACGTCTACCAACTCCTGTCTCGTAAACGACACCGTCTTCATCTCGCTCTCTACTCGTTGCATCACCTGAAACACTTCCTCCAACGCTTCTTTTCTCGAAACTCCAACCATATTTTCCTCTTCCACCGATTTCGCCACCATCGTCAGTCTTTGCCGCCAATTTCTGGCTAAATCGTCCGCCCTCGGATCCACCGCGAGCGCTAACCCGCCCTCCGCGCCCAACTTCACCCGCTCCACCACCTCCTCCAACGGTTTCAACTCCTCTTCCTCTAACCCTCTCAATTGTTTCGCCACCAGCTGCTCCGCGCGCTTTTTCGCGATGTGTGAGGTTGTTTTCTGACACTCCAACAGTCCTTCCAACAATCGTTCGTTGTTTACGCTCAGTAATCCGGGCAGTTTCTTCAACGTCTTCGGACTGATGGCGAGTAATTGATTGGCCAAATTCTTGTGCCTATTCGCGTCTCTTTTCAGCTGGCTCTTGTTCTTCCTTCCGAAGTAAATCGGATCACCCTTTGCGTTTTCCGCGAACACGTCCCCGTTGCCGATGAAACCGTCCTCGTCTGTGTCCTCGTTTCCTGGAGACGACGACGTTTGAGAGGCGGTTTCTCGGAAGAATCCTTTGTGCACGACGAGGTGGCGGCTCGGGAAATTGTGGTGCAACCTCGTCATCGAATTCGATGCAGACGACGACGACGACGACGACGCGGCGAAATGAGACAACGCTCGCCGAAAAGTCGTCGTCGCAGTTCTAGAGGACAACATGCAACAAGAGGACAACGACGACATTATTATGTGTGTCGTGTTCTTGCGTATATATTTTAGAATTCTTTGTTGTGTGGTAATTCTCTCACGTGAGAGCTCTGTAAAGTCTCTATCTAAAAACGCGTGCGTTATCTCCGCTAGTATATCTATTTTCTTCTATATTCAGCGTGGACGACTACGAGCGTCCCAAATCAGCTGTCCTAAACGTGCAGTTTCCTCGTTCCCTCCGAAAGAGTCTCGAAGGAATTCGCCGGCATCTTCTCGGTGTTCCATTGTTTGCACGTATTCGATGAGATCTCGATTGGAGTCCGCGCCGGTGAGTTCTCGCAAGGAGAGGTTGAAGAACGTTGTCGTTTCCGCGGTGTCTTCGTCGTCGTCGATGATGATGCGGGAGGGTGAAGCGAGATCTTTCTCGTCCTCCTCGTGAGTATTGTTTAGAACGACAAAGTTGGCGAAATCTGCGGCGACGTGTTTCTCTATGCCTAAAGTACCGAGGAGGTCGATGACGTCTTGGCGCGTCGGCATCGCCGGTAAGACGTCGTTGGCGAGCGTTTCGGAAACGTCTCGGTCGAAACCGAGTTGGCGCAAGGTTTGGGCGATGTCGTCGGAGAGAGAGCTTTGCTTTCGTGCCTCTTCTTCTTCTTCTCGTGAGCTCAGAGAAACGGCGCGAGCGACTTCGAGTTCTCGTTCGAGCTCTTCGTCGAGTTTTATTCGTTCGCGAGCGTGTTCGTCCGCGCTGAGCGAAAGCGCTAATTTTAAAGCCTCTTCCTCGGACATTGTCGTTTGCTGAAACTCTTCGTGCGGCAATCGGTGTTCTGGTGCTCTCGTGGGAGGAGCAGCGCGAGACAAAGGTAACGATGGAAACGTGCTCTCGTCTTTTCGTTTGTTGTCGAGGAAGCGTCCACCGACCAGTGGTCTCGACGCTACTCGTTGGAAGTTTTCTTCTTCTTCTTCTTCTTCTTCCTCGTCTGTAGTCGACATCCTCAAATCTTCCTCATCGAATTGTTTCTGCGACCACGCTTTCCTTCCGAATCCTACACTCGTACCGATCGGAATTCCAGCTCTAACGTCCTTCTTCTTCTTCTTTGGTGGCATCGCGGGTTTCTGTCTCGTCGTGGTCGTTGTAATAGCAGTCGTAGAAGTAGCCGGCTTCTTCTTAGACGACGCCGGCGCGAACCCGCGCATGCGCAGCATTTTCGTCGCAATATCTTCGTATTCTTCCACGCGCTGCTTGCTTTCTCTCGTCGCATCTTGTGGACCAACAGCACTCTTTGCCGCCGTCATCCTCTCCTTTGCCGCTTTCGCTCTCTCCTCTCTCGACATCCTAAAATCCGAGACCGACGCGACCATCCCCAAATCTTCCAACGATTTCGGATGATTCTGTTGACGACGATCTTCATCTCTCACATCCTCTTCTTCTTCTTCAAACGCAATCTCGCACCTCCTCCTCTTCCTCATTCTCTCCTCGTCTTCCTCGTCTTCCTTCCCATTCCTCTTCTCGAAATACATCGCCGCCAACTTATCGTACCTATGCGACCAAAACGGATAACGCCTCATCAACTCGCAAAATCGAGCAAACTCTTTATTCGTCTCTCTCAACTGTTTCACCCGCAACACGTCCTCTGGTTTCACCGGATCTTCGCCATTGTCCTTTTCTCCACCTCTCTTGACCGAATCTTTGATTAACCCGGTTTTTGTGTCCCAGTACTTCTTGTTCGCGTGTCTCGGTTTCGCTCGTTCTTTTCGCTCTTCCTCTTCTCGCTTTGATACATCTTCAACTTTTCGTCGCAAACCGACGATTTTTACGTTCTCTCTCGCGAGCACCTCTTCCACGCGCGTCTCCTCGTGTTTCCCTTGAATTTCGATGACTTTTTCTCCTTTTCCTTCTCGCGCCGCTCTCGCTTGCGCGCCGAGACGCTTCGATATTCGCGAGCACAAAGCGTCAATCGCGTCGTCGCATCCCGAGACGTTTCGTATCTTCGTGACGAGCCAATGCTTGCGTTTTTCGTGCTCGACCGAAAGTCGGCCTTTTTTCGTCGCTTCGATTGAAATCATCATCGTAAAATTCTCTCCTCCTTTACGTTTTCCTCCTCCTTTTCCATCTTCTGCTCGCGACGCGTTGTCATCGATGCGAGAGTGTTGTTTGCGTCATCTCATCCGACGAACTTTGGGGAAAAACACAAAAGTCGTTTTCTTACAAAAAATGTCGACCAATGTGTCCTCTTCACCGGCGGTGGTGACGGCCTCTTCGAACGGAACGCTCCAAACCGGTGAAGGAAAAGGAAAAGGAGTTTCAGGTGATGCGTCCTCTTCGTCTCCCGTACCGGTCGTGTTACGAGTGAGCCAACTGGATGCGCACCAACTCGATAACGAACTCCTGGAAATCATCTTCCTCAAGCAACTCGGGAAGTGTTTCGATTGTTTCGACGAAAGCATAGCTTCGAAATACAAAGAAGAGATGAAGGTATTCCTGGAATTCTTACTCTGGTTTAAAACCGTGCGAGTTTCAAAACCAACGCCCGGGATGGAGATGATGAACGTGACGTATTTAGACGAGAAAGGAATCGCCCAATTCGGGAGCTTAAGAGAGCAGCAAAAATGGACGCTTTTGCTGTGCGGTTCTCTGTGTAAATACCTGTACTCGAAAGCGACGAATTTCGCCGCCAATAAGTGCTTACCAGATGACACGACGTCGAGAGTGGTAAAAGTATTAGGAACTGCACACTCGGTGGCGAGAACGATGAATTTGATTTTGTTCTTGTACTCGGGGAAGTTTCCGAACGTGCCGCAACGAGCGGCCAACGTGAGATTCGCGCACGAAAATCCAAACGCGGGGAGGGCGATGACGTTCGAGTATTTGAATCGAGCGTTGGCGATGAGAGAGATTACGGAGGTTGGGAAAACGGTAGTGATGCCGATGATGGAGAGCAAAGGGGCGAGGGAGTTCTTTAGGAGGGCGAAGTACGTGCTCGGCTTTCGTCAACAAGGAGGAGAGGCGGCGGCGAGACTAGAAGAGAGCGATGACGACGAAGAAGAAGAAGAAGAAGAAGAGGAAATAGAAGACGAAGACACGAATAGAAGAAAACGGAAAGAGAAGAAAAGTAATAAACGACTGGGAGGGATGATGGTGAGGACAATACGAGACGCCTCGACCGTTCGAATAGGAGAGGATGGATTCGACGAGGACGTCGCTATTTGCGCAGCGTGCGGCGACGCGCCTATTCCGTGTAACGCGTTCGTCGCGAAACGGTGTGGATGTAGCTATTGTTATTATTGCGCCGCGGCGAGATTGGAGGAGTGTAAAGCAGAAGGCAATTGGAAAGGGTTCGCGTGTGAAAACTGCGCGACGAGAATCAACTCCTTTCGCAGGATAAACTTAAAAACGATAGAATAAATTAGTAGAATTTTCGCGAAGAGTACAAGTGTTGGATAGTTAGATTTAGCTCATTAAAACGCACTATACTTAACCGACGATCATCGTCGTCTCGTCTTGGAACGAATATTCCGGAACTTCTAAATTCTCCGGCGCCGGTCCTTTACGAATTCTCCCGCTCGCGTCGTAGTGACTCCCGTGGCACGGGCAAAACCAACCGTTGTAATCGCCGGCGTTGGCAATCGGCACGCACCCAAGATGCGTGCACACCCCAACCACAACCAACCACTCCGGGTTCTGCGTTCTATCCGCATCCGCTTGCTTATCTCTCAATTCTCCCAAATCCACCGCGTTCTCCTTCGCGATCTCATCCGCCGTTCGTCTTCGAATAAACACCGGCTTCCCTCTCCACTTCACCGTCGTCGTCGTCCCCGGTTGTATTTTGCTCAAGTCCACTTCTAAAGACGCCAAAGCGAGCACATCCGCGGTGGCAGACATGGACATTAAAAACTTCAACACCGCTAAGCGAATCGCCGAGGCGTAAATCATGCGACCGCCAGTCAAGACGAAGTACGTGAACGCTCTCTTGTCCGGGTCTCCGATTTTATCCACGCGATGGTTTTCCTGCGCGTAGTTTGGTTCGCTGTTTGGCGTTTTCAACGCGTTCAAGATGGCGCCAGAGTTCACCGGGACCATGGAACCGTTTCCGTTGCTTCCAGAGGTGGATACCGCGGCATCGGACGCGTAGCCTGTCATGTGAGATTGATGATAGAAAAATGGTACAAAAGTCAGTATTATTATTTTACGTTGATGAAATCTCTCAAAGAGTAGTCCAAAAGGTAAAAAATCATCCGTCGCGGAAATGCGCGCGAACGAGCGCGACGCGAGCGACCTATCCCAGATCCAACCCAACGAAAACGTCCATCGATATCTTTTCCTTTCGAATGTAACACATTCTGCCTTAATTTCGTACCTCTCCTCCCCACATTTTGCTGTTCTCGCTCATCATTTTTCGCAACGGTGCTGTTGTTGTTCAAAATACCGCCGTGTGTCATCGCCGCTTTTTGGGCGGTCGACGAGGACGAGTGCGAACGCGCGGCGAGTAAAGCGCGGTGAAGAACCGACGCGACGTGTTTTCTCGACATCGTTTCTGCGGACGGACTGTTGAAGATGAATTCGCGTGTACGCGCGTTGAAGGAGGACTATTTATGGCGTGCGCGTAAAAATCTGATCGGTTTTCTCTCGATCTTTTGTCTAAAATACTATGTACTGCTTTGTCGATTTTGGCAGCGAAAAGCGCTCTCTTCGTTTACTTTCAAATACTTTTACATTCCTATTATGACTTGATTAAAAGTCGCTACATATATATACACACACGCGTTGTTACGGCTACTTTTCTATCGCGTGCTCTATTCATCATTCGTGGCGTAACTCATCTGACGTCTGGCGTCGTCTCGTCGGTATTCTCGTTGGTGTTGTTATTGTTGTTGTTCGTCGTCGTCGTCGTCGAAGCAGCAACTCTCTCCGCAACACCCGACGGACGCGTCCCATTGCTGTGCGTGCGTGCAATCCTCTCGCCATAACTCGCGAAACGTGGTCGATTTTTGCGACTCGGTCAAGCCGAGTTCGGTGATCCATTCGCCGTTCGCGCGGAATTGGTTCGCCACGCGCAAGGCGTTTTGTTTGTGCAACACCGGAACAAACGCGAATTGATGATCTTTGTTTTCTTCGTCTTTGAGTTCGGCGAGAATTTTCGGTTCGACGTCGAACGCGGAGAAGGAAGTAGGCTGACCGTAGAGTTTACCTCTCGCGGTTTGTGGCGTCCAGTCTTTGAGCATTCGTCGACTGTTTTTAGACGCGTCCACTTGGGAGGCGACGAGCTGGTCTGTTTTGGTTGTCGTCGTTTCTGAAGGATCGGAGTATTTTTGGACCCACTCGGATGGGATTTCCGGCGCGTCGTGGTGCTTGGCCATCACTCGCAAGTTCTTAATCGCAGAGAGACGAATGTCTTCGTGTAACTCGTCATGAATGGCCGTTTTCGTTTCGTCGTTGTATTGCTTTCTCTTGGCGTTCTTTTCCAAGCCTTCGATGGCGTTCCAGATTTGCCCAAAGTCGTACCCGTCGTGCTCGTGCAAACCTAAATACTCCTCCACGCGTCTCGTTGTCGCTTCCAAATTCTCTTTGCCGGAGAAATCTTCCTCGAACAACACCAACAAATTCGGAAACGCGTCTTTCCACAGAGACAAGTAATGGTCGTACCTCGACGCGCCGAGTACCGGGTGAGCGTCCAAACACTTGCTCAAATCGTCCTCGTTCGAGCCGCTAAAACCGCCGCAGTTGTTCAAATCGCGCTTCATCTTTTGGAACGCTTGAACGGAGGATTTTGACGTTTTCGCGCACGCCCCGACGCCGCCGTAATTCGCCGCGTTCGTATCATCACCGCTATCATTGCTACTCTCCACGCTCTCCATCGCGTACCTCTCCATCGCTCTCTCAATCGGATCGCTTAAAACAACAATCGGCCTTAATCGTGGCAACGTGTTCCTCATCGCTTTCGCGCAACACGAACAACTAAAACTCGTATCCGACCAATCTCCGTAAATCATCCCTTTATGTTTATCCTTATCGTAGGAAGTCCCGGTTGGAATGACTTCTCGACTGTCCCTCGCCTCGCCTCGCTTGATTTTTTTCGGCACGAGCGCGTCCACGTACGCCTTCAACATCGCCGCGCCTCTCTCGCTCTGATGCCCTTCGCACATCTCCCCACCACTCGCTCTCGTCCCGTACGGCGTGTTCCAAAAGTGCACCGCTTTCGCATCGCTATCAATCATCGGATGTTCCTTCAGCGCCGCTCGCAACCGCCCCGTGCTCGTACTCGCGCCGAGAATCGCAAAGTGCGGTAAACAGTGCTCCTCGCTCAATTTCGCGTCTCTAAAACACGTCGCCGGGCCGACGTATCTCGCGTGGCCTCGAAACTGTTCGTACCATTCCTCCGCTTTCCCCGATTTCCACACCACGTTCGCCGCGCTGAAGAGGAAAAACGCCACCACGACGGAGACCACGCCTGGGCAGAAGTCTCGCCAACCGAATTCGCTTCGCTGCGTTTTGTCCTCCGTTTTCTTCGTTTTAATTCTCGGTAACCCTTCCGGCGTTTGTTTGATGACGATGTTCCCGATGTTATTATTATTAGTATTGCTGTTCTTGTTTTCTTTGAGCGACGATAAAGGCGTCCGTTCGTCGATGACGAGTGTGCCTCCAAAATCGACTTTTCCGTGATGATGACTGCTGCGCGCGGCCTTTCCAAAATCGGGACTCCCACTCGCACCATCGTCCTCTCTCGTGGTCATCGGCGATGAATTATTCGACGAATGATGAAAATTGTGAGAAGACGTGGTCGAAGATGCCATCGTCGACGGCGTTCGAGAGCTTCGAATCCGCTCCTCTCGAGGCATGTCTCGCGACCACATCGTGCGTACACTTTGAAATCCAACACCAATCTGTTCGTTCTGAAGCCGCTCTTTCATGAGAAAAAAATTCATTTTTCGGTTTTGTCAAAGGGGCATATTTAGGGTTTTTTTAAGTGGTGTAAAACGTACTTTATAAACACAAGCTGGAAGCGCACTCTTTTTAAAATATCCCGTCGTCGTCGCGAGGGTACCGAGCGAAGATGTACCGAAAAAGAAGATGTGTGTGTTCACGGTACGAGTGACGTTGTTACGTTTGCTGTTGCTGGTAATGCCACCAGAAAATGTAAATACACGATATCAACACATCTGCGACGAAGGAAACGCGAAGGACAACGGTCGCGCTCTCTTTCTCTCTCTTTCTCTCTCTCTCTTTCTTTATATTCGTCTTCGTCTCTCGTTGAAGAAGAGAACGAGGATGGCGACGACTTTTTTTAGTAGTAAGTTACGGTGGTATCAACAACTCGTCTTTAATCTGGTCCAACGCGTTTTCTAACGTCTTCGTCGTCTCGTCGATGTTTTTCAGCTTGTCGTTCCCGAACAAGCCGAACCGAACGGTCGTCACGTCGGTCGGTTGCGCATTTCCCAACATCCACGGGACACCAGCGGCGACTTGCGTGCCGACAGATTTGAAACTCTTCCCGGCGTTTGAGTTTTTGTTTATGTAGATGACGACGATGCCGGCGGCTTGGAATTTTGGGTGCGCGACCGTTTGGAAGCCTTTGGAGACGACCATGTCGACGACCGACGTGCCGAGTTTACTAAACGTCGTCTTCGCGCGACCTAAGTTATATTTTTTCAAATCCAAGGCGGCGTTTCGAAACAACGCGATGCAATCCGTCGGTAACGTGGTGTAATACGCGAACCCGCCTTTATCGTACGCGTCGGAAACTTCCAACCATTTACGTAAATTCAACGCCATCGAATCCGACGCGCTCCCGACCGAATCCGTTCCTCTCGCTGCTTTTTCACCTCTTTCGTTTAAGATGACGACTCCAACGCACGCGGGCGCGCTCCATCCTTTCTGTGGCGCCGTGATGTACGCGTCCACCAAATTCGATTTCGTATCGATCCACGTCGTGCCGGCGGCGATGCCGTCCAACACGAAAATTCCATCCGAAAATTTTCTCGTCGCCTCGCCGATTCTTTTCACGTACTCCGCGGGTAACTCCACCCCAGTGCTCGTTTCCACGTGCGGCGCAAACACCACTCGCGGTTTATGTTTCTCGATCAACTTTTCCACCTCCTCGATTGCCATCGGTTGCACTCTCGGCCACCGATCTCCGTCTCGCTTCTTCACCTCGGCTCGCGCGACGATCGCCTTCGCGCCGAGACTTCTCGTCACTTGCTCGATGATATCCGTCCACCGGTAGGAAAAGTACCCGTTGCGTAAAATCAACACCGTATCACCATCCGACGCGAACTGTCGAAATACTGCCTCCATCGCGTACGTCCCGCTTCCGGGTAACCACACCGCGTTGTCCGCGTTGTACGCCTCTTTTAACACCTGTTTCAACTCTCGATGAATCTGTACGTACGTGTCGGACATGGAGTTCAACGCTCTGTCGGTATACACGACTGAAAACTCGTTCAAAATTACATCTGGTAAAGTTGTATCCCCGTGGTAGTTTTGGCCCGCGTTTAACGCGCGCGAGTGGTATTTTTCGTTCGTTCCGTTCTTGTTTTGATGGTGCGGACACGCCTCTCCCCTGGCGGCTTGAGGCGATGTTCCCGAGACCGTTAGGAAAAGAAGAAGAATTATTGGAACCAAAAACATGTTTTAAATACAATAATACTACTAATAATAAAGAGAGGAAGTGAACTCTGCGTGTTTTGTGGTCAGACTTTGACGATGTGTGCTCGCAAAGTGAGCGCGTCTGCGTGTGTGTTGTCTGCGCTTTTTAATTGAGGTTACGTGTACAAAAATAACCTGAGAAAGATGAAGAAAAAATACGCTAATATGTCATCTGACGACGCGTCATCATTTTCAATCAATGCATCACTCGTGTACTCACAAAGGCCCCACGACGGCGAGTGCAGCTATCAACACGAACGCTGAGGAGAACACGCTGAGACATAAGGTGACGATGACGAACGCGCCGAACGTGGAGAAGAAGACGATGACGCAGCCGGCGAAGAGGAAACCGGCGGCGGAGGCGGTGGTGAACGCGCCGCCGATGACGGAAGGGCCGACGGAA
>Ga0233450_10004254_pt1 | contig 13051 bp, 7 predicted proteins | sample 011ome_30_FD_189956 | JGI IMG/M metagenome (GOLD analysis project Ga0233450, IMG submission 189956) | Coastal salt marsh microbial communities from the Groves Creek Marsh, Skidaway Island, Georgia - 011501CT (spades assembly) | ecosystem: Environmental > Aquatic > Marine > Intertidal zone > Salt... | reverse complement strand
CAGCATTGAATTTTTTTTCTTTTTTTTGTGGTCACACGGACTGCTTTGACAGAGTAAGGCATACGCACTGAGAAGGTGAAAAAGAGTAAGAAGTAAGCACTTAAACCCTAAATACGAGTAAGGGAGAAGCACTCAGCGTTTGTCTTTGTAAGTGCTTAAAGTCGTACTCTTTTTTTTCTCTCTCTTCTGTTGTGCTTTGTCTCTCCTTTTATATGCGAGAATACAACTGCATTTCTAAAACTTTTCTTCTTCTTTGTGTGTGCGAGAGAGAGGAGAGAGAACTTTGGTTCACTACTTTTAAGGAACAAAAACTTTACAGAAAGAGAGAGACCAAAAGAGAGAGTTTTAAAAGAGAGAAAGAGAGAAACACAACGGAAGAAAAAGCCCCCATCACGGGGAAGAGATTTTTAAAAATCACACATCCCGGAATGATGAGATTTGCACGATGACGACGAGAGTTCTATCATCGCCATCGTTTAAAAGAGAAGAAGAAGAAGAATCAAAAGATGAATCAAAAGAAGCGTTACTCTTATTAAACACGTTGGAAGAGAAGTACTCGAAGGCGCTAAGCAGCGGGTGCAGGAAGAAAAGGAGCGAATTGTTGTTTTTGAGAAGCGATGAAAACGATGAGAGGAGAAGGTTGAGTGGCGGTTTCGCGGGGCGAGAAGAAGAGGGAACGACAAAAGCTTTCGAGGAGGAAGAAGAAGAAGAAGAAGAAGAGGAGGAGTTTTTTGAGCTGGACGCGAAGGCACTTTTCGCGCCGTCTCCTGTGTCATCATCGGTGGCGTTATTAAGAAGTGACGGTAAAGTATCGTCGTCCGACGACGAGGAAAACGAGGAAAACGAGAAGAAAAAGAAGAAAAAGCTCCTCCTCGTTCGAAGAGAAAAGATACGCGAGACGAACGTTCAGTTGGACGAAGACGTGCGAAACGTTCGGGACTTATTGGAGCGGTTGAAAACGAATCATTATTACCGCAGCGAAAAAGCTACGAGTTTTAGCGAAACAACTCTTCTTGGTCGCGAGAGCGGCGAGTTGTTTGACGAAAAACAACGAAGAGACGACAGCGAAGAGGATTTTTACGAGGAAGAAGTTAAAGAAGAATCGAAAGAAGAAGATCGAACGCGACGACGCCAACTGCTGCTCCTTCAAAACCACCTCCTCCTTCCCACCAACGCCGAAATCGCCGGCGTTACTGCGACGACGCAAACGCCGCGAACAAAAAAAACGGAAGATTGGTCCGTACCGGCGGAGGATCTCGTCCTACTTTCTTCTTTTCGAGACGACGACGAAAACAACGAAAACTTCGTCTCCTCAAACCCTACCGCGGAATCTCTCCGAGCCGCCGGTATTCTCTTTTAAAAGAAGACGTTCATCACAGAAAAAACTCGCCTTCGCGAGAACGGAAGAACAACGCGCGTAGTAAAAACGTGCACACAAAAGGTGCTCGCATTCATTTTTGGAACGTTCATACGGGTTGGTCGTAAAGCGCCAGAGAGCAACAAGAAAGAACGGTATGATGTATATTCTTCTTAGAAGAAAGTATACAAAACGTATTTTCGGTTTTCAAAAACCTTATTTTCTGCTGTACTCTCAGCGCGTTCTGCTTAAGAGAGAGAGAGAGAGAGAGAGAAACAGCTGCATTATTCAATTAGGGTTTAATACCCTAAATAATACTGCACCACGAAAATTAAAATTTTTAACGCGCGCGCTTCGTCAGAAGGCGGAACGCATTCAAAAGCAGTATTACTCGTCGCACACATGCCGTTAACGCCCTCTGCCCAAGAATTCGTGCCTCCAAAAGGTGTTGTTCCTTCCACCACCGTTGCGACAACGAAAGCAACGACAACAACAACGAAAGAGGACGACGAAAAGAAGAATTCGAATTCGAACGCGAACGAGAAGAAGAAGAAGACGACGAACAAAGACGACGAAGAAGACTTGAAACAACTCCCGTTCGATTTAACACCACACGATGCGTTTAAAACCGATTTTCAAATTGGGCAAAAACAATTAGGCGTAACGCCAATCGTTCACGCGAAGAAGTTTTCGAAAGCGATCGCGATTAAAAAGCCTTCAGTGGGAGTCAAAGAGAAGACAAAAGCGAATACGACGGAAAAGGACGTCGAAAAGGAAACGACGAGTCAGAGCAACAACACACAGTTTCCTCCTGCGCCTCCTCCTTTATCGAGCAGTGGTGGTGGGAGTACTAATACTAACAGCATCAAAATTGGTTCGGTGTTTCAGAAAGGCGGTCGCGTCCCGACGAAGACGACGAGCGAGAGTCTCGAGGCGAAGCGAGCGAGCGAGGCGACGAAGACGAAGGACAACAACAACAACAACAACGCTTCTTCTTCTTCTTCTTCTTCTTCTGCGAGTGTCAAGGTCGTCGCGCCGGAAGAGTCGCCGACGCCGGTGAAACAACCACCACCGCGACCGTTACCAAGGGAGAAGGATTTGAAAGCAGAAGAGGCGAACGACGACGGTAAAACGAACAATCGAGAGAGTAAAGGATTATTCGGCATGGTTGGAAGCGTCATCGGATCGACGGCGACGTATTTGTTCACCTCGCCGCAAGGGAAGAAGAGTAATAAAGAAGGCGGCTCGCAAGAAGAGTTGCTCTCTGATGCCACCGATGCTGACAATACTGCAATAAAAAAAACGGAAGAGAAATTGAGCGAGAAGAAGAAGAAGAAGAAGAGCAACGACGACGACGACGCGTCGACGAAATCTGGGAAATCGAACACCTCGGAAACCGGGTCTTTTAGCGGCGCGAAGAAGAAAAATGACATTAACAACAACAACAACAACAACAAAGCGACTTTTACGACGCCAACAAAAGGAGGAGGAGGATCGAAAACGACGCCGACGAAAGAGAGTAAGAAGAGCACGCCAACGCCGTCGCCAAACGCCAAAGGCGGGGCCGCCGCTGCTGCGAATAATAATAATAAAAATGATAGTAATACTAAAGACAACAACAACAACAACAACAACAACAGCAGTAAACCGAGCGTGTTCGATCGATTAACGCCGTCGGGAGACGATACGAAGAGTAAGAAAGCGATTACCACGACGACTCCGGAAAAAAGCGACGTGTTTAGTAGACTCCAACGCAAAGATGGGACGCCGGTTTCTTCGCCTTCTTCGCAATCTCAGCCGCAAAAGAAGAACAACGGCGGTACGCCCGAAAGCAGCAGCAACGGCGGCGCTAAATCGAAAACAAAAATCGATCGAACCGTGTCGCAAACGGTGCAAGCTCCAAAAGCGCACTCGCCGATGAAGCAAGAGAATTCGCCGACGCCGACGAAATTAAAAAATCCGCCGAGCGGTTTGATGCCGAACGCGGCGGCGAAAATCAACAACGCGAAGGAAACCATCAAAACGCCTTCAAAATCGAACGACTCTAACAACGACAACAACAACAACAACAACAACAGCAAAAACGAACTGAACCAAGAAATCGAACGTTTACGAACCGAAAATCAACAGCTTAAAGCGGCGGCAGCGACGAGTGGTCGTTTAGCTGTCGCCTTGGGACGCGCGGATGAAACCGCCGCGCAAAGATTGAAGAAAGAGAAGGAGGCCGTGAAAGCGGAGAAGGAATCGATAGAAAAAGAAAAGACGAAATTGCAGAAAGAGAAAGAGTTGATCGAAAAAAGAACGACTGAAACGGAATCGAAGACGAAAGACGAGATAGAGAAGGCTTTAGCGGTGGCAAAGAAGAGCGCGGACGAACGGGTGGCCGAGGCGGAGAAGAAAGCAAAGGCGGAGGCGGAAGCGTCGGTAGCGAAAGCGCGCGAATACGCGAGAATAGCGGTGGAGAAAGCGGAAAGCGATGCGAAGAAAGTCATCGCAGACGCCGCCGCTGTTGCTGCTACTGCTGAGATAAAGAAACAAGAGGCGACGTTACCAACATCACCACCTGTTCTTGTCGCCGCTCCTACTCCATCATCAGTCGTCGACGAAGAAGAACTCAAAGCCATGCGCGACGAGCTCGAGAAGAACCGCTTGGCGTTGAAACAAGCCAAAAGCGAAGCGCGTATTTCGCAAAAAGAAGCCAGCCGATTGAAAGACCGATTAGAAGATGCGAAAAAGGACCCGCAAGCGTTCGCGGAAAGGCAATCGGAAGGCTTTAAAACGCCAGTTGGAACGCCGTCGAAATCGTCTTCGTTCGACTCCTCCGTCAACGACAACGAACTCTCGGCGAGTAAAAGTCAGCAAGAATTTTTCACGAATTTGTTGAGGAAATCACCGTCGGGGACTACAACTACAACTACAACTAATGCCGCCCCTAAAAACGAATCGGAATCTTTAGCCTTGATCGAAGCTCGACAAGAGCGCGACGAAGCTCGAAAAGCGAGCGAAGAGCTCTCGAAAAAAATAGCGGATGTTTCCGAGGAAAAAGACAAAGTCATCGCAAAATTGAGAAAAGACGTGAAAGAGTTGAACGATAAGAAAGCGACGGAGACGTTAACTCGAGCCGCGGAACAGGAAGAGACGAAAATGTTCTTAAATGCCTCTCTAGACAAATACAAAGAAGATATCAAGAATTTGAACGAAGAACTCCACGAGTTGCGAGACGCCAAGACGACGGTGAAGAAGTCGCAAGACGAAGCGTTGGAGGCGTGCTTGAAGTTGAAAAAAGCCGAGGAGGAAATCAACGAGTTTAAGAGGCGAAAGAAAGAGAGCGAGACGTTTCGTGCTGAACGAGAGGAAATGTTGAAAACAATCGAAACAGAGAAAGAGAAAGCGGCGAAACACGTTGAGACGATTCAGGTGTTGAAGAATATGGACGACGAGCGAAGGATTTTAATGGAGACGAACAAGAAGCAAATCGAAGGATTGAACGAAGAGTTGGAAAAAGAACGAAAGGAGACTGAAAAAGCGAAAGACACTGCGGCGTCGATGAAGAAAGAGTTGAAAGATATGCTGGTCAATGCCATGGAAAAGCAGAGCAAACTGACCGCGGCGGAGAAGGAAATCAAACAGTTGATGGAGCAGCGTCGCCTTGCATCTACCGACGAGAAGGACGCGGCGGAGGAACTTCGCGTGAAAGAATTGGAAGACAAAAACTCGCAGTTGATGGAACGAAACGAAAAATTGAAGGAAGAAGTTTCGTCGGCGTTAGCGGACGCGAACGGTGTGCGTGCGGAGATGACTAAAACGCAATCCGATGTGAACGTTGAAATCGAATCGTTGCGATCGAAGCTTTCGCAAGCGCTCGCAGACGCGGAGACGTTTCAAATTCAATTGTCCGCCGCAAAGAAGGAACACATCAACGCGGATAAACACGTGGATGAGATGTTGATGCAGTCGCAAAAAGAGTGCGAAGCGTTGAAAGCGGAAGTCAAAGACATCGACGGGTTAAAGAAGCAACTCAAACTGTTGGAAGGCACGAAAGCAGAATCGATTAAATTCGCCAAGGAAGAGACGAAGAAGTTTGAGATTGAATCCAAGAAATTCGCCGCGGAGAAGAAAGCGATGGAAAGTGAAAAGAAACAGTTGATGATGCAAGTGGAAAGTTTAACGAAAGAAATCAATTCGCATTCGGAGAAGAACGTGGAGACGACCGCGCGCGTTAAATCGCTCGAAGCGTCGAAAACGATCGCGGAAGAGGCGTCCAAGAACGCGAAAGAGTTGCAAAAAGAAAACGCTCGGTTACAATCGAAGATCATCTCGTTGGAGGCAAAAACGCAAAAGTTGCAAAAAGACGTGGAGAAAGCGGAGAGCAAGGCAAAGAAGGCTGCCCCGTTACCTCCACCTTTGTCGCCGTCTTCATCCGATCCAGTTGCAACAAAAGCGTTGCAAAAGCGCTGCGAAGACGCCGAAAGAAAACTGAAGCTGTCGAAAGCGAACGCGGCAACGTTGGAACTTCGCGTGAAAGAGTTGGAAGAGAACGCGATGGCGTCGCCAAAACAGTCTTCTTCGATTCCTTCACCGAAAAATTCGTCGGCCAAGAAGGGCAACAACAAAAAGAGCGGGAACATCTTGGAACCAAGCAACGGCGGCAACGTGCTTTCGACACTCTCTGGGGGCGACCAACAGCAATCTTCATCGGCTCGAGAACGTGAACTCGTCAAGCAGCTCGAAAATGAAAGACACGCGAGAGCGATGTACCAACGCGACAGTCGAGACAAGCAAAAGCAGATCGATGAATACAGGAAAAAGTTGTCGACATACGATAGATCGACGCCTTTTCGAGGAGGAGGAGGAGGAGGAGCGCCTTCGACTGCCATGGGAGGACTCCCGCCGCCGCCGCCGTCGTCTTCCAAAGGAACGTCTTTACTCGGTAACACGTTGAACACTTCCGCTCATCATCAACAACAACAACAACAACAACATCAACATTTACCGTCGCCGTCGTATTCTAGCATGCAAACCCAACGCGGCGGCGGTCAAACGTCTTTTGACGTTCCAACGTCGAATGGCAAGAACAACAATACCCCCAACAACACCGGCGCGAACGAGCGACAAGGAGGCACAGGAGGAGGAGGCTTACTCTTCACCGGCACCCAGCGACGCACGCAAAGCTCCGCCTTACTCTCTTCTTCTTCGAGAAAATTCGGGAATTCGATGAGCGCTTTACGCGGAGGAACCACGCGATTACCACCACCACCACAACAACAACAACCATCCATCGTCGTCGGCCTCGACGACCCGCGGAACAACCCGTTCTCTCGCGGCAGCGCAAACAACACCGCGAGTAGTAAAGTCGTCAGCACGCCCGCCGTCAACAAGTCTTTAGAAAGCATGTTCGCCTCGCCGACTACTCGGCAAAGCTTCGAAAGAAGTAAACAACATCAACACCACCGATTTTAAAGACGAGGAAAAAAGACGCAAAAAGGCGCATTAAACATTCAACACTGATACACTAGATAGGTTCTTCTTCGGTTTTGTGTATGCTATGAGATGTATGTACTTTTATTATTCTATTATTCGCAGCGCTTCTTACAATATTTAGTAGTATTTTTACTCGTCTGGTGTTGTGTGTCCTTCTCTTATTAAGAGTTTAGGGTTTTGGCATTAATTTCAAATCTCTCCTTCTTTGGATAAAAGTGACACAAAAACGGCGCACAAACGCTGCTTACTTGGAAGAAGAAGAAGACAAAGAAGAAGACAAAACCGGAGTTTCAATCGCGCTCTTCTTACTTTTGTCTGATTTTTGCATTTCTCGTCGGCTTCTCTTCCATCTCTCTTACTTTATATCGTTCAGATCTGCCTGCGAGGAGCGTTCGTATTCTCATCATTTCGTCTCTCTGTTTGACGGTTCGAATTTGATCAAAAATCCATCTCATGGAGGGAGCGAAGAAGACGTCGAGACGATCCCCAAAGAACAGCGGGAGAGATTCGCCGACGTCTTCGTTAGCGGCGCATCCCGGTGGGAGATCTTCTTCCTCCTTTTTTACTAACGAGAGTCACGACGAGGATGATTCCTCCTCGGGAGGAGAGTTTGAAACCGAGAAAAAGAGGAAAACAACAACGAGGGAAAAAGACGCGAAGAAAATGGAACCAGCGCAAGTGGCGAAGACGTTCGAGCGTCGGTGGGTGAAAATTGGCGACCTGGAATACGACGTGACGGATATGAAGCACCCTGGAGGGTCGGTGATTTATTACATGTTGTCCAACGTCGGCGCGGACGCGACGGAGGCGTTTCGAGAGTTTCACTATCGATCGCGAAAAGCGGAGAAGATGTTGAAGTGTTTGCCGCAGAGGAAGTACGACGCGAAGAGTCACTACTCCTCTAAATATAATAATAATAATAATAATAGCAATTATCAGCCGATTGATACTAGCGATAGCGCGATGTTGAAAGACTTCGCAACGTTTCGCCTCGGTTTGGAGAAGGACGGGTACTTTACGCCGTCGCTGGTACACGTGGCGTATAGAATCGTCGAGTTGATGTTTACGTTCGCGCTGGCGACGTATTTGATGGCGAAAGGGTACACGACGTTATCTGTGATTACCTACGGCGCGTTTTTTGGCGCTCGATGCGGGTGGGTGCAACACGAAGGCGGACACAACTCCTTAACCGGGAACATTTGGATCGATAAACGCATCCAAGCGTGCTTGATGGGTTTCGGTCTCGGTACATCCGGCGACATGTGGAACGTTATGCATAACAAACACCACGCGACTCCGCAGAAGATTCGACACGATATGGATTTGGATACCACCCCCGCGGTGGCTTTTTTCAACACCGCGGTGGAAGAGAACAGAGATCGCGGGTTTTCTCGGCTCTGGTCCAGATTCCAAGCGTGGACGTTCGTGCCAATCACCAGCGGCGTGTTTGTCATGGCGTTTTGGTTGTACGTCTTGCACCCGTCCAAAGTCTTCAAGAAGAAGAACTGGGAGGAAGCGTTTTGGATGTTGTCTTCGCACGTCGTTCGAGCGTCGTTGATTCAATTCGTCCACCCTTCGAACGTCTCCTTCGCGCACGCGTACGGCCTCTACGCTCTTTCGCAGTGGATCGCGGGCATGTATCTGTTCGCGCACTTTTCCACTTCGCACACGCACACGAAAGTCGTCGAGTTCAAGGACCACCCGAGTTGGGTCCGATACGCCGTCGAGCACACGGTTGATATTAGCCCAGACCGCGCGTACGTAAACTGGCTCATGGGTTACTTAAACTGCCAAGTCATCCACCATTTGTTCCCGGATATGCCGCAATTTCGTCAACCGGAAGTGTCAAAGAAATTCGAACTCTTCGCCCGAAAGTGGGGTTTGGAATACACGGTGATGACGTACGGCGAGGCATGGAAAGCCACGTTTAAGAATTTGAACGACGTCGGCAAGCATTACTACGAGGAAGGACGGGTAAAGGATAAAGAGCGGAACAGCGAAGAAAACGCGAAGACAAAAAAGATCAAATAATATTAAAATAGTATTCATACTAATACACGAGTAGATATTATTACATTAAAGAAGGATAATGCTTTGTTGTAAGTACGTTGTTTTACTACCACTCGTTGTTGCGCTCGCGTGTATTGGTACACCTATCTATATTTGTTCGATTAAAAAGTTGACAAAACCACACAAAAACGCATTTTCGGGAAAAAGAGAAGAAAGAACGTTGACTTTAGAAGAATAATAATAATGGGGAAAAAGATGTCCGGCGCGCAGAAAAGGAAGAAGAAGAAGGAGAAAGAAGCGGCCGTGAAGGAAGCCGTGGCGGATATGGAGCGTTTAAAGCTTGGACCGACGAAGTTGTGGACGGGGTTGGTGTTGCATCATAAGGATGTGTTCGTCTCGCATGTGATTCCGAAATTGAATAGGACAGATCAGTTTTTCTTTTCGAGAGTGAATAGAGAGAGTTGGGAAGTGCTTGCGTATGCTGGGGTAAACGTATCGCGTTTAGGTGTAATTGTTCACGAATGTTCATCGATTTCGACGTTGGAATTGGCGTGGAATCACTTTCCCTGGGGAAAGAAATTTGAAGATGGAGATGTGATGGATCAAACCTCGTTTTGCTGGCAAGTTGCTGCAACGGAGAAACTCGAGTTGCTCGAGTGGGCGAGAGAAGTGAAACATTGCGAGTGGGATGAAAAGACGATTACTGGGGCAGCAACTATAGGTAATCTCGAGATACTAAAGTACTGCTTCTCTAATGGTTGCCCGTGTGATGAAGAAATGTCGTGTAAAATAGCTGCTGTAAGAGGACATCTCGACTGTGTTCGATTTCTTTTCGACAAAGTGAAACCTTCGCGAAAGACGGTAGTGGAAGCGGCAGGACAAGCAACAGCTAGTGGTCACGTGGAGATCTTGAAATATATCGTCGAAGAAAGAAAGATATCTGATTTAGCAAAGTTCGCCTGCGCGGGAAACGCTACGTGGAATGGCCAACTTGATTGCCTCAAATACTTGGTCGAAGAGGCGAAAGTGCCTCTCGACAACACGCGATACGTCTCTTTCGCTCGTTACAAAGAGCACCACGACTGCCTGAACTACGTGCGAGAAAAAGGGTGCCCGGAACTAACGGACGAAGAATACGCCAGATTTGCCAAAAGTCAAAGAGAATAATGGTCACCACTGAGAAGATAGATAGATATACACGTATTCCATCCTGCGTATATTTTTGGGGTTAAAAGTCCTCTCACAAAACCACGAACGAAATTCCTCAAAACTTTTGCATTCAAATTCAAAGCTTTTACATTCATACGATGACGACGACGACGATGTTTAAAGCGACGACGACCACCACAATCGTTACCAAAACGACGCTTTTACTCGCGTGTCTTCTTCTGAGCTCGATCTTCTGCGCGTTTGCACGCGCAACAAAAGAAACCCCGACGACGAGTAATCGTCTTCAATCCGTTTTCAAACACCAAGCGGAGAAGAAGATTATGGAAAAGGAGCACGTTGGTGCGAGTGTAGCACGAAGAAGACAATTACTCGAAGACGAAGAGCAAGAGGAATACGAAGAGAACAACGACACGAACGAAGTGGACGAATCTGCAGTCATGGACGCGATCGAGGAAGCGGATTCAACGTCAGATGAGATGCAACATCCGACCGATTTCGAGGCCACCGATCACACGGATTTGTACACCGCGAAAAGAGACCGCGACCGCGCGTGGGAGAAAGCGAGGAAAGGGTCGGGATTTTTGGACGAAAATCAAGGCCATCGAGTGAAAATTGTCACCAGGCGAGCGTCGGAGCGGAGGAAAGCGACGAGTGGGAACAACTACGAACACGGGACGTGGGTGCAGATTGGACAGAACCACGCGTTTGTGAGCAAGCACTCGGAGGCGTTTAAGAATCCAGAGTCCGGGTTGTATACGACGACGGTGGCGGACGATAACTTGAGAGCGGCGTTAGGGCTCGGTAAAGATACCAGCGACGCAGAAATGATGCAACAATCGACCAACGAGAGACGATGGGGGAGGAACTCGGATAAATCGTACCGAGATAAGGTGTGTTCCGGGACGAGGCACGACATGCCGAGGTGGTGTAAAGGCCCAGCCGGGAAAGGCGGCGGCGTGGCGAATAAGTTGGACGATGCCGAGCAATACTGGCGAGAGATGGCGCGGAAGAGACAGGAGGCGAAGATGACTCTGTTGACGGCGCACCAGGCGTTTTTGAAGGAGGACGCGATTCAAAAAGAAGCCATGGTGTATACGAAGAAGGCGTTGGAGGCGCAAGAGAAGGTGGACGCCGCGGCGAGGTTGGCGCAACAGCGTGAACAAGCCGAAGCGGACACGTTGAAAGAAGACGAGATGAGCGAACAACAAGCCTGGCATCGATTGTCGTCGTTGAGGCACCAAGTCGTGAAATACCGAACGATGACGAGAGAGCAAGTGGAAGAGATGGAACGAGAACAACGCGCGTTGGACAGAAGAATGGGACAAGAAGAGCGATTACGCGCGAGCGGCGAGAGAACTCGAGTATCCGGGGATGCCGCAAGAGTGACGGATGAGGTCGATAAAGCGAAGCAACGGTTGCGACGGGCTGGAGAGAATTTGAAATCCTCCGTCGTCGCGCATAAAAAGTTGGAGCAAAACCGATTGAGTTCGTCTTCTTCCAACGACGACGACGAAGAGGATGGGGACGTCGAGGACGAAGAAGCCGACGATAACGATGGTGGAGGACACGAAGAAGTGAAGTGATTGACTTCTTCTTGAAGAAAATATTATTATTTTATCTACATCATTAGCGGCGTGTTTGTGTTTGTCCATTGTTATATTCTATAGTCCTACGGTAATATCTACGAGTCGATATCTTCTCACTTTGTGCGCTCTCTGCTCTGCTCATTCAATTGCCTCAATCGATCGGGGGCCTCGATCGGAGGGATCGGAGGCGTCTTTTTCTTTCGTGGCGTTCGTCTCTTTCTCGTTCTCTTCGTTTTCTTCACTGTTGTTGTTGTTGTTGTCGTTGTCCATATTCTTGAGCTCTAAGTGCACCGCGCAGTGGTCGGAGCCGAAGAATTTTTCCATGGGCATCTTCATCGCCTCGGTATCCGGTAAATCGTCCGTGGCGTGATAACATCTTTGGATTTTACTTTTCAAGTTCTTGGAAACAACCATCAAATCGAGACGCATCCCGGGGTTCACGGTATTAAAAACCTTCCCGCCTACTTTATTCACGGTATACGCCCTCCACGTATACGATCGTCGCTCGCCGTTCACCACTCGATACGCGTCGCTTGCCTCCGACGCCTCGAGAATTTTTTGAAACCGTCTCTGTTCGTTCCTCGTAAATCCCGCCACGCCGTAATCTGGATCCGACGCTTTCTTATTCTCCATCGCTTTAATATCGTCGAACTTCACGTCGATTCCGTCCGGGGCGACGTTCAAATCTCCATTCCATATAAAATCCACCCCTTCTTTTCTCAACTGCGTCAACCGTTTCAAAACAGAATCATCCCACCTCCGCCTTCGTTCTCGCGATTCCGCTCCGCTCCCGTTATTCGGCGAATACGTCGAGAGAACGACCAATCTGTTCGCGTCCTCGTCGTCGCCGAATTGACACTCTATCACTCTCCCAGGCCACTCTTCTTCTCCTTTATCTTCGTTCGTAAAACGTAAACGCACTCTGCTCGGTTTCTCCACCTCCTCCGCGTTCACCAGCGTCAACACGCCCGCGGATTTTTGATGGAAACAGTTATAATATCTCGCGTATTTTCGTAAAAATCCGTTCGAATCGAGCAAAGATTCGATTCCGTTCGCGCTTTCCCGGTAGCTCTTATTCGTGCCGTCGTTTGAATACGGCTGCGTGCATTTCTTGCTCGACGACGACGATCCATTTCCTGGAATCCACGTCTCCGTGATTGAAATCACGTCCGCGTTTGCGCTTCGTAAATACGAGAGCAACGCGTGCTTTTCCTTCCATTTGTCCGAAGCATTGATTTTCGAGAGTAAACCGTTCACGTTTACCGCGAGAAAAGTGGACGGATATTTTCGTTTGATTCTCGCCTTCTTGGTGGTGTGAATCGATGTCTCGTCCTCCTCTTGGTCTTTCTTGACGAGGAAACGTTTCATTATCGCGATGAACAGGCCTTGTTGTGTAATGACGTTTCAGTTTGCTTCATTTCTTTCCCCGTCATGTTCCAAAGCATAA
>Ga0233450_10004248_pt1 | contig 13061 bp, 10 predicted proteins | sample 011ome_30_FD_189956 | JGI IMG/M metagenome (GOLD analysis project Ga0233450, IMG submission 189956) | Coastal salt marsh microbial communities from the Groves Creek Marsh, Skidaway Island, Georgia - 011501CT (spades assembly) | ecosystem: Environmental > Aquatic > Marine > Intertidal zone >... | reverse complement strand
GCATAGGGTCATCCCAAATGTTGCGCACGCGTCCATTCTCAAAGGCAAGCGAGCTTGCTGCAGGATGAACCCGCTTGGTATTCGGCTGACGGTGGTCAGCACTGCAACCCTAAACAAGGGTTATGCCTGACCGACAGTAGCACAATCAACGAGAGCTCGACCAAAAGTCGTAGCTGTGCGTCTAGCGTAAAGGGGCGTAAAATAGCGCTATGACGCGGGGGCCTCTATGAAAATTGGTATTTTAAAAACAGACACAGTGCGTCCCGAGTGGGTGGCGGAATTCGGTGAATACCCCGATATGTTTGAGCGTCTCTTGCTTTCCGAGAATCCTGCCCTCGAGTTTCAAACCTGGGATGTCGAGGCCGGGGAGCTACCCATTGATCTAGATGCGGCGGATGGATTTATTATTACCGGATCAAAAAGTAGCGCTTATGACGAAAAAGAGTGGATCCGAGCGCTCGAAAATTTTATTCAGCGCATCCATGCGAGCCGTCGCAAGCTAATTGGCATTTGTTTTGGCCATCAAGTTATTGCTAAGGCGCTTGGAGCCATCGTGGATAAATCGCCCAAGGGGTGGGGCTGCGGTATTCAGACGTATCAGCTCAAAGATGCCGAACTAGCTGCCGACGGGATTGGCGAGGACCTGCGGCTGATTGCCTCTCATCAGGACCAGGTCATGACCGTACCCGCGGGGGCGGTGGTCATTGCCACCAGCGATCATTGCAATAATGCCGGCTTCAGAATAGACGATCATATTCTTACATTTCAGGGGCACCCTGAATTTATTCCTGACTATTCGCGACAGATTATGCATTTTCGAAGAGAGATGATTGGTGAGTCCCGGGTCGCGACGGGCTTGGCATCCCTCGATTCAGAACAACATCAGGGGGCTCGGGTCGCTCGCTGGATGCTCGATTTTCTCTCGAGCAACCGAGCGTAGCGCTGCCTCCGAGCGGTCAGTGCTACCAAACCCCAGTATTTTCCATCGATGCCCAGGGCTCCTTGGGCTCCAGGGCCTGCCCCGCTTGCAGCAGCTCAACAGAAATACCGTCAGGTGAACGCACAAACGCCATCCGTCCATCCCTGGGCGGCCGGTTGATGGTCACTCCTGCGGTCATCAGGCGCTCGCATAGGGCGTAAATATCCTCCACGCGATAGGCGAGGTGGCCAAAGTTACGACCCCCGTCGTAGTCCTCGGGGTCCCAGTTGTGCGTAATTTCAACCAGCGGCGCCTGATTTTCAGCAGCGCTCTCCAAATCCTTGGGTGCCGCCAAAAAAACCAAGGTGAAACGACCCTGTTCGCTGTCATAGCGATTGACTTCAACCAGTCCCAGATGGTCGCAAAAGAAGGAGAGGGTATCAGCCAGATTGGCCGCCCGAATCATGGTATGAAGAAACTGCATGGGTTTACTCCGATGGGGTCTGGCGCCAGTGTACGTTTTTTATCATCAGCCTCCAAAACTACCCTCTATCCGTTGGCGCAAGGTACACTTGCGTTCTCAGAAAAGCCCGTCCATGACGTGGCATTCTTGTAACGTCAGTGGCCAAGTGTTGTGCAGATTCCCCGAGCGGCTGCCTCGCCTTCTATAGTTTCAAACGAGTGTGACTACTATGTGGTTTAAAAACGTCCGTCCTTACCGACTCTCCGATCGACTGGGTTTGGACGCCGATGCCCTAGCGCAACGTCTAGCGTCCCGACCCTTTGTTCCCTGTCGCCCAGCACAGCCTCAAAGCACTGGGTGGGTGCCGGCGTTGGCTGATTCGGCTGAGGCGCTGGTGCATGCGGCGAGCGCTTTTTGGATGGTAAGACTGAAACGAGAAGATCGCTTGTTACCCGCTACAGTGGTTCGCGAGGAGGTCGCTAATCGTGTCAATCAGATTCAGGCCGCGGAATCGAGAAAGGTTTATCGCAAGGAAAAGTTACAAATCATGGAAGAGGTAACCCAAGATCTGCTACCTCGTGCTTTCACCCGAAGTCACGGCATTGAGGCGCTCATGATGGAGCGTGATGGTTGGCTGTGGGTTAACCATGCAAGCCCGGCAAAAGGAGAGGAGTTGCTTTCGTTTTTGCGGGAAGCCATCGGTGGACTACCAGCAGCCCTGCCGATAACCCGTAAAAATCCAGCCGTTGTTATGAGCGATTGGTTGCTACATAACGCGCTACCGAAAGGGTTTGAATTTGGCACCGAGGCAGATCTTGCTGAGCCTGGGGAGGAGGGTGGTGTTGTTCGCCTGAGAAACATGATGATTGATTGTGACGAAGTGTGCGCTCACCTCGAGTCGGGAAAGCAGGTGCAGCGCGTTGCTTTGGAGTGGCAGGGTAGATTGAGTTTCGTGTTGGGTGCTGATCTAGTACTCAGACGCCTCCGCTTTGCTGATGAGCTCGTTAATTCTCATGAAGATCTGAAGGAAGACGCACTTGCCCGCCGGGATGCGGACTTTTTGTTGATGTCTGAGACCCTTGCCGAGCTGTGGCCGGAGCTCCTCAGTGCGTTCGGTGGTTTGGAGGAATAGCGATGTTACCGTTGGGCCTTTATCGCCACTACAAAGGAGGTGAGTACCGTGTAATGGGCGTCGCGCGCCATTCGGAGACGGAAGAGCTACTGGTGGTATATCAGCCCCAATACGGCGAGCGGGAGTGGTGGGTCAGGCCCCTCAGTATGTTTACCGAGCAAGTAAAGATTGAGGGGAGACTAATTCCTCGATTTCAACACATAGAGGAATCGGCATAGGACAAAAGAGGGGTTAGCCCGTTAACTTTGCCAGCGTCGCATGTACTATCAACTCATTACGGAACCTGTCGATGGTGGCATCAATCCGCTTCAGCTGAGCCTCTAGCGCGACTTTTTCTCGACTGATGAGAACAAACTGGGTTGATTCTCCCTCTTTAAACCTAATCTGCTCTTGAGCGAGAAGCTCGAGTGCAAGCACCTCCTGCTCTTTGCTGCTGACCAGAATTTTTTCGTTGAAAGCCAGCGCGGTGAGGGAGACTTGCAAGTCCCGTAATAATTGCGCGGCAAGGACTTGGTATTGATACTCCACCTCCCGTGTGGCCGCTGCTGCCATCGCCACTCTACCCTTCGCTGCGCGGACCCCGAGAGGAACCTCAAAGGAGAGTGCAATGATCGATTCAGTGCCATCGAGGGCTTCCGGCCCGGTACCAAAATCTTGGGCAACTTTCATTTCCAGATCAAGTTCTGGGAGGAGTTCATTGCGGGCGATACGCTCATCGACGTTGAGTTGCTTAGCCTTGGCCGTTAGCGCTAACAGTGCTGGATGCTGCTCAATTTCTGCAGACCATGCTTCTTGGGTGTGGTGGGTAACGACCCCAAAGGGCCAGGCAATATCAGCTGGCACCGTTAGCTTACCGGTGTCAGCGGACTCCGGCCCTTTTGTCGGCGTTAAAAAGTACTTCAGCTGCTCCTGTGCCTGAACCTCAATGCGCTCAGCTTCTTGGGCGAGAATTTGTCGCTGTGTCAAGGTGGTTCGATACTCTGTGAGGGTAATAGCCGCTAGGTCACCGCTTTCCACGCGTTGCTGAATAGCCGCGAAGCGGTCTTGGGTGAGCAGCAGTAAACTGGTGACCACTCCCCTCTTGAGTGTGCTCTGGTACCAGTCAAGCCAGGCACTGACGCCACGATAGAGCAGTTTGTTGACGTCTAATAGCTGGCTGGAAGCTGCTTCCTGATAGCGCCAGGCAGCGTTTTCGAGTGCCAGACGGCGTGGGTCAGTATCCCTGTTTTGTAGCAGAGAAAGCCTTACGCCAAGGCTTAACTCACCGGCATCTAGCGTTTGAAGCTCTTGCTCATAGACTGGGAAGGTGCCGTCAGACAATCGATAACCGCTGAAAACCTCGGCATTAAAAGGCTTAAGGGGTTGCACAAGCCGCTGATCTGCAACCCGGCCATCGTAATAGCCGGAGGGTCGAATATTCGTGGACTGGGTGACCCGCAAATCAAAAGCAGCGTCTGCGATTTGCTGCCGGCCGAGCGCGCGATCGGTTCTTGACTGCGCGGCGAGTGCTTCAGGATGGCGTGCGGTCAACTGCGCAACCAGTACTTCGACACTTGGTGCAAACGACCCCCAAGCTGACTGCGCACAGGTAGCCAGAAGAGCACAGAGAAGTACAGATCTCATGGCGTCGCGTTGGGCCTTTGCTGTGGCGGGAAGTTATTGAGCTGCCGCCACAGTTCATAACCCAGACGGACCTCTTCTAACAAAATCCAGCCTTTCACGCGGCTGCCGAGCCGGGCATATTTAGATTCTGGCCATGGATTGTCCGCGGGATCAGGCTTGATCCAGACATTGAAGCGTCCCTGAGCATTTGCTACGGGTTCTATGAAGTCGACAATGCCACCAAAAGTGCCGATGCCGTTGTCCGGCCAGCCGCTAAACTGAAATACCGGCCAACCCTCGAACTGCAGCCGAACGCGGCGCCCGGGATAAACGAGCGGAGCGTCCAAACCAGACACAGCCAACACGACATTGCGGGCTTTACCCTCGGGAATAAAAGAGGCAAGCACGTCGCCCGGTGTCACGTAAGTGGCGCTGCCCGAAGGCTTGAGACGCAAAATGGTGCCATCTGATGGTGCGACCTTGGTTTGTAACGACTGCCTCGCCTTGTCCACACCGAGCCGATTGATTTCTGCTTCGATTTTGGCGGCCTCTGCGCGCAGCTTTTGAATGTCCAATTGCGCCTTCTCAATATCCCGCTGTGACTTGAGGCCCTGCTCCTGTAAGCGCTGTTGGCGCAGGAGATTCTGCTCTTCGGTGGTTGTCGCTTGTTGAATAGCAGCCATTTGCTGGTTGGCCGCGGCGAGCTGATTTTCCAACCGCTGAATCAGCTCGGGATCGCTGTCGACCAACGAGACAATCGGATCGCCTGCCTTGACCGCTTGCCCCTCAGTCACATGCCAGGTCTGTATTTGACCGGGGACCAGGGCAGAAATGGCCTGGATGCGCTCGGCGGGGAGGGGCGTATTGACCTCGCCGTCACCAAAAGCGGTTTGTGTCCAAGGAATAAACCAAAGGAGGGCTATGAGGAGGCAGATGCCCCCTATCAGGATGGCGCTAAAGACCTGGTGCCACTTTGGTAAGGGCACCTCATTAAGCGCATTGATCTGGCTTAGATAGCGCTGGCGCAAGTCATTCATCGCCGGCTCCTTCAGATGCGGTAAGCACTTTCTGTTTTGTAAAAGCCGGGTGCGGGGGTTGACTCGTGAAATAAAGAACGGTTATCGATTGTTCGGAAAGCATCTCCAGAACTCCATCCCGAACGGAGGGGAGTAGCTGATCGAAGAGCTGGTTTAACACCAGTACCGAGGGCTTGGCCAGCAGAGCCCCCGCCAGCTTTAATAGCAGCATCTCGGCGCCTTGAAGGGGCAATCCTGTCGCTGACAGGTGGGTATTCAGTCCCTCGGGAAACGACTCGATAAGTGGCCACAGGTACACCTTTTGGAGCACCGTGATGAGCTTCTCGGTATCCGCCTCTGCATTATGTAAGGCTAGAAAATCCCGGATGCTGCATTCTAGGATGAGAGAGCGGTCAACACCTTGAATCGCCTGCCTCAGTTCAAGGAGGTCGAAATCTTCCAGATTGATGTTGCCTAAATTGATACGCCCGCCGTTGACTGGGCGGTGTGCGCGCAGTACAGAGAGCACAGCCGGTTGAATCCAGGCTTCTTCCGTCCTAACGCACACTTTAGCGCCCGCGGGTATTGACCACTCTAGTTGGCACTGTCGATTGCCGCGACGGATTGTGGTGTCGATAAAATCAAGGCTAGCACCTGTCGGGGCGCTCGCCACTCCGCGCGGGTTTTCCTCAGGTAAAGACAGCACTTCGCTGAGTTTATCCGCAGACCCGTAGAGCTCGTAGTAATATTTTAAATAGCTTGAGAAGCGAGAGAGGCCCAAGAAAATGGCGGCCATTACCAGCTCTGCGGCTACCAACTGCCCGATAGAGAGTTCGCCAAGCGTCACCAGCCATCCGCCGAGGGCTAGCAGGGCTGCGCTGCCCACCGCGTAGAGCAATAGAAAACTAATGGTTTGACTAAAGGTTTGACCAAACAGCCGCTTATGCTCGTCAAGGTAAGCAGCTGTCAGAGCGTTAGTTTTGCTGGCGGCAAGCGTGAGGTGCCGTTTCGATTTAAAAAAGTCATGGGCGACCTCCATATCGGATAGCCATCGAGCCATAGCGTATTTTTGTTTGGAAAGCGCGACGGCCGACCGTCTTGCGCCGGGGGACCATAATGTCCAAATGAGCATGACGATGAGCAAGGTGAGAGCGTTGAAGAGAAAAAGCCAAGGGTGGTAAAAAGATACCAACGTAAAGCCCACCGCAGTTTGCAAAATAAGCGCAAAACCGTCGGCAAAAAGTCGGGGTACATTCTTCTGCAGAATCATGATGTCGAAATAACGGTGGGTCATGCCGGTATTACGCCGCCCCTCAAACACCCAGTGGGGCGCTCGAACTACGCTGTAACTTATTTCTGCAGATAACCGGGCAAAGATTCGCCGCCGGTATATTTCCACTACCCACACACGTGCTGCGCTCAAAGCGCCATAACTGAGCAGGATGATCAGCAGGGTGAGGGCCAAAGAGTAGACGGCGCGTAAAGAGCCAATGTTTGCGATGCTGTTAATCAGTGTTTGCACGGCGATGGGTACCGCAAGGGTCATGACGCTAATGGCCGCCCCATATATAACGATAACCCATAAAAAATTGGATTCAGGTGCCAAAAGCGCCCAGAGCTGGCGGCGCAGTGCGGGTAAATCAATGGGGGTAGGAGTGCTTGCCATGAGCTTTTATGTCAGCAACATCCTTGTTGACTAGGGTTTTAATGTTGTCTCGTAATGATTACGTTTGGGCCATAGAAAAGGATTACGGTAATCTTTACGCAGACCGTCAGTTTAAAGGTTGCTAATGAAAGCTCTCAGGGAGCAAAACCCGACCCTCGGGGACAGCAAGCAGGGGGGCCACAGCCTAATTGGGGGGCTTGTGGTGACCCTGATGCTGAGCCTTTTGGTGGCCTGCGCCAGCCCCCCCCAGGTCCTAGAAAAATCGCCAAGTTATGTCGCAGACAGGGCCCCTGTCGAGTCGCCCCTCGAGCGCCTTTTACCGCCGCCGGAGGCTTCAAAATCCGGTGTGCTGCTGCTGGCCGATCCCTTTGACGCGCTGCAGGCGCGGCTTCACCTCGTGGAGGCGGCGAGTAGCAGCCTCGACCTACAGTATTACTTATGGCAAGGAGATATTGTTGGAAGAGCGTTGACGGAAGCTTTTCTGCGCGCTGCGGACCGAGGGGTCAGGGTGAGGTTGCTCTTGGACGATATCTACCACTCGGGGCGTGACGAGATCTATCAAACCCTCGATAGCCACCCCAATATCCAGCTGCGGCTTTTTAATCCCATGGGCAATAGGGGTGCACTAAAAACAGTTAACTATGCCCTGCGTAAGGCCGAATTCAATCACCGAATGCACAACAAGATTTTTCTGGCTGATGGGCTTGCCGCCGTCATGGGAGGCAGAAATATTGGCGATGAATATTTTGGTTTGGACGAGAGTTTTAACTTTCAAGATCTCGACGTGCTGGTCACCGGAGGTGGCGCCGAGGAAGCTGGCGAGGCCTTTGACCAGTTTTGGAACGCTACCCTGTCTGTTCCTATAGATAGCTTGTACCCCGATACCAATCGCCGCGACAGTCTATCTGCTCGCGAAGAACTTGTTGTTGCTACCGACACGCTTCGCACGGTCTTGGCCAACTCAGACGCCTATGCGCCAAATACCCGCGCCTGGATTGAAAGCACTAGGTCATCGCTAACATGGGCAGATACGCGTGTAATCGTTGATAACCCGGATCGGGGACCTGAAAATATCGACACCGCGTTTTCGATTTTTGCAACTGACCCCCGCTTGCGGCCAGATCGGGAGGTCACAATTCAGACCGCTTATCTGATACCCAACGGGCCAACGATGGATACGCTGGGGGGGCTTGCGGCGCGCGGCGTGACTATCAGTATTTTGACCAATTCGGCCGCTTCGAATAATCACGGCACGGTGCATGCTTACTATATGCCCTACCGCACCGCCCTGATTCAAGCGGGAATAAGTCTATATGAACTGCAAGCCACCGGTGATTTGAGTGACTACCTCAGCAGAACGGGAGCAATGGCTCGGGCAGGGCTTCATACCAAGGCCATGGTTATCGACAACGAGGTCAGCGTCATTGGTTCTTACAACATGGATCCCCGCTCACGAGTCTGGAATACCGAAATAGCCCTGCTAGTTTTTAGCGATTCGATTGCCGAAGCCGTTCATGACGAAATGTCGCGGGATTTTGATCCGGCTGCTGCTTGGTGCGTGACGCTGGACGAAAATGATCGGTTAATTTGGAGGGGAAAAAGTGACGGGGAGGTGGTCAGCCTCGAACAAGAGCCCGGCATTGGCTGGTGGCAACGGTTTTTATGGTCGCTGCTGCGCCTGCTGCCCCTGGAAAACGAGATGTGATGCTCGACTAGCGAATCGCGGGGGCTCTGGTTCAGTGCTTGCTCTCTTGCTTTCTAAGAAGAACCTTACTTTTGACTATGGCCGAGCTCAATTCTTCTAGGGTAGGAGGGCGGTTAACTGTGGCGCTGATTCCTGTATTAGTGAGGGGCGCGCTACCCTTGTCTAAGGGGTGCATGGCAATAAGACAACAATCTCCGAACTCGGCGGAAGTCATGGCGACAAATTTATCTATCGCGACGAGACTATTGGAGCTGTCAAAGATGACCAAGTCGATTGCTCGGCCCGATAGCTTCTGAATGCGAGGCGCGTCACGCATTGGTGCCAGCTCTACCGCTTCGCAGCCGCCCTTGATCAAAATAGCCTGTACCATTCTCGCTATTAACGGGTCGTCATCGACAATGGCGGCTCGAAGCCCGGAAAATGTGTGGGAGGGCTCTGGTGGCGATTCGGCGCCGGCATAAACACCAGCTGGTTGAGCCGACAAAATCAGTCGATAGGCAGATTTCGCATCATTCACGCCCGCCGTGTAGTGAAATGTACCCTCCATGCGCTTCATAAGAACGGCTATGAGTGTAAAGGGATATGGATCATTGTTAATTGCGTCAAGTTCCCGGGTGATAGGGGGTTGGCAGAACCCCCCTTCAAAATACGGGCTAACCAGCTCTTCCGGAGCGTGCCCATCAAATTCTAGAGAAAACTCGATCCTGTGCCGGTCATCAGACGTTTGCTCAGCGGCGATCGAGAGGGTCATCCTGGATGATCCCGCATAGAGGATTTTGTGTTGAATCAGCGACATTAGAGCGCTCCGAATATGCCGGATATCTAGCAGATATTCATCGGCCAGAAGCTGATCTCGGTTTATTTCAAAAGCAATTCCCATGCTGGCAAGCATGCCTTGGACTCGTCGCCTGATATTGCCGACAAATGTCCTGATGCTGGTGGCTTGGTAAAAAACAATCAGGTCTTCCTTGTTAACGTCAAAGTTACCCCGGAGATCATGTAAAACGTCGCCAATGGCTTCACTCGCATCTCTCGCTTGTTCTATTAACGCATCACTACTTACTCGGGCCTGACTGGGTAGCTGCTCGAGCGCGGCGAGAGGCAGCGCGAGTTCCTCTAAAGTTTTCTCTATCAGTTCATTGCGGGTATTGACCCTTGTGGCAAGGCGTCTTTGAGCTAACTGCAACTGCTGGCTATCTCGCTCGCGGGTTTGGAGCGCGGCCGCAACAAATCCCATGAGCATCAGTGGAAACGGATAGAGTCCAATCGCAACCGCAATGAATGCTATTGGCTCGATTGCGCCAACCGCGAATACAGTAATCGTCCAGCCGACGCAGTAAATAAGGTGGGCCGCAAAAGCAAATAGCGTCCCCCGCAGCATGAGAATGAGCATTGTGGCGGGGAAGGCGGTGATAAATGAAATCGCAGGCCATGTTGGATTTCGAGCTTGAATGGCGAGAGCTGAGCCCAGCATCATGATGGCAATGGTCGAGATTTGCAGCTGAGGACTAATACGATAAGTGCCTCGGCCAAACCAGTGTGCCATTGTGATCAGCACAGCAATAAGCGTGTTTGCCGAGACAAAAAGACCTTCTGGCGTCGGCTCAACAATTATGTTTCGGTAGCCGATTAGTAGTGCGACAACAACAAAATAGACCCTTAAGCCCAGCATGAGAGGCTCATGGGCAAGCCGTATGTCCTCTTCGGACACGCCTTTAAACGCCTTTAGTAGCTGCCAACCCGAGGTACGTCCAGGGCGACTGGCAGAATCAAACGTCGAGTCAGTCTCTTGGTCGTTCATCATGGTTCCCCGATGTGCCTAGGTGGCATAGCAGCGACGATACTGGGTCTGCCGAGGCTCCGCACGCGTTATTTTACAGGCTACCGAGGTAACCGTAAGGCCTGGTGGTGGCGGAGTAAAGTGGCTTGTTGCATATGGCTTCTCGCATGCCCACGAGAGCTTGAAGAGCTATGGGCTGGTGCGTTAGCCAGCCAGTTCTTCATGGGCCTGAGAAAAGGCGGCTACCGCGCGATCGAGGTCGTCACGCGTATGCCCAGCAGAAATCTGCACGCGAATGCGGGCCTTACCTTTTGGTACAACGGGATAAAAAAACCCGACTGCGTAGATACCGAGCTCGAGCAGTCGCTCCGACATGCGCTGTGCAACCCCGGCATCGCCGAGCATCACGGGCACAATAGGGTGGTCGCCCTGGGGAATTGAAAATCCCTGTGCCAGCATTTTTGTACGAAAGTAGGTGGTGTTCTCGTGGAGTTTATCCCGGAGCGAGGTTGAGGCCTCGAGCATATCAAGCACTTGGAGCGACGCCGCGCAGATCGCGGGGGCGAGGGTGTTTGAAAATAGATACGGACGCGATCGCTGACGCAGGATATCGATGATTTCTTGGCGGCCAGCGGTAAAGCCGCCGGATCCTCCGCCAAGCGCTTTCCCAAAGGTACCCGTAATAATATCGACCCGTTTCATAACGTCGCAGTGCTCATGCACGCCCCGCCCTCGAGCACCCATAAAACCGGTAGCGTGGCAATCATCGTGGTGGACCATCGCGCCGTACTGATCGGCCAGGTCACATATCTTATCGAGCTGGGCAATGGTGCCATCCATAGAAAAGACCCCATCGGTGGTGATGAGTAGGCGTCTTGCCCCGGCACTTTTTGCAGTCTCAAGTTGCGCCGCCAAATCGGCCATATTGTTATTTTGGTAACGATAGCGCGCCGCTTTACACAGCCGAATACCGTCAATGATGGACGCATGGTTCAGCTCATCAGAGATGACGGCATCTTCGGGGCCCAGTATTGTTTCAAATAACCCAGCGTTAGCATCGAAGCACGCGGCATAAAGAATGGTGTCCTCGGTTTCCAAAAACTGACTGACGCGATGCTCTAGGGTTTTATGAATACCCTGGGTTCCACAGATAAAGCGTACGGAAGCTGCTCCGAAACCCCACTGGTCTAGGCTGTCGCTCGCTGCTTTTATTACCTCGGGGTGATTGGCCAAGCCAAGATAATTGTTTGCACACATGTTGACGACGTGGGTGCCATCCGCAAGACGGATCGCATTTTTTTGGTCCGAATCAATCACCCGCTCGGTCTTCCAGAGGCCCGCGGCCTTGATCTCCTCAATGTCCGCAACAAAAGACGCTTTGGCAGTTAGGTAGCTCATGTCAATCTTTCCAGTTCAGGATCACTTTGCCAGATTGGCCCGATCGCATGATGTCGAAGCCTTCTTGAAAATCCGTGTAATGAAAGCGATGGGTAATGATGCGTTCAATAGGCAGCCCGCTCTGCACCATCATGACCATCTTGTACCAGGTTTCATACATCTCCCGGCCGTAGATACCCTTGATATTAAGGCCCTTAAAGACTACGTCGGTCCATGCGATACCGGTGTCATCTGGCATCAAACCCAGCATAGCGATACTGCCGCCGTTGATCATTTTGCTTAACACATCTCGAAAAGCAACCGGGGAGCCAGACATTTCAAGGCAGACATCAAAGCCTTCGAGAATGCCAAGGCTCTCCATAAATTCTTTGGTGATTTGCTGCTTCGCCACGTTGATGGGCTGAACTCGCGGGACGATGCGCTTAGCTAAATCGAGCCGGTATTCATTGACATCCGTCAGTATCACATTGCGAGCGCCACAGTGTCCCGCGACCATGGCCGCCATGATGCCAATGGGCCCGGCACCGGTAATGATGACGTCTTCGCCTACCATGTTGAAGGACAGGGCGGTATGAACTGCATTGCCGTAAGGATCAAAAATGCTGAGCAGATCTGTGGGGATATAAACGTTAGGTCTGAAAACGTTGGTGGCCGGTATTGCAATATATTCGGCGAAAGCCCCGTCTCTATTGACCCCGACCCCCAGCGTATTGGGGCAAAGGTGAAGGCGCCCGGCGAGGCAGTTTCGGCAGCGGCCGCAGACCACGTGGCCTTCACCGGAAACGATATCACCGATCTGAAGTCCCGTTACATTTCCGCCTATTTCTACAATCTCTCCTGCAAACTCATGTCCGCTTGTCATGGGCACTGGGATGGTTTTTTGAGCCCATTTATCCCAGTTGTAGATATGGACGTCGGTGCCACAGATTGCGGTTTTGTGAACCTTGATAATCACATCATTGCCGCCGACCTCGGGCTCTGGCACATCTTCCAGCCACAGCCCTTCCTCGGCGTATTTTTTAACCAGCGCTTTCATGCTAGCAACCACCTCATTTGGTGAAAATAGTGAATTCGACCTCTATTCCAGTCTCGCAGTGTGCGGAGTAAAGACACCCTGTAGGCGATCAAGGCAATAGCGGTTTGTAGGTCTTTTACGAGTATTTCGGCGGATTAGCCCACTCAAAAACTGACGGAGGCAGAGCTAGAGAGCGTGGGCTCTCGCCGGCTCGTTACCCAAAGTCGGGGGGGGATGTATTATCTCTCGCGCCTGATTTGTCAGGCTTGTCGCCTGGGTTGTCGCTTGGCGCTGATAAAGGCGCCCAACAAAATGAGAGCAGCACCCATGAGAGTCGTTATCCTGGGAATTTCGCCAAAAGATAA
>Ga0233450_10004234_pt1 | contig 13097 bp, 7 predicted proteins | sample 011ome_30_FD_189956 | JGI IMG/M metagenome (GOLD analysis project Ga0233450, IMG submission 189956) | Coastal salt marsh microbial communities from the Groves Creek Marsh, Skidaway Island, Georgia - 011501CT (spades assembly) | ecosystem: Environmental > Aquatic > Marine > Intertidal zone > Salt... | reverse complement strand
AGGCTAATGAACCATCATCTGATCCAATACAAGTTGAACTGGTTACTGATACCTTATTGTTATCAAACGGTAAATTAAAGACCTGACAACCATTAAGATCAACTACAGCACCAGTTGGAGTATTAGGACATAAATCAACAGAATCTAAAATACCATCATTGTCATCATCATCATCGCAAGCATCTCCTAATCCATCACCATCAAAATCAGCTTGATCTTCATTTGGGATTTCCGGACAATTGTCATCATCATTTAGAATTCCATCTCCGTCTTTATCATCATCACAAACATTACCAATACCATCTTCATCAATATCAGCTTGATCTTCATTTGGAGATTCCGGACAATTATCTTCTTCATTTAAAATTCCATCTCCGTCTTTGTCTTCGTCACAAACGTCACCAATACCATCTCCATCAATATCGCTTTGATCAGCGTTATAAGTTACAGGACAGTTATCATCTCTATCTAATACGCCGTCATTATCAGTATCATTTTTTCTAATATCAACTTTAATATCATAAACATTAAAATAGTAATTTGGATCTCCATCAATGTCTGGATCACCAATACCATCAACAGCTATAAAATGTAAAATTCCTTTGTCTGAGTAAGGAATAGCATATTTAGGATGAAATAATTGATCTTCAACATTTCCTGTAATTTTTAACTGCTCATCTCTGTAATTATTAAATTTTCCAGTACCATCATTTATCCAAATTAACTGGTTAAGTTTTATTCCGTTATTAACTTCAGCCCTATATTCTTCAGGTTTTTCTCTAAAATATGGATTATAACCATTAGGTCTCAAGAGAATATCTAAAAAACCGTCACCATTTGCATCAAAAACATCAAATTCACTCGAAGATAAATTTGGTGCCTCAAAAAAAGTTGAGAAATATGGATTAAAAGTGTTTCCATTGTTTATCCATATACCAAATCCTTCACCAGATTCATCAGCTCGATAATCAACTATATCTAAATCTCCATCATTATCAATGTCATGAGTTCTTATTGATGTTGTCATCATACCAATATTCCACAAAAGATTTTGGTCTGAAATTTCTTTTTCTATTTCTAATTTTCCATTTGAATTTATCTTTAATATTGTAATTATGTTAGGTTGATTTCCAATTTCGTTTCCTCCCAGTATAATTTCTGAAAACCCATCATTTTCAAAATCTACAATTTCGAATCCAAAAGGCCTTGGCATTTTTTCTTCAATATCTTCAATCAAACTTTCATTCCAATCATAAGTTCCATCTCCATTATTCAACCAAATTGAAAAAATTCTTCGTCCTTTAGACTTATCATAATAACCTGGAGAAGTAGCTACATCAATATTTCCATCATTATTAAGATCACCTGATGAAATACCGTGCTGGTAACCAGCATGCTTATCTTCATTGACTTTAAACCAATCAATATCTCCATTATCTTTAATATATCCTTGATAAACTGGTCCTTTCCAACGATTTTCGTCATTATCATTATTTCCAATTTCATTTCCATCATTAATAGATATTGTATTATTTTTTATTTGATAGCTTCTAGGTACCCATGTTTGTATTTTGTCAAAGACTTTATTTAATTTCCAACCATCATTATCTTTTTTAAGACCAATGGCAGGAGATGGGGAAACATCTTCTATGCTATTAACATTTTCGTTTTCTGTAACACCTGCTCTTAAAAAATATATTTTATCTGAAGATTCATATACTAAAGCACTAGATACATCCGAATGAGTATTTGCAATTGCTTGCCTACTTGGAAAGTCAGATTTTAATATTTTGATTTTGTGTCTACTAATATCAATGATATCTGAAATTCCATCACCATCATCATCATTTTCACATTTATCACCATATCCATCACCATCTGAATCCATCTGATCAGGATTATAAACATCTGGACAATTATCACTAGAATCAATGATTCCGTCCAGATCTTTATCATTAAAAACTAAATTATACCAAGAATAAATTTCATTTAATCTATTTTGAACACCATATTTATGCACATCTCTTAATTCAAGATATGCTTCTAAATTATTATCTGAATCAATATCAAACATTTCGAAACCTCCATAGTCATGAAAATTTGCTAAATATCTTGGTTCGAAATAATTACCCATATTTAAAAAAACAGGAATAGAATAATTATCTTCATCATTTAATGTCCATGAACCTTGGTTAAATACAATATCAATATTTCCATCATTATTAACATCTGTAAAATTTGGAGGATTTCCAAGTGAGTAATAACTTTCATTTATATTGTTAGGAAAAACTTCATTAGTTACGTCAGTTATTTGTTCATTTTTAAATGTAAAAGCCTTTAACATACTTGCAGGAACACCCTCAGTTACTTCCCCATAATAACTTCCATTTCTAATTAACCATAATATAATTAGCTTATGACCATTAAAATCTATGACATCTATTGGATCACCCTCCCAACCGATCATAAATGGTGTTTGAAATTGAGCAAGAACTGAAATATTATTTAAATCAGGTTTGATTTTTCCATTTTTTGATAATGATACGGACAAGGAATAGTTTCTAATATCATCTTTAGTTGAATCATATGATTCACCATCATAATCAGTAGATGATCCAAAAAAAAGTAGATCTTGATCACCATCATTGTTAAAGTCAATATTTCTTACGCCTCCAATATTTTCATTGTAGATAGATGAAAAATCATAAACACCATCTTCAATAAATTCTCCATTAATATTTTCTGTAATGTATACTTTCGGGTTTTTTCCAATATTATCAAGACCAACGTAAATAAGTTCTAAAAGAGAGTCATTATCTCCTTGTAATAAATTATTTGGATTAATATTTGGAATAACGTTTAAAGAATCAACTAAAAAAGACCCGTTACCATTATTTGTAAATGTGTAATTTGGTCTATGAAAAACTTCTCCATAATATTTTGGTTTATTAGCTTCCAAACCATGAAAAACATCAGGTTTAGTTATTATGTCTTTATACCCATCTCCGTTTAAATCAATTGAATGTAAATTAGTTCCTTCAGATTTTTCATCATATTTCCATTTTAAATTATATACAATGGAGTCGTTCATAGAATTACTTTCAAAAATTGCTATTCTTGATAACATCCTGTCTTTTTCTTCTGAACTTAAGACTTGATTAGAATCACCTACATAATAGTCATAAATTCTTGCCAACAATTCATTTTGCCCGTCACTATCAAAATCTTCTAAAATTAAATGTGCGGGAAACTGTCTCTGACCTAGTCTATCATTTTCATAAATAAGATCTTTATTAATTTCATATATTTTCTCTGTTAAATTATTCTTAACATTTTTTGAAATATACATTAGTTTTTCTCTTGGAGCTAATGTTTGATCGAATGGGGCTATATTGAATTCGCTACCTTCTCCAAGGTTTAAACTTTCTGAATCTGTTGATTTAATTCCAAAATAATCTGCATTTAAATTAGAATTATTATAATTTATTGATATACTTATGTTTTCTAGATATTCGGGACTTCTAACACTAAAAAGGTCTGCAGTTGTCGACTCTGAAAAATAATAGAATAAGTACTTATTATTTTCATCTCTAAGTAATTTTATTGTATTTGTACCTAAATTATATGTAAGTCTTTCTGTAAAATTTATATAAACTTCTTTTGATTTATAGTGGTCTTCATTTTTAGATCTTTCATAATCTTGCTCTATCCTTTTCCCATCAGCACTTATTTCTAATATTATTTCAAAATCATTTTCGTTATTTCCGAAAATTTCTTGATCAGTAAATGAATCTGAAAGTTCTGTTAAATCAACATAAATTTTGAGTGAATCTTTTATTGAAAATTTAGTTTTTTTTTCTAAATCAATCTTAATTTGCGAAAAAGACAATAATAAAAAAAAGAAAAAAAAAATATTTAATAAAAAAAACTTCGAACTGTTCATACTTGAAAGTTTATATTTAAATTTAAAAAAATAATATGTTTAAATTATAATAAAAATAGTTCTATTTATTTAAAATTATAAATCAATACTTTTTTTAAGATATTCAAAATGATTCTTTAAAATACCTTTAGATTTTTTAGATCTTGATTTTGCATATGAAAAAATATCTTTTTTTACATCTAATAGTACAGACTTAATTGCCTGATTTAATTTTTCATCTTTCATTAAAGCGTCAATTCTTTCTACAAAATGCAACTGTAATCTCTGTTGAGAATAATCTGGATTTATACTTTTTGTAAATATAGAGCTGAATAAGCTATTAATTAGTTCATTAACCCCTAAAGAGTCCCCTTTTAAAGTTACATCTGATGAAAGCATTCTGTTTAATTTAGAGGTATTTAATAATCTAGCTAACGCCTGTAATTGTAAGGCTTGAACAGAGTTTAGAACACCATCTCCTCTAATTTGAGATATCAACTCTGGTTTCATAAGCCAATTTTGAGTTGCCCAAAGGTTTGTATCTAAAAACCTTAATGCTTCAATCTGTTTTGATTTATCAACGTTTACATATCTATATACATCTTTTTGATTTTCATTATGGGGAGTATCGTAAATACCTCCGACCAAAAACAAAACATGATACATATATCTTCTATATACTCCAATGAGTTCACCATAAAGCTCATTCAATTCATTGTAATTTTCATTCGGTGCAATTGTCCAACTCTTTAAATTTTCTGCAACTATTTTTAAATTTTTAATTCCATAAAAACTTGATTTAACAGGATCATCTCCAATATTTTCAGTTTGTGAATTTGGATCGTTTCCACGACCTCCAAACATATAAACGGGGTCTAAAGATTTAGAGTCAACAAACTTTTTTAAAATATCTTTTTCTTGTTCTGGGCTTTTATTAAAAAATCTGTAACCCCATTCAATTGAATAATCATCATAAGGACCTAGTTGTCTTACAAATCTTATATTTTCATCCCCAGGTTGAGCAACATAATTATACCTTGCATAATCCATTATAGTTGTTGCTATTCCAAATTTTTGAGTGAAAGACCCTGATCTTAAAGAATCGACCGGGTAAGCACTACTAGCTTTCATATTGTGTGGAAGTCCTAATGCATGTCCAATTTCATGAGAGATTACTCTTCTCATCATTTCTCCTATTTCTTCCTCAGGTGTGTTTAAAGTTCTTGCTTTTGGATTTGCTGCTCCCGTCTCTAATAAATATCTATTTCTGTATGATCTTAAATGATTATGATACCATATTATATCACTTTCTAATATTTCACCTGTTCTCGGGTCAGAAACACTTGGCCCTGTCGCATTTCTAGTTGTAGAGGCTACATACCTAACGGTTGAATATCTCACATCTTCAGGACTAAAATCAGGATCTTCATCCTTTGATGGAGGATCTTTTGCAATTATAGCATTTTTAAAACCTGCTTTTTCAAAGGCAGAATTCCAATCTTCAATACCCATTTTGAAATACTTCCTCCATTTTAAGGGGGTTCCAGGATCTAGATAATAAACTATCGGTTTTACAGGCTCAACAAGTTCACCTTTCATGTAAGCATCCAAGTCAGAAGGTACTAATCTCCATCTTCTAACTATTTTATAACTATCTGATTTAAGTTTAGCTGAGCTGTAATTAATTTTCTGCAAGGTAAACCACCCTACTCTTTCATCCTCGTATCTTACTGGCATTAGATCATCTGGAAGAAGTATAATTGAATGGTTTATCTGAAAACTAAAGGTTTTAGTCCTATTTTCTCTGGGTGCTTTGTTTACATTGAAAGTTAATGTGTGAAGAATCTCAGTATTTTTAGGAAAACTTCTAGCTGAATCAATAAAACTTCTTTTCTTGTCAACATTTCCTATTTTATAATTACTTTTTTCATATGATCTTATGATATTAAATCCTGGAGAGTCAGACATAAAATAATTGGTAACTTCAATTAAATATCTATTTTCATCCGAATTTTTGATATCAAAAGAGGCCAATATTGGCTTGAAATTATTTTCAGAAACACTTATTGAAATTGGGTCATCTGAATCTGCTAAATTGTTAAAGCTTACTTCTCTTAATAAAATTTTATTAAACTTTTTTTCAAACTCAACAACATGTTCAGCTGTTTTTGAACCAGCATTTAAGTATCCTGAATAATTTGCTGGCAATTGAGCAAACCTAGTGACTATCAAAAAATCTTTTTCTAAAATATCTTTATTAATTTCAAAAAAAAGTTGATTTTTTGAATTTTGATAAGTATTGATCAATCCTTTACTTACTTTCATTCCAACAGTTAAAGAATCAATTGTTTTTTTATTTTCCTTTTGAGAAAATGACATTAATGGTATTAATAATAGTATTAAGATTATTTTTTTCATGGTGTTAAGTTTAGTTTGAATATTTTAAATATTTATAATCAATGTAAAAAGTCCCAAATGGAATTATTGAACCTATCATAATTTCAATTGTCTGTCTTATACTCCAATTCATTTTATTTTTCAAAATAATCGAAAAAAATATATAAAGCATAAATAAAATTCCATGTGGCATTCCAAGAATTTTAACTAGAAATTCATCCCCATAAAAATATTTTAATGGAACTGCTATAAAAAGAAGAAGTAAATAAGAAATACCTTCGAAAAAACTGATTATTCTAAAAAAATTTATCATAAAGGATTAATTTATTTGGAATTGTAGAAGTTCATTCCAAGAGTTGATTTATTATTATGATCAAATAATGTTGCATTATCCCAATGAGAGCCCTGTCCCCAAAGCGTATTACAATTTGTTGATACCCATGCTGGTTCCCAATAAATAACACCTTCACCTCCAGCATCTTTTACTTTAGATTTTAAAATATTTAAGTAGTTTAGTTGACCTTCTTGAGTTGCAGGAAAGCCAGGAATTACAGCATTCTCATCCAAAATATTATTAGCAGCATCATTATTAGTTAAAGTGAATGGATAAGCAGTTTCAACAATCATTAAACGTTTATTATAATTATTGATTAAAGATTTTAAAGGTGTTGATATATTGTTTAGGCTGTAATCAGACCACAAGGGGTAATATGATAATCCTATCCAATCAAAATCGGTAATTGAAGCTTCACTAGCCTGTTCAAACCACCACAAAGCATTTTCAGGTTGTGCGATATGTAGCATAACTTCAATATTTTTATTCTTTAAAGATGATATTTCTCTAACTGCCTTAATTGCTTTATTTAACAGTGATGAATTTCTATCCCAATCAATTGGCCATTGCAACTCTCCATCTTGCAATATCATTGGATTAATTTCATTTCCAACTTGAACTATATCAGGTAATAAATTAGCATTAGATAAATCGTTTAACACATTAAATGTATAATCATATAGTAAATCTCCTAAAACCTCGGTATTATTAACATATTCAAGCCATTCAACAGGAATTTGTTGTTTTGATGGATCAGTCCATGTATCCGAGTAATGAAAATTTAACAATACTTTCATACCCTGAGTCTTTGCTCTAGATATTGATTTTTTTACATCGTTATAATTAGAATAATCAGTCCATGATGGATTATGCCAAAGTCTAATTCTGATTAAATTGGCACCAGAATCTGAAAAAATTTCATAAGGATCTTTATTGTTGTTATTTGAATCATAATATAATGCACCACAATCTTCCATTTCATTCACATAAGATAAATCAGCACCAGAGTAAAATTCGTTAACTACATCATCATTAATAATATCAGAAATGTCAATATTCTCTTCGCTTGAGCAAGAAAAAATTAAAATAAAAATCAAAGAAATATATCTCATCTTGTTAGCTAGTCTTTGAAAATAATTCCATCTTTCATAACAAAAACTATATTTTGTAAAACAGAAATATCATCAAGAGGATTTAAATCTGTTGCTATTATATCTGCTATAAATCCTTTTTTAATTCTTCCAAGTTGATTTTCTTGACCTAAAACAATTGCATTAGTAATGGTTGCTGATTGTAAACATTCAATTTCTGGCATTCCTACCTCATTCATATATTTAAACTCTCTTGCGTTTTCTCCATGAGGAAAAACTCCTGCATCTGAACCAAAAGCAATTTTCACTCCAGATTTGTAGGCTTTTTCAAAAGTAGATTGAATTTTAGGACCAATAGCCAGGGCTTTTGGAACTACTAATTTATTGTAATAACCTTCAATTTTAGCTTTTTCTCCAACCTCCTTACCTGCAGTAATTGTAGGTACATAATATACACCATAATCTTTCATTAACTTCATTGAAGTATCACTCATTAATGTACCATGTTCGATTGTTGTCACACCTCCTTTTATAGCTCTTTGAATTCCTTCATCACCATGTGCGTGAGCAGCAACAGTCATTCCGTAATCAGTTGCGGTATTACAAATTGATTGAATTTCTTCAAGAGTAAACTGCGGATTTTGTCCATTTTTAGCAATACTCATTACACCACCCGTAGCAGTTATCTTTATTACATCAGATCCGTCCTTGTACCTTTGTCTTACTGCTTTTTTAGCGTCATCAACACTATTTACAACACCTTGCTTAGGACCTGGATCTCCTTTGTAATAATCATTTAATCCATTTGTTGGATCCCCATGACCTCCAGTACTAGCAATTGATTTTCCTGCAGTAAACACTCTTGGCCCAATAACTTTTCCTTGATTAATTGCATTTCTTAATGAAATATTAATTCCTCTTCCCCCCAGATCTCTTACTGTTGTAAAACCTGCCATAAGAGTTTTTTTAGCATACTCAATTGATTCAAAAGCAACATCAGCATCATTTGCAGTCACATTAAGTCTTCCTTTTTTAGGATCAAATTGTGATTCCAAATGAACATGCATATCTATAAATCCAGGCATAACGGTTTTGTTTTTTAGATTTATCACCTTGTCGTTCGGGTTATCTGGACTAACGAATCCATTTTTAATTGATAAAATTTTATTTCCGGAAACAATAATTGTTTTATTATTTAATGTTTTTCCATTTTCTGTATCAATTATTTTTCCGCAATGCAAAAACAAGTCCTGCGAATGGAGTGAACCAATAAAAAATAACAAATAAATAAATACTAAATTTTTCATAGACAATGAATTAATTGTTAGGTAATTACTAATTTACATTACTTAAATAACAATAACAATTATAGAATTGGAATTATAAAATTATTAAATTTAGTTATGGTTAAAAAAATAATACTCGCACTACTTTTATGTCAAGTTTCTTTTTCTCAACAGATATTAGATCTTAAAGACAGAGCCTCATTGATTGAAAAAATACAGAAAGACAGGTTAGAAAATCTTCTTCCTAAGTTAATGTCAAAGAACGGAATTGATATGTGGATAATAATTACTCGAGAATATAACGAGGATCCTATAATCAAAACACTACTTCCTCCAACTTGGTTAAATGCTAGAAGAAGAACAATATTAGTTTTTACTTACAATGAAAAAACCAAAAAAACAGAAAGTGTTGCTATTTCCAGATATAATTTTGGAAATAATATCAAATCAATTTGGAATAAAGAAAAAACTCCAAATCAATTAGCAGCATTAAAAGAATATATAGAAAGTGTTAATCCAGAAAACATAGGTTTAAATTATTCTAAAAACTTTGCATTAGTTGATGGAATTTCAAAATCAGATTATGAACTTTTTTACGATTCAATGACCAATGAAATTAAAAACAAAGTTGTTTCAGCTGAAAAATTAGGAATTCAGTGGATCGAAACAAGAACTGAACTTGAAAAAAAGGTTTATAAAGATTTGGTGAAAATTACTCAGAATATAATAAATGAAGCTTTTTCTAATAAGGTTATTACGCCTGGACTAACTACAACCGATGATGTAGTCTGGTGGATGAGAGAAAAAGTTTTAGAGTTGAAGTTAAAAACATGGTTTCATCCTACTGTTGATGTCCAAAGAAATGAAATAAGTGATTTATATGCTTTTGATGGTAAGTCAAAGTATGATATTATTCAACCAGGAGATTTAGTTCATTGTGATTTTGGAATATCTTATCTGACTCTTAATACTGATTGTCAACAAATTGCATATGTTTTAAAAGATGACGAAAATGAGGCTCCAGATTTCTTAGTTAATGCACTAAAAGATGCTAATAAACTTCAGGATATATTGACTGGAGAATTTGAACTAAATAAAACTGGAAATGAAATACTTTCTAATTCATTAAAAATTGCAAAACAAAGTGGCTTGGATCCGCAAATCTACACTCATCCATTGGGAACATTCGGTCATTCTGCAGGGACAACAATTGGAATGTGGGATTCGCAAAATGGTGTTCCTATAAAAGGTGATGTATCAATGAATTATAATACTGTCTATGCAATAGAGTTAAATAACAAATCATTTATAAAAGAATGGAACAAAGAAGTAAGAATAATGTTAGAAGAAGCTGGATTATTTGAAAAAAATGGTTTTAAATATATTAACGGAAGACAAACAGAAATTTTGTTAATTAAACCTTTTAAATAAAAAAAGCCCTTAAAAGGGCTTTTTTTACTGGTTTAAGCATCTAACTAAAAGTCCATAATTCTTACCATCATAGTAGTATTAACAACTTTTCTGATTTTTGATACTTTAGAGACAAATTTAGTAAACAATGGGTCAGACTGCATTTGCTTTGTTCTTGATAAAGCAGTTTCTGTATCAGGTGCTCCAACCCATGCGAAATGAGAAAATTCAGAATTCTTTCCACTAATAGGGAATCCAACACCATAAGAGTTGGTAATTCCATATTTAGCTGCCCAGGCTTGAGTAAATTCAGCATATTCTTTTACATATGCAGAAGGGTCAGAAACATCCATTTGATATATAAAAAAGACTTGGTCTGGTGTCCAATCATTTCTAAACCAAATTGGAGTATTTAAAGCTTGATTAACAGGCTCGATATATTTATTTAATTTTTCTCCAAAAACTTGAGCAACTGAGGATGCATTCCATGTTGCAAAAAAAGAAGCGAAAGCTGATTCATTTGGAAAACAGAACTGAACAGAATGAGTTGCTTCATTCGTTCCATTAAATTGATAAGCAAATAATGATTTAGTTCCTTCAATATTTTTTGCCCACTCAGTTTGCATCATCCCATTTAAAGAAGAGACTACCATTTCAGGTTCGTCAGTTTTAAAATCGAAAAAAGCACAATATTGAGAGTACGAATACGAAGAAATAAAAAGTGTAAATAGTAAAATAATTTTTTTCATAATTTTTGTTTTTTTTTAAATATAATAAAAAAACAAAACATTCAATATAGTATGTTTAAATATTATATTCATTTAATATCATATCAGCACCTTTTTCAGCAATCATATAAACTGGTGCATTAGTATTACCAGAAACAATTTTAGGCATAATTGAAGCATCAATAACCCTTAGGTTTGAAACACCATAAACTTTTAGGGTTGGGTCAACAACTGACATCTTATCTACACCCATTTTACAAGTACCTACAGGATGATAAACTGTTTCGAGTGTTTGTTTTATATGATCAACTAATGAATCTTCTGAAAATCTATCAAAAGGAAGTCTATTTCTTAATGCAAATTTCTTAAGAGATTGATCTTCCATTAATTTAAATGCTAATCTTCCTCCTTTTATTAATGAATCAAGATCTTTATCACATTCAAGAAAATTAGGTTGAATAATTGGATTATCTGTAATTTTCTTTGATGAAATAGAAACTGAACCTCTGCTTTTAGGATGCAATAATGTAGGTAGTATTGTGAAACCATCAACTCTTGGATAGTCATATAAATCGTATGCATCATATCCATAATTATCACTAACGCAAATTGGAGAAAAGTGTAATTGAAAATTTACATCGCTGGAATTTTGGTCTATATTAAAAAATGCTAATCCCTCTAGAGGACCTGCACAAAAAACTCCCTTTCTTTTAACAAAATAATTCAAAGCAGCTTTGAACTGGTTAAAAGGATTTATATAATGATTTATTCCCTCTTGTTTTTTTGACTCGCAACATATTGGATAAAATAAATGGTCCTGTAAATTTTCACCAACACCTTTTAATTCATGAACAAGTTCAATTTCATGTTTTTTTAATTCAACAAAATCACCAATCCCAGAGATCATTAACAATTGAGGAGATTGAAAAGCACCTGCACAAATAATAACCTCTTTGTTTGCGAAAACTTTATTTTTTTTTGAGTTTTTTATGTATTCGATTCCAATTGCTATCTTATCATTAAAAATTATTTTAGATGCTTTAGCATGTGTAATTACAGTTAAATTAGGTCTTTTCATTGCAGGTTTTAAAAAAGCTGATACTGCGCTGTGACGTTTCCCATCTTTAATAGTACAGTGAACTAAAGAAGCACCATGCTGATCTTTTCCGTTGTAATCCGTGTTTTCTTTTATTCCATTCTTTTTACAAGCAGAAATAAAACCATCTACGAAAGGTGTTTTAAATTTTTTTGGTGATGTAATGTTAAGCTCACCTTGGTTGCTATGGAAATTTGAATCTAAAGTATCAAACTGTTCATGATTTTCAGATTTTTTAAAAAAAGGTAAAACATCATTATATCCCCAACCATAATTACCTTGAGATTCCCAATAATCATAATCTTGAGAGTTTCCTCTTACATAAGCCATAGCATTTGTTGAACTACTTCCACCTAATGTTTTACCTCTAGGAAGATAAATTTTTCTGTCCAAAACATTTTTCTGTTTTTCAGTCCAAAAACCCCAATCTTGATTGCTCTTATGTAATTTAAGATATGCACCAGGAATGTGAATATTTGGGTTAGAGTCTGGCCCACCTGCTTCTAATAATAATACTTTATTATTAATATTTTTAGATAGACGATTGGCAATAACACAACCCGCAGAGCCTGCACCCACAATAATAAAATCAAATAAATCGATCATGTACTTAAATTATTGAAAATAAATTAATTAAAAAATTAATTTTAAATGCTTTTGCTGATTTGATGTTTTAATTCTTTAATAAATTGATGATAATCCACAGTAATTCTGTGACGATCAGTTTTAATCTGTTTCATATGTGGATTTTCGGTTTCTTTATTACATAAATCAATTATATTTTCAGGTCTTTTCCATTTGTTCTGTAGGGCTAAAGAAAGTAACTTGCTTTG
>Ga0233450_10004233_pt1 | contig 13097 bp, 7 predicted proteins | sample 011ome_30_FD_189956 | JGI IMG/M metagenome (GOLD analysis project Ga0233450, IMG submission 189956) | Coastal salt marsh microbial communities from the Groves Creek Marsh, Skidaway Island, Georgia - 011501CT (spades assembly) | ecosystem: Environmental > Aquatic > Marine > Intertidal zone > Salt... | reverse complement strand
ACAAGGTATTTGTGTTAGCAGTATTGCAGGAATGGCAAAACGTGTAAGTACATAACGCAACTCCATCACGTCTGTACATAACGCCAGTGTATCACGTAGCATCATAACGCAACTCCATCACGTCTGTACATAACGTCAGCGTATCACGTAGCATCATAACGCAACTCCATCACGTCTGTACATAACGTCAGCGTATCACGTAGCATCATAACGCAACTCCACAACGTCTGTACATAACGCCAGCGTATCATGCTTGTATCATAACGCAACTCCATCGCATATTCTCTACATAACGCCAGCGTATCGCGCTTGTATCATTACGCTACTCCATCACGCTTGTTTTTTATATTCTCTCATTGTTCTATTCGTACTCTTTTATATGTCGAATATATTCAAAAAATAATATTTATTTTCCTTTTCTTATTATTTTTAATTTACTAGAAATAGTACATGTCTTACGTTTCTCTTACTTCTTTCTTTTTATTTTCTTTTTGTAAATATTTTCATGACATGTACTCTTTAACTTGTTTCTATTGTTTTGTTTCTTTTCTTTGATTTGTTATAACGATAGTCTATCACATTATCCTTTTTGATTTTTTATATTCTCCATTTTCGTCCTTTATTATATCTACAATATAACTATGAAAATATAAAATTTCTTATCCTTTACTTTTAATATTTGCTGTTCCTTTACTATTCTTAAAATAGTACATGTCTTATCATTATTTTGATTTCTTTTTTATTTTGGTTTTTGTAAAAAAATTTTACAGACATGTACTTTTTTATTTTAACTGTTTGTTCTTATTGCCTTTATTAATTATGTTTATCGGTTATCTATTCCTTTATTGAAAATAGTACATGTCTCACCTTTTTCTTACAATTTTATTTTTATTTTATTTTTATTTAAATTTTCAAGAAATGTACTCTTTTATTTGTTCTTATCACTGAACTTATTCTTTTACTTTTCGGAATTGTTCTTCTCATTTTCTCAACGTTTACTAACATTAATATTCCATTTTACTCTTTTATTTCCACTTATATCTTTGCAAAACTCCTTTGTCTTTCTATCCATTTTATCATTCTCTTAAAATAGTACATGTCTCGTGTTTTTCTTCTTTTTTATTTTGATTTTGGGTTTTTCTAAAAAAATTTATGACATGTACTCTTTTATTTATATTCTTATTTATGTCCTTTGATCAAAATAGTACATGTATGGCATTTTTCTTCTTTTTTATTTTTATATTTTCTTTTTACAAAATTTATTATGACATGTACTATTTTTGTAACTTTGTCTTTGATTAGTATCATTCGGCCCCTTTTGCATATTCATTCTTTACCTGTGTAAAATTTACTTATTTAGTTTTATTTTAAATAAGTATAATGGATATTAGTTTACACGATGCTGCTGAGTTTATGCGTAATTCATAAATGAATAAAGATAGTATTGTTACTTCGAATTTGACTGTTTTTGATAACGCATTGTTTGGTATTACACCAACCGAAAAGAAAAATGAGACAAGATTATTTATTTTTTATTGATTTCTTCCTATTTTCTATTTTCGTCCTTTATTATATCTCGAATAAAACTATAAAATTTCTACGTATTTAATTGTACATTCTTATTGATATCTTTTATTTTTATCCTTCATTTATTCATTTATTGTATGACTTTTTTCTTTGACTATTCTTTTATCAAAAATAGTACATGTTTGACTTCTTTCTTACAATTTTATTTCTTATTTTATTTTTATAAAACTTTTTATGACATGTACTATTTTTACATCTTTTAACATTTAAAATGACGATTTTTAGTCTTTATAATTCTTGTATTTTTTTAATATTATTATTTAAGTAATCAATTAATAGTTATTTTTTAAGACTTTTAAAAAATAACTATTAATTGATTACTTTCTCGTCAAGATGATAAGCAAGAATACAAGATGTGCTGACCAATTTTTTACTACTTTCAATATTTTTTTGCCGATAAGTCGGTGTTTTGAATGTTGAGTTTAGACACTTTGTCTAAAATGTCAGATTTATATATTATTTAAAATTAAACTAATACATAAATTAAAATGGTCCTAGTTATACCGGTTTTTTTTGAAGTCGTCCTAAATGAACAAGGCACGGAAGAATCTACTTATTCTTCGACGGGTGGTAATTATTATCACGCGGACGGAGGGTCAGTAGATGTTGATATACCTTCTTATGAGCAAGATCATTATGATACAACAACATTTGTGTCCAACACATTTGTCTATATTGGGCAGTATGACGACGGAACATTGTTCACCTATGGTGATTATACCTCCATCCCCGACATTAATACGTATGTTCCTATTCCTGCTTCCTGGGTAGAAGTAAACGAAGCTCGTACTAAAACTATTTTTGCACAAAATGGTGGAGGGAGAAACCCCGAATATGTGATGATGTGGGTCAAAAACGTAAGAACTCCAATAAATTACCCTGTTACTTGGGTTGGATTAGATTTACCAGGTGTCACCATAACTAATGAGGATGATTACACAACAGGCGACGCACCATTTGCTTCAGAAATTATCTATCCTGTAGTGGAAAGATCAGGTTATAACTATGATATTGACTATGGACCACCACGGACTGTCCCGGGACTGGACAGTGGTATTACTATTACATATACATGGACCGAAATCTCTACACCAACATATACAATGACATGGGAATTTAATGGAGGATCTACTACAGATGGTACTTATTCCCGTGGTACTACTGTGGATTACGAGTATCAAATAGTATGGCCAGATTCAGTGACAAAATATGGTACTGAAATAGCTTATGTAATAATAGAGAGTGATGATTGGCCCATGGCGAACGGAGATGTGGCAAGAGTAAATTATGGACAATATTTTTGGGCCAAAGGTGATACTAAAGTAGAAATTTTTTGGGAACCTACACCACATACACTGACATGGAATTTTAATGGAGGATTAATATCATCCGATGTTGTTTATTCAAGCAATGGTGATTACATGCAAACCTGGCCAATAGTATGGCCACCCGAAGATTCAGTGACACTGATTGGTCATTTTGTAGACAAATATGTAATAGATAATGCAGCATCTAGAGAATACTACATTCATAATCCGGGTTCCGATTACGTTTTCGAGATGGTGTATGGTCAGGATGAAGTGGTTAACGGTGATACTACAATAACTTACAATTGGGTACCTGAATATACAATAACATGGGATTTTGATGGAGGAGGAACATCAACCCCTGACACGGAGTATTCAACAGGTCACTACGGTAGTAGTACGGTACGAAGTATTCCAATAGTATGGCCACCCATAAATACAGTGACAAAACATGGTCATAGAATAGATCCGAGTAATGTGTTAATCATTAATGCCGATTTTGATACATATCAAAAAATAACATATGGGGCCGGTTGGTGGGCGGTGGGTGATACTAGCATAAAAATCGTTTGGATACGTCAATATACAATGACATGGGATTTTAATGGAGGATTAATATCACTGGCACCCGGTGATGATTATACAAGCAATGGTGTTTATGATAATTTCTCGCAAATAGTATGGCCACCCGAAGATTCAGTGACACAGATTGGTCATGTGATATACAATTATGTATTAGATAATGATAACACTAAAGATGTAATCGCTGCGAATCCGGACCAAAATATAATTTGGGAGATAGCGTATGGTCAGGATGAAATGATTAACGGTGATACTACAATAACTTACAATTGGATACGTACATATACATTGACATGGCGGTTTAATGGAGGAACTACAATAGACCGAGAGTATTCAACTGGTACTCTGGACGAAGATCATTCAATAATTTGGCCAAACCCTGCTGTGTCATATCTTGATCATATATTAGACAAAATCGAATATAATGGTACAGAAGTGAATGCAGGCGATTCGCTGACTCTAACTGATAATAGTATAATAACTTACACTTGGATACGTATATATAATATTGAATATTATCCAGGTTATTATCATGATGCTGATGATGATCCAGATGCACCGGCAAGGGTTTTAACTTTCACTGTTAAGGATAAAATTGGTGCATATATAACATTGAGTACATCAAAATATATAAAAGAAAATCGCGAGCATATTGGTTGGAGTGTTGATTATACGGATGGTAGTTTTTTAAACGAGACGACATATTTTCCTAATCCAAAATTTACATTTCAATATTCGAATGTTAATGTAACTGCAATTTGGAAATCGAAAGAGTATATGGTAGTATATAATACGTCTCCATCGGTCGATGCGTTAAGCGGTACGTTTTATACATCGTTTTATATACCGGACAAACAAATATACACAGTAGATGATTTGGATCAGGTAAATGGATTGAAACTCAAAAACATTTATGTAGAATATTGTGGTTTTTATACAGACGGGTGGACACTAGGAACCAATGAAGATTTTCAAACCAAAATAAGCAATCCTAGTGAATTTTATGATGGTGCTACACTAAGAGAAACAACACAATTATATCCGGTATGGAAAAAAATTGATTACAGATTAATAAACAATACTTATAATTATGTATCGATTTATTCTAGAAAAGATAATTTTAGTCTTAATAATGACAAATATTTTTATCCATATACCAAAAGACTAAAGTATGATATTTCACTATATGATCCATTGGATCCCACGAACACAGAAGAGTATATTGGACAATGGGGGATTGTTGTACCTAATGCTTATAAAGAAACATACAATGCTATTAATCCTCCTCAAGTAACACTAAACGAGGCTTATAGTTTTTTCTACGAAGATGAACTCTATGAACCAGGTGTAAAAAGTTTGGATTCATTACAAGAAATTTACCGAAAAAAATCGTTAAACGAACTAAAAGATGTTGTAGTTGTTAAACATTATTCGAGTATAAGGTCGATTACTACTGCTGTTGCTCGTACTGAAATTCATGGTACAAATGATTATTATTATATGTTTTCCACAAATGGTAATTTTCAAATTGATATTGATATGATATGCGAAATATTAATAGTTGGTGGTGGCGGTAGCGGTGGTAACGGTGATAGTGATGGTGGTGGTGGTGGTGGTGGTGCTGGTAGTGTTGTTCATATTCCTTTATGTGTTTTAACAAGCGGTACATATAATATAATAGTTGGTAGTGGTGGTAATGAAAGTAATGGTAATGAAAGTAAAATCGAGTTTTTGAAAGACGGGTCAGAAAATGAAATAATAGCAAATGCAACTGGAGGTGGAAAAGGAGGAAATTTTAACACAAATGGAAGTGATGGGGGGTCTGGTGGTGGTGCAGGTGGTAACAATTCAGATGAGACAAAATTGGGAGGGAATGAGGGTCTAGACAGTGGAAGCAAAAGATCAGTATCATACAAAAACAAAGCAGGGTTTTCTTCAGAAACTAGTGGTTCAGGAGGCGGTGGTGCAGGTACTTATTCTGCAAATATCAAAGATGGTAATAATATCACAGATGGAGGTGAAGGAATATATATAAATATAATAAATGATAACTCCGAATACGGAAAAGGCGGTGATGGTGGTGAAAAAAAAGACAGTGCCGGAACAGATGGTGACAATGGTATTCATGGTACTGGTGGGGGTGGTGGAGGCGGAGATAGTGGGAAAAACGGAGGAATGGGCGGTAGTGGTATAGTCATTATTCGTGTGAAAGAAGGATATGAGTTTGATCATGGATCTGATCATGAAATTGGTGAAAATAGAATGATGCTACCAAATATATTGTTGCATCGCCAAAAAGGAATTTATAAATATGGTCTCAACTTACCAGAAGGACCTCAAATAAATGAAACTTTACGATATTATGGATATTTAAAAGCACCTTCTGACAATGAATATTTATTCAATATAAATGCGAACATTCTATTAAACGCCAAATTTGAAATAGGGTTTGATAGATTTAATGACACAAAACTGAAATTAGGTTTAATACAAACAGGTTTAATACAAACAGGTTTAATACAAACAGGTTATATACATCTTAAAAAAGATGTATATTATCCAATTTATGCAGAATATAAAACAAGCGCGGGCGTTTCTGACAATTTTAAAATTGAAATAAAAATAAAAGACAGTGTTGATGCTGTTCAGCCAATCCCCTCGAGTTACCTCTTTCACTTGAATAATTTTCCTGGAACAACTTCAATGTCTATCTAGCCAACACCACAATCATCCTAAATATAAAACACACCATCTTCTCCTTTTTTGATACCGTATTTCTCTACAGTTTCTTCGTTCATTTTTGAAAAATCTATGATTCCTTTGTTTAATTCGCGAACATAACGTGCGCCATATGCTGCTTTGGTGCGATTTCTATGTTTAATTTTATTTTCATCATTTTCATACCATTTTCTAAAACTTGCTTTTCTCCTTTCTTGATAACTTATAACAGGATTTATAATATCTGCGTTTTGTTGCGGTACATTGTTTACATTCGCATTTTCTTCCATTCTGTTGTCATCAATGATATTATCATCATCAGATATATCATCACCGTCATTATCATTTACTACGTATTGGTTGTTTTCTGAATTTCCTTGCGCGACTCTTGCAACGAGTTCCTCGTCTTGTTCTTCTTTTATTTTGACTAAAGTGTCTGGATCTGTGTAAAATTTGAGATATGATCTCATTATTTGCGACATAGAAGTCCTCATTCTTATTGCCATCACATTTCTCTGTCTATTATTCCATTTCGGAAAATAATAAGACACAAATGATGATCGAAAAGTATTGACGCCAATATTTTTATTTGGTATCAGTTCCGATAACCATTTACCAATTGCTGCTGAAGAAATCGCTTTCTTATTCCTTCTCCATTCATTTTTCTGCAAAAACATAGAAGACCTTTTATATGTTTTATATGAATATTTCAACATATTACACAATCTTGTATTTAATCCCAATAATGCAGCGCTATTCAAATGATAGGAGACTGGTTTGTGGCATTTCTTGTCGTCATTGTAAATCATCATACACTTATTGTCGTTTGTGAAATGAACATAATTTTCCCCTTTTTCAATAGTATCTGGATTTTCAGTAAAATACATTGTGAAGTTTTCAGTTCTGCTCGGATAATTCCATATATTTATTGCTATTGCTAACGATATTTGATGAAAGTGGAACATTTCTGACGAATGCAATTCTCCGTTCTCTGAATTTATTTCATACATTTCTTGCACATTGTTATATTCTGGTTCATTTCTTGCCTTTTTGAACTCATTGACTTTCTCAAAATATTCTTGCTCCTTCTTATCACACAATTCGAACAAATGTTCATAAGGAACAAATGTTCTGAACTCTCGTTCTGATGTAATTTTATTATTATCATCCGATAGATGTTCCAAATCAGTGAAAGCAGTTTGAAGAACAGAAAATTTATACCTGAGTTCGTCTTCTTCTCCTAACAATAACTTCATGACTCTTGTCAGTGCTTTCATATCCCTGTTGATCGTAAATATGGTGTTCGAATTCTCATTATGATATTTCAAAATATTGTACAACAATAATCTGTTGTTTTTAACAATCCATCCTATGTCGTCGACATTCTCAAATTTTTTGAAGTCATCAAACGTTTTAGTGAAAAATTCTATTCTTAATGCATAAGAATATTCTGTGGTACTTTTGTTCCCCTTGCTTCTTTTGTCCCTGTATAATGCTTTGTATTCACCGTTTTTTAGTTTTTCTAAGGAAATCTTATTTACATTTACTTCAGTTTTCTTGCTGTAATCAAGATATTGCACTCCATTGTTCCAAGCAACTGCCCCGTCGTTACAGATATCATTCAGAAAATCTGGAAGTTCTTTCTCAAACATATTTTGCAAATTCCAACAATTATTCTCTAAAACATTTTTCAATTTTTTCGATACAGCATCTTTCATAATTTTCAACTTTTTATATTGTTTTACATGTTTGTATGGTTCAAGAATAGTTTGTTGTTGTTTTTCTGTTCCATGTGCACGAACTCCTTTATTACAAACCTTTTGTTTAGGAGGCATAATGTATTATAATGTCTACTTAGATCTTACATCATTTTTTATTAACATTTGATATAGAAATATGATTTTTACTAAGATACTAAGATGCTACATCTTCGAGTATGGGATAAAGTTTATTTATATATTTATTTTTATTGACAATGTCATCATCTGAATTGTCACAAAACTTTAAAAGATTTTCTTCCAATTCTTCATTTCTACTTATCATACAATTACATTCATACAATGATATACAAATCTCCATAATATAATTAATATGATTCAAAACATCTTTCATTATATTATAATTATTGTTACATTAAAATAATTGAAAAAAATAAAATACATTAAAACTGTCAAATATATTCAAAGTTTGGAATTTTTGATTAAATCTTTTATTTTCGAAAGAATTTCATTATACTTTTGACTTTCCGACTTGTCATAAACAATAAATAATTTATGTTTTATAAATTTGAACTTTTCTTCATCTTGCAAGACATTTAATAAATTCATCTCATTGTTGTCACAATACAAAAGAAGAACCTCTGAATTATCCTGAATCAATTTCGAAGATAAAGTGCCGATATCTCTTTCCTTCCATTTATTGTTTTCCATTACTTTACATTTGTTTTCATTTGTAAAAGTTATATTGTTATTTTCGGGAAATTCTTTATCAAAATGCTTCTTCTCTATGTACAAAGGTATTGTATTCAAACCGCTTGTAAGCATTTTCACAATATCATCCTGGGAAATATGATCTATTCTCTCTGAACCAAAGTTGTTGATAATAAGGTTGTTTGTATTATTTGTTGTATTATATATGTTCTGATTTTGGATTATGTTTTGAATATTTTTGTTGTGATAATGAATAACACTTCTTGCTGAGCAATTATTTCGTTTTATATGTTTATGTTTTGCTGATCTTGTTGTAAATGAAATCATACACTTTGAACATGTTAGTTCGTCAATTCCTTTGCATAAAGATTTGTGTTTGTTCAAATGTCTTTTGGTTTTATAAGTCTTGTAACACATCGGGCATACATTTTGTTCATTTGGGCATACATTTTGTTCATTTGGGCATACATTTTGTTCATTTGGGCATACATTTTGTACATTTTCAATATTCTTCATATTTTCATATTCTTTCGTATGTTTGTTAGCATTATGCCTTATAAAGTTATATTTTCTTTCTGTAAAATAATTACATAAAGAGCAATTGTAAATCATTAAATCTGAGTATTGCTCTTATTATATATATAATGATAATATAATTTTCACTTTATATACTCTGTGTAAACACCATAACTTGCTCATTTTCGACCCTCTCTCCCCCCCAAGGCGTTTCTAGAATCTTGAAAAACATCGTTTTTTCTTAGTTTTCTATTTCCACTGTCGAACTCTTGATCAACTCTTTGATCTTTGTTAGAACAGCATTATACTTTTGATTATCAGATTTGTTATAAACAATAAACAACTTATTTCGTATATGTTCGTACTTTTCAATGTCATCTATTTCATTTAATAATTGTATTTCATTGTTGTCACAATACATAAGAAGAACTTCGGTATTGTCTTTCATAAGATTGGTAGACAATAGACCTATATCTTTTTCTTGCCAACAATTGTCTTCCAATACTTGACACTTGTTGTCGTTTGAATACTTAATATTATTATTTTCTGGAAAGTTTTTATCAAAGTGTTTCTTTTTAATATACAATGGAACTGTATTCAAACCGCTTGTAAGCATTTTTACAATATCATCCTGAGAAATATGATCTATTCTTTCTGAACCAAAGTTGTTAATGATAAGGTTGTTTGTATTATTTGTATTATTCGTTGTATTATATATATTCTGATTTTGAATTATGTTTTGAATATTTTTGTTGTGATAATGAATAACACTTCTTGCCGAACAATTATTTCGTTTTATATGCTTATGTTTTGCTGATCTTGTTGTAAACGAAGTCATACACTTTGAACATGTAAGTTCGTCAATTCCTTTACATAAAGTTTTGTGTTTGTTCAAATGTCTTTTGGTTTTATATGTCTTGAAACACATTGGGCATACATTTTGTACGTTTGGGCATACATTTTGTACGTTTGGGCATACATTTTGTTCATTTGGGCATACATTTTGTACATTTGGGATGTCATTTTGTACTGTTTGTTTTGATTCGTTATTTTCAAATAATTTATCTTTATGTTTAGTATTTTGGTGTCTTATAAGGTTACATTTTACGTCAGTTTTATAATCGCAAAAACGACATTTAGTGTAAGGGAACGGCATTTTTATCACTATACTACATATATGGTACTTTTTTATTTATCTTTTTATATCTTTTTTAGACCATAAAAAGATAAATTTATCACCTCTCTCCCCCCATGTCGTTTCCATGACTCTTCAAAAATGATGTTTTTTCTTAGTTTTCAAATTCTACTGTTGAAAGGATTATCGTGTTTTAAGTATCATAATATAACCCTATCATATTTACTGTTCGATCTGTTTGATTATCTTCGCAAATCCAGTAATTAACAGTATCTTTTAGATTTTTTAATCTTGTATCCCATTCTTCTTTTTTATTTTTACTTATGGTCAATATATCAAGTTTATTCCTAGACCAACAAGATGATACTTTTTTGCCGTCCTTCTTATAATCATCCGGATTAAACCTTATGAAAATAATTGGACGATGTCCTACGTCTTGTGAAAGTTCCATTATTCGTTTATTTTCACACGAGCAATCGTAATCTTGATGTTGATTTTCATCTATTTCTATGAAAATTACTTGATAACCAAGATCTATCATTAAATCAGGTCTTTTTTTCGAACATCCATCTTTGATACTTTTATCCCATACTATATCGAGATATGGAAAATGTTGTTTTATATAATCAACAACTGACTTTTCTTTTGTCTTGTAATTTCTTGTAACTGGTTTATCTGGGAAAGTATGTAAGAAACAATTAAGACAATATCCTTCATACTTGGGATTGGAAAATTGTTTATCTTGACACAAAACACATTTACGATGCTTGATATTAATCATGCCATCGAGTTTACAATCTCCACAGTGATTTGCAACTTTATCATTTGGCATTCCAAAGCATGGTCCTTTTTGTTTGCAAACGTCACATTTAGGATTCCTGATATCAATCATGCCATCGAGTTTACAACCTCCACAGTGATTTGCAACCTTATCGTTTGGCATTCCAAAGTGTGGTATTTTTTGTTTGCAAACGACACATTTAGGATGCTTGATATCAATCATGCCATCGAGTTTACAACCACCACAGTGATTTGCAACTGTATCGTTTGGCATTGCAAAGTTTGGTCTTTTTTGTTTGCAAACGACACATTTAGGATGCTTGATATCAATCATGCCATCGAGTTTACAACCTCCACAGTGATTTGCAACTGTATCGTTTGGCATTGCAAAGTTTGGTCTTTTTTGTTTGCAAACGTCACATTTACGCCTCTTGATATCAACCATGCCATCGAGTTTACAACCTCCACAGTGATTTGCAACTGTATCGTTTGGCATTCCAAAGCATGGTCCTTTTTGTTTGCAAACGATACATTTACGATGCTTGATATTAATCATGCCATCGAGTTTACAACCTCCACAGTGATTTGCAACTGTATCGTTTGGCATTCCAAAGTATGATTGTTTTTGTTTGCAAACGTCACATTTACTCGGCATCCTTTTGCTTGTATTGCGTTTTTAGTGTATGGTTCAATCAGTTTTTACTTATTTTTATTTATTTTACCTAAATTTGAAAATATCTTGACATCTTTTTGAGAGCATATCAATGACCTATTTAATTTATATGTAAACAAGACCATCACGTTCGTCAGACAATTCGCTTCTTGTTTGACGATTAAAAATGAAAAAAAGTGACATATATGCACACTAGAAAAAATCAAAAAAATTTATTATCAAACATATCCAGTCTATTCTAAAAAGTTCTTCTCCTATAGTAATAACATGGTCTATTTTGATACTTTTGGCAAAATGATCTATACACTCTACGTACATCATTATGTTTCAATCATTTGATACAAGGAATTAAAGAAAGTTTGATAATGTCGTAATTCTTGGCAATTATATAATTCAAAAATTCTAATGGATTGTCTCCTTCAAAATGTACAGAAACTCGAAACAATGTGTTCTTTTTATATGGATTATACTTCTGTTGTTTTGTAGTAAAAGACATAAAAAGATAAATTCATCATATCTTTTTAGGTTTCTATTTCTACTGTCGAACTCTTAATCAACTCCTTTATCTTTGTTAGAACAGCATTATATCTTTGATTATCAGATTTATTATAAACAATAAACAACTTATTTCGTATATGTTCGTACTTTTCAATGTCATCTATTTCATTTAATAATTGTATTTCATTATTGTCACAATACATAAGAAGAACTTCGGTATTGTCTTTCATAAGATTGGTAGACAATAGTCCGATATCTTTTTCTTGCCAACAATTGTCTTCCAATACTTGACACTTGTTGTCGTTTGAATACTTAATATTATTATTTTCTGGAAAGTTTTTATCAAAGTGTTTCTTTTTAATATACAAAGGAACCGTATTTGTACCAGATTGTAATATTTTCATAATATCTTCATCAGAAATATGATCTATTCTTTCAGATCCAAAGTTGTTAATAATAATCCGATTAGCATTGTTTATATTTTGAATTGTTTCAGCATTTTGAATATTATTGGTTGTGTTGTTATTTGTTATATTCTGAATATTTGGTGCTCGAGCATGAATTATACTTCTTGCTTTGCATTTATCTGCTTTTATATGTCTATTTTTATTATGTCTGTTTGTAAAAGAAATCATACATCTTGGGCATGTAAGACTATCGACTTTGTTACAATTTGTTTCATGGTTATGTAAATGTCTTAACGTTTTATAAATCTTGTTACATTTCGAACAAGAAAAAGTTTTTAGGATAACATTTTGTACATTTGGGATAACATTTTGTAAATTTGGGATAACATTTTGTACATTTGGGATATCATTTTGTACTGTTTGTCCAGAACCATTATTTTCAAATAGTTTATCTTTGTGTTTAGC
>Ga0233450_10004220_pt1 | contig 13117 bp, 8 predicted proteins | sample 011ome_30_FD_189956 | JGI IMG/M metagenome (GOLD analysis project Ga0233450, IMG submission 189956) | Coastal salt marsh microbial communities from the Groves Creek Marsh, Skidaway Island, Georgia - 011501CT (spades assembly) | ecosystem: Environmental > Aquatic > Marine > Intertidal zone > Salt... | reverse complement strand
TCGCTCACGTGATAGTTTGCACTACACGTTGACCCTTCACTGGCCGACGTACACGTGTCATACCCAGTTGCGCAGTCTTCGCACGTGTACGAGTCTGTTGAGAGATATTTACCACTTCCGCAACTAATTGTCACGCAGTTACCATCGACGTCGGGGTACTCCTCTCTTTCACACCCACCGCAAGAGTTGTTCGAATCGTAATACTCACCCGTCGTGCACAAACACCGACCAAGGGTCCAAGTGCTGCCATACGGACACGTGCACGATGCTTCGCCATCGACGAGCCAACTGTCGTCGCCGGCAGGACGCGTCGATCCACTCGGGCACGCCGCGCACCAAAATTGCGCCCAGACAAACTCGTCCTCGCCACAATACCGCGTTGCTTCAACGGCGTAACATCGATCGTCATCTTCATCAGCGCTGTACAAAGAAGACATGTCCTGTAGACGATCGAGACCGTCTTGAGTCACCTCAGGATTGCGCAAGAAGAACGTTTCTCGGTTACTTTTCGCCGCCGCGACATTTGAAGTGGGATAGTATGTCGAGCTAGGCTCATACGTATTCGCCGCCCTGTTTTGAATGTTGCCCAACGCAATCGTGGCTCTGGTTTTTGATCCTTTAGCACCGTAGTCGCATGTCCATTTGCCCGCAGACGTAGTATCGTCCCAAGATTGATACGGATAGTTAAAGCCGCCGACGCACACCAACAGCGGGACGGTTTCTGACGCCGTCATGACTGCTTTATCGCTGTCATTGATTTGTGCGGCTTGGATTCGGATTTCATACGCGCCATCGGGGGTGTCGCGCGGTACGGCGACGGTGAAGCATATGTCATCGATGATACCTTGCGCACCTATGATATTCGTGCACGCGCCTGCGTCCACGCGCCATCCCGCTGGGAGGTTCAACGCGCGGACGGTGAGACGCGACTGTGCGCACACCCCGTAGTCCAAATTTTGTACGCTCATTTTGTACGTTATGGCGAGCTTGTAACAAGACTCTTGCACACCCGTTTCTCTCTGTTGTCCCTCGGGAGCATATGGAATGTATTGATTGTAGTACGCCGTACTGATTGCTTGGGTGGAGGTTGCCGAATAATAGGCTGCGTAAGGCCATCCGTCCAAATCAAGATGATTCTTGGGATGATACTTTTCAAGCTCATCGTCATCGACGTACGCGACGTCCATTTGATAGCCGTTAAATTGACTCGGATACGCCGCAGCTCCACGCTTTACACACGCCGCGGGCTGCGTAAACGTGACCGTGACTGTGATTGTCCCAGTGTCCCCGTCGTACGGATCGACGGTGAGCTTCAAACCCGAGACGGGGTCTTCCCAAACGCCACCGTTTTCAGTCGAGCGCAAAGCAGTTTGTTCCCAATCATTATATTTTTCACCAGCGTCTGTACCACCGCTTGAGTCGTATGGGTAGAAATCAATCAATTTTCTGCCTTCGTGAAAGCCCAGTACGCCCAGAGAATTAAATCCGCCGTGCTCGCCATTGACGATTAAATCATCAAATTTGTTTCCTCTACGCGACTCGAGCCAAATCGTACCAAGTGAGCTCATCGTAGTATCAGAAAATTGAATGACGCACGCGCGAGTGGTCGAGGAATCCGTCGAATCGACGTCCAACGGGCTCAATACGCACGTTTTGCTCACATCGGGCGCGGCGTCTGTGACTTGCCCGTTCGTCTTTGTAATGACTTTTACATTCGTGTTGGACAACCAGTGCATGTCCCATCGCGAATACGACTGCACGCCTTGACCCATCTTTTTCCCGTAGGAATCCGAAGACGATCCCAAAACGTCGAATACTCCACCGTAGTCTTCAAACGGGCACGTTCGCCACGTGATTGACGCGTCATCGTAATCCGACTGCGTACACTTGTACCCACCGGCGTGATACTTCAACCCGATCGCGTGTAGCATTTCATGAATCCCAGTCGAATCACACGCTGCCGTAGTGGAATCCGGATTTGTACATGCCAGGAGATTGGAATATTTTTGTTGGCATGAGATGCCGTTCTGGCCCGACTCGCATGACCCCACGCACAAATTTGTCAAGTACAACACCTGTCGCATATTCTTTTTTGAGTTGAAACTGTTATATTTAGCCTCATAATCTTTATCCCCCGAGACAGCATGCTCTATATCTCCGTCCCATGGATTCGGCGTCATAGCGTCCAGCGTCTTACACGTCGTCCCGTCGTCCTCCAGCTCAGAGTTGGGCGACCGATACAAATACAAATCCACACTCGGCACCATCGTGCCGTACGACGCCCAGGTAAAATACGCCTCGATCTGCGTCTTCAGTATCTTCGTCAACTTCGCCGCGTCGTCATCACCTATCTCAACGTCCGCGGAGACGACTACGAGCGTCAAAAACGAGTGCGCACCCGTGACCGCGGCCCGGCGATCATGCAACAACGTGTCCCCGTCGCCTTCGCTCACGCCGTGCGCGGAATCGGCGTCCGCGCGCGCGCCGAGCGTGGCCGCGCACGCCATCACCACGAGCGCAATCACGCATCGCGCGCCGCGACGCATCGAAAACCGCCGCACGCGCGCGCCAACGATTGGGCGCGCGCTGGTCGACCAACCCGACGTTTGGGCGACCGACCGACCGACCGACCGACAACGTGTCGTGTTTTACGATAAAATAGCCTACACTCTGTATTTGGGATGTTCACTATATGTTTATGTGATTATGTACCGGGATAAATAATCAAGAATGGTTACAGATCGTTAGGTTAATGTGTCATATACGTGTAAAAACACATGTACGGTTTTTATTTATCTATTATGGAGCTAGGGTATAGAAGTCGTCGCGGTGGCCGGCGCGGCCCCGGTCGCGAGTGCGCGTCGCGCGCGCGATGCTGGTGATGACGATCGTGCGCGGGGCGTTGGCGAATCCGCGGTTGTCGCCACTGATGGGTTCGATCGCGGCGCGGCGCGTGTGCCCCGTCGTGGGCGCGCGCGGTGCAGTCGTGCGCGGTGGTGGTTGTGGTGGTTGTCGTGGTGGTGGCCTGACGCGGCGGTTCGGGCGCGGTGCGTCGGCGCGCGCGATGACGTGGACGCGCGGAGGCGAGCGCGTGAGGGGTGGGAGGTATGCATTCGGTGGAGCGTCGTCGTCGTCGTTGTCGTCGTCGGTTTCGTCGCGTGATGAGAGGGAGGACGATGATGATGAAGGGTACGACGACGAGGACGACGAGGCGGGCGAGAGCTTTTACGTCGGCGACGTTGAATGCGTGTGCGATGTCATGGTGATGGATGAAGAGGATGATGACGATAATGTTAATAGTGCGTCACCGTCTCGTGGTGGCGGAGGTGTTGACGTGCGTGCGCTACGACAGGAGGTTGAAGAGGATGCGCGGGCCATGATTCGTTTGCTCCTTTCGGCGTCGTCGACGCCCGGGATGAAGCGTATGCGCGCGGCGTTGCCGAGATCGATGTCGCATCTCGAGTTGAGCGTGGCGTTGTGTTCGGATGAGTATATTCGCAGCTTGAATGCGGGATTTCGATCGAAGGATAGCGCCACGGATGTGTTGAGCTTTCCCGCCGAGAGCTTTGGGCCCATGGCGGTGCTGGGCGACGTCGTCGTGAGCGTCGATACGGCGTCGAGGCAAGCCGAGGAAGTGGGACATTCGTTGCGTGATGAGTGCCGAGTGTTACTCGTGCACGGAACACTGCATTTATTAGGGCTAGACCACGAGCTGAGTGAGGCGGATGCGGAGGTTATGGCGGCGGCGGAGCAAGAGGTTTTAAGCGCGCTCGGTTGGAAAGTCACTGGTTTGACCCGTCGAGCGTCCGGTGACGCTGATGGCGTCGACGTATCGATCCAACGTAAAGTGTTAGTAGTGGACTTAGATGGCACGTTATTAAATGGTAAGAGCGTGATTACGCCGCGAACAGCGGACGCGCTTCGTCGGGCGTTGGCGTCTGGCGTCGAAGTCGTTGTGGCCACGGGTAAAGCGCGCCCAGCGGCTATTCGCGCTGCCGCCACCGCTGGGCTGTCGGGTTCTGGAGGAATCGTAGGAAACGAGACCCCAGGGGTGTTTTTGCAAGGCTTAGAAGTGTACGGTCGCGGTGGTGCGCTCGTGTACGAAGCTTCAATGTCGCAAGACGTGACGAGGGACGCATTCGTCATGATGCAAGACGTCGTGCACAAAGGATTAGCCCTCACTGCGTTCTGCGGTGACACATGCGCGACGCTCGCGTCGAGTTCGTTGCTTGATGAATTGCATCACACCTTTCACGAGCCCGTGAGCGAGGTCGTGCCATCTGTGGATGATTTACTCGCCACCAGAGGCGTGCGCAAGTTGTTGCTCATGGGACCAAGCAAGGCAAGCATTGACGGCGTGCGTTCTATTTGGGAAGCCGCATTCAAAGGACGCGCTGAAGTCACGCAAGCCGTGCCGACTATGTTAGAAATATTACCACTCGGAAACGACAAGTCTAGAGGGGTGATGAAACTTTTGCATTCCATGAATGTGAACCCGCAGATGGATGTGTGCGCCGTGGGCGACGGCGAAAACGACGCAGAAATGCTTCGCGTCGTTGGTTGTGGCGTCGCCATGTCGAACGCATCCGAAAAAACTAAAGTAGTAGCGGATCACGTGCTGGAGGCTTCGAATGACGAAGACGGTGTTGCAGAGGCGATTGACAGGTTTGTGCTTTAAAAGAATTCATCAGAGATGTCGTTTGTAACAACAATGGGAGTGACGTTTTGTTTGACCAATGGCGCTCGATATCGCGACGCTCGATATCGAGAACATCATGCCACGCGTTCGAAGAAGTATTGCATGTTGGTTTGTGCTCGTGGTAGCACCATGCGTTTCGTTCGTCATTGGCGCACCACTGGCGCGTAAACCGTACGTGGTATCGTCACAGGATTTCAACGTCGCGCTTGAGCTTTGCGAACGCGTGCAGTCCAATCGACGCACGAAATGGTCCGCGTGTTTATTTGGTTTGCGTATTCATTGCAGACGACGCTGGGGAAAATTCAATCATGCATTTAGCGCTTATCTCACGTCACGCGATGTTGAAAGGCTTGAAGCGTGCGCTGGGGATATACTCGACATTGAAGATGATGTTGAAGTGTCCTCGTTTGGATTACAAAGCGAATGGGCGCTCGATCGGATGAATCAACGCTTGCTACCTCTCGATGGTAGCGTGCTCGCACGAAACATCGACACCAACACCGTCGTGAATGTGTACGTGCTCGACACTGGCATTCGTCACACGCATGTCGAATTTGACAACCAACGCATCCGAATGGCCAAGGATGTCGTCGACGGCGACGGCGACCCAACGGATTGCGACGGTCACGGGACGCATGTTTCTAGTACGATCTCAAGCGTTGCTTACCGAGAAAACACTATTCTTCACGCCGTGCGTGTGTTGGACTGTCACGGAAACGGCGATTTGTCGGGGTTGATTGAAGGACTAGATTACGTCAGCCGGGAAATTAGCGTGAGTAGAGCGCAAAGAAAGCCGGCAGTCGTGGCACTCGCGCTCGGTGTACGTCGCGGCGTCTGGTCTAAATCACTCGAACGCGCAGTTCTAGAATTGATTGATGACGACGTGCTCGTCATTACCGCGGCGGGGAATCAAAAACAGGACGCATGCCTCATATCTCCAGCGAATGTAGACGCCACATTAACCGTTGGCGCCAGCGGCGTTGATGACGACATATACGCGTATTCGAACACAGGTGCGTGCGTTGATTTATTTGCTCCTGGTGTATCTATTCTAGGCGCGTGCGGAGGCGAAACGTCGTGTTCAATGCCGAGCGATACGGCGTACGCATATCAGAGTGGAACATCAATGGCTGTCGCTCAAGTCGTAGGCGTTGCGAGTCGAATTTTGACGCTTTCGCCAAACATGACGGCGATAAATTTGAAACGTCACTTACTCGCGACTGCGACGCAAGGCGTGATTAAAGGAGATATGTTGCAAGGAACGCCGAATAAACTAATTTACATTCGCTGATGCCATTCTACATGGAGTCGGCGACAAGACGCGCGACGTCAATCGGGATTGCAAAATTCACACCATTTACTTTCGTCGTTCCGTATGACGTAACGAGTAAACCAATCACGCGCCCACCTGAATCGCACAGCGCTCCACCGCTCGTACTCTCGCTCACGACAGCGTCTGTTTGAATCAATCCAGCCAAATTCCCGCCTCGTTTGCTCGGCACGCGTCTACCTAATCCAGAAATCACTCCACCATGAAGTGTCGGCGTCATATCTTGCGCGCAACCGAGCGCGAAAACACCTTGTCCAACGATTAATCCCTTGCTAGTGCCAAAACTTGCAGCTTTAGGAGGGATAAAATCTTTTGGAAAATCTTCAGCGTCGATGCGAATAAAACCGACGTCCCGTCCGGCGTCAACGTAATATTCACTCTTCCCCGTCAACGGCACACTCACGCCATTCTTAGTGCCGTCGTTAAAATACAAGCACAGCGTGCCGGCGCTACTTTTACCACTTCCAGTACTGGAAGCTATACAATGAGCGTTTGTCGCAATGTAGCACGCATCCGCCGACGTCGACCACGCGACGCCGCTCCCACGGGACACAACTTCCCCGGATGATTTCACCTCTGCGATCGCCACGATCGCCGTGGACACTTGTGCGAACACACGTTGGGCGCTTTCGGCGTCGACGAGTGCGGCGATCGCAGGTGCTGTTGCCGTCGTCGTCGTCGTCGTCGTCGTTGTCGCGAGCAACGTGGAGAGCAGCAATGCTTCGCGTCGCGTTGTCGACGATGACGAATCATCACGCGCACGCGCACGCGTCATCGGATCGCGACGTCTGTCGTAACATTGACGCGTGCGTGCAGTTGCGAAAAGTGCGCGCGGCGTCGTCAATGACGCCATGCACGTCGAGTTTTGATGCGCGTCCAAACTGCGCGGTTGTTGAGTTTCAGTTGTTTTACGAGTTACAAATATTACTTTTCATTCTTTGGCGACGAGAAGCTTTCTACCCGTGCCATTTCAACGTCGTCATCATCGTCATCAACACGTTCGGTGGCGAATTCAAACGATCCTGAGGATTCGCTGTCGACGTCAGCGTAGCGCGCTATAGGCGCAACGGAGCCGAATGACCGCCGCGTTTGCACAACTTGTTCTGGCGTAAGCTTTCCAGCTGCCATAAGCGCCATACGCGCAGCAGCGAGCGATGCAGATTGTGCCATGTTATCAGCGTCAGATTCAGGAGTGTTGACGCGCACGATAGGTCGATTTTCTATGATGCCATCGTCGATCGTGTCCTCGGGCAAGCCGTAGCGCATGGACGCTGCACGCTTGAGCGATGAATATTTTTGTTCCGGTGTGACAGGTTCCGAGAGCGATTCCGTGCGACATTCAGGGGTTGGCGAGTCTGCGACATCGCTTTCTGTGTCGTACACGACTTGGCGAGGGGTAATTTGTCGATTGTCATCATCTTCAGCAGTCGTGTCCTTGGTCATCGGCGGTTTTGGCGTCATCGGCGTCAAGGGCGAATCTGGAGCGTTGTACCGCACCTTCCCAGCTGCTGCTGCAGCGTGCACGAGGTTTCCAGTCGTGATTTTTTGTTCTTTTCTTGGACTCGCCAACCAGTTTTCGATGGTCTTTTGTTCTAAGGGTGTCACGAGTGGTGGTAGACACGAGCAATACTTTGGAAAGCGTCTCCGCCAGCAGCAATCCATGGTGTCCTCGGCGCTTTCGACCTCATCAATACGAGTCAATAAAAATGCTGAAAACGCCCAACGCACACTCAGTGATACAGGCACTATAAGCAGGAGCGAAAATCCTTGATACAATCCATACATGTATGCATACGCCAAAAATGTGTTAAAGGCGTTGCCGCAACCATCACTGGGATTGGCCAAATGCGCCCATAACGCACCTACAAGCACGCTCGTAAATGCGAACAAAGTGCAAGTGCGCACCATTCTATGCTGCTGATAATTGAACGCTTGCGATGCTTTTCTAGCCATCTGAAAGAGTTGCTCTTCATCTTCTAAATTGTCGATTTCGCCCTTTTCGGCGCACTCAAAACCAACGCGCTCCGCCTCTTGAAAGCTCGCATGCGTCACCCCAACCGTAAGTAATCGCAAACCGATGCCTAATACTATATCATACGTCAGTAACATTACGAATACCCATATTTGTCGCGTCCAAAAGTCTCCAGTGACTCTGGTCGTCGTTAAATCCGTCAGTACCATTGAAACCGCCACGGTACACGTCAACTCTGTAACCAAGTGCACAAACCTCCCACGCTGCGTGATAAATCCGGCATCACCGGCAAATATGTTGAGCACATCATGCTTCTCTTTGATATAATCCCACCACGGTGTCAGCTTGCCGGTGCGCCAATCGAAGACGCCGTACCCGACCAATCGCGCAGTGACGCACCACGGGATGCTTGCGATGGGCTTTCGTCTCGGAAAAACCCTCCGCGGAGGCGGCCATTTCACCACAGCGTACACGATCAACGCCACGGCAAATAACAAGTTCACAAACCACGCTATAATGCGCTTGGCGTCGCTGTTTGTGTGTGAAGTACCGCTCGAGACGTGTTCGACATCGTCAAAGCAGTGACTAAGCAACCGACGGGACGCCGTGGCTCCAAACGACGACTCTTCGGCATCGTTCAAAGTGTTGCCCACAAACGCGCGATACATAGGCGTTTTGAAAACGCGTCCCTCGTCACTAGTCTACTAAACCTGCGCGCGATCGTCACGCAGTGACGCGCAGTGATGCGTCACACGTGTGACGGGACGCGTTGACGTTTTCCAACCGAAATCATCGACGACGAACGAGCAGCCTAGTCATGAGCTTCGAGCCTGGTTTCTCAATCACGTGGTGACATACGAAGGCCAGGATGACCAAAAAGAACAGGAAAACAATGACGACGACGTTTGGTAACTGTGTGCCGGAGGAAAAGTTATGGAAACAGTCTGCCCAGACTCGAACATTTGGCGCCGTGCGGTCGCATTCAGGAAAGACGCGCATCGTGTCGTATTCGAAAGCCGCCCATGAAGTAAACAGAGGAAATTGCAAAAGATACATGGCAAATGACCAAGTCCCAATGGCTTGTAGTACGGGATGACGTAGTGCATGAACTGTGTAGGAGTTGCGGGCGATGGTGACGCCGTAGAGCCAAAACGCGACGGGCGCAGTGAGGAAAAACTCATTGAAGATTCTGATGTTTTTCGAATCACTCACAACTCTCGAGCAGACGATGCATGTGATGAGCCAGCATGACATGATACATGAGCCATAGTCTGTGTACTTGGTCCAGAATCGTTCGACGTCAGGCTTGACGCCATGCCGGGCCAATCGGAGACGCATGGAGCCGAGTAACATGCCCATAAAAAACAACGGAATGCGCACTGGAAACCACGCGCGCCCGCAAAAGTACGCACGCATACCATCTAAATCATTATCTAAAGCCGTGACTACGGCGTGCGCGCGACCTTCAAAGTCGTCGTCACGCCAAATGTTACGAAACGTAGACGAGTTGAGAGCACCGATGAGCGACAGCGGCGCCGCGTACGATGCATGGTACGCAAACCAAATATATTTGCGATACGACTTTTGAATTGTTTGGAACTTTTCTTCATCGGATTGCGACTCGGTGTCCGTCGGAGACGCAATGGTGGCATTTTCTTCGAATTTTACAGTCAACGTGTTGAGCTTTCGCGCCAGCCATGGAAACGTGAAGTAATACCCAAGCTGACAACTCAGCGACCAGCATACGCTGTTCCAGTAACACAACGAGAATATCCACGAGTGCATTAAAAATGGTGTCAATGCAATACCCATGATTAAGTTCACCTCCCCGCTCTTGTTTTGCCAGAAGTTGTAATCGTTTGCAATGGTTCTATAATTAATCGCAATGAATGGAGCGTACCAGGCGAGCGCAAACCAATGCAAAGGAAGCATTCGCGCGTATCTTCGTTTAATGAAGTCCCAGTATCTGAAACTCGAAGATCCCACTTTCTCATGATACCCAACTTGCATCACAAAGCCGGTGATCAAGAAGAATGTCGACACAGCGATGCCGCCCTGAAAATCCAGGTATGGATGCGAGTTGTTTCCAAAGAACAGCAACCAGTGCCCGCACGCGATTTGTAATGCCGTGATCGCTCTTAACCCGGTGATAGCACTCGTGTCTATTTCGTTCGCGACTACAATTTGATTTGACTGCGTCACTGGGTCATCACGTGCATCTTTTAAGGACGCCGGCGCGTTGCTCGGTTGACTATTCGTATCTTCATCGCGGCAACTCGCATCCTCGCTTTTCTCTTTATGCACAGTTTCACTCGAGCTGCTCTCCGTGTTTTCTGTGCGATCATTTCCAAGTCTAAATATCTTTGCAATCAAGTTGAAATTCATCGCGTGAATCTTCGCCCGCGTACGTCTCTGACTGTTCGAGGAAGATGGTATGCCCGAAATAGCTCGTTGTTGTTAACTACGAATCTTCTTCTGCGTGCTTCAAAGACATCTTCATCATCATCGTCGTCTGCAGAGTCATAGTCTAAGAAGCTTATGGTACGACTATGACCGAGTTCTTCATCCGCACTTTCCGCACTAGTCACTGTCTGGTTTACTCCGCACCATCGCGCACGTAAATAGAGTACGACGCCGCATACAAGCGCGAGCGCCGCCAGTGCCATTGATCCCGCAACGCCCGGAGAGAGACCAAACCATTTTCGAGATGCCGCGTCGGGGTCGCCAGTAAATGATGTATTTGTCGTCTGCGATGGAGAGTATGTATCTTTTGGTGGTGGAGATGGTACAGAGGACGTCGAACGTGCGCATGTTCCTGTCGCAAGTAGTCTTCGTCCGAATGGCAGTGGCGGAGATGGCGGCGGCAGCATCATCAAAGGTGGAAGCTTTGGGCTCGGCGAAGGCGGCATTGGGCTTGGTGGAGGCGGCATTGGGCTTGGTGGAGGCGGCATTGGGCTCGGTGGAGGCGGCATCAGACTCGGCGGCTTTGGCATTGGGCTCGGCGGCGGCGGTGCCCGACTGGGTGGAGGCGATGCCGGGCTTGGTGGAGGCGGCGCCGGGCGCGGCGGTTGAGCTGGCATTGGGCTCGATGGCAGTGCCGGCCTCGGTGGAGGCGGTGCCGGGCTCGGCGGCGGCGGCACTGGTTTTGGCAGTGATAGAATTGGCGGTGGTGGTGATGGCGGTGGCGGAGGTACCGACGGCCTACTCTCCACCTCTGCGCTATCATCCATAATGCATAGGCTGCTTTCGCACTGAAAATCCGCATAGCACGCAGCGCCGTCGGGTAATCCGCTCCCCACGCACTGACGCGAGAGACCAAACGCCGCGATCATCGTCAACCATCTTGTCGCCTCTAATCTACGTGCACGCGCTCGTTTCCTTCTCGTTTGTGGCCTTTCAAATGCCGTCGACGGTATGATACGCGCTGAATCAATCATTCGCGCTCCCTATGCGATGCGTGAGGAAAGAATAGCGCGACATTGACCGCGACTGCCATAAATAGTGTGTTGCTGCTTTGTCGCTGTTGTCAACTTTAATCATAGCTTTGTATCGCCACCAGCTGCAACGTCGCTCGAATGCCACGACCGTAACAATCACTAACAGCTGGTACTACACAACGACCGACGTCTAAGGCACCTTGAGCGATGTGTGAATCGCACATGTGAATGAAAATGTGGAGCTGTCCCACTGGTGCACAACCTGCGCTTGTGTGGGACAGCTCCACACTACGTGGCGTGCGCGCCAAAGACATGATAATCACCAGTAAAGCGTTCGAAAAGAACGCAAAAGGATGGATTAAGGTGCGTACGATCAGTCATTCGTCGCGCATCATGTGCGGACGTGCGGCGGTATGGCGAGGAAACTGAAATGCACGTCACTCTCGTCCAACTACCACGACCACTAACGTTTGCTCACGTCACGACGCTTGCATGCACGCACGCACAGGTGGTGCCAGAGAATGCGGATGACATCTGGCACTTGTACAATTTGATCAACATCGATGATGAAGTGGAGTGTACGACGACGCGAAAAGTTAAGCACGAGTCGACGGCGGAGGGTTCGCGCGACCCGAGCGCGAAAACTGTCAAGCTCACGTTAAAAGTGCGCGTTGAGGACGTCGAATACGACGCAGAAGGAGCATCGATTCGATTGAAAGGGATAAACAAGACAGTATGCGAGGCGGTTAAGTTGAATGCGTATCACACAGTGGAGATTATAGTTGGACGTGGGGTGAAGATTGAAAAGTTGGAATGGGACTCAGTCGACGTGCGTCGATTAGAAGAGGCGGCTGATCCAAGCACGACCGCGGACGTTGGGGTGGTACTGATAGAAGAGGGTTTAGCAAACGTCGTGTTAGTCGGGGCGACGCGAACGATGGTCAAAGCGAAGATTGAGAGCTCAATTCCTCGCAAACGCGGCATGGCGTTGATGGGCTTTGAAAAGGCGATTAACAAATTCTTCGCTAACGTTGCCGTGGCCGTGGAGCGTCACATAGATTTCGAGAAAGTCAAGTGTTTGGTGATTGCTGGGCCTGGTTTTACCAAGGATACTTTTTATGATTTTCTTAAGCTGGATGCGGTGCAGAGGAATTTGAAGACTTTGCAATCAAACTTTGGGCGCGTCATCAAAGCGCACGCGTCTGCAGCCTATGTACACGCGTTGAACGAAGTGTTAGAAAATCCCACAGTGAGAGGAGTCATTGCAGATACCAAGGCGGCGAGCGAAGTGAAGGCTTTGGACGATTTCTTTGAAATGCTCGCGAACGATCCTGCGCGCGCTTTTTATGGCCCGGCACACGTCATGGCGGCGCATGAACTCAACGCTATCGATCAACTCTTACTCACAGATGCCGTATTTCGTACACGTAACGTGACACATCGAAAAATGTGGGTACGCGCGACTGAAGAAGTCGTCGCTAGTGGTGGCCGCGTGCATTTATTTTCCTCGGCGCATGCGAGCGGCGGGCAGTTGGAACAACTCACCGGCGCAGCGGCGATTTTGCGTTTTCCACTCCCGGATCTCGCCGACGCGGAATTGAAACCACTGTAGCGCTAGTGTATAGAATAATTCATTAACGAATGTTTCACTTTTGTGTATTTCAACGAAGCGAGGTTAC
>Ga0233450_10004208_pt1 | contig 13133 bp, 10 predicted proteins | sample 011ome_30_FD_189956 | JGI IMG/M metagenome (GOLD analysis project Ga0233450, IMG submission 189956) | Coastal salt marsh microbial communities from the Groves Creek Marsh, Skidaway Island, Georgia - 011501CT (spades assembly) | ecosystem: Environmental > Aquatic > Marine > Intertidal zone >... | reverse complement strand
CCTTGGAGTGAATCATTCGCGTCAGAGTTGTCAAATTCGTCAAGTTTTGACACAGCCTTCGGGTGACGTAAAAGATTCTTTGGGCTCATCACGACGAGCGGCTTGCGGAACTCACGGTGCACTTGGCGACGTAACATGTGGTAATAGTTTGACGGGGTAGTAACGTTGCAAATTTGCCAGTTGCCCTCTTGAATTTGCATACGTCGACCGATTTCCATAGCATCTGGGAACTTTGTCGGATCTTCATCACTCATCTGTAAGAAACGCTCTAAACGAGCGCTACTGTGCTCTGGACCTTGACCATCATAACCATGTGGCAACAACAACGTAATGCCGCTTTGTCGTAACCACTTGGCCTCACCGCTGCTGATGAATTGATCGATGATAACTTGTGCCGTATTAGCGAAATCACCGAACTGCGCTTCCCACAAGACCAAGCAGTTAGGGTGTTCAAGGGAGTATCCAAGTTCAAACCCGAGAACGCCGTATTCGGAAAGCGAAGAGTTGCAAACAGTAAAGAACTTTTCTTGTCGCCCGGGATTACCACTGTAAACATTTCGCAAAGGAATGAAACGGTCACCAGTAATTTGATCATGGATCAATGCGTGACGATGGGAGAAAGTTCCGCGTTCTACATCTTGTCCGGACAAACGCACGTGGTTACCTTCATCAAGCAACGATGCAAACGCCAAAGCCTCGCCCATAGCCCAATCAATTCCTTCTCCATTGTCAATCATGGCGCGACGTGCTTCGTAAACGCGCTTCACGACGCGATGCGGGGTAAATCCTGACGGAATGGACGTCACGAGATGACCAAGATTCCGCAAGTGTTCAATTGGTAAACCGGTGTCGCGAATGCGTGAAAGCTGGTCAGGGCTTTTGAAACCTTGCCAGTGAGAAGCCAGCCAGTCTCTTTGTTTTGGCACGTACGTTTTTGCCGCCTCAAACTCTCTCTCCATCACATTATTAATATTTTTTCGCATATCTTGATAGTACTCCGGCGTGATTACACCTTCTTCGATGAGCTTGTTACTGTAAATCGTTAAAGCGCTCGGGTGTTGCTGAATAACCTTGTACATCAACGGCTGTGTAAACATTGGTTCATCTATTTCATTGTGACCGTATTTACGATAGCACACAATGTCAACGACAGCATCAGTTTTCCATTTCATTCTCCATTCCGTGGCAAGTTCCATGACCCACACGACGGCTTCCACGTCGTCTCCATTCACATGAAACACGGGCACGTCCATACCTTTGGCCACGTCGGTACAGTATGCACTTGATCGTGAGTACTTTGGGTCGGTAGTAAACGCAACTTGGTTATTCACCACAATATGAATGGTTCCGCCCACGGCGTACTCTGGTAGTTTGCTCATATCGAGTGTTTCATATACAATACCTTGACCGCTGAAAGCACCATCTCCATGCAACAAGACAGCCATCGACTTATCACCGTGGGGATCCTTGTTGTAGAACTGCTTTGCCCGAGTTTTTCCAGTCACAACAGTGTTCACCGCTTCGAGGTGCGAAGGGTTTGCGACCAAGGAGAGATGGATTTGACCACCGCGCAACGTTGGTCGATCAAAAGAGGTTCCAAGATGATACTTGACGTCACCCGAACCAGTGTACGACGATGATTCGTTACCCAATTCTTCCTTAAGCTTCGGTCCACCTTTGAACTCATTGAAAATCGTTTGAAGCGGTTTGCGGACGACATTCGCAAGAACGTTCAAACGTCCACGGTGAGGCATTCCGATATTGATAGCTTCAACACCCATCTCAGCCGCTTTATCGATAATTTCCTTGAAACCTGGAACTAAGCTTTCACAACCTTCAAGTCCGAAGCGTTTTGCAGCGCTATACTTGTTCGAAAGAAAGTTTTCAAACATCTCTCCCCATCCCAAGCGGTCCAGTAAAATCTTCTTACGTTCCGGAGCGTACTGCTTCTTACGTTCTGTTTCGATGCGTTCACGAAGCCAGTTACATTGTTCTCGATCTTGAATATGCATGTACTCATAGCCAATCGTGCCGCAATACGTCTCTCGCAATCTCGTTAAGATTTGTCTGAGCGTCTGAATCGGCCGTTCCTCGTTTAAGAAGCCCTTCATGCGCCACGTACCGACAAAAAAATCGCGATCCATGTCGGCTTCAGTAAATCCATACAAGCTCGGGTCGAGCGACACCGGTACTTCGTGATTGCTCAACGACAACGGATCGAGATTCGCAATGCTGTGGCCATTAATTTGGTACGCGCGAATCAACATCATCAACCGCATCGACTCTTGAATTGTCTGCGTATCAACTTTAGGAAGACCCACCGCCACAGGTGCCGTTCCATGGGTCGCGGCGGAATACATTTCTGAAATCTCAGGTCCACTCACGCCCGAATCTAATCATGCACGAAGCAATACATAAACTAACGTTAGTAAGAGTTGACGGACCACGACGCGCCTTCTCCGAGCACAATTCACGCAATTCATAAGCAATCCAGCCAACAGCCACCACATACGACCCGTCATCGCGGATCAAACAACACACGTACCTAACTGTCGCAATAACGCCGCCCATGATTCCGGCACACTCTTCGGATCGGCGCGATACTGGTCCTCCAACGCGTCCAAGTACGCCGCGCTCGACGCATTTAAAAAGTCATCTCGCATCGCCCTATTGGGCGTCGGTGCCGGCGCTTTCGTCGCCATCGGTGCCGCCGCACGCAGTGCCCACGGTGAGGATACGCTCGACGATGTCGACGTTTTCATCGCACCGAAGCCTCGCGCGCGTCGCGCAGCGCGCGTGGTGAACGTCCGCGGCGCGCCGATCGCGCTGACACCGGAACCGTTGGCGCCGAGCGTTGGCGCCGACGCCGACGCCGACACCGCCGCGCGTTCGAGCGCGGTGCGCGCTGCGCGACGACGTATGCTCGCAGTGATCATCATTGCGCACGCGCGCGTTGCGGATGCGTGGTCGCGGAGTCGCGTCGATGATTGACGCGGTGCCGTCCTCGGCAAGGGACTACTTCTTTATGTCAAGACTTGGACGAAAGAGTGATGGTTAAATAAATAATGCAGTGCTATGTGCGCGCTAGGGGGAGACAGTCTGTGCGTTCGTCGATAGTGCGATGCGCCGAGGTTACTTTTTGGCGAACACGCCTTGGTACAAGTACACGGCGGCGATGGAAAAGCTCACGGACAACGCCGCGACATAGTTTTCCATGCCTCCAGACGCCGTCGACAGTTGCTCTGCGCTCGGGCTTAATTTAACAACCTCGCCAAAGGTGTAGATGGTCATCCAATCAATCAGGGCGATGGCGACAGCGATTGAAAGATTGAGCTTCTTGAACGTGCCTCCGCCTAAGCGGCCGCGTCGACACGCGTCAATCAGGACCATTTGGGCCGGCGCGAGCATGAAGACGGTGCTCAAGCCAAAGCTTCGTTGCACAAGCTGCGCGCTGACGTTGGCGGATTCGTTCACGATGGCCAGCGGCGAGAGCGGACTGAATGCGAATGATCCGCCGACAACCATGGATGTCCAAAAAGACACCTTGTAGAAGAGCTCGAGATATCCTCCCTGTTCGGTGCGGTCGCCAAGATTTTTCACAAGCGCAAAGTCAGCGCCGACACGCGCCCACGTGGCGTCGTGTCCAGGGCCGTACGTGCGGATCGCGCTGATACTCGTCACAAAAGCTGGCAAGAAAGCACCAGTAATCGCCGCGGCCGTCACCGCGTTCGGCGCGGGCCCATCGACCACGCCGACGGCGTGGGCTAGATAGGCCCCATCGAACGCGACACATAGCGATCCCGTGTACAGCACAACCGCGAGCGCTAAACGCTGATAAGTTTCTGATTTAAGTCTAGAATTTGCCGCGGCATCACTCAACGTATACAACGCCGCGAGTGCGATGACGGCGAACGCGTCAGCGCCGAAAGCGTTTGCAAAGTGCGACGTCGACTCAATAGTCTCAAACACTTCACCCGCAAGCGGCGTTGCGCACTCCAATCCGAGCCCATCGCGCACGAGCGTCGTGGGATACACTAGTGTCGGCATTGTCACCGCCGCACACGCCACTGCGGCGGCGTTAAACGCCGCGGGCGACGCTAATCCACCTTTATTATCGTCGCCATCAGCGCTCGAACTACTTGAGCTCGCGCGCGCGCGCGCCACGCGCGCTGGCGCAGACGACGTGCGCGTCGCGAGCGTCTTCATCGTTCTCTTCGTCGCCGTCGTCTTTGTCGTCGTGCGCGTCGAACACATCATCGATATCATCGTCGCGGCTCGCGAGAGCAACTCGCTCTGGCGTTCACTTCACTTGCGCGCGCGGGGACGATGTCAAACTACCCGACATCGACCGCACGAAAGCACTGGTTGTATCCCGACGTGGCCACCGTCGAACGGGCGCGCGTCGACGCGCGCGCAAGTGCGCTGCGAGAGAAACAATCGCAGCTCGCTGCAGCTGGGGAGTCTTCGAACGAGAATGCGTTGACGACGGAGGAAGAGGCGTTGATTTTGCGCTATCACGAGCACAAGATCCAAACCTTATGCGTTGCGTTCTCGTTGCCGCGAAAGGTGAACTACACGGCGTTGCAATTGTTTAAGAGGTGCTACACGACGACGCACGTGGGCGAGCACAGTTTGAAGATTATCATGCTCACCGCGATATACGTCGCGTGCAAGGTGGAGGAGAGCTATATCAGCGCTGAAGAGTTCTGTAAGGGCGTTAGAGAGGACCCGGCGCGCGTGCTCGCGGCGGAGGTGACGTTTTTAGCGATATTGAAGTTTCAGTTGGTGTGCTACGGTGCGGCGCGACCGTTGGATGGGTTCTTGCGCGACATAGAAGACGGTGGTTGCAAAGCCACGTCGACTGAGCTGGTGAATTGTCGCGCTAGAGCGTTAAAAATTATTGATGCGCTGATGCTCACGGATGTGCCTCTGGTGTACCCTCCGGGGCAAATTGCGTTGTGCGCGTTGCGCCGTGCCGCGCGGGAAGAAAACGCCGGCGCACTCGAGAGCTATTGCGAATCTGTGGGCGAACGCGCGACGTCAACGTCGACGCGCGACAGTGAGCGAACGCTCAAAGAAGTATTAGACGACATAGATGCCTTCGTCGAGCGCGGTACTGCACCCGATGAGGCTGTGGTGAAGAAAATTGATAAGAAACTCAAATTGTGGCGTGCGAAATTTGCGACGAAACCGCCAGCGACAGACGACGCGGCGGCGGCGGATGGTAGCAAATCAAAGCGCAGAAAAAGCGAGCAAGCACGCGCCATAGCTGATGAAGAGGCAGCATTAGGTTAGACAACGCGTCGTAATTTGTACATCAAATCACACGTTATTAGTCACGCTCAACGCCAACCGCAGAGAAAAACCCACGAACCAACCGCGTCACTTCACGACGCTCGACGTCGTGCGAGTCGCCCTTTGCCGCTCCGCCGGAGTTCGTATGGTGTGACAATACACTCCATGCGTGGTATTCACGCCGCGCGTGCGTATTCGTGCGCATCGATCCAAGGTACGCGTTTGGAGCTCGTCGTTGACCTCGCAGCCGCCACCTTTTCGTTTGCAATTGTCGCACCTATTTTTCCTCGATAAAGCGCACTTACCCCCACACCAGCGTGTCGTTTTCGGACGATTCCATCGTTGGATGTGGTTTTTCAACCGCGCGAAACTAAAGATGGATTTTTAGGACACCTCCGAGAAACACTTTGGAGCCTTTCCCTGTTAAACACCGACGCGGTGACAAGCACTCGACCGCGTCTTTGTGCCATTGGGCTACATTTTTCGCCTTGAATCGTTCGCGTGCGACGATATTTTTAGTGTTACGCGAAATATATGTGCTAACTTCGTGCGAGTTGTGATTTTTCATTCGTGCAGGCGTGAAACGGGATGTAATTATTTATTTTAGCAACCGCGCAGTGCGAAACATGTAATACATTCAGTTGCCAACGTGACATCCATCCATGGGGATGAAACGTCTCATGTACATCTATTCATTTGCTAAACAACTAACTAAACTATGTTTTCTGAATAACCCGCGGGTAACAACGCAACCGCGACGCATCTACCTTCCTCGACGAGCACATTGAACGTGCTCGTCGCCGCCGCCGTGTCAGAAACATCAAGCGCGACGCCTAGAGATTTTAAATACGTCACCGTTTCGTCGTTTACTCGCCCTATGGTTTTACCAGTGCCAACGATGAGTAAGTCTGGTGAGGGTTCTAGCAATTCCAACGCCGCTAATGTCTCGGGCGTAATGTCGCGCAGAGTTTTGGGTGACCATGCGGCGTGGAGCTCATCGTACGCGAAGATGCTCCCGATGCAATATGTGCCTTTGATTGCAAATCCACGTGCATCGTAGCTGTGTACGAGGAGCGTCGAATCGTGCGCAGGTTAGTATGTGACGTAAGTGACTCGCGCGTGGCGATGCTCATGGCTCAAATGCGACAAACACGCACGTACTTTTCAACAATCACTCTGCCTTCCGGCCCTTGCAACAACTCAAACGTGGCCGGGTCGGCGAGCTGTCCGAACGATCGAACGATGTTGCGCCTAGAGGTTGACGCCGTGCTATTTCGCGCGTGCGTGCACGCTGCGCTTCGAGCGACACGACGGAAAATTGGCGCGAACATTGTGAGGTTTCGGGTCGCGCGAGGTGCGGTTGTTGAAGACGAGCCTTTAAGTTTTACATAGCAAAAGATCGACGAAATCGTATACTACTCTTCTACTTCGTTAGTTCGGCTTCGATTTCCTCGAGCGTCTTCCCTCGGGTTTCGATGACGGTGAAATAAATGGAAATCAGAGCCAAGACGCCGACGGATGCAAATCCGAGGTACGTGCCTCGCAAGCCGACTTGTTCTTGTACAGATGGAAGGAAGAGCGAGACTAAGAAATTACTCCCGAAATTGCTCAAGGTCGCGGCACCGACGGCGGCAGAACGTACCTTGGATGGGAATACTTCACCCACAAGCAACCATGCGATTGGGCCAAAGCTCAATTGATATGCGCCGACATACAGGAAAATGCACGCGACGGATGCTTGCGCTTGAGCAACAGTTTGCGCTTCACCAGGTGAATTTAGGGCAGCAAGTGCGAGAAGTGACGCGGTGATGACGCTCACACCACCCAATAATAACGGACGGCGCCCTAGACTGTCAACTTTCGCCACGGCGATGGCGGTCATGAATAATTTCCAGACGCCAAGAATGACTGAAACGTTCGCCGCGTCCTCAACGCTCCATCCTGCAGCTTCGAATGTTTGCGTGGCATAGTACAAAACACTTGGCTGACCTGTAAACTGTTGAAACAGTACCACCGATAAACCTAGGTATAGCGGCCGAGCGTACTTTTTATCGAACAGCTTCATCAAAGGCGCCGCGGTTGATGCATCCTTCACCACTGCCGCTGCAAAAATGCTCTCTAATTCCTCATCAACCTTGACCATGTCGACATCGCTCTTGGCTTCTCTAATTCTAATCAGTGCATCTTTCGCTTTTGTACGCGTGGCGTTGTCATCGTCACCTCGCGATGCTATCCATCGTGGTGAATCAGGCAACCACAACGAACCAGCGAGCAAAACAGCAATGAGTGGCGTCGATTCCAAAAATAACTGTCGCCATCCACCGTCGGTACTAATCACTCCCTCGCTGGCCAAATACCCGAGTAAAATCCCGCCTACAATAAATCCTTCCTTAAGCGACACTAAACTTCCCCGTAACGAGCTCGGAGCTGTCTCACTAATGTACACAGGAGCGCTGTGCATTGCAAATCCAATGCCTAAACCGTACATTAATTTCGCGAATACCAACAGCTCAAAACCTGGTGCAAACGACTCAGTGAGTGCACCGGCCAAGTATAATGACGCAGCAATCGTCAGTTCTTTTCGAGAGCCAAGTTTCTCGCCCAAGCCCGCTCCGCATGCGGCGCTTGCCATCAATGCGCCGAACAGTGACGCGCTCACAAACTGCCCAGACTGTATCGAGCTCAGCGCAAATCCATCGCCACCATGCGCCGCACTGCTCGTGAGATTCTCCAATGCCCCACTTGATATGCCGATATCCCATCCAAACAGCGCACCCGCGAGAGCTGGGAAAAGAAAGTTGCGCAGCACCGCGCCGTTGAGCTCTGACGCCGGTTCCGCCGCTGACGCGTCGTCCGCTGACGCGTCGACGATGATCCGGTCTCGACAGCCTCGATGACGCGCACCATGAAACGTATCGTTTGCGAAGTCTGCACCAAGCGCACGAGCGCGCACACATCCTGCGACGCGCGTCGCGTAACGCATAGACGATGCAGCGCCTTTATGCACCGACGCGTCGTGTCGTCTTCGGTCCCGCGCGCACGATGACGCGCGCACCGGTGAGCGCGCGCGCACGGCCGAGGACACTCGCATCATCGTTTCTCACCCGGTGGCGCGTCGACGAGCGCGCGGCGATCCGACGGTGACGAATGACGCGGGTGAGCAGTGCTCAAATTGGAAAAGGCACCCGCGCGCTGTAGTGGATGACGCCGACGACTTTACGATAATTCGCCGTCGTTGGCGGCGTTGGGCAATGTTTTCATGCAAGCGTTATAAATTGAATTAAAACAAAATTAGTAAATCGCTATTTCAGCGCGTGAAATACATCAGTGGTGGACGTCCAAAGTGGACGTTGGCGCTTAATCAATGGCGCTTACATCGGCACGTCTTCGATGGTGACTCCATCGTTGTCGTCGTTGTTGTCGGCATCCTTCTTTGCCGCATCAGCAGGCGCTGCTGGTAGCTGCTTTTCAGCGTGCGCTGGTGGCTCTGATAATGCCGCGATGTGCTCACCGCTGACTTCCATGTGAACGCTGTGTGACTTGTTGGCATCGGCGTCGCGCTCGGCGACTACGGTGAACACGCCATCCGCGCACACGGCTTGAATCGTAGAATAGTCCACATCACGAGGCACGGAGATGGCGATGCTCGAGCGACTGTGCGTCGTTGTTGCTTCAATATTCAGCACGCGATCAGCGCCTAGTGTGCATTTGATCTTATCAGCCGATGTCCCCGGGACAGCGCGGCGAAGCAAGACGACTTTGTCCTTGAACGCGTCTTCGCTCACGGCGACGCCAGAAACCATAATCTCCAAAGGCGTGATTTTATCAGGATCAGCCATCTTGATTGTCAAAACACCATGTGCGCATGTGGCAGATATGTGCTTGCTCTCGAGTGCCGCAGGCAGATTCTTAAAAGTCTTCGAAAATTCGCCAAATCCAAGTTTTGATTGCCCAGTCACCGACAACGCATCCTCTGGCTTGCTCAAAGTCACCGTGATATCTCGCGCGCCGAATCCAGGCACGCGCAACGTGATCGCGCTTGTGTCATCGTCTTCATCATCGTCCATGTCTTCGTCCGCGCTCACGGGAATATCATACGTCATTGGCATCTTTTTCAAAATAGCCACGCGCAAGACACCGTCAATGAGGCTCGCCTTGGGCGCCACCGTAGCGTCCAGATATTTCGCCGGTAACGAGCCGAGCTCATACTTCTTCCCTCGAACCTTCACGCGCAACACTGCATTCGCGCGCGAATCAATCTCCACCGTGGCTTCAACATCCGCTGCTCGCACCCCCGGCGCAGTGGCGGTAATCAAGTACCCGCGGCTGGTTTCCTCGGCGCGCGCGTCCCGCAACGCCCGCGCGGGCTCCACCCGACCCCCTCCTCGAACATACGCCGCATTCGCCCCACACCCGTGCGTAGCGGCACACACAATATCCCCCATCACGTGTTCAAACAACGCATCCATCGCCGTCGTCGTCGGCGTGTGCGCCATCATCGGTTTCATCATCATCGTGTGCATCATCATCGTCTTCTTCTTCGTCTTCTGTGTGTTGTTGTTTTTAAAAGTCTTCTTGTCGCGTACTGACAGAATGCCTTTGTGTGCTTTGTGTTGTTGTTGTTGTTGTCTTCGCGTGTGTTCACCGAAAACTCGTGTGTTTTGCCTTTGTAGCGTGTCGTGTTATGCCGCCCACGACCGCCGTCGCGCGCTTTTTTGCGACATGAAAAGGCACCATGGGCACCTCACCACACCTCCCCCCGATAAAACCCACGTTGACTCAAGAATGACCAATCAACAGTCCCTCCGCGGGGGTGTATTTTCACTGATGATCGCGCACATCTCGTAGACTATTCGAGAACGCGCTAGAATGTTCTCGAATGTTCGCCCGACGTCGAATGGCGTCCAATCGACGCGATTCGGGCTGGACGTCGTGACGTCGCCGTCGCGAGTGCGCGACTGTCGTGGACGATGATGATGCGACGAGCGGTGCGATGCGCGGCGACGAGGGCGGTGGCGGTGACGGCGTCGGCGGCGTCGGCGAGGGTGGTGGATGGATTACCGATGACGTTGGGGCGGCATCGGCATCCGCGATTAGGGGGGTCACCGCGCGCGTCTGGGACGGCGACGGCGGCTTCGGGGGCGACGCGCGCGCTCGATGTGGAGTTTGAGATGAAGGGTGTGACGTTGCGCGGTCGGCCGTTGTATTTGGATATGCAAGCGACGACGCCGCTGGACCCGCGGGTGTTGGACGCGATGTTGCCCTACTTTACCGAGCAGTACGGGAATCCGCACTCGCGTACGCACATGTATGGATGGGAGACCGAGGATGCGATTGAGCGCGCGAGAGGAGAATTAGCGACGCTGATTGGGGCGAACGCGAAGGAGATTGTGTTTACGTCTGGGGCGACGGAGAGTAATAACATGAGCTTGAAGGGGGTGGCGCGCTTTTACAAGGAAAAGAAGAAACACATCATCACCACGACGACAGAGCACAAATGCGTGTTGGATTCGTGTAGACAACTCGAACGGGAAGGGTTTGATGTTACGTATTTGCCCGTGCAAGAGAATGGATTGGTGGACTTGAAGGTGTTGGAGGCGGCGATGCGAGACGACACGGCGATTGTCTCCGTCATGGCGGTGAATAACGAAATTGGCGTCATTCAGCCGCTCAAGGAAATTGGTGAGATGTGCCGCGCTCGAAAGATTTTCTTTCACACCGATGCAGCGCAAGCCGTGGGAAAGATCCCCATGGATGTGAATGATATGCATATTGACTTGATGTCCATCAGTGGGCACAAGCTGTACGGACCCAAAGGAATCGGCGCTCTTTACGTCCGTCGACGACCGCGCGTGCGTTTAGAGCCCATCATCAATGGTGGCGGTCAAGAACGTGGCTTGCGATCTGGTACGCTACCTACGCCATTAATTGTTGGCTTGGGTGAGGCGGCAAAGGTGTGCGCGGCGGAGATGGAGAACGACACCGCACACGTTACTCGCTTGTCTGAACGACTCATCAAGGGCATTGAATCGCAAGTCGACCACACACAATTGAACGGTGATCGTGAGCGCCGGTATCACGGAAATGTGAACATGTCGTTCGCATACGTCGAGGGTGAATCACTTTTGATGGGTTTGAAGGAAATCGCCGTGAGCAGCGGTAGTGCGTGCACGAGTGCCTCTTTGGAGCCGTCGTACGTTTTGCGCGCGCTCGGCGTGAACGAAGAAATGGCGCACACATCGGTGCGTTATGGCATGGGGCGATTTACCACTGAAGCTGAAATTGATCGAGCAATTGAAGCGACGGTAAAGCAAGTGAAAAAGCTTCGAGATATGAGCCCTTTATATGAGATGGTTTTGGACGGCATTGACTTGAAAACGATTCAATGGTCGCAACATTAGAGATGAAAGCACTCCGACATTAATTCAATTCTTCCATCGTCGCATTAGAGAGCGATGGATACAGATATTCTACATTAGCTCGCGTGTTGTTGTAAATAAAATGAAACGTTTGACAGTGATACAGCTTGCGTTATATTACATACACAGCCCAGAACTCCGCCCACGCACCGTCACACGTGTGGCCTCTATTATAACTTGTAATGTTGTTAGTATTGTTATTGTTCTTTACGCCGTAGGCGTCGCTTCTCGGTTGGTCGACGCCTTGAAAGCCTTGGCAATCTTTTTCTTCAACGGAAGCGTGACATGTCGTTTTGGACTCAGCGTCTTAGCGGTAGCCTCCACGCGAACCGTATTCGGTTTTGATTTGCGAGGTGCAGTCGTCGCCGAAATATCCCTTGATTTCGGCGCTTGATACCCAGGCGCATCCGTGTCCATACCATCGGCCGTCATCGACAGCTCGATGCGAATCTGCGTCGCTTTGGACTTCTTTGTCTTCCCATCCTTTGTCTCCGTCACAACTACGGGCGAATACGACGTACACTGGTGTAAACCCTTCGTTGCACGTTTCATCATCTCAACCGCCGCCACGGTCTTGCTCACCGCCGTGCCAACGCCGATGAACACCACAGATTTCACGCTGCCTGACTTCAACGCCTTGGTTCCTTCGAGCGCGCGCGTCTTCACCTTACCATCGACGCTCACCTCAATCGTCTTCGTCTTCGCCACCATGATCACACGTGTAAACAACCTCACACCCTTCGCTATTCACGCCTCAATTCCCCGCACTCGTCGTTTCGTGACCTCGTGCGCGGGCGAACTCTAATTCCAAAACGCCACGTGGGATTTCAAATGAAATTCCAAAAATCACGTTTGACCGCGCCTTTTCCGTGCCACCGTGCGTCCCGAATGTATCTCTTGCGCGCGTGTACGACACGCGTGGCGATGCTTTCGCGCTGTCTTGGAACACCAAGTCACGATCGACGAAACTCGTCGCGGACTGGCGCGTCGCGTCGACGCGTCATATCTGAAAATATCTTCAAAAACAACAAAATCCGTCACTATGTTCGTTCTCAACGTCGGTTCGTGGACCGAACTTTATACTACGTTTTACAAGACAATAAATGCGCGTAGATGCGTTTACGTGTGATGTGTGACTACGTAAGTGGCGAGCACGAATACGTCTATGACGTCTGCGACCGTGCGCGCGGCGGCGAGCGCGGAGAAGGTTTGAGGGAGATGGTCGAAGGAGACGTGCGGGCCGAACCGGGCGGCGGCGGGCGTGAAATCGAGACCCGCGGCGTAGGCGATGTGACGGAGTTCACCCATCGCGCTCGGTGGAGCGACGAGGATGATGACGGTATCTTTGATTTTGGCCGCACATGATGGGTCGTCGGCGACGTCTTCTGCGCTTGGTGGTGCGGCGAGCGCGGCGAGACG